>Ga0209061_1000075_pt1 | contig 340398 bp, 282 predicted proteins | sample Coa_R1_10_FD_187157 | JGI IMG/M metagenome (GOLD analysis project Ga0209061, IMG submission 187157) | Surface soil microbial communities from Centralia Pennsylvania, which are recovering from an underground coalmine fire - Coalmine... | ecosystem: Environmental > Terrestrial > Soil >... | reverse complement strand
CATAAGAAAATGGGAAATTTGGAAAAAAGGCTTTAGGAAAAAAATTCGGAAAAAACGTTCGATAAAAGGCTTGTATTGGAGAGATTGGTATGGTATGATAGTTTTGAATAAATTTTCTATTTCCATGCCGCTGGAAATGGCCCACGGCATTGGACAGGCATATACAGAAAGGCGGTTGATGTTCTATGGCTACTGAACAGGCCAGCGATATTCAGCGCAGGATGTATGAGTTTATCGTCAACTACATCAAGACGGAAGGGATGCCGCCGACGAACCGCGAGATTGGCCGTGAAATGAACATCGCCAGCACCGGGCACGTTGACTATCATCTCACCATGCTTGAGAAGAAGGGACTCATCACCCGGCAGCAAAAAAAGAGCAGGGGCATTAAACTCACCAAAACCGTGCGAGGTGTGCCGGTGATGGGGGCGATTGCCGCCGGTAAACCCCTCGAAATTTTCTCTGAACCGGATCAGCACGTCGATATGGGCCGCGAACTGGAGCAAGAAGACCATTATGCTCTGATCGTCAGAGGAAGCTCGATGATCGAAGATCATATCTGCGATGGTGACTATGTTGTCGTGAAACCACAGCCCAATCCTGAGAGCGGCGATATCGTCGTTGCCGTTCATCTGCAGGAGGGAACAACTGGCAGCGCAACGCTCAAGCGTTTTTATCAGGAAAAGGAGCACAATCGTATTCGTTTGCAGCCCGCGAACTCCGAACTTGATCCCATTTACATTCCCAAAAGCGAGTGGGACCGCGAATGGCAGATTCAGGGCAAGGTTGTCGCGATTTTCCGTTCCATGTCCCCCTCCAGCCGCGTTGCCTAGCCGGGTGTCGCCAGCCTCAGAGAAGCGTGTGCCGGGTAGGAAGCAGCAAGAGCAGCTTACCCGGCCATAAACAACAAATAAGCGTAGAGAAGGAGCTTTCTTCATCTTCTCGTTAATTCTCCTGCTACATTTTTTCTTACCTCGATGATGGGAAAAATCCCCTTGTGCTTTTCTTCCAATCCTGTTATACTCTAACCAAACAAGTTCACTATAGCATAGCTTGCCCATGATGTGGAGTACACGCCTGCTTGGGCGGTCAGAAAGGATGCACGAGCTTATGAGAATGGCCCTGGTGGCGTTAGTGCTCGTGGTTGGAGCTGGGGTGGTTCTCTGGTTTGGTAACACGTTGAATTCCTGGGTCTTAGGCGGTCTAATAGGTGGTCTTGCAGCTTTGCTTATCAGCATTCCGATCTCTGTTACCTTATTTTTTCACCTTTCCCGGAGACACGAAGAGCAGCAGCGGGTACGCGATGAGGAAGCTGTAGTCCTGGCCCAGGCACATGGATACGGGCGTGGGCGGGGGTATGCATACCAGGAAGAGCAGGTTGAGGTGTACGAGGCCGAAAGCTATTTGCTGCCCGAAGGAGAGGCGTGGTACGAGGAAGAAGATGAGCACCAGTACCACGCGCAATCCATGCAGACGGAACGCTATCTTCCAGTTCTCTCACAGCCCCGTCTTCCTGCACAGCCAGCAGCTCGTAAGCGTCGAGGAGTTGGGCAGCCCGGTGGCGGGAAAATGCCGGTGCCTCGTCGCGCCTCATCTGCCGATGCGGAGTATTTCCCGGGTTTTATCGGTTATCAGCAGCGATCTTTCCGCAGCCAGCAGATGGAAGCTCGCAGAGCGGCTCTTGAGGAAGCGCAAGGCCGCGCTGGCATGACGCGCAGCGCATCCACCAGGAGGCTCTCTGCTGCCCGGCCCACGACCTCTTTTCAGCAGCCCGATTACGAAGACCAGCCGCCAACCCGTGCTCTACCCCGCCAGGCCGCTCGTCAGAATCGCCCTCGCCGTATCGTGGATAGTACTTCCGGGCTACTGGCAGATTCCGCTGTCCATCGTTCTCTGCCTGCCGCCGGTGAGACAAGCGCAAGTCGTCAAACACGACGGCCCCCATCTCGCCATGATGAGCCAGATACAGAATACCTGCAGGAGCGTTTTTCACGGCAGCAGACGGATCCGGTGTACCGGCAGACGGGGCAGCTTCACCAGCAGCAAAGACAGACAGGTCAGATTGGGGGAACAGGGCAGCTTCGTCAGCAGACAGGACAAACCGGGCAAATACGGCGCAATCCCAATCTTGAGGGGCAGCGCCGCGACCCCGATATTGTTACTGGCAGCCTGCGCAACCCGATGGTAAGGCGCGCCCCCTATATGTACGAGGACGATGCGCTGCGCGAAGAATTGAGCCAGATGATTGACCCTCCAACAGTACGCCGTTTCTCGCGCTATGAATCACAACAATACGAGGACGACGAAGAGGAGTAATATCTGACGTAACGAAGGGGATGAAAGTCTCGTTTACAGTATCGAGTAAATGAGAATTTCATCCCCTTTTTCTCATTTTTGCTAAAATAACTGGCCTCTTTTCTTGAAATGTGTTAGGATTGAGCGGTACATTTTTGAAAAAGCAGGAGGATAGCGCATTGTTAACGCATTTGACGGATACATTGACTGTACTGATTACAAATTTGTATGTAACTACGGGGCTGGTGGGTATTCTGCTGGCTATGGCAATAGAAAGTTGTTGTATTCCTTTACCAAGTGAGATCGTCATGCCGCTGGCTGGTGTGATGATTGCCAGTGGCAAGCTTTTACATGGGACGAGTTTTGGAGTGAGCCTGATCCTGGTCGCGCTGGCCGGTTCTTTTGGCTGCCTGCTCGGCTCGACGGTCGCCTATGCCATCGGCTATTCCGGGGGGCGTCCACTCTTGTTGCAATATGGTCGCTATGTGCTGATTTCACAGCACGATGCCGATAGGGCAGACTATTTCTTCCAGAGGTGGGGAAGCGCGACTGTTTTCTTCTCGCGCCTGCTGCCTGTTGTGCGCACCTACATCTCGTTGCCAGCCGGTATCACAAAGATGCCCTTCGGGAAGTTCGTTGTTTACACCTTCCTGGGTTCGCTGCCCTGGTGCCTGGTGCTGACCTATGTCGGCTATCAACTGGGCAATCATCTGAGTACGCTCGCTTCCGTCTTCCACGGCCTGGATGTTGTGATTGTCCTCGTTGTTGTTGTGCTGGTCGTGCTCTATGTCTGGCGGCACATTCGCAATGATCGCAAGGCGCGTGCCGCTCATGCAGCCGCCGGGAGTGTCGGCAATCCTACTCAGGCTCAAATGTCGAGTGCTGATGCCTGGAATCAGGCGCAGCAGTGGAGCCAGCAGACCCAGTCGGGCTGGGGGCAGTCACAGGGGCAAGCTGGCTGGGGGCAATCACAACCTCAGGGGTCGGCGCAACAGGCGCCCTGGCAGGCACAGCCGGGCTGGGGCCAGCCCGCGCCTCAATCCCCGCAGCCATTTCAGCAACCGCAATGGGGCCAGCAGCCCCCTCAGACAGGTTGGGATCAGTCGCAACAACCTCCGCAGTCTCCACAGCAGGGTTGGGGGCAAGCGCCTGCTCCCCAGCAGCCTGTTCAGCCATTTCAGACGCAGCCGGGTTGGGGCCAGCCCACACCAGTACCACCTCAGCAGCCAGCGCAATCCGGCTGGGGGCAGCCTCAATTCCAGCCCGGCCAGCCCTGGTTCCCACAGTCTGGCAATAGCGATCAAACCGTGAGGCGTAACTAGCGCCTGTCTCTCGAACGAGAAGCAGAGCGATGAGAACAGAAAAATACGGCCTCAATCAGTTCAAAACCGAAACAATTAAAGCTTATGGTGAGATGGCAATGGAACTCATCCTGGTCAAAGGGTTGACCGAAGATTCTCAGACCTGAAAACACGAGTGGATCAGCAGATAGCAGGTGTGCGGCAAGAAATGGCGGAGATGCGTGTTGAAATCTCAGGTCTTAAAGACTTGCTCATACAGGTTCTTACACGACAGTCGGATACATCGTCGTAAGCGATCAGGCAGCATTGATTGCTGCTCTGGCCTCATTAGCTCGTTTCGCTAATGAGGCCAGAGCAGCAGAAGAAGCTAGCGTTGATGGCCCTGAACATCTATGCGGGAGATTGTCAGATAGCCAACGAAGACGACAATCAGAATGCCGAGGACGAGGCTCACAATCCCATCTCCCATGCCAAGACCGCCGAGATACGGCTTGCTTATCCAGTCGGCAATTGATGCTCCAAGAGGGCGTGTCAGGATGTATGCGAACCAGAAGGCCGCAATTGCGTTCAGGCGAAGCAGATAGTAGCCCAGAGCCGGTAGGGAGATCAATACGGCGAACAGTATAATCGATACAAAGTAACCCAGCTTCAGGGTTGATGCTGTCATATCCCCCAGAGCCGTACCAAGCGCAAATGTCGCCATAACCGTTGCCCAGTAAAACAGCTCGCGCCGCCGCGTAAAGATACTGTGGATAGAGAGGGTTTTCTCGCTCGCGTACCAGACTGCGAAAATGATGGCGAGTACGACCGCGAAGAAGATGGTTGACATCAGGTATGGAACGCCCAACACGATATGCACCACGTCGGCTGCCATCGTGCCGAAAATAGCGACCATGAGGGCGGTTAGCCAGTATACCCAGGCGATATAGCGGTGCACTGCGAACTGTAGTATCAGCGCGGCTACCAGTCCTATGCCTCCTAGCATTACCGCAATATACGGGTTGATATGATAGACCAGGTAATCCGAAGTTGACTCACCCATCGCAGTAGTCAACAATTTCACAATCCAGAAATAGACCGTAACTTCCGGAACCTTCAACATCATCCGCTTTATGCTTTGCATCGGCAGCGTGTTGGCGTTACTGATATCCGGGTTTAGCTGATGCGGTGGTATCATTCTGCTCATACGTTGTGTCGTCTCTCCTGTCAACAAGAAATGTACTCTATATCCAGAACGAATCTCATATACACCGGTCACGATATGCCAATTTCCTGGGAGTCGTTCTTCTCAGGAGTTGGGCAACAGGTCAGGATTCTCCCATCGTCTGTTCTAAGGCTGTGAAACTCCCTTCTTCCATTGGCGTAGGTGACTCCTCTTCATGAAATATCACTTCGAAAACCAGCCCTATTATATCCGATACCTGTCTGGTTGGCTATAGAGTATGCGGCGATTCAGGGTATTCTCATGCTAGAAAGCTGAGCAAGAAGGAAGTATGAGAACGCCCTGACCGCTCAATTTACGCTTCGCTTGTCACCATGCGCGGCTTCCGCACAGGTGAGAAGAGCGTCCAGAGAAATGCCAGGAAGAAGTCGCAGTAGCCGATCAGGAAGGTCAAGCGCAGCCCGCCGATATGTTCGCCAGGCAGCCCACCCAGAAGCGCGCCAGGCGGCAACGTGCCCACGCCGATAAACTGCATGCCAGCCCCCACACGTCCCAGCAGCCGATCGGGCGTGACCTGCTGGCGCAGACTCAGCTCGTTGACGTTAAAAAGCGTGTTTGAGATGCCAAAGAGTAATGCGCCCACGACGATGATGCCTCCAAAAAAGTTCAGGGTCGCGGCGCAGGCAGCAATGGCATTCTTGCGATGCTCTGATATGCCGTAGAGGAAGATAAAGCCTCTGCATGTCTTCGTGCGTAGGTTCCGTCCGGTGGCGCCATTATCCGCCGCACAAGCAAATGCGCCAGAGCTATGCGGCGAAGGCATCAAAGACGACACTCTTAGTCTGGAATAGTTGATTCTTCACAAATTGATGCTACCATGCCTGCTTCTGACTGTCAAGCGGCTGCAATGGAGGTATTTTCTCACAGAGAAAGAAAAGAGGAACATTGTATCTTATAATTAAGGTTAGAGATGCAAATCTTTTGTGGTAAGGAGAGCCGGTATGGACCCTTTCGAGAGAATAGCCAGGAGCAGGCGAACTCCGCCTGCTGGGGATGTGACGCAGGGGCGTAGCATCGCCTACTCGCGCAGCGTGACGCGGCGACTGATGGAGTTGATTGATGCGAACGCGCATGGGCATGTGCATGGTGGCGTGATTATGCGTATGGTTGATGAGGCGGCCGCTATCGTCGCCATCAAACACAGCCATAACCCGCGAGTGGTGACGGCCAGGGTGGCGAGGTTTGATTTTCTGGCTCCTGCCTATATCGGCAACGTCGTTTCCGTCGATTGCGAAATGCGCTACGTTGGCAGGACGAGTATGGAGGTGGGTGTCGAGGTCATGGCCGAAGACCTGGTAAGTGGAGAGGTGCGCCATATTGCCAGCAGCTACGTCATCTACGTTGCCCTGGATGAGGATGGCAAACCAACGCCCGTGCCCCCGCTTGTACCTGCCAACGACGAGGAGAAGGCGATCATCGAGCGGGCGTATAAGCATCGTGTACAGCGGCAGAAGATAGACGAAGAGCTGAGGCAGTCAGGTGAGCTACCCTATTGAAGCCTTCATCGCTATGTCTATGTTGAGTGGAATAGAAAACAAGAAAGAGACAGCATGCAAGAAGCGAGCACAACGAGAATAACGCAGCATCCTCTGGCATTTTCTACCCTGGCGTGTCCAGATTGGTCGTGGGAACATATTGTTCAGAAAGCCGTTGAATACGGCTACCAGGGTATCGAACTGCGCGGCGTCGAGGGTGAAATGGATCTGACAAAGTCTGCCCCGTTTACAGGCAGCCGGTTGGCAACTACGAAGCGCGAATTGCAGGAGCGCGGCTTAGCCATTCCATGCCTGGATACCTCGTGCCGCTTTGATCAGGCCGCTGCCCTCGATGGTAACATTGACGAGGGAAAGCGGCACATCGATCTGGCTGCTGTATTGGAAGCGTCTTATATTCGCGTATTCGGCGATCGCGTTTCAGACAACCGGTCGCGAGAGACGATTCTCGCGCAGGTCATCGCGGGATTGAACGCCCTCGCTCAACATGCGGAAGGAACTGCTGTGCAGGTGCTGCTCGAATCCCACGGTGATTTTGCAGATTTACAGAACATGCTGCCTGTGATGCAGGCGATTCAGCATCCTCACGTCGGCGTGCTCTGGGACGTGCATCATCCCTACCGCTTTTTCTCTGAGCCGCTGGCAGAGACCTACAACAGCCTCAAGAGCTATATCAGACATGTTCACCTGAAGGATTCGATAACCGCGAATGACGGCGTTCGTTACTGTCTGATGGGACAGGGCATTATCCCCCTCGCAGAAGTGCTGCGACTCTTGCGCTCAGGTAGCTATGCAGGGTGGCTCTCCTTTGAATGGGAGAAACGCTGGCACCCCGAGATCGAAACGCCCGAAGTGGCCCTGCCTGATTTTGTGCGTGTCTTGCGCGCGGCTCAACACTCTCTATGAGCGATCAGGAGGCGGCATAAAACTCGCCATCATTTTCTGATACTGCTCAAGAAAGTCAGTCCAGGGTTTCATATAGCTCTGGCTGGCCTGCATCGTTTTCTGGTATTGTTCCAGTGCCTGCGCCCAGACCTTGAGATAGGGGGCGCTGGCTTCCATCATCTTCTGGAACTGGGCCAGCGAATCCATCCACTCTTTCATATAGGTTGCGCTGGCCGCCAGCGTCTTCTGAAAGAGCTCCATCGTTTCCAGCCAGTTTTTCTGGTAGGACGCGCCTGTCTCCAGTGCCTTCTGGAATTGTTCCAGCGACTGTGACCAGAGCTGCTGGTATTGATCCTGGACGCTGGTTGCCTTTTCCTGCTTCTGATTGCCGGTAGTGTCTGCCATAGAATACCTCCCTTCTATCCTGCTCATTCAGGCATCAGAGTACCCGCAAGGGGTGCCCCTACTATATACATTCGGGTATGAGCAGACAAAGCGTATATAGTGGGGTACCTCTTGTGGACACCCTGGCCGTGGATATATTGTCCGGCTGCTCGGTTAAAGTGGATACCTCACCGTTCCACGATCATTGCCACGCCCTGACCACCGCCGATGCAGAGGGTGGCGAGGCCATAGCGGGCATCACGTCGCTGCATCTCGTAGAGCAAGGTGACCAGGATGCGCGCGCCGCTGGCTCCGATGGGATGGCCGAGGGCGATGGCACCACCGTTCACGTTAAGCTTCTCCGCCGGGAAACCCAGTTCTTTGCCCACCGCGACCGATTGCGCGGCAAAGGCCTCGTTTGCTTCGATCAGGTCGATGTCGGCTATCCTGAGTCCGGCCTTTGCCAGCGCCTTTCTCGAAGCGGGTATAGGCCCCAGGCCCATAACGCGAGGTTCGACACCGGCGGAGGCGTAGCTTTTCACGGTCGCCATCGGCTGCAAGCCCAGTTCATTGGCTTTCTTGCGGCTCATCACGATGAGCGCGGCGGCGCCATCGTTGAGGCCGGAAGAGTTGCCTGCCGTGACCATACCACCCTGCTTGAAGGCGGGGCGCAGTTTGGCGAGACCTTCCATCGTGCTCTCTCGCGGTTGCTGGTCGACCTCGAAGACCGTCGGGCCTTTTCTGCCCGGCACTTCTACCGGCACGATTTCGTCGCGGAACACTCCGTTCTTAATGGCTTGCGCGGCCCGTTGCTGGCTGCGCAGCGCGAACTCATCCAGCTCCTCGCGGGTCAGATTGCAGGCCGAGCAGATATTCTCGGCGGTAATGCCCATATGAATGCCTTCAAAAGCGTCCTCCAGGCCATCCTTAATCATCTCATCCACCAGTTCGCCATTGCCCATGCGATAGCCAAAGCGAGCCTGATTGACCAGATACGGGGCGCGGCTCATGTTTTCCATGCCGCCCGCGACGACGATCTCGTCATCTCCCAGCCTGATAGCCTGGGCCGCCAGGATAACGGACTCAAGGCCGCTCCCGCAGACTTTGTTGATCGTCATCGCGGGAATCTCGACCGGCAATCCGGCATTGACGGCGGCCTGACGGGCAGGGTTCTGGCCCAGGCCCGCCTGAAGCACGTTGCCCATGATTACCTCATCGATCTGATCTGCCTGAAGGTCTGCCCGTTGCAGAGCTGCACGAATACAAATCTCACCCAGCTTTACTGCCGGTACTTCCGCTAATCCACCTCCATATGTGCCAATCGCAGTACGCACTCCACTCACAATAACCGCATCTTGTAATTCGGCCATAACCTCTGCTCCTTTATCAGTAGTTGATGATGTAATCATGAATGCGCTGGAAAAGCGTCAAAGCGCGCTTTTCCAGCGTTTTGCGCCGGAGAGACTCTTTCTCGCCATTGAGATCGAGCCTCTCGCCTGTCATTCTGAGCGCGGCGAAGAATCTCCCACTCCCCTATCGATCAGATGGCTGCCGCAGATTCTTCGCCGCGCTCAGAATGACATATTCGGGTCTGTCCAGTCTTTTATGCGTCCAGCGTACTGATGTCGCCGACAGGCTCGCCCAGCTCTCGGGCGCGCACGACGCGGCGCATGATCTTACCGGAACGTGTCTTGGGCAGGCTGGGGACGAACTCCAGTTCGTCGGGTGTAGCCAGAGGACCGACTACGTTACGAACATGTTGCCTCAGTTCCTGTGCCAGCGCGTCCGAAGGCTCGACGGTATTCTTCAGAATAACAAAGACCTTGACACGCTCGCCCTTGATCTCGTCGGGCTTGCCGATGGCCGCCGCCTCCGCTACCGACGGGTGGCTGACAAGGGCCGATTCGATCTCCATCGAACCCAGGCGGTGACCACTAACTTTGATCACGTCGTCAACGCGCCCCTGGATACGGAAGTAGCCATCCTGGTCTTTCGTCGCAGCATCACCAGCGAAGTAGACGCCTTCTATGGTCTTGAAGTAAGTTTCGTAGCGGGCCGGGTCGCCGTAGATGGTGCGCATCAGGCTCGGCCAGGGATGACGGACGATCAGGAAGCCACCCTTATCGGAACCGACCGGGTTGCCGTTCTTATCCACGACGGCTGCATCGATGGTTGGCAGTGGCCAGGTCGCGCTTCCCGGTTTGAGCGGCAGCATGATCGTCGGACTGATCATGATAGCGCCCGTCTCGGTCTGCCACCACGTGTCCATAATCGGTAGTTGGCCGCGCCCGATGGTATTGCGATACCAGATCCAGGCTTCAGGGTTGATTGGCTCGCCCACTGTGCCGAGCATACGCAGGCTGGTGAGATCATGTTTGGCGGGCCATTGCTCGCCCAGGCGCATCAGGCTGCGGATAGCAGTCGGGGCTGTGTAGATGATCGTTACCTTGTATCTTTCAACAATCTGCCACCAGCGATCAGGGGCGGGATAGGTCGGAGTACCCTCGAACATGACGCTGGTCACGCCGTTCTGCAGCGGTCCGTAGACGATGTAGCTATGGCCCGTCACCCAGCCAATGTCGGCGGTACACCAGTAGATATCATCCGGCTTGATATCAAAGACGTACTTGGTGGTGGCGTAGACGCCAACGGCATAGCCTCCCTGCACGTGGACAACGCCTTTGGGCTTGCCTGTACTGCCGCTGGTGTACAGGATATAGAGCATGTCTTCACTGTCCATCTCTTCGCAGGGAACAACCGTATCTTCGGGAATATCCTTCACCAGATCATGCCAGTAGATATCGCGGCCCTCTTGCATGGGAACATTGTCACCTGTGTTCTGCAGGACGACGACGTGTTTCACACTGGGCGAATTAGCAACCGCTTCGTCGGCAATTTTCTTGAGGTCGACAAGCTTACCGCCGCGAATACTGCCATCAGCAGTGATAAGGACGCTTGCCTGGCAGTCGTTCATGCGCTCTGAGAGGGCGGTGGCGGCAAAGCCTCCGAATACGACGCTATGGACTGCTCCCAGTCGCGCGCAAGCCAGCAGCGCAACCGGCAGTTCGGGAACCATCGGCATGTAGATACCTACGCGGTCGCCTTTCTTCACCCCGAGGTCTTGCAGGCCTTTCGCAAGGCGGTTGGTCATGACGTAGAGGTCGTGATAGGTGAGGGTGCGCTGCTTCTTGCCGGTATCGTCTTCCCAGTGGTAGGCCACCTTGTCACGCACGGGGGTGTCCATGTGCCTGTCGAGGCAGTTGTAGCAAATATTCATTTTGCCACCTACATACCACTGGAAGAAGGGGAAGTTGGTCCACTGGAACGTGGTCTGCCAGGGTTGGAACCAGTGCAGTTCTTTGGCCTGATCATTCCAGAACTCCTCACGATGTTCCAGCGACCACTGGAAGAAGGCCGGGTAATCTGCGTGCTCGAAGCCCTTGGATTTCATGTAAGCCGTGATGTTTGCGTTGTTGACCTCTTCAGGAGTGGGTACGAAGATACGGTTTTCCATCAAGACCGTATCTGTGTTCTCGAAGCCGAGGTTGCTACTCATAGTACAAGCTACTCCTTCCTTCAACATTGAAGCTTGTTGCCGCTAAGACAACTACATGTAAATGCCCCCATTGATATTGAGGGTCTGACCGGTGATATAGTCACCATCTACGATGAGGTAGCGCACTCCTTTAGCAACTTCCTGGGGTGTGCCAACTCGACCGAGAGGAATCCTCTTGAGAATTGTCTCCTTCACATTCTCAGGCACTGAAGAGTACATGTCTGTTTCGATAAAGCCGGGGCAGATCGCATTCACGGTGACATTATAGCGGGCAAGTTCCAGCGCGGCGGTTTTGGTAAGGGCGATAATACCGCCTTTCGCTGCCGAGTAGTTGGCCTGACCGAAATTGCCCATCTGCCCGACAAAGGAACTGATATTGATAATGCGCCCGCTTCTTTGCTGCATGAAATGGTTTTGCGCAGCTTTGATCGTGTAGAAATAACCGTTCAGGTTGACCTGAATCACCTTGTTCCAGTCTTCCACCGTCAATTTCTTCATTGTGCGGTCAATATTGATGCCCGCGTTATTGACCAGCACATCGATGCGGCCAAACTGACGAATCGTTGCCTCGATCAGCGTGGCTGCCTGCTCTGCGTCGGATACATCCGCCTGAATCGCTATGCTGTCTGGCGACCCTAGCCTCTCGAGTTCCTCTACCAGTTCCTCCGCCGGTCCCCTACTCTGTGAGTAGTTGACCACTATTCTTGCCTTACCCTGCCCGAGTTCCTCTGCTATTGCGCGTCCTATGCCTCTGCCCGCACCGGTAACAACTACTACTGCACCTTCCAGCGTTCCCATGAGAGCACTTTCCTTTCTCCTGTGAGGGTTGCTTCTGGCTTGCCGCTATAAAGGGGAAACTGCATGTAAAGATCTTTCTTTCACAGAGAGGTTTTGATCAGGCTTGCTCATCGAGCGAAGATACATCCTGTTTGACCCCAACCGGTGGAATCATGTCGTCTTTCCTACACTCATGGAAATGGCATGGTCTTTACCTCCGTTCTGTAGAGAAAACGAACGACAAGAAAAACTCTTAAGAATGAGTTTCATGTCTATTATAAAATAGTAATAGACAACTGTATGAATGTCAACCTTTTTGCCTGTGTTCTGAGCGTAATAGCAGCCACTCGCTGATTCATGGGAAGAACGGCTACTGCAAAACTTTACATCGCTCATTACGAGAAAATATAATGGCTTCTGGAAGCAGAGAGTATCACAAAGATTGTAATGCCTGGCGTATTTCTCACACCACTTTGCGGCTGTAGAGAAGCGGATGGCAGGCAGCGAAGAGAGCGAAAGGAAGATTGATATGGCTGTTGAACAGAATCCGCTTGAGGCATGGAACGAACTGGTTGAGAAGACCTGGAATATGAAGAGCGCTCCAGCCCAGGCAAAGGATGTTGAGCAGGCACTTGAGAAGATGGAGGACCCCTGGATCAAGTTGATAGATCAGCTCTGGCAGCTCAATCCCTATCGTCAATTAATGCCTGTTGACCCTGGCGAGACGGTCCTTTCCTTGCAGCGCGTCTGGCTCAATACGATGCTTCATCCTGAGCGTGCCTGGAGCAGCTACGTGGATTTCGTCCAGCGCTACAATCAATTGATGGCGGAGACAACGCAGCGGCTTATGGGGGCCAGGCAGGATACGGAGCCGGTCATCAAGCCGGAAAAGGGAGATAAGCGCTTCAGCGCTCCTGAATGGACGGAAAATCCCGTCTTTGACGTGCTCAAACAGACATATCTGCTCGTTGCCACGTCGCTGCTCAAGATGGCTGCCGATGTGGAGGACCTGGACGAGCACCAGAAACGCAAAATGCAGTTCTACCTGCGTCAATTTCTGGATGCCATCAGCCCGACCAACTTCGCCTTTACCAATCCGCAGGTGCTTGAGGAGATTATCCGCACCGGCGGCGAAAATCTGGTGAAGGGGACAGAAAATCTGCTGCGCGATATCAAGGAAGGGCAGATCAAGATGACCGATACCGGGGCTTTCCAGCCCGGTCGCAACCTGGCAATCACGCCCGGACAGGTCATCCATCGCAACAAACTGATCGAACTGATCCAGTATGCTCCTGCTACAGAGCAGGTCTACGCCATTCCCTTGTTCTTCATCCCGCCCTGGATCAATAAGTATTACATCCTCGACATGCAGCCGCAAAATAGCATGATCAGGTTCCTGGTCGATAAGGGTTTCACCGTCTTCGTCATCAGTTGGAAGAATCCCGATCCCTCTATGGAAGAGACCACCTTCGAGGACTACCTGAAGCTGGGGCCTCTGGAGTCTCTCAGTGTTATCAAGAAAATTACCGACTCAAATAAGGTGAATGTTGTGGGCTACTGCATCGGCGGCACGCTGCTCTCGATGGCGCTGCCCTATCTGAAAGCCAAAAAGAACGAAACAGTCAACGCCGCCAGCTTCTTCGTCTCCCTGCAAGATTTCAGCGAGGTGGGCGAAACCTCGGTCTTCATCGACGAGCCACAGATAAACTATATCGAGGCGCAGATGATGGAGCGCGGCTACCTGGATGCCCGCTCGATGGCGGCGATGTTCAACATGCTGCGCGCCAACGATCTGATCTGGAGCAATGTGGTCAACAACTATCTGTTGGGCAAGGAGCCGCCCGCCTTCGACCTGCTCTACTGGAACAACGATGGTACGCGCATGGCTCGCGCCGCCCACTCTTTCTACCTGCGCAACACCTATCTAGAGAACAACCTGATCAAGCCCGACAAGATTGTCATCGCCGGCGTTCCCATCGACCTGAAGCGGATTGGGCAGGATGTCTACGCCGTCGGGGCCATCCAGGATCACATCGTTCCCTGGCAGTCCGCCTGGCGCATCACGCAGCTTGCCGGGGGCCATTCCGAGTTCGTGCTCGCCGCCAGCGGCCACATTGCCGGTATCATCAACCCCCCCAGCAAAGGCCGTGGCTACTGGACCAACGATAAGCTCGTCTCAAGCGCCCAGGAATGGCTTGAGACGGCGGTCCATCACGACGGTAGCTGGTGGAACAACTGGCTGGGGTGGCTCAAACCGCGTTCCGGCGCGATGGTCGCGCCACCTTCGATGGGCAACGCCACCTACCCGCCAATCACTCCCGCACCGGGTACGTATGTATTGGAGAAGTAATGCATGCCATAAAATGTACGCGTATGCATTACCGGTAATGCGAGACGACATCACCCAGTATCTCGTCGATGCGTTCAAGCATATCGTTGCTCAGGGTGATCTCGCTGGCTTTCGCGTTCTCTTCGATCTGCTGGGGGCGCGAGGCTCCGATGATGGCCGAGCTGACGATGGACTGGCGCAGCACCCAGGCCAGCGCCATTTGTGCCAGTGTGTAGCCTCCCTCCTGCGCCAGCTTTTGCAGGTTCTGCACGGCGGTCAGCGTCCTGTCATTCATCGTGTTTTGCATAAACATGTTGATCTGGGGATTGGCGGCGCGTGTCCCCTGCGGCGGCGGCTGCCCTGGTTTGTATTTTCCGGTCAGAACGCCCTCGGCAAGTGGGGAGAAGACAACCTGGCCGATGCCCTCACGCTCGCACAGTGGGAAAACTTCCCGCTCAGCGTAGCGCTCAAGCATGTTGTAAACGGGCTGGTTCGAGACGATTCTGTCCAGATTGTGCTCGCGGGCGATGCAGAGCGCGTCGTCAATCTCTACCGCCGACCACTCCGAAACACCCGTATAGAGGACTTTGCCCTGTGAGACAAGGTCATCGAGCGCACGCAGGGTCTCTTCCAGGGGCGCTTCGTGATCATAACGATGGCACTGGTAGAGATCGATATAGTCTGTTCCCAGGCGGCGCAAGCTGGCATGGCACTGCTCCATAATATGTTTGCGCGAAAGCCCGCGCTGGTTCGGTCCCTCGCCCATCGGGAAGAAGACTTTCGTTGCCAGCACATAGGAATCGCGTGGATAGTCTTTCAATGCGCGGCCTACTACCTGCTCGGCTGCGCCACGATTATAGACGTTAGCAGTATCAAAGAAGATGATGCCGAGGTCGTAGGCGGTGCGAATACACCGGATCGCGGTTTCTTCTCCAATGGAACCGCCGTAAGTGAGCCAGCTTCCCAGCGCAATCGTGCTGACCTTCAATCCGGCACGTCCCAGTCGTCTGTATTCCATAACAGTATGCTCTCCATTCCTTAGCTGATGGGTTTGTAGTGGTCAATATACTATTATACGCCAGGGCAAAACCATATGGTTTCTGACTCCTTGTTTTCACAGCACCATTGCTTCCTTGCTTGATTGCGCGAATGATCGGGAAGGATCAAAGGTTTGCAGATCGAGCAGATGCTCGGAAAATGGCTGGGGCAGGCGCACCTTTCCCTCTTCAGCCGCGCCGGTGAGCAGTGCTTCGACTAAGAGAGCGGTGATGGGGGCGTGCATCAGGCCGTGACCGGAGAAGCCAACGGCATGGACAAGGTTTTCCTGGTTGCTATCGAAACCAATCAGGGGATTGGCGTCTGGCGTCGTGCCGTAGAAACCGCTGCTGGTTGCTGTTAAGCCGCCGCATTCGGCCAGCAGGGGAGAAAAATCCATCATTTGCTCAAGGATGGCGTATCCGTAGTTATCGATGCCGTGCTGGCAGTTGAAGGGAGGGTCGATGCGATCCTGATCTTCGTCGCGAAAACCGAATTCAGGCTCGGTCTCATGCGCCCATGCCAGCATCAACAGGTCGCCCTCGGGTCGGGAATGCGCCCCTCGTCCACTGCCAACGCCGTAAATCGTCATCGGTAAGCTATGCCATGCCTCACTGCTCATAATCTGCCTGTGCGGCTTCATAAAATAGTGGTAGCGTTTGAGCGGTGCAACAGGCAGGGGCATGCCGCCGATGCGGCGACTCACTCGCGCAGCCCAGGCATTCGTTTCATTGACAAACCAGTCGGCTTCAATGGGGCCTTTTGTCGTCTCAAGGGCGACAATGCGTCCATAACGTAGCGTCGCGCCGATGACTTCGGTATCCTGCATGACGGTGACGCCCAGCTCTCGCGCGCGGCGAAATCCTTCCATGTAGATCATCTGTGGATAGAGAAAGCCATCGCTTGGTCCCCATGTCGCGCCTATCAGGCGCTCAGGGTCGATATGAGGCCAGTTGCTCTGCACCTGCTGCGGCGTCAGAATTTCGACAGGTTCGCCAAGCCGCTGCTGCATCGCCACGTTGCGCTGGGCGAGCTGCCAGGCCTGAGCCGCCTCTTTCCTGCGCTCTGTCTTCCAGGCAGGCGCGGCCTGTTGCGGGTCTTCGTACAGAAAGAGGTAGCCGTTTTGCCTGAAGACCGGCTGCCTGCCCTCTTCGGGAGTTGCCAGCCGCTCGTGAAACTGCCTGTACCACCATTTGGAGTACTGCATTCCGATCACAGTCTCTTCCACGCTGAACTGGGCGCGAATGCCCGCCGCCGAACGACTTGACGAACCATTGCCAATCTTTGCCTTCTCGACCACTGTCACCCGAAACCCGCGTTCGGCCAACCTGACCGCCGTTAACGCACCCGAAGCGCCGCCACCGATCAGCACAACATGATCGGCGAACCGTGCAGAGGAGAGCGAATTACTCACTGCATACTCCTTTGTCTTCTAAGCCAACACGTAACCCTCAACAGTAGGATACAACACGCCGCTCAGGAAAGAAAAGAGCGTGATCTCTAGCTTGTGAATCCACGTCAAACACTACCTTCCCCTTGATCTGGCGGTTTTGCAGGGCCTGAATGCCTTGCTCGACGTTGCGCGTCGACGCCGTCTCTTCCCTCTATCGCCCCCTCGCCTTTGAAATCCCGGAACACGAACCCTGGCCCTCGTTCAATGCTGGTTTGTGAGGATGGTGATTCCTGTTTTCAATGCCAGCCCAGGAAATAGAGCAAATCGCCCAGAACAAAGCGCACGCGGATAAAATGACCGTTCTGCACCGCGAAATGGTACTCTTCCTCGCTGACGGGTGGGTCCAGTTGCTGGCAGGTGAGCGGCGCGCCCGCCTCCGCGAGGATACGCTGGACAATCCGGGGGCTGCGTACCAGCGAGGCGAGCTTTGGTCGGTACTGTGCCTGCCAGCCCGCGCAAAACTGCGCGAAACGCGGGCGCTGCTGACGCCATAGGGCCAGTTTCTGGCTGTAATCGCTCCAACATTCCCGTGCCATCGCCCCGGATGGGTCGATGCGCTCAAACAGGTGAAGGATATGCGCCTGTAATGGCTCGTTGGCGGGATAGCAGGCATCGATATCGACGAGAGCGGGGTCAAAATGATCCAGAAAGTGCTGGTAGAGGTCTGCCGCTGTGATGGTGGCTACGCCAACCTGCGCTCCATGCAGGGCCAGCGGACGATGATAGTGTTCGGCGATCATATCGAGCACGTGTGAAGTAACGTGTTCGGTGCCGGAAATGGGGGCTGACATGTTGACGATAGATTGGGCAATGCCTGCCAGCAGCAGCGCCTGCATCACCACCGCCTCGCCATCGTGCGTGCGCTGGCCGATCCTGCTGGCGTATTCCAGCAGGATCGCATCCAGGTTCTCAAGCAGGGCCAGAGGCACCTCGCTGTAGAAATCGACCAGTCCCAGCGCGCTGGCGAGGTACCAGTCGCCATAGGCCACGAAGCGGGCGCAGCAGTCACCCAGCCCCGCGAGTGTCATAGCCGTGGGAGCGGAAGCCAGCACGCGCAGGTCCGCCAGAATGGCAGTGGGATAGCGTGACGGAATGGTGCGCTTGACACCATCTTTGAGCAGAACGGCCATACTGGCGGCATAGGCTGTTACCGAGTTGGCGGTTGGACAGCAGATATAGGCTACTCGCGGCTGACCGGGGTGCTGCTGGTCGTACAGATATGCGGCGTGTTTGACGATATCTGTGACAGTTCCCGAACCCAGGGCAACCAGCGCGCTGCCCGGCTCGATAGCCCTGTGTACCCGCTCAACCTGCCCAAAATCCGCGTGTACCAGCCCGTTTTGATCGCCTTTGAGCCGGAGCGGTTTGACTTCGTATCCGGCGTCACGCAGCAGCGCCTGTACGAATGGCTTCAAATCTTGCTGCTCGCGTCGCATTGGCACCTCGTCTACCACCAGCAGCACCCGCGCACCAGGGGCGACGCCAGCTCGTCGCAGCGCAGCGGGCAGCTCCAGCAAAACATCTGGCCCGATGAGGATTTCATCAATGTCGATGGGACGCAAGGACGCGGATGGATCGTCCTGTGCCGCCAGCCAGCGTTTCAGCGCGGGGATATCTGCCGGGTCGAGAGGGAACGTGGGGTTGCTCATCTTTGCGCTGCCTTTCTGAAGGAGTCCTGCAAGGCATTGTATACATCACGGTAGAGACTGTAGGCTTCGTCGTAAACTTGCCGCTGTGCCGGGTCCGGCTCTATATATGTCGTGACCTCTACGGCTGCGCTGGCCGCTTCGCGTAAATCGGCGAAGAGTCCGCCAGCGACTCCCGCCAGCATGGCTGCCCCCAGAGCGGTTGTCTCCAGTTCTTGTGGCACGCTGATGGGCTTGCCTGTCACATCAGCCTTGATTTGCAGCCACAGCCGACCTCTTGCTCCACCGGCCACGGCGCGAATCTCCTGCGGATTCAGCCCGATGGCGGCCATGCGATCAACGTTGTCCTTCAGCCCGTAAGCTGTACCCTCCAGGATGGCGCGTACCATATGCCCGCGTCCATGAGCGAGGCTGAGGCCGAAGAAAACGCCGCTAGCATCGGCATTCCAGGTCGGCGTCATCGCTCCACTCAGGCAGGGGAGAAAGATCAGACCGCCCGCCGCCGCCGGAACCCCTGTAGCTTCGGCGTTCAGTAGATCGTAAGGGCTGACTCCTCTTTGCGCTGCTTCAGCCCGCAGGTGAGGGGCAAAGGCATCGAGGAACCAGCGATAGCTGCCGCCGGAAACGAAGCCGGGATTCTCGATCAGCCAGGCGGCGGGATCGGCATGGCAGTGTGTCTCCAGCAGCCCTCCCTCGTCGAAAATCGGGGTCTGAGCTACGGCACAGACCGGCTCGGCAGTGCCATTGATGTCACAGACGATGTGGCTATCAGTCACACCTGCGCCAACGCAAGCGGCGTGCTCGTCGCCGCTGCCCACAGCCACCAGCGTGTGCTCTGTCAGGCCCAGCCGCTCTGCCGCCTGGTGCGTGAGCGGCCCGATTACCTCCGTGGCCCCGGCAACGCGGCCCAGGCGTTGCTCATCTATGCCGGTGGCCTGGAGCAGACGTTGTGACCACGCCTTTTGCCGCACGTCCAGCAGCAGTGTTGAAGAGGCGTTGGAATAATCTACCACCGCCTCTCCTGTCAGGCGATAGGCCATGTAGCTGCCGGGCAGCAGCAGGTAACGGGCGCGCTCAAAGACACGCGGCTCGTTATCGCGTACCCAGAGCATTTTCGGCGCGACATGCGAGGAATCGAGATTTGCCCCCGTCAGATGGAAAAGGTCGGTGGGGTTGATGCGCTCTTCGAGGGCGCTGCATTGCTCCGTTGCGCGCCGGTCGAGCCAGATAATCGCCGGGAGCAGCACCTCGTCCTGCGGCCCAACACAGACCAGCCCATCTACCTGGCTGCCCAGCGCCAGCGCCGCCACGTCTGCCGGATGGATGTTCGCGCTCTGCATAACCTGCCGCACGGTGGTTGCCAGCGCCTGTTCCCAGTCGGCGGGATTCTCTTCCGCCCAGTTTGGAGCGGGATAGCGCGGGTCATAGGCGGCGTAGGCGCTGGCAATTACTGCCCCATCGGCAGCCAGCAGCACGGTTTTCATGCCTTGCGAACCCACATCAGCCCCGATCACATAGCGATTGGCGCGTGTGTTCATGCGTTTGCAACCTTCTCTGCCAGTTCGGCCAGCGCGTCGCGGGCCCTCCACTTCTCCTGTATGACGCGACAGAGGGCGCGCGTGATCGCTTCAGGATTCTGGTGTTGGAAGATATTGCGTCCCACCGAGCAGCCAATGGCTCCCACGGCTACTGCCTGCTCCATGCGTGATAGCAGCTCCTCGTCTGATACCAGCGTTCCCCCGGCTACTACAACCGGGACATTGGCGGCGCGCACAATTTTCTCAAACGAAGCCTGATCACCGCTCCAGTTGACTTTGACGATATCGGCCCCCAGTTCGGCGCACAGGCGAGCGTTGCGTAATAAATACTCGGCACCGTAGGTAGCACCCGCCTCGTTGAGTGTCTGGTAGGCGTTGGGAAATTCAGCTTCGGCGATGAAAGGCATACCCAGTGCAGCGCAGGCCTCCCCGATTTGCGAAGCGTACTGGATCATCTCGGCTTCATTTTCACCGGCCAGCGCCACGTAGACAACGACCGCGTCGGCCCCCAGTCGCAGCGCCTCGTCGACCGAGCCGATGGGCGTTACTACGGCTCCCTGTGGCCTGCCGGCAGCGGAGGCGGAAAGCATGAGCGCCAGCGAGGTCGCGGGCGTAAATTCTTCGATCACCTGTCTTGCCATGCCGCGACCCAGCATAAAAACGTTGGCTCCCCCCGCGATGGCCTCCCGCGTGCGCTGTCGTGTATCGTACAGGCCATCCAGAAAGCGAGGTGAGGTCATCCCATGATCGAGAGCGCAAATAATGCAGGAACCATAACGTGGTTCAATCACCCGTTTCAGGCGCATCGTTTTTCCGAGGTTCATCAAACGCTCCTCTCTTGCAAGCAGTGGAATGGATAGACTCAGCTTCAAGTATAATCAGCAGGGCCAGTCCGCGTCAATGTGCTGTTTATCTGCTTGTGAATGCGCACGAGCATGCTCTAAAAACAAGCCCGGCCATGTCAATCAGTTAAACTACGTTCATGGATAAATTGACCATACAGCAGCCGGGAATATGTATCATTCTGCTGTTGACTTTCATCCATCAGGATGGTATTCACTTGGTATTGCTGAGAAGTTTTCAGTACCGCACTTTGCTATCCCTTGTTTAATGACCTGTGGTATCCGTCCGTGTATTATGGTGGCGCGTTCCGCTCTACCTTGTACAATAAGTAATCTTCGTTCAAACAAGTTTACTCATCACGGAGGTAAAAAATGGCATCGCAGGATGAAATCATCCAAACAGGCTCCGGCGCCATGGCTGGAGATATCGATGTTGATAAGGCGAACGTCGATAAGCTTCACAAGAACGCTATCGGTCTTCCCGGTGTCCTCTATTTCTGTCTGGCAGGTTCTGCTCCTATCTCGGCCATGCTGTTCAACGTCCCCTCCATGGCCTCGCAGGCAGGAGCAACAACGCCCCTGGTCTTCCTGCTCTCCGGCATCGGCCTGCTTCTACTCGGCATCTCGATTGTCTACCTGTCGCGTCGTCTGACTTCGGCTGGCGGTTTCTACACCTGGGTGCGCCATAGTCTGGGGAAGCGCACCGCTTTCCAGGCAGGCTGGTTGATGATGGGCGGATATGCGCTCTTCGAGGCCTCATTGCTGGGAGCGTTTGGTTCGTACACCAACAGCTCGTTTATCAACTATCTGCACATCACGGTGCCGGGCGGCTGGGTCACGTTTGCCCTGATTGGCGCCCTTATAATCTTCCTGCTTTCGTATTTTGATGTCAAATGGTCCGTTTTTGCGATGGCCCCCTTCCTCATCCTGGAAGTCGGGGTGCTGGTTGTCCTCGACCTCGCGATCACCATTCACGGCGGTGCCTTTGGCCACGATTTCGTCCATACCTTCACGCTTGCCGGCGCCAACCCTGTTCCAGGCGGGCATCCGTATGTCAACGCGCCGAACACAAAAACACTGACAGCAGCACCCGGTGGCCTGCTTGGCATCGGAGTGGCAATGGCTCTCGGTGTCTGGTCGTGGGTCGGCTTCGAGGCCGGTGCGGTCTATGGCGAGGAGGCGCGCAACCCCCGCCGGGCGGTACCCGTTGCCATCTTCTCGGTAGTCGCTTTCCTGACCTTCCTTTACACCTGGACCTCGTATTCGGCGACGATCGGCTATGGCTGGCAGTTTGCGGTGAGCCAGTTCGGCAACCTCGTCAATAATCCCACCCCGTACTATCCGCTGGCAAGCACCTATGTCGGTGGTTTCCTGCAGGCGCTGATGATTATTGCTATCAGCACGAGCGCGCTGGCCTGCGGACTGGCTTTCCATAACGGCATGGTGCGCTACCTCTACGCGATGGGCCGCGAACATATCCTGGGCAGGGTTTTTGGGCGCACCCATCCCCGCTACCACAGCCCGCATATCGCCATCATCGCCCAGTCTCTCTTCACTGTGCTGCTGATCATCTTCTTCGCCTTTGTCATTCAAAAGGCGAATGCAGATGGCACCTACTCCTATGCGCTGGGCATTGCCGATGGCAAGGTCTGGGTACAGACGGACGGCATCTATCCCTACACCTGGCTGGCTATCATCGGGACGATTGCCTTCGTCGTCGTCTACATCATGGTCAATATTGCCTCACCCGTTTTTGCGCTCCACTACGACAGGAAGAGTTTCAACTGGTTTGCTCACATCGTTGCTCCCATCCTGAGCACCCTTGTGCTGATCGTCCCGCCGCTCTCCTTCATCGGGCCAGCGCTGCCGGGCGTGGGAACTTTCTTCACCAATCTGGGCTTTGCCGCTACACCGTTCCCTCTCAATATCCTCTATCTCTTCGTGATTGCCTGGATCATTATCGGGCTGGCCTATTCCTTCTATCTGTCCGCTAGCCGTCCAGAGCGTTACGATAGTATGGGCCGCATCATTCGCGGTGATGTATACGCGGAAACGGCGTGAGCCTGTTTTTGCAGGGGAAATCACCTGTTCCTGAGGGCGATGCTTTGTGCCCATCCATGGAGGCAGGGGTCTGCCAGCAACCAGATGGGCGAACAAGGCATTGTCCCTACGGACTTCCTCATCAAAGATGCGTATATAAGCAGAAAACAACTTGACAAGCTGAAGAATTATCACTATACTTCTTGTGAGCAGTGTGGTTGCTGTAAAATAAGGCGCTTTGCTCATAAGATGTTCGCGCAGCTTCGTTTCCTCTTGATCTCAGGGTTCTGGTAAAAGTGTGACATTGTGCCTTTTGAGAAAAGGGGTATTCTTTGCTGTGATTCGATACATCTGCATGCTTGGATGTAAGCATGCCGGACTCCGTTGTTCGTTGTTGTGATGTCAGACCTGAATCTATTATCTTTTTTTTGGAGGGGACACACTTTATGGACACGACAGAAACGACAGTCGAAAGTACTGAGGAGGTATTGCGTTCAGAGCGTATTGCAGGAGGCATTCTCTACAAGGTTCTGAACACCTTCGACATGGTGGCTATCTTCATCGCCATCGTACTTTTTATCACCAACTCCCCCGGTATTGCTGCTGCTGGCCCTGTTGCCTATATTTACCTGGTGGCGGGTTTCCTGACTTTCCTGATTCCAGGTGCTATTGTGACCGGCCAGCTTGGGCGCATGTTCCCCAAGGAAGGCTCGATCTACGTCTGGACGAACAAAGCCTTTGGCCCATTCTGGGGCTTTTTTGCGGGCTTCTGTGCCTGGTGGCCCGGCATCTTCGTCGTTGTAGTGTGCGGGAGCCTCGTCAGTACCTTTATTAGCGAACTGGGAAGCCTGTTCGGCCTGAGCATTCTGACCCAACCCTGGCAACTGGGCCTGGTGATCCTCGTGGTCACGGCTATTTCCTTCGGCCTCTCTGCCGTGCGTTTCCGCGCCGCACAGAACCTGGTCAACATCATGTTTGTGCTCTATGGTGCTGCCATTTTGTTAATCGGCATCGGTGGAGCTGTATGGCTTCTGGCCGGTCATCCGGGCTTCACGGATATGGCGTTTAATGGCGGCGGCTGGGCCATCACCTTCGGCAGCAGCGGCAACTTCACCATCTTCGGTTTTGTCATTCTGGCCCTGCTGGGTATCGAGGTTCCGCTGAACATGGGCGTTGAGGTTACCAGCGAGCGGGCCGTTACCCGCTACCTGATCTGGGGTCCGATTGTGGTCATGGTGGCGTATCTCATCACCACGTTTGGCATTATGACCGCTGTGCCCGCGGCATGCCCGCATGTGACCGCCACCTGCCCGTCTGCCTATGTGAATTCGGATCCTCAAACGAACGTCTGGGCGATGGTAGATGTTGTACGCAACGGGTTTGGTCCTGCCGGTCTGGTGCTGGCGGTAATCGTCGATCTGATCATGATCGGTTTCGGCCTCTACGCCTCCATCGTCTACAACTATTCGTTTGGCCGTTTGCTCTTTGTCTCCGGCCTGGATCGCCGTCTTCCCCCTGTCATGAGCAAAGTAAACGCCGCTCGTGTGCCGTGGGTAGCTGTGCTGGTGCAAAGCATCATCGTGGCAGTGATCGCTATAGCAGTCTACATGATTATTCCCTACATTGCGGGGACCAATCCTGCCAACCTGGCGAATCTCATGTACTACATTTTGTTTGCCTCGATCACGGTCATCTGGTGTTTCTCGATGATCTTCCAGTTCATCGACATCATCGTCATTCGCTATAAGTACCACGAGACCTTCAAAGATGTCCGGCTGGCTCCAGACTGGGTCTTTTACCTCTGCTCAGTGCTGGGTCTGCTGGCCAGCGGCGTTGGCCTCTACGCGACTGTGTCCGCGCCCTGGGTTCCCAGTTTGATTGATGCGCAGGGCTGGGATATCTGGATCGCGGCTATCGTCGTCGTGTCGCTGATCGCTGCAGCAACCATCTACTTCATCGGCCATGTCAGAATCAAAGATGATGTGACAGATGAGCAGGCTATTGCTACAGCCATAGGCTCGGCTGAAAAAGCGTGATGTAGATTTCCCTCGCAGTAACAGGAGAGTGGAGAACCGGATGGTCTCCACTCTCCTGTTTTGCTGCTTTCCCTGATGACCAGTGCCAGGGCTTTTTGATTTCCTCTTCTTACACGTGATGCACGTTCAGCGAGCGTGACCAGTTCCACGGGTCAACCAAAAAGCCCTGGTCCAGTGCAAAAGCGCTTGCTTCTTACGGGTTTGATAGGTAGACTTCCCTGAGAGTGAAGCGACAGGAGCAGGATTTTTTCCTGCTCTCCCATTTGGATTGGGAACGTTAGAAAATCTCCAGGTACTCGTCGCGTTCCCAATCGGTGACGTGCGCCTTGAGACGTGCCAGTTCGCTGCGCTTCATAGTGGTGAAGACCTGCACGAACTCGTCGCCCAGAATGCCACGGAATGCCTCATCTTGCTCCAGCGCGTCCAGCGCCTCGTCGAGCGTGGTGGGCAGTGGTGAGAAATCACTGCTGCTCTCAGCCAACCCTTCGACCGGAGCGGGCGGCATCTCCGCGTCCTTCAGGCCAAGTGTGCCAGCCGCGATGACCGCCGCGACCGACAGGTAGGGATTGCTCAAAGCTGTGGGCAGGCGGTTCTCCAGGTGTGTGCGCTGATCGCGGCTATTCTTGGCGCGAATCATGGCCGAGCGGTCTTCCAGGCCCCAGCTAATGTTCGAAGGGGCGAAATGGTGTGGCACGAAGCGATGGTAGCAATTCGGCGTCGGGGCCATCAGCGCCATCGCTGCGTTGGCATGTTTCAACATGCCCTGCATGAAGTAATACGCTGTCTTTGACAGCCCATGCTCGTTGTTCGTGTCCAGGAACGCATTCTCGCCGCTCTCCTTCCCAACCAGGCTGACATGCGTGTGAGCGCCACTGGCCGACTGGTCGGTGAATGGCTTGGTCATGAAGGTGGCATGATAGCCGAGCTGGCCGGCAATGAACTTAATACCATTCTTGAAGGTAAAGCCGAGGTCACCCGCTCTCAGTGCCTCGTGCGGCCCGTAGTTGATCTCGAACTGTCCGGGGCCATACTCGCAGTTGGCGGTGATGATATCGATGCCGATCTGCGGCATCAGTTCGACGATGCGTTCCGTGACGGGAACTGCCACGTTGCGCATCGTGTTGAAGATATGCAAGCCATCGAAAATAGGTGTCATGGTGGAGGGGTTGAGCAGATAAAACTCGTATTCCAACCCAACTACGGCCTGATAACCGAGCTTATCCAGTTCGGCGACCGCATTGCGCAGCACGTGGCGCGGCGCGGCATGCAGGGGGGTGCCATCCGCCCAGTAGGTATCGCAGATCAGACGCGCTGTCCTGTTCATCCAGGGCACAACTGCTGCCGTTGAGAGGTCGGGAATGAGCACCTGATCGGCGTAGTTCTTTTCCTCGTTGTACTGTGTGCCGGAGACAACAAATGACCGGCTGTCGAGGGCGACGGTGCCGCCGTACATGTTCAAGCCCTTTTCCGCGAAGCTGCGTGCTTTGATCAGCGGGACAATCTTGGAACGGGCGATACCATGCATATCGGGCAGTTCAAAAAGGACGTTGGTAATTCCTTCGCTGCTCCACCTTTCGAGCAGTTCATCGAGTGTGAAACCTGGGCTGACCTGGGTTGTTGTCATGAGACATAACCTCCATTCAATTATTAATAGGGCGGTGTAGCGACAGGTGGCTATCCAGTTCGTTCCAGGGAAGCAGGCCGTCGATCCAGCTCTGGACTCTGTCTAGAGCGAGCATGGCAAGCTCAGCGGCGGCCAGAAATTCCTCTGTGGTAGCAGGGCTATTTCCCTTGAAATACCGAGCCAGCGTGCGCACCAGCGCAACCGTTTCGGTCATTGACCACTTTTCTAAACGAGCGGCATGCCGTTCTAATAACCCTGCAATTACCTGACATACCATCTGTAATGGGATGATACCATCTTTCACCTGTTGCCTGCATACCTGCAACTCTTCACCGAGCCAGAAGAGATTGAAGTTGGCATAAAAGCTGCAAGGCAGATTACCCATGGGCGGGCGAGAGACCGGGCGCAAGGCGGCGATATCCGCCGGTTCATCTCGCCAGTTGCGGGTGAGGAATGCTCGTAGTTCGCTCAGAGTGTGTGCTGTGCTGGACTCCTGTTCGCCGAGGGCGCGTTCGTAATAAATGTCGGGTTCTAGAGAGGAGCCACAGAGCAGGTGGGTAAAGGCCGTTCCGGTTGAGCCAGATTCGGCCTTGAGACCGTGTTGCGTCTGATGGCCAGCTTCGTCGCGCTCGTCTTCCTCCCTTGTCAAATTCACCGGCAGCATCCCCTCGCGCAGTAATTGATCGCCTGCCGCCATAAGCCTATCCAATCCATCGACGATGCGAGCGAAGACGCTGACGTAGCCGAAAGGTTGGGTATCTCCGTAGAAAATACAGATTGTCTGCCTGCCGGGGTAATAGCCGATATCGCCTGGCTGCACGTTCAGTATTTCATTTTCCGGTTCAGCGTAGAACGGCACCATCACGATGATCTCGCGGCCTGCGAATTTGGCATGCACGCTGAAACCTTCTATGGGCAAATTCTCCCACATGCACTGTGAGAGTTGCGGCGCCTCCTCTTCCAGCAGTTGCGCACTGACCTGTGTGTCTCCCACCTGAATGGTGAATCGTCCGGACATAGATGCTTTCCTCGCTCCTTCCATCAAAAACAGGAATTGCTCCTGTCTAGACTCTTTTGATTGTACCATTTACTGCGGAGGTTGAGTATGTTCCTGTGGCCGGTCCGCGTAGGCATAGGGGTCGTGGATGGCCGCCTGCTCGAAATAACGGGCAGGGCGAAAGGCCGCAAGCGAGATTTCGGCGTCGCTAACAGCCAGAATGTGTTCGGCCATCGCTTTTCCTATGGCAGGCGCTGTTTTGAAGCCTGTACCGTTGCAGCCGAAAATGGCGTAGAGATTTTCAAAGCCGGGCACAGGTCCGAGCAGGGGATGCAGGTCGGCGCTGACGGCAAAAACTCCCGCCCAGCCCCTTCTATAGCTTGCCTGCTCCATGACCGGCATGCGATACGAAACCTTCTGCGCTACCTCCTCGACAAAGCTGACATCGGCATCTGGCTTAAAGCGATCAGGGTCGATACCCGGCTCCATCGCGCCGCCGCCCACGAGCGTTAAGCCGGGGCTATCAGGGCGATAGTAGACGTCGAGGATGCCATCGATGTAGGTCATGTGCTCCTGCTGTGCCGCTGGCGGCCTTTGCAGGATAATCACCTGGTGGCGTACATTCCAGACGGGGAAGGTGAGACCCAGCTTTGCCAGCAGGCGCGCTGTCCAGGCTCCGGTTGCGCACACCACGATGCCCGCTTGCAGCACACCCTGACTCGTCTGGACAGCCACCACACGTTCGCCTTGCAGCAGGAAATCCTGCACCTCGACTTGCTGGCGCAGTTCTACGCCGTTGCGACGGGCAGCTTGCAGCAGGGAAAGGGTCGTTGCCGTGGGGTCGGCGTAGCCGGAGTGGGGTTCGTAAGCCGCCAGTTCCAGGTCCTCCGTCCAGATAGTAGGGGCCAGTTGGCGCAGCTCGTCGGCGCCGATCAGGCAGGTTTCTACGCCAATGCGCCGCAGCATGGCGACATTGGCACGTAACTTCTCGTTGTTCTTCGGCGCTACTGTGCGGATGAAGCCCGTTTCAGTAAAACCACAATTGCCGCCAACGATCTCGTCCCAGTTGCGGAAATAGGCATAGCTGCTCAGGGCCAGCCGCGCCTCAAGCTCATTGGTGTAATGCATGCGTACCAGTCCGCTCGAAAGGCCCGTGGCCCCGGAAGCTGCTACCTGCTTTTCGAGGATAACCACCCTGCGCTCTCCCGCACGTGCCAGGTGAAAGGCCAGGCTGGCCCCATTGACGCCCGCACCGATGATGACGATATCAGCAGTTTCATGCATGGAAGTAAGGGAGCCTTTCAGGAATGTTTCTTACTCTTCCGCTTCTCCTGTTTGCCGTTCGCTCGCTTGCTATTTGTATGATTGAACTCTGGCTTTTGCTGTTGTGCATGCCCGTTGCTGGCCTCGTTCGTATAGCCGTAGAGGTGAGGCTGGAGATCGGGGCGACCGTAAACGATGTTGGTGCCCACGACGGGAATACCGGTGATAAAAGAGGCTTCCAGCGTGAGGGCGCGCAGGTCCTCTGGCTCCAGGTCGTGCACATTGCTCTTGCCACAGGCTCGTGCCAGCATCTGTATCTCCATCGTCATAGAGTTGATGAAATTGACCACGCGCTCCGCCGCCTCGTCGACGTCCAACCGGCTCATCAGTTCGGGGTTCTGCGTGGTAATGCCAACGGGGCAAAGGCCGGTATGGCAGTGGTGACAGGCGTAAGGCTCTGTCCCTAATTTATGATAATCTTCGACATAAATGGGGCGATTGCAGTTGAGGGCGATCAGCGCGCCCGTGCCAATCGAGACGGCATCAGCGCCGAGGGCCAGCGCCTTGGCGGCATCCACACCGCCGCGAATACCGCCGGAGATGACGAGCTGCACCACGCCATCCATGCCGATTTCGCGCAGGGCCGCTTTTGCCTCAACGACAGCCGCCAGCGTCGGGATGCCGGTGTGTTCCATGAGAATATCGGGCGAGGCCGCTGTTCCACCCTCTGCTCCGTCCAGTACGATGACATCCACGCCTGCTTTGCAGGCCAGCTTCACGTCATCTGCCACGCGGGACGCGCCGATCTTGATGTAGATAGGAAGCTCCCAGTCGGTGGCCTCGCGCAGTTCTTCGACTTTGGCGACCATATCGTCCGGCCCCGTCCAATCCGGGTGACGCACAGGGCTGCGCTGGTCAACGCCCGCCGGAAGTTCTCTCATGGCGGCAATCTCTTCTGATACCTTCTGGCCGAGCAGGACGCCGCCTGTACCCGGCTTGGCTCCCTGCCCCACACAGATTTCAATGGCGTTCGCCATGCGCAGGTGATGGGGATTGAAGCCGTAGCGGCTTGGCAGTACCTGGTAGACCAGTTGCTCGGATGCCTCGCGCTCCGCCATCAGCATGCCACCGTCGCCAGTGGTGGTGGAGGTGCCCAGGCGGGTCGCGGCGCGGCCCAGGGCGACCTTCGCATTGCGCGAAAGCGCGCCAAAGCTCATACCGGCAATGGTAATCGGGGTTTTTAGACGAATGGGTTTTTTCGCGAAGCGCGTTCCCAGCACCGTCTCGGTGACACATTGCTCGCGGTAGCCCTCCAGGGGGACGCGACTGAGCGTGCAGGGGACAAAGGTAAGCTCGTCGAATGAGACAAATTTTTTCAGCGTGCTGAAGCCGCGAATGCGGTAGCGCCCAAGCTGTGCTTTGACATGCACATCTTCCATGATCTCAGGCGACCAGAGTTGCCCGTAGCGTACCAGGGGATTTTCGCTCTCCATAAAATAACCTCGTTTCCTTGCTCTGATGCCTTCATACAAGAGCTTTTCAGGTGTTGATAGTATGCGTTCCCTCAAGCAGAAGCGGCAGCATTCATATCCTTTCCCGGCCTCCCGTTTGGGTTGGAAACACTACATAGCGACGCGCCACAGCTCGAAATCCGCTTTTGAGAAATTATGCAGGCGACCGCCTGAGCCGATCTTCTTGAACTCGGAAAGCGGGCGTCTGCCGCTCAGTCCGTAGCGAGCCAGCGTCTCCTCCAGGAAGCGCCAGTCCTCATTGCTCATCTCTTTGATGACGGCATCATTTCCTAGCTGGTTGGCTTCTCCACCGAGGTAGATGGTCCCGGCGTACATGGAATCGCCCAACCCTTCGGCGGCGTTGCCGCAAATAATCATCGTCCCGCGTTGCATCATGAAGCCTGTCATGTAGCCGGTATCGCCGCCGATGACGATGAGTCCGCCTTTCTGGGCTATACCGGTGCGAGCGCCCGCGTGTCCTTTGACAACCACCGTACCGCCTCGAATCGAGGCACCGGTGCTGCTCGCCGAGTTCTTCTCGACCACAATTTCGCCCGACATCATGCATTCGCCGACTGACCAGCCAGTGTTGCCCAGGATGTGGAATGTGGCTCCATCGTTCATGCCGCCGCAGTAATAGCCCGCTGTGCCCTCGACAACGACCTTGACCGGGTAGAAGAGAGCGACTCCCAGGTTATGACGAGCTTCAGGATTGATCAGGTGTATCTCGGTTTCACCCTCGGCAGCCAGCTTTCTAAGCGAGGTATTGATCTCGCGGGTGGTCATTTTGGCGCAATCCAGGGTTACAGGCATACAAACACGCTCCTTCTGAGAGAAGGCAAAGAGGAAAGAAGAGGATGCTGTTTCTCCTCTTTGCCTGCCTATTCTTGTATCCTCGTGCGTAAAATATCGTTCTCGCTGCACAGGTCTGAATTTTCCTCTAGACAACTGATGCGGAGGGTGCCTTTATTTTTGCCTTTGTACTCCCTTCCCGCCTCAGGTGCCAGGTTCGTACCTCGCGCGCGCCCGCCTCGCGTGTTTCCAGCTCAAAGGGGAAAGCTTTGCGTAACGCGGTCTCTTCTGAGGCAAGCGCGACGAACTCATCTGTTTCTGTGATAATCAAAGGCTTAGTGGCGAATTGATCGCGGGCGAAACCGATGCTATCAGCCGTGGCTACGAGGTAGGTGAAAGTGCCATCGAGGGCGGTAATGGTGTCTCTGACCGCCTCTTCCAGTGTCGCTCCCTGCTGCATCATGTCAGCGATATAGACAGCAATCACTTCGGAGTCGTTTTCAGTGTTGAAGCGATGTCCTTTGGTCTCCAGACGACGGCGCAGCTTGTGGTAATTGGTGATATGCCCGTTGTGGACAACCGCGATGTCGGAGAATGGGCGCGCCCAGAAGGGGTGGGAGTGGCTGATATCGACACGGCTCTCGGTTGCCAGCCGGGTGTGGGAAATGCCGTGCGTGCCACGGAACGAGGAGATGCCGTAGGTGGCATCCAGGGCTTTAGCGCCACCCATCTGCTTGATGATCTCCAGGTGTTCGCCCATACTGAACACCTCGACGCCCGGCCCGCTTGACTCGATAGCTGCCGTCAACTCTTCGAGAGAGTCCTCATAGTCCATGACCAGTCGTACATAGTAGCCAACACGGCTACTCTCTCTTACTCTGCCAAATTCCTGCGCCGTTCTGGTAATCAGTTCTTGCCAGTCGAGCGTTTCTTTTTGTGCCTCTTCCTCGATCTTGACGCTTATCACCAGGTTGCCCGTGGGCAGGTCGCTATACAATGCCAGGCCCGTTGAATCGGGACCGCGCCGGTTGAGATCGGCGAGCATCTTGATGAGAAGCTGCCCCAGCGGCCCTGCCTGTTGCTTGAAGAGGATGCCGGCGATACCGCACATCGGTAAAAACCTCCTTAAGTTGGTTCAGCTACTATCCCCGTACAGGTACTATAGTGGAAAAAATGTACATATTCAAGGGGTATTCTAACCAGACCTGAGCTACGCACATGGATATTTTGTCTACCGATATCACGGGCCTATCCCTCTCTCTTTATTATGCCTTCTTGCCGGGCAAGTAGTCAATTTTTGCTACTCATTCCTGTTATATAGTATTAACCTCATAATTTTGTGTATACTTATTCCTGGCGTTTCCTGGTTATCCTGTATGGTCTGTCCCTTTCCAACATCGCAAAAAACAGCTACTATTTGACTCTGCCGCAGTCGTAGGGCAGAGAGAAGGGAATGTACCTATGGCTACTGTCGATTGGGCAAAGCCGTCCGTGAGTGTGAGTGAGGCCGAATCCAGGCGTGACGTACTTCTGTCGGAGGAATACGTCGTTCAAGCCATGCCTGCTATCCTCGGTACCTTCGATATGACTTCGACGTACCTGCTGATTATCTTCTTTATTACCAACGCCACCGTCGCTGTCTCAGGAGGAGCAGCGGCCTTCACCTATCTGATTCTCGGTGGCATTACCTTTTATATTCCCTGCGTCATTGCCACCGCCCAGCTCGGCGTTATGTTCCCCTACGAGGGGTCGCTTTACAACTGGACGCATAAGGCTCTGGGTGGTTACTGGAGCTTCTTTGTTGCCTTCTGCGCCTGGTTCCCTGGCGTGCTGGTAATGATCAGCGCCGGAGATGCGCTTGTCGCCTTTATACAGGGACTCAACGGCAACTGGCTGACACAACCCTGGCAGCAGGGTCTGGTTATCTGCCTGATCATTATATTTTATGGCGTGCTTGCCGTGCAACGATACCGCACTGTGCAGAACGTGGTGAATGTAGCCGCCTGTCTTACCTTTTTAGGTGTCGCGATCATCGGGTTAGCCGGGGTTGTCTGGCTGCTGCAGGGACATCATTCCGCCACCAGCTTTAACAGTTTCAACGATTGGAGCGTGCAATGGAATGGTCCGTCGGCAAACCTGAGCCTTTTTGGCCTCATCACGCTGGCTTACCTGGGCATGGAGGCACCGTTGAATATGGGTGGCGAGATAAGGGAGCGTAGAACTATCACCCGTCACCTCCTCATAGGAACTGTTCTGGTGTTTGTCGGCTACTTCATCGCTACCTTTTCCACACTCGTGGTCATGGGGCCAACGAATGGCGCAGTTCCCTTTGCGCTGGTCAGCACGGTCGATACGGCGCTGGGCAAATTTATGGGTGGTATTACTGCCGTCTGCATCATGAGTTTCTTTGTTGTGACGGGCATCGTCTATAACTTCACCTATGCCCGCCTCCTGCTGGTTGGAGGTATTGACCAGCGCCTGCCTGCCAGGGTGGGCAGGCTCAACAAGCACCGCGTTCCCGGAAATGCGATCATCTTCCAGACAATGGTCGCAATTGCTCTGACACTGCTTGTCTTCCTGGTTGTTCCGCTGGTGGGGCAGTTTGGTAATCCGGTTAACCTCTCGATCGAGGTTTATAATGTCATGCTGGCCTCCTCAACGCTGGTCTGGGCAATCTCCACTGCCTTCCTCTTTGTCAACATTACCCGCTTCTACTTGCGCGACCGGGAGGTATTTCGCAAGCAGCTCATCTTCCCCATGCCGGTGCTCTGGGTCAGTATTGTGCTTGGCTCTGTTTCCTGTTTGCTTGCTATCGTCGGGACGCTGTTCTTCTCCTGGATACCGTCGCTGATCAGCAACAACCAGTGGTGGTATATCATAGGTGGCCTGACGGCCATCTGTCTCGTTATCGCGGGCATCGGCAGTATGCTTGCCAGTAGTGAAGCGAGCTGGCAGGGCTTAAGAGGTATAGAGCCTGACGAGGAGCGAGAGCGCTAGCTATCAGGCAGAGTAGAGCGTTGTTGCTTAAGCAAACTCACACGCCGCTTGGTTTCCAGACGGCGCTGGCGACTGGCGTGTGTAGGGCGTGTGGGCTTGCGTGGCGGTAAGGTGCGTTGCATCTCTCGCAGGCGTCTTGCCAGTCGCTCGAAAGCCATTTCGCGATTGGCCGCCTGCGAGCGCCGTTCCGTTGCCGTCACGACGGTGCCGCTTGGCCGGTGGACGAGCCGCACTCCGGTCTCGACCTTGTTGCGGTGCTGCCCGCCCGGCCCGCTGGCTATGAAAAATTCCACATCGCTCTCTCGCTCTAACGAGGCGCGATCGGTTGGATAGCTGGTCATCGCTTCTTCACTTCCACATTGACTGGCCCGGCTGGGCGCAAGGTCAGGTGATGAACCGGGTCTATTTTAATGGTCTGGCCGGGAAGCAGGGAAAAGTTGACGCGCTGGGCGAGTGTGGCGAGTAGCAGGTGGCCTTCCATCATGGCAAGGTGCATGCCGATGCAGATGCGCGGCCCCGCGCCGAAAGGCATATACGCATAGCGGGGTAGCAGCTTCTCCCGTTCGGGCGCGAAGCGTTCAGGATCGAACCGCTCCGGCTGCGGGAAGTAATCCTCGCGCCGGTGCATGGTATAGGGCGCGAGGATGACAACCCAGTCCTTGCGCACAAGATAGCCGTCGATCTCAACATCTTTCAAGGCACGCCGCGAGAAGCCGTAGGCCGGTGGGTAGAGGCGCATTGACTCCTTGAAAACCTGCAGGCAGTAGGGCAGGCGCGCCAGGTCGGCATAGGTGGGGGTGCGTCCCTGCAATACCCTATCGACTTCCTGCCGCACCTTCTCGTACATCTGTGAATGCTGGCAGAGCAGGTACCAGGTCCACGTCAGGGCGGTTGCGGTCGTCTCATGGCCCGCGCCGAAGAGGGTCAGGCACTCGGCCATGACTTGCTCATCGCTCATCGGATTGCCCTCGTCGTCTCTGGCCTCCAGCAAGATGCTCAGGAAGTCGTTGCGCTCCATCGGCCTTGCACGCCGTTCGTCGATGAAACTTTGAATGCGATTGCGCAGGATGCTGGCGGCTTTGTGCGTGCGGCGATTGCGCGGCGTCGGCCAACTGTACGGGGGTGCCAGCAGCGTCGAAAGGTTATGCGAGATGTACTCCAGCGTGATGCTCATAGCCTCGCCCAGTTCGTCGGCCTCGCTGAACACGTCGGCGTCAAAGAGAGCTTTGCCGATAATGCTCATGGTCAGATTGGTCATTTGCTGATTGACATTGATAACGCTGCCGTCGGCCCAGCTCCGCTGGATTTGCTCGCCGTAATGGCCGATGATATCCGCATAGCTGGCGATGTGGCGTGGCTGGAAGGAAGGGGCCATAATCTTGCGCTGGCGGCGGTGCAGTTCCCCTTCGCTGCTGAAAATGCCGTCGCCTATGGCCGGGCGAAAGGTATTGTGGACTGCTATCCCTTTATCAAAATCGTAGGCGTGTTCAACCAGGATGCTGTGAACATGCTCCGGTCTGTTGAACTGAATGACCGGGAACGGCCCGAAACGCATGCCGCAGACATCTGCTTCGCGCGCCATGCGTGCCATGAAGCCAAGCCGATTATGATTAAATTCCGGGATGTTCCCGACAAGCGGGTGTCCGCTGGTGAAATGCAACGTTTTGTAGTGGCTTGAAATGGTTTCGGTCTGTGTAGCCACGATAAACTCCTCTGAGACTCGATCGACGATGCTTACGTACTATCTTTCTTAATTGTAGCACGCTCTGGCTGAGAAATTCCTACATTTTCTTCTGTAACCCGGTCTTGGGCAGATTCGTCTCTACACAAAATGAGGGAATTAGCCGATACCTATAGAGAGGATGTGTATACTGCTCATAGAGTAGTACTTGAAGATTATTAGTTGGCAGCAGGGCACAACTATGTTACAATGAGGGAGGTGAACCCTTCCTGGAGAACCAGTAACCAGTACGTTGTGTAAGGCAGCCTTGAAATGATGGGAACCGATGAAAAAAGTATTGGTTATCGATGACAACCCGACGATCGTTGAACTGATTAAATACGCGGTCAACCTGCATGGGGCCTACCATGTGGTCGTCGCTTACGACGGCGTGCAGGGGCTGGAGCGCGTCTATGATGAGCGGCCAGATTGCGTGATTATCGATGTGAAAATGCCGCGCATGGATGGCTACCAGCTTGTGCGTTGCCTGCGGGGCGACCCGCGCACGATGGATACTCCGCTGATTATCCTCAGCGCCATGACGCGAGAGGAAGATCAGATGACGGGGTTGCTCTCAGGGGTGGATGAGTACCTGACAAAACCGTTCAAGCCAAGCGCGCTCAATGCTGCTATTGAGCGGGTTCTGCGTCTGACTCCCGATGACCGGCAGCGCCGGATGGATCAACTGGTGCAGAGTCTGGCTGACAGGGAATAGGTTCTTTGTCGACGAGGCTCGGCTGGACGGAGAGAGCAGAAAGAACAGCGCGAACGAGACAAGACAGCTATCCGGCTTCTGTACATTTGGGTGAATAGATGCTGGTGTTAGCAATGCATACAACGCTGTCTTCTACAGTAGAAGTGTTGCAGTCTGGCTTTTTTTGGGATGTGGGAAAGGCCAGAGGGGGGGTGACCGACATTGGTGCATGAACAACGGGCATTGCGCAGGTTACACATTCTTTTAGTAGATACCGATCAAAGTACATGCGACCGATTGCAACAATTCCTGGCCGACAGTTGTGAACTTGTCTGTGTCTCTTCACTCTCTGCGGCGAAAAGCTACCTCGACACGCACCTTCCTGATATTTTGATCACGGAGGTGTCGCTGGCTTCTGAAACCGGATTGGATTTATGTCGCTTTATCCGCCATCAATCCGCGCTGCGCCATCTGCCCATCATGCTGCTGACCTCTCAGGCGGCGTTGCAAGACAAAATTGCTGGATTTGACGCGGGCGCCGATGATTACGTGGTAAAACCGGTTGATGCGCGCCATCTCCTTGCGCGTATTCATTTGCTGGCGCGTATCAAACACATCGAACAAAGTGATATATGAATAAGAAACCCTGGCAAGCGTGTGGCCCTGCTCATTGCGGAACGCAATGAGCAGGGCCACACGCTTGCCAGGGACTATCCTGGGAAGTGGCAGGCCGCGTAGTGGTGCGGCTTCTTCTCTTCCAGGGGTGGAATGACCTCGCGGCAAATCGCCTGGGCCTTCCAGCAGCGTGGGTGAAAATTGCAGCCGCTGGGAGGATTAACCGGGCTTGGCACATCACCTTCGAGAATGATACGCCTGCGTTTGGCCTCAATCTCTGGATTGGGGACGGGAATGGCCGAAAGCAGCGCCTGGGTGTACGGATGCAGGGGCAACTCATAAAGTTCCTCGCTGTCCGCCAGTTCCGCGACGCGCCCCAGGTACATAACCGCTACCCGGTTACTGATATGCTTCACCACGGACAGGTTGTGCGCGACGAAGAGGTAGGTCAGGCCGAACTGTCCCTGCAAGTCCTGCAAGAGGTTGAGCACCTGAGCCTGAATCGAGACATCGAGCGCGGAGACCGGCTCGTCGGCAACAACGAAGGATGGGTTCAAGGCGAGGGCGCGTGCAATACCAATACGCTGGCGTTGGCCACCGCTGAATTCGTGCGCGAAACGGTTCACGAAGTAGGGGTTGAGGCCCACCACTTCGAGCAGGTGCGCGACCTGTTCCTCGATTTCCTTTTTGTTGCCGCGATTGAAATTGATCAGCGGCTCGGCAATAATCTGTCCGATGGTGTAGCGCGGGTCAAGCGATCCATAGGGGTCCTGGAAGACCATCTGCATGTCTGCGCGCTTCTTGCGGACTTCGCCGGGCGAAAGTTTCGTGAGTTCGACGCCGTTCAGCTTGACGCTGCCCGCCGTCGGCTTGATGAGTTGCAGAATGGCGCGGCCCGTTGTTGATTTGCCGCAGCCGCTTTCACCCACCAGTCCAAGCGTCTCGCCGCGTTTGATGAACAGATCCACGCCGTCGACCGCTTTCACTTTCGCAACAGTTCGGCCCAGGATGCCTCCCTTCACCGGGAAGTGGACTTTTAAGCCTTTGACATCGACCAGCGTCGTTCCTGTTTCCTGCGTCTGTGCTGTTGTAACTTCTTGTGCCATATTTCTTTCCCCTTTAATCCGGGTAGAAGCAGGCCGCGACCTGCTCACCACGTCCTACAGGCCGCAGTTCGGGGCGTTCGCGACGGCAGCGTTCCTGCACTTTGGGACAGCGAGGAGCATACGGACAACCGGGAGGTGGGTTGGTCAGGTCGGGTGGCTGCCCCTGAATCGGCGTCAATCTGCTTCCACGGCTTTCGTTCAGGCGCGGAATAGAATTGAGCAGGCCGACAGTATAAGGATGGGCCGGTGTCTCAAAAATTTGCTTAACGGGAGCAGATTCTACAACATGGCCCGCGTACATCACATTAACATGTTCGCAAGTACCCGCCACGACGCCCAGATCGTGTGTGATGAGCATAACCGCCGTGCCGAACTCTTTGGAGAGGCCCTTCATCAGCTCGAGAATCTGGGCCTGAATAGTCACGTCGAGCGCGGTGGTTGGCTCGTCGGCAATGAGCAACTGCGGATTGCAGGCCAGGGCGATAGCGATCATCACGCGCTGGCGCATGCCGCCGCTGAACTCGTGGGGATAGTTCTTGGCGCGCCGCCGCGCATCAGGAATGCGGACGAGGTCGAGCATTTCTACGGCGCGTTTCCAGGCCTGGTCGTTGTTCACGTCTTTGCGGTGCCGCTTGACCGTCTCTGCAATCTGATAGCCGACGGTAAAGACCGGATTGAGCGAGGTCATCGGGTCCTGGAAGATCATGGAGATCTTGCTGCCGCGCAGGTTCGTCAACTCTTCCTGGTTCTTTTCCAGGATGTTCTCGCCGTTGAAAATGATCTCTCCATCAACGATTTTGCCAGGTGGTGAGGCGACGAGGCGCATCACGGAGAGAGCGGTCACACTTTTGCCACAGCCGCTTTCTCCTACCACTCCCAGTGTTTCACCCGGCTTGATGGTAAACGAAACATCGTCCACAGCTTTGACGACGCCGCCACGGGTGAAAAAGTAGGTTTTCAGGTTATTTACTTCTAGCAGATTTTCTGCCATATTCTCTCTCCGCTTACTAATCTTTGGATCGTGGGTTGAAGGCGTCGTTCAAGCCGTCGCCCAGGAATGAGAAGGCCAGTACGATAATGGCCAGCACGATGGAGGGAAGCAAGACTTCCCAGGGATTGCTATCGATCATAGCCTGGCCCTGGACAATCATGAGGCCAATACTGGAACCAGGGGGTTGCACGCCCAGACCAAGCAAACTGATACCTGCCTCACCGATGATCGTGTTGGAAATGTCCAGTGTAGAGGCGACAATCACAATGCTGAGGAGGTTGGGGATGATGTGTCGCAAGATGATCTGCGTATCGGTCGTACCGGCTGTACGCGCTGCTTCGACAAACTGCTGCTCTTTCAACTGCAACGTCTGGCCCCGCACGAAGCGCGCCATCAACGGCCACGCGACGAAGGCCAGGGCGATTGACACCAGGATGAGACGCGCGTTCCCGTTTGGCCCGATGACGGGTATCTTACTGAATACTATGTCTGCCTGGGGACCAAAGATACCCGTGAGCAGGATGACGAACAGCAGACCGGGGAAGGCGAACACGATGTCGGTCACACGCGCTAAAACCTGGTCGATCCAGCCTCCATAGTAACCGGCAAGTACTCCTATCAGCACACCCATAACGATATCGACAATCTCGACCAGCACCGCTACCGTCAGCGAGATGAGCACGCCCTGCATCAGACGTGCCAGCATGTCGCGGCCAAGATCATCGGTCCCGAGCCAGTACATACCTGAGATGAATTGATCCTGGTTGGTGAGTTCCTGCCAGTAGGGATTGTGATATTTGCTTGGGCCGATCGGTCCGTTAGTCGGACTGTTATAGATCCCGCCAATATGCTGGTAGATCGGTGGGCCGATCAGGGCGAGCAGAATGAAGAATATAATCACGCCGATACTTGCGACCGCCCTCTTATCGCGCCAGAGCCGCCGCAGCGACTCCTGCAAAGGAGTGGGCGATTTTTTCGGCTGGCCCTTGCCCCCTTCGGCTACAATAGGAGGCGTTTCGACCGTTTCCCTGCCGCCTTGCGGCCTCATTACTTCGACGATCTCGCCGGGCGATACGCTGGAGTCGGGAAACATCACTCCTGAAGAGGACAGATCAATGTTCGTGTTCTTATCTTTCGTATCCATCTTGTCTCTGCCTCCTGCTACTGGACCTTAATGCGAGGGTCGGCCACCGAATAGAAGATATCCGCCAACATATTGCCTATTACGACGCCTACTGCCAGTAAGACTACGGTTGCCTGAATGACCGGGTAGTCGCGGTCGCTAATCGACTGGATCGTCTCATAGCCAATACCCGGAATATTGAAGATGTTCTCAATGAAGAACGCGCCTGTGACCAGCAGGCCGAGCAGGAGGCCGACAACTGTTAGCAGGGGAATCAAAGCGTTGCGCAGCGCGTGTCGATAGATCACCGCGCGCTCTCTCAATCCTTTGGCGCGCGCGGTACGCACATAGTCCTGGCGCAGGACCTCCAGCATGCTGGCGCGCGAGAGACGCGCAATGTAGGCGACGCCTCCTGCCGCGAAAACGAGAATCGGCGCTATTTTATACGAGAGATCCGCCGGCGAATACTCCCAGGGCGTGCCCCAGTTTGAGACAGGCCAGCTCGCACCTGTATGCTGGTCGAACCAGACGATAAACACCTGAACGAAGACTCCCAGCACGAAGACGGGGATAGAATAGAGTACCAGGATAATCCCCATATTGGTCGTATCGATCCAGGTGTTGGCCTTAAGCGCCGAGAAGATGCCCAGCGGAACGCCTATAGCTACCTGCAAAACCAGTGCCCAGAATGCCAGCTCCGCCGAGACGGGTACTCCCTGCGCAAGAATGGACATCACCGGGCGACCCTGATACTTGTACGAGTATCCGAAATTAAGGTGGAACATGTTCACTAAGAAATTCCAGTACTGCTGGTACCAGGGCAAATCCAGGCCGTAGGCATGCCTGAGTTCCGCGTAGATAATCTTGTTAAAATGCTCGCCCAGCATGTCTCGGATCGGGTCTCCTGGCGCATTAAGCCCCAGGACAAATGTGATAAAGGTTACACCGACTACCACAAATATCAGGCCGATAAACCTTTTGACCAGGAACTGAACCATAATGTCGCCCCCTACTCCCTTGTCGAGGTTACAATTGTGTAGAGTAAGGCTATAGAGAGTCCTCGCTCTACCGATTAGCTCTTCCGCTTTGTTAGTAATCCAGCATGTTGCCTATGAAATGGCACGTTTTCATAGACACATTTGACAGGCACGAACAACGAGCGTGACATAATCTAATTAGAAGTATTGTAATTGACGTTACTCGATATTGTCAAGCTAGCCTTATATTACTACGCCCATTCATTCTAAAATATCACGTTCTGGTAGCTCATACGTTTCTAACCTTTGTCTGCTTTTCCCTCCTTCTTCTTTCCTTCCTCCTGCGCTTTTACAACTATATCTGGAGATACAGGAGCTGACAGGGAAGAGTGCATCTGATCTCCTAACAATAAACGAGGGGAGCCGCAAAAAAGGGGAATGATCAACTGATCATTCCCCCGTTGTCTGTTCGCATCGCAAAGAGCACGTTCTTCTCGATACGTTGGACATCCATCCCGACTCACTGTCTAGTGGGTTGAGATGTAGACGCTGCCCCAGTCATTGGGAGGCGTCAAACTTTGTGGATTGAAGACGAGGCCCTGGACATAGGGTTTGAGGACGAAGGCAGCAGTGACCTGCTCCATGGGCAGCCAGGCGACGTCGTTGACCAACTGCTGCTCGGCCTTGTTGTACTGCGCGTAGCGATCCGGCCCGTTGGGCATGCCATCGGCCTGCTCAAGCAACTTCTGGGTGGCCTGCTGGGTGGCGGCGTCAGAAGAGTTGTTCTGGCCGTAGTTCATGTTGTTGTTGGGAACGCCAGCGTCGAACTGCAAGGTGGTCCAGTCCTGCGGGTCAGGATAGTCAGCGATCCAGGCGATGCCCCAGAACTGCAAGCCGTGCGGGTTGTTGGTGGCAGCGGTGATGTCATCGAGCAGCTTGTTGAAGTCGGTGGGAGCCGCTTTGACACTGACGCCCAGCACGGTCTGCCATGTCTGCACCAGGGCTGCGACCTCGTTATCGGATTCGGTTGAGCCGCTGGGGTAGGTCAGGGTGATGGGAGGCATCTGCGAGACGCTGCTCCAGCCTTCCTGCTGCAAGCCCTGCTGCAACAACTGTTTAGCCAGGGTGGGATCGCCCGTGGTGCCTTTGACGCCATCGGGACCAGTCAGGTTGGGGTCATAGCCGGGCATGCCCTGCGGCACGATGTGGTTGGTGGGGATGTAGACCTTCCACACGGCATTAACGATAGCAGTCTTGTTGATAGCCAGTTCGAAAGCCTGACGGATGTCGATGTTATCGAAGGGCTTGGTCAGGTAGTTCATGGTGTAGTAGTTGATCCACAACTGTGGCACCAGGTGGAACTGCCCGTTGGGCAAAGCTTTGGCGGCGTTCAGATCGGCAGTCGGTACCCCGGCAATGTCAACCTGGCCGACCTGGTAGGCGCGGTAGGTGGTGTCGGACTCCTTGTAGAAGGGGAACTTGACTTCCTGCAACTGTGGGATCGGCCCGTAGTAGTTGGGGTTGGGAACGAAATCGATCTCCTGGTTGTGGATGTAGGCTTTGACCTTGAAGGGACCATCACCGCCGCCCTCGGTCAGGTGGTTGGCGAAGTTGGCGCCGTACTTGTCGATCAGGCTCTTCTCGATTGTGTAGGAGCACGAGTAGGTCAGCGCATCCAGGAAGTAGGAGGCCTTCTTGTTAGCGATCAAAACGACCGTGTTAGGGTCGGGGGTGAGGACGCTGTCGCCGATGACGGTCTTGATTTTGCCAGCCACGAGCTTGTCGGAGTCTTTGATCAGCGCCAGGTAGATGGGGCCGACGGTCGACTTCTCGGCGGGCTGCAAGGCGCGGTCGATGCTGTAGGCCACGTCGGCAGAGGTGAGGGGGGTGCCGTCGCTGAACTTGAGATTGGGACGCAGGTGGAACGTCCAGGTCAGTCCATCACTGCCTTCGCTGTAGCTCTGCGCTTCCTGCGGCACGACCTGCAGCTTGTCGTTCAATTGCACCAGTCCTGTAAAGATCATGTCGATAGCCGCAATCGAAGGCAGGTCTGTGGACAACTGCGGGTCGAAAGTGGCGATGTCAGATACGCCCGCCTCCGGGTCGACAAAGACCTGCTGGGAGGCCGGGGCCTTGGTAGGCGCTGACGGGCCATTATTAGCACTGCCACCGCTGCCACAGGCAACCATGAGCATGGCTACCAGGCAGAACAGCGGCGGCAAAATTCTGGTGCTCAGTTTGCTGCTGAGACGCATTCGTGACTTCTCCTTTGTTCAGATAGGTAGACAAATCGTTTGGCCGGGGCAAAGCAAACAACTCCACCCCTTACAATTAACGCCGGTGTTCTCTGGGCTTCTCCCTCCTTTCGTGCCAGTTTGATGAATGCCAGTATCATTTGCCGGGAAGCAAATTGCGTTTCGTCTCCGGTGGCACCCGGAATCTATGGGTATCAGGAGTGGGAGACGTCATGGCGGAAGATGATCGCGAGCGTTTTGAAAATCATCATCATCTCCTGGCCTCCTTTTTTTGCTCCTTAATGTATTACGCTCACTTTCTTGCCAATTCTCTCATCAAGAAACGGCATTCCTGAAATTAGTGATTCGCAGATAAAAAAGAGAGGAGCGATAGGTGATCACTCCCCTCTTCCTGCTCTTGCCAGTCACCAATCAGTGAGCGGCGATGTAGATGTTGCCCCAGTCATTGGGAGGCGTCAAACTTTGTGGATTGAAGACGAGTCCCTTGACGTAGGGTTTGAGGACGAAGGCAGCAGTGACCTGCTCCATGGGCAGCCAGGCGACGTCGTTGACCAACTGCTGCTCGGCCTTGTTGTACTGCGCGTAGCGATCCGGCCCGTTGGGCATGATGTCGGCCTGCTCAAGCAACTTCTGGGTGGCCTGCTGGGTGGCGGCGTCAGAGGTGTTGTTCTGGCCGTAGTTCATGTTGTTGTTGGGAACGCCAGCGTCGAACTGCAAGGTGGTCCAGTCCTGCGGGTCAGGATAGTCAGCGATCCAGCCAATGCCCCAGAACTGCAAGCCGTGCGGGTTGTTGGTGGCAGCGGTGATGTCATCGAGCAGCTTGTTGAAGTCGGTGGGAGCCGCTTTGACACTGACGCCCAGCACGGTCTGCCATGTCTGCACCAGGGCTGCGACCTCGTTATCGGATTCGGTTGAGCCGCTGGGGTAGGTCAGGGTGATGGGAGGCATCTGCGAGACGCTGCTCCAGCCTTCCTGCTGCAAGCCCTGCTGCAACAACTGTTTAGCCAGGGTGGGATCGCCCGTGGTGCCTTTGACGCCATCGGGACCAGTCAGGTTGGGGTCATAGCCGGGCATGCCCTGCGGCACGATGTGGTTGGTGGGGATGTAGACCTTCCACACGGCATTAACGATAGCAGTCTTGTTGATAGCCAGTTCGAAAGCCTGACGGATGTCGATGTTATCGAAGGGCTTGGTCAGGTAGTTCATGGTGTAGTAGTTGATCCACAACTGTGGCACCAGGTGGAACTGCCCGTTGGGCAAAGCTTTGGCGGCGTTCAGATCGGCAGTCGGTACCCCGGCAATGTCAACCTGGCCGACCTGGTAGGCGCGGTAGGTGGTGTCGGACTCCTTGTAGAAGGGGAACTTGACTTCCTGCAACTGTGGGATCGGCCCGTAGTAGTTGGGGTTGGGAACGAAATCGATCTCCTGGTTGTGGATGTAGGCTTTGACCTTGAAGGGACCATCACCGCCGCCCTCGGTCAGGTGGTTGGCGAAGTTGGCGCCGTACTTGTCGATCAGGCTCTTCTCGATTGTGTAGGAGCACGAGTAGGTCAGCGCATCCAGGAAGTAGGAGGCCTTCTTGTTAGCGATCAAAACGACCGTGTTAGGGTCGGGGGTGAGGACGCTGTCGCCGATGACGGTCTTGATTTTGCCAGCCACGAGCTTGTCGGAGTCTTTGATCAGCGCCAGGTAGATGGGGCCGACGGTCGACTTCTCGGCGGGCTGCAAGGCGCGGTCGATGCTGTAGGCCACGTCGGCAGAGGTGAGGGGGGTGCCGTCGCTGAACTTGAGATTGGGACGCAGGTGGAACGTCCAGGTCAGTCCATCACTGCCTACACTGTAGCTCTGCGCTTCCTGCGGCACGACCTCTAGCTTGTCGTTCAATTGCACCAGCCCTGTAAAGATCATGTCAATGGCTGTAATTGAAGGAGCATCGGTAGAGAGGCCGGGGTCAAAGGTAGCGATGTCAGATACGCCCGCCTCCGGGTACACAAAGACCTGCTGGGAGGCCGGGGCCTTGGTAGGAACTGACGGGCCATTATTACCACTGCCGCTGGTGCCACAGGCAACCATGAACATGGCTACCAGGCAGAACAGCGGCGGCAAGACCCGTATACTCCATTTCTTGCCTGATTGCATTTGTGACTTCTCCTTGTCAAATACATGAATTTCCAGAAAATGGGAAACAAGACGCGTGTCTCTGTTTCTACAGGACCCGGTGGTCTCATATATTACGTTTTGACAGAAATAAATCTCACAGAGTTGAGGAATGTCTCTTGCACAGATGAACGTGTCCAGAAAAGCTGAACAGGAAACTCTATATAGAGTTTCCTGTTCAGCTTTTCTGGAGGGGCTGCGTTTCAGGTCTGTTGCTCGGCCTGTACGACATAGATGTTCGCCCAGTCATCGGGGGGGGTGATGCCCACGGCATTATCGGCTATGCCGACGACGAAAGGCGAGCGGAGAAAGGTCGAGGTGGTCTGGTACATGGGTAGCCAGGCGACGTCGTTGACCAGTTGCTGCTCAGCCTGAGCGTAAGCCTGGAAGCGGTTGCTTTGTTGCATGGTGGCGTCGGCATTTTCCAGTTGCTGCTGGGTGAGCTGCTGGCGTGCCGCGTCACTACTGGTATTCTGGCCGTAGTTCATGTTGTTGTTGGGTGAGGCTTGATCGAACTGGCGCGTCAGCCAGTCTTGCGGGTCGGGATATTCGGCCACCCAGGCCAGACCCCAGAATTGCAGGCCGTTGGGATTATTTGTGGCCGCCGTTACTCTATCAAGCAGGGTGTTGTAATCCACTGGGGCGGGTGTGACGCGAACGCCAAGCACCTGCTGCCACATCTGAATGAGCGCCGTGACCTCTTGATCCATCGTAGAGAGGCCGGTGGCATAGGTCAGGGTGATGGGAGGCATCTGCGAGACGCTGCTCCAGCCTTCCTGCTGCAAGCCCTGGCTCAGCAGCGATTTTGCCAGCGTGGGATTGCCCTTAAGATTGGTCGTGCCATCGGGACCGGTCAGGTTCGGATTGTAGCCGGGCATGCCCTGCGGCACGATATGATTGGTGGGAATCACCGAACCTTTCCAGACCGTGTTAGCGATGGCCATCTTGTCAATAGCAAGCGCGAAGGCCCGGCGGATGTCGATGTTGTCGAACGGCTTCACCAGGTAGTTCATGGTGTAGTAATCGATCCACAACTGTGGTACCTCGTGGAAATCTGAGCGTTTTTTGTCGCTACCAAAGATCGAGAGCGGCACGCCTGTTGTCTGCACCTGCCCTTGCAGGTACGCCTGGTAGGTCTGATCAGGCGTGCTATAGAAAGGGATGATCACTTTTTGCAATTGCGGCAGCGCTCCATAGTAGTTGTGGTTGGGGACAAATTCGATCTTTTGCCCGTGAACGTATTGCAAGACTTTGAAAGGACCAGCGCCCCCGCCCTGATCGAGGTGGTCGGTGAACCGCACGCCGTAGGTGGTAATCAGGCTTTTCTCAACGACATAGGCGCAGTTGTTGGTGAGCATGGCCGGGAAGTAGGCCGCTTTCTTTCTGGTGACGATTTCCACCGTGGAAGCGTTGGGCGCGAGCAGGCTGTCGCCGATCAGCGTGGAAATTCGTCCTGCCAGCAGTTGATCGGAATCCTTGATCAGCGCGAGGTAAATGGGGGCGATGCTCGACTGCGTGACGGGCTGCAAGGCGCGGTCGAGGCTGTAAACGACATCGTTCGCCGTGAGCGATGTGCCATCGCTGAACTTGAGGTTTGGTTTGAGATGAAAGGTCCAGGTCACTCCATCGCTGCCGAGGCTCCACGTTTGCGCAAGCTGTGGCTGCACCTCCAGCTTATCGTTGAGCGAGACCAGTCCTGTGAAGATCATCGCAATAGCATTGATCGAGGGCTGGTCTGTGGCAAGCGCCGGGTCGAGGGTGGTGAAATCGGTGATTCCCGTCTCTGGAGCGATATACACCTGTTTTGAAGCCGGAGCCTTCACCAGCTTGACAGGAGTATTGCCGCCAAAAAGGTTGCAAGAAGAGAACGTCAGGGCGATCAGGCAGAGGAAAAACGGCGTAAATATCTTCCGCTCTATTTTGCGAACTTTCATGACAGCCACTCCTTATCGAAATAGATACATTATGTATTTTTGTGATCGTATTTATTCTCTGCCACCCACCCCTGGACTGACACCGGGCCGACCGTCCTCCATGCTAGCTGTTCCCCAGGTCGACCCCGTCCTCAGGCCGACCTGGGATGAAACTACGTCTGGTTTTAGTAATCAGGCAGCGGAATAGGCGCCAATGAATTGCGCTGTGGGAAAGCGGCGGCGCGCAGGGCAACATGGAGGATGCCGTCGGCGCTGGTGGAGGCCAGGTCTCTGGGCCAGGCCATGAATTCCTCGCCTGCCGCCTGGACAATTTGCAGCGTGTGGCCCTGATCGAGTGTAGCATCCGCCTGAGAGGCGACGAGGCCAATGATGGCGAAGAGGGCGCGTGGATCATGTCCCAGGCGCAGGTAGCGACGGGCCGTGCCAAACGCTCCATTCAGATCGCGCTCAAGCAGTTGCTGAGTGAGCGTGTCGAGCAGGGCGGGAGCGAGCAGACCACCGCCCAGGCCGAGGGCGGTTGGCAGGTGTGTGGGTCCCTTTGGCTCACCCAGTTCCTTGCTGAGGGCGTTGACGTACACGGCGGCGGTAAAAAGCAGCGGCAGCGCCTCGATATCCTGGACCTGGGCAAACACGACACGTGTTGCGGCGGCAAAGAGCAGACCGTGCGCGGCCTTGATGAAGGCCGCGCGGTCTCCATCGTCGACCTTTTGCATCACGTCGGCAGCAGCCATAGAGATGACGGAACCGATGCCGCGAGCGCTCGCCCCGCCCGGGATGAGCGCGTTATAGACACCCTGGCAGATCTGGGTCGCGTCGGCATTGCTGGTAATCAGTGCGCGCAGCGGGAGAGCGTTTTCGTTTTTCGGCAATGCCAGGCGCGTGCGGTAGCTGGCGTAGCTGTGAGCTGGATCTGCCAGGAAAGCACGCACGATGTTGACCCACTCTGGCTCCTGTGTATGCAGGGGCAGGTGCGGCGTCAGCCAGTGGATATAATTGGGGGCGCGGTCGCCCCACTCGACGGCATCAAGTAGCTGCGAGCCACGGACCGCGAAGGTCAGAGGATGGCCGCCGTTCTGGAACGTGGTAGAGATGCCATCATAGATGCGCACCAGCATTGTGCGGTAGTCCGCGCCAGTGCCGTAGAGACCAAAGAGCAGGCGCTCAACCATGGTCGGCTCGTTGTTGAAGATGGCGTCATGCATCATGTCGGCCATTGTTTTATTTTCCGGCAGGTCGCTGGGGAAGAATGGCTCGGGGTATGCATCCTGCGTATTGCGGCCTGCTCGTATCGCTGGTAGCGCCCCGGCGAAGGCCGAGGTAAGAATCGCTATCTCCCGCTCGCGGTTAATCAGGTCATACTCCGGCCCACGAGGTAAGGAATAGAGCCAGAAGCTTAACATGCTGGCGGCGGTAAGCGTCAGGATGCTGTGACCATCGGGGTCGCCGTGACAGGCGATCATGCCGATACGTCCGGCCAGTTTGTAGGCGAGGTCGCCCTGGCGCAAAAGATCGCGGGTCGTGGAAATAATTTGCTCCATATTGCCATAGGCAAGAGCATCAAGGAGCGCCGAGATATCAGCGCTCATCCCTATAAGTGCCATAAAACCAACTCCTCAGAAAAGATGTGAATTATTGCTGATCGATTGCCTCTTGCTCTTCGCGGATGGCGCGATCAATGCGGGGTATTTCGGCATATTCTTCGTCGGCCAGCTTGAGACCGCGCTCTATATACAGTTCCGCGAGCCTGGCTCCCCGGTCGCCGTTGATGAAGGCGGCGGCCAGCAGGTCGGAACCGCGATATTTTTCGGGGAGGAACCGGATGATGCGCTGCATCTTCTGGCGCGTCTCCTGAAGCAGGCGGTTATCCCGTCCTTCCAGTGCGTAGCGGGCCATACCCACCAGCTTGCCCAGTTCCGCCAGGCGCTGCCGGTCAGTCATGGATTGTATAAGCAGCTCTTCGGTATCCAGTTCTTCCGGGGGCGGTAGCTCCTCCTCTTCACCGGTCTCGTCAAGCGTGGGGACCATGCTCATGCCGCTGGACTGCATATATCTCACATACAGTTGTCCATATTCCTGGCAGCCTTCGGCTACGAGCTGCATGCGCGCCGCCTCGTCTCTGGGGTTGACCGTCCCCAGATCGCACAGGTCGTCATCCCGCCGCTCCGCCAGCATGCGCAGTTGTTCAAGGCTGCGTCCCTCTTCCAGCATTGGTGGAATAGGCATCACGGGTACATTCGTCGCCTCGCGCAATTCCTCCGGCGGCAGTTGCGCCGCGAGGAAGGAAGGCAGGTATTTTGCCAGTGAGAGTGGGGTGGGCGGAACAACACAATATGTGCAAAAGACAACGCGGGGGTCCATGCTGCTGCTGGCGTAAAAGATGGCATGGCCCTTCGGTGTCTGTGAATTACCTCGTACAAAACGAAAGCTCATAAGAAAATCCTCCCCGAATCTGCTCCTTATAGTATCGTATCACGGGCTGTTTTGCTGCTCATCACAACGCCATTATAACCCTTTAATCAACTGTTTGAGCCGTGCGGCCAATCGTTTATTTTGCTCAATTTCTTCCCGGCTCATGTCCTCACCGCTGGTTGGGATGCTCTGTATGTAGTTTCTAATCTGCCTGACGATTTCTGGAGCGCCAGCGATGCGCACGTAGCTATCCAGCAGTGTACGCGCCTGTCCTTCTTGCTGCAAAACCACGAGCGTAATGACGCCCTGCGCATACAACTCACTATATTGACGAAGGAAGGTAGTCCATTGTTGCGCGGTTGTGAGCGTTTTCATTACCTGTTCGACCAGTTCAATGGCTTTGCTCATCGCACGCGAGGCCCGTTCGGGTTCACTACGCGCCAGCCATATGCCCGCCAGTTCAGAATGCGTATCGGCCAGGCCCAGTGGTTGTTGCTGCTGCTGGTAGAGAGTCAGAGCCTGTTCCAGCTCGCTCTGCGCCTCGTCCAACTGGCCGTTGCCACGATGGGCAAGGCCGAGAGAGAGCATGGTATCAGCCTGGCCGACGAGGTCGTCACTCTGATTGAAGCGGGCCAGTGCCGCCTCACACTGCTCGATGGCCTCTTCCCACTGTTCGCCGCGCCCGATCAGCGTCTGCGCGAGGCCCAGCAGCGCGCTTCCATCGCCGTCGGGGCTTTCAAGCAACTGGAACTGGCGTCTGGCCTCCTCGAAGGTCGAGGCTGCCGCATCCAGCTCGTCGCGGGCAAGGCGCGAGCGCGCCATACCAATCAGCGCCTCGGCCCCGATCAGCGGCTCCTGCTGGCCCTCGGCCTGATTATGGGCATCGCTGAAGCGCGCCTCGGCCTGCTCGAACTCTCCTTCCGTCAGCAGCAATTGTCCCTCGGTCAGCAAAATGCCGGGGAGGATTTGCTGGCCGAGCGGACTATTATTCGCGCTGGCCTGCGCCTGCTTCAGATAGGACGCCGCCTCGCCGAGCTGCCCGGAGAAGATTGCCAGGCTCGCCAACCGGGCCTGCGCCTCAGCGACACCTGCCTGCTCGTCGAGTTGGGACAGCATTTGTTGCGCGTCTCGATAAACAAGCCGGGCCTGGATGGTACGTCCTTGCTGGCGGTAGATATCACCGAGGCCGAGCAGCGCCCGGCTTTCCGCTTCCGCATTTTGCGTTGCCTGCGCCAGACGCTGCGCCTCGTCAAAGGTTCTTGCCGCCCGTTCCAGCAGGCCCATGCGGCGCTGAATCTCGCCCAGGTTCACCGTGGTTCCGGCCAGTTCCTCACGGTGGGCAATCGATTTGTAGGTGCGCAGGGCGCGTTCCGTCGTCGCGTTGGCGTAGGCGAGCTGGCCGCGCCGCATGTTGATCGCGCCAAGCAAGCGGTTCGCGTTGGCGACACCCAGCGCGTTTTGCAGATCCGTATAGCGTTGCAGCGCGGACCGGGTGCCTATGAGGGCCTGGTCAACGCGCCCGTGCAGCAAGGAAACTTCCGCCAGACCAAGATTGGCGTCTGCCTCACCCAGTTCGTACTCAATGACTTGCGCCAGTTTCACCGCTTCGGCGAACACATCTGCCGCCTGATCGAGTTGTAGTTCATCGAGATAGATGCGTCCGAGACCGAGCAGGGCGTCGACCACGCCGAAGTTGTCGCGGTTGCTGCGGTATACCTCCAGGGCGCGCTGATACTCAGCCGTGGCCTCGGCAAAATGGCGCAGCAGCCGCTGGATATCGGCCAGACTGCGCTGCGCGTCCGCCTCATGGATGGCATCATGGGCGGCTGTATAATCCTGGATAGCCTGCCGGTAATATGCCGCCGCCCGCTCGTAGTCGCCGCGTTGCAGGTTGATGTGGCCTAGCGCCAGAGCGACGTTTCCCTTTCCCTGCTCGTCATGCCCGGCGCTGTAGAGTTTTCCAGCGTCTTCATAGGCGTCCTGGGCTCGATCCAGGTGCGCCATTTGCCGCTCGACATGCCCCAGGGCCAGTTCCGCTGCCGCCTCGTTCAACGGGCGCTTCGCCTCCTGATACAGCTTGACGGCCCGCTGATAGCTAGCCGCCGCTTTTTCAAGCATATTGTTCTGTCTCTGCACGTCTCCCAACAAATAGCGGCTATCCCCGGCGCGCTTATAATCGCCCGCCAGACGGAAGCGCACCTCGGCATCGGTAAAGGCTTCCGAAGCCACATCCAGTTTCCCCTCGTACAGCGCGTCGATCCCTTTTTGCCAGCTCTGTTCCGCTGCTTTTGTATCCTGTGTTGTCATAATTCTATCTTCTCTCCAGGAAGAGGAGTTCTCCTGCCTTGATTTGATTTCTGTGTTGCATTCATTGTAATGCGTCCCTTCAGGAAAGTCAAAATAGTGTCCGATTTGGCTCTAAAAGCTATATGCAAGACCATTGACCTGTGCTATACTATAGTTGACTCCTGCCTGACAAACAGAAGTCCCTCTCGGTTTACTTTGACGCAAATTGTATCACGAAGGGGGAATGAGAAACTTCCCCGAGAAACGAGAGCTTATGTCATTTACTATTCTTGTAATTGATGACGACGATGCCCTCCTCGACTTATTTCGGCTTTTACTTGATGAGGAGGGCTACGCTGTTGTAACCTCGAAGACCGCCTTCGAGGATGTAAGCGAAGTGGAGCGAATCAATCCCCATCTTATCATTCTCGACATCATGATGGGACGCCACTACGAAGGCCTGCTCCTGTTAGAGAAGCTCAGGCTCTATCCACCCACCAGATCTCTTCCTGTGATCCTTTGCACGGCAGCGGCCAACGTGATACGGGAGCAGGAGGAGACCTTACAGCAAAAAGGCGTCCCCATTCTTTACAAGCCTTTCGAGCTAGAAGAGCTGCTGCAGGTGATACATTCGCTCCTTCCAGGAACCGGGGAGAAAGCGGAAGGCGGACAAGAAAATTCTGGTAGCGATAAGGGGAAAGTAAGGTAGGCAGCGCGGAAGAGTTGTGGTAAAATGGGCCATGGCAAACCAGGTACGAACTACTTTATTGATTCTGGCATCATCAATGTTCAGAGGAGAGAAGCTATGGATGAAGTGACCTTGAAGCAGGTCCCTCTTTTTGCTGGCCTGAGCAAGAAGGAACTCCAGACGCTGGCGAACAGCAGCCAGGAGCGCATATATGAGCCAGGGACGACGATTTTGAAACAGGGCGATACCGGCGTTGGCCTCTATATCATCACAAAGGGACATGCGAAAGTGACTCAGGAGCAAGACCCTGATCGCGCGGAGGTTGTATTGAATCATGTCGGCCCCGGCGATGTGCTCGGTGAAATGGCGCTGCTGGACGATTTACCGCGTTCGGCCAATGTTGTTGCCGAAGACGAGGTGACTGCAGTGCTGCTGCCTGTCTGGGAATTCCGCACGGCTCTGCGTAACAATCCCGACATAGCCATCAAGCTGCTTTCTGTGCTCAGCCATCGCCTGCGTAATGCTGAGCATGCTACCCACACTCACGGCTAGCTATTCGTTCGTAGGCCGCGATTTAGCGTAGGCACTGTCGATTGATCGGCCCGTCGCTTTTTGTCAATCAATCGGCGCTGCCTACGCTAAATCGCGGCCTACGGAGTGGTGTTGTTCTCGCTCGCGTTGAGCATTCGTTGTTGATTGTGTACCTATTCGGGGCGTTGTTCGACGCGATTATCAGGATTGAGCAGGTTCTGAATCTCCTCGAACATGGTCTGCACGTCGGCGAAAGAGCGATAGACGCTGGCAAAACGAATGTAGGCAATTTTATCCAGGCTGCGCAAATGTTCCATTACCAGTTCGCCGATGACACTGCTAGCTACTTCCTGTTTCCCCAGGCGGTAGAGTTCCTGCTCAATCTCCTCGACTGCATTTTCAATGTCGCCTGTCGAAAGTGGTCGCTTCTCACATGCCTTGCGTATGCCAACGTACAGCTTCTCACGATCAAATGGTTCGCGCCGTTGATCGCGCTTAATGACCAGAAGTTGAAATTTTTCAACTCGCTCGTATGTGCTGAATCGTCCCTTGCAGTGCTCGCATTCGCGCCTGCGATGGATAGCATCACCGATGTCACGCGAGTCCTTCACCCGCGATTCGGTGCCTCCACAGAATGGACACTTCATCCCGATACTCCCCGGATACCCTCAAACTCTTTCATATAGCAAATATTGTATCACATGAGGCAATAGGAGGGCGTGGGAGGAACTAACGCGCTTAAATAAGGATAGGAACCTGGTTCAACTCAACCTGGCTAGAATCGTGTGCAGGAGCAGTGGTGGCTATGGTCGTGGGTACCTCCAGCCTGTACGGAGAACTTTGATTGAGCTGCGCCGGGTGGATTTTGCCAATATAACCTGAACGCAGGCGAGACCCTTCGCGCCAGTAGGCATACCAGTAAGGACCATGGCCATGTCCGTCGCGGCACGTACTACACGACGCTTTCCCGCACTTACGGTATTGTAACTGATACGTGATGTGTTGGTTGCTCGGCAACTGAGTCATAGATCACGTTCCTTTCCAAATCTTAACGGTCTTACCATTCTTAACAATGTACATACAATGTTACAACAAAGGACATCAATCTGTAAAACAGAATACCATCAATGTATGAACATGCTCTGAATCATGCCGTTCGGAAAATGAGACGGATTTCATTTTTGACCTTACTCTCACTTGAAAATACCCCCTTTTTCTAAAGATTTGTTCATATATCCCATTTATCCCAGAAAATACCCCTTTGCTGCTGACTTGTGATATGATTTTTCTGGCAGTACGGACGTGTCATTCTTCGCGAAGCGAAGAATGACACGCGAGCGTTTTTTTCAGGGCAGCATATGCCGGAAAATGGAGGGAATCTTTGAGGCGAGCAGGTTCCAGGCTATTTAGCAGGGGGCGTTTTCTTGTGCCGCTGCTTCTGCTTGTGCCGGTGCTGATCCTGGCGGGTCATGTCCTGGTGAACGCGCCTGCCTCCGAACTTGCTTTGCGGCAGTTGAACGTTCAGCAGGCCCCCGCACCTCACACGCTTCGCCTGCTCAATGGCAAAACTGCGTCATTAAGCTGGATTTTTGGCCGTGATTGCAGTAGCGGCGTGCAGGCCTATCTGCGCAGCGCGACCGACGCCCCCGACGCGGCCCTCATTGGTAGCGGCTGGGTGGATCCGACAAGCGGCCAGTTGATCGAGGGTGAGAGCAATAACTGTGTCTCTGGCAGTCTCAGTATGGATAGCGTTGTGCGGCTGATTCATAGCAGGGGTGGGATGGCCTATCTCACCATCACTATGGATACTGATCAGTCCTGGACGCCGCAGCAGGCCGCTGCCTACATCGATAAGGCGACGACCGATACGAGCTATATTCAGGCCATCGTCAACGAGGCGGTACGCGGCGACTATGATGGCGTAATTATGGATTTAGAGGGCGTTGATCGCACCTATCCCGATATTCAGCAGAAATTTGCTCTGTTCAACCAGCGCGTCTGGGCTGCTCTGCGCCCTTTACACAAACCTTATGGCATCGCCCTCCTGCACAAGCTCAGCGACGACGACGCATATTATTCCCTCAATGGCTTCGAGAACTGGAGCCTGCTGGGCCGCTCCGCCGATTTCATTATCATTATGGCTGTTGACCAGGCTTACTGGACGCCCGGCCCGACCGTCAGCGTTCCCTGGCTCAATCAATTGCTGGCCTATGCTCTGCATACTATGCCGCAGATGCTGTCCCGTGTCATCTGGGAACTTCCCCTCTACGGCGATACCTGGCACTGGTCAAACGGGAGCTGGGTCTTTGATGGGGATGTCACTTTCCAGGAATCGCAGGCCATTCTCAGCCAGTTGACGCCCGCGCAAATCGATACCGCCGCGACCAACGAGGGAGACGCCTATATGCCCCATGTCGTCTATACCGATGCCTCCGGTGTCAAGCATGCGCTCTGGTACCTCTCCGCCCAGAATCTCTATAATATCGTTACCGGTTTCTGGCAATCTCTCCAGTTGGAGCCGCAATTCAACGGGTCGCATCTCCAGATCGCCGTCTGGTGGCGTACCACCGCCGAACCTCAGGATTTCTGGCCCCTACTCGATAAACTGTATTGATGCGTTTCGTACCCGAAATTTCGTAGGGGCGAGCACAAAGCCTCGCTCCTACGAAATTGTTCAATGATCGTTTTTTTGTGATGTGCCAGTGAGGTATCCCTGCAGGTAGGAGTGATATAATTACAGGTGAAAGGTGTTTCTTCATGCAGGCTCAGGAAACGCCAACTTCGATGTTTGTATGTCACTGGACCGAGTTTGGAAAGAGGGGTTAGCCATGCAAATCGTTATCAAGGGCAAACAGTTTGAGATCACACCCCGGCTGCACCAGTTTATCGAGGGCAAGATGAAGCGTCTTTTTCGCCTTGTCGATGATGACACTCGTGTCGAGATCACCGTCACGGAGGAGCAGACGCGCAGCGCGCAGGACCGCTACACCGTGCAAATTGCGCTCCCTCTCGTCTCCCATCCCATTCGCAGCGAAGCGAGTGCGGCTACTGTCAATGGGGCGTTTGATGTGGTACTGGATAAAGTGATCAAACAACTTGGTCGCCAGAAAGACCGGCAGACGACGACCATACGGCATCATACCCCACCCATCAGAGTGCTTTCCCTGTCGAGAACCGGTTCGCTTTCCCCGGTGGAAGAGCGCGAGCAGGAGGCCGAACCTGTAGGGGCAAGGAAAGGCGCGAAACGCTCAAAGGTTGTGGCACACGCGCAGCCCTCGCTTGCTCAGGAGCGCAACGAGGAGATCTGGTCGAGGGTGCTTGAGATCCGCCGTCTTTCCACCAAGCCGATGAACCACGAAGAGGTTATTGCCCAGATGGAGGCGCTCAATCTGTCATTTTTCCCATTCTACAATGAAGCCACCGAGACCGTAAATGTGATGTACCGCCTCGATAAGGGAGGGTATGGCCTCCTCTTACCTGAACTGGAGTAACTTCCTGAGTACGTAGATAGAGAGCAAGGGGTGCTGCCGCATGGCTCGGTTACACGGCAGCACCCCTCCCTTACTTTGTGCATCTTTTTTGCCCAACCTCCGTCAATAATAGTGTACAATGCTATCAGTATACATATCCCCTGAGGGGAAAATTCGCAAGGGCAGTAATTGCGGGGGCTATCTATGATTGCGACAACGGAAACCATATGGGAGAGCTTTCATGGGAGGCTAAGGCAGTTTATTCTCAGGCGCGTGCCGGATGAGCAAAACGCGGAGGATATCCTGCAAGAAGTCTTTTTGAAGGTTCACCTGCATATTGATGCGCTCAGAGACGAGCAGCGACTGGAAAGCTGGCTGTACCAGATCGCGCGCAACGCGATTGCCGACTATTATCGCTCGCGCCGCAAGGAAAGCGATCTGCCGGATACGTTGCTGCTCCCGGCGGTAGAGGATACGCTTGATGACGTAGTGCGCGAGTTGATTCCCTGCGTGCGAGCGATGGTAGACAGCCTGCCGGATGATTACCGGCAAGCCCTTATTTTGACGGAGTACGAAGGATTGACACAAAAAGAAATGGGTGAGCAACTGGGCCTGTCCTGCTCCGGCGCGAAATCGCGGGTGCAGCGAGCCAGGGAGAAGCTGAAAGACATGCTACTTACCTGCTGCCACTTCGAGTTCGATCACTTCGGCAGTATCATCGATTACCAACCCCATTGCTGCTGAGTTTAGAGCGTGACTTCAAACTGCCAGGGGCGTGGTGGAGCGTCTTCAAATTGGCCCAGTGGGTCAGCGGCGCGGATGGTCAGCAGGTGTGCGTCACTGGAGGGCAGAGGGCGGAAGCGGGCGCTGCCTTGATAGACCGCGTGATTGGGGTCGCTTGCCAACTCTGGCCGGGCTAACAGCATGCCGCCACGATCCCCCATCCACTGCATGCCTGTATTATCCTTTACGAAGAAGATAATACGCGGCACAAAGGCGAAGCCTGTCGTCAAGGGCGGTCGCATCCAGAGATAGTCAATCTCGAAGTGCTCATCGAAAAACTGGATCTGGTGCAGCAGCAAGAGCATGCCCTGCTGCTTCTGTTCCAGCTCTACAGTGACGGTACGCCAGGGGGTGCGTGTGTACGGCTGCTCGCGATATGCGGTGTTAAGTCCCTCTGGGGCGGCGATCACCACTGGCGGGCGCGAGGCCAGTTCCAGTGCTTTGGCCGAGAAAGGCGTAGATTCTTTAATAATTTCATTGCAGAGTTCAAGGCAGGTATCACAAATGTATGCCGCGCCAGGGCCTGCCACCATACGCCCAACCTCCGGCGGACGACGACCGCAGAAAGAACAGCGTGGCTGTGACCGATCAAAACTCATTGTGATAGTCCTCGTCGTTGAATGCTTTACCTGGTCTCATAATTCCTTAACGCGCTCACCGCCGCTTTTTGTAATCCCATGCGTTCGAGCATTGCCGCGTGGGCCTCCCATTCCAGCCGATCATCGAGAGGCGTGAGAATTGCCGATGGATCAAAATCTTTCGCCTCCGGTGGTGGAGCGCCATTGCTATTTACTTTTCCGTTCTTGTTTGCGAGTTCGTTCTCGCTTTCGCTAAACAACATATCAAAGCCATAAGTACGTTGCAAGGCCAGCCCGATCAGATGGTCAGCAAAGTGTGGGTTTTTGGGCAGGAGCGAGCCGTGCATGTAGGTGCCGAAGGCATTGCGATAGACCGCCCCTTCGGTATGGTCTTCCGCGTTATTGCCATAGCCCTTAAGCACGCGTCCCAGCGGTTTGGCCGTTCCCAGGTACGTGCGCCCACCGTGATTTTCAAAGCCAACCAGCGTGCTGCCGTTCCAACTGACGGCAATATTGCCGATGCAGCGCGGAGTGCGCGACCCTTTATGGATGGTCCAGGCATCAAATACACCGAGACCGCGCATATCAGGCCCGTTGGCCGGGCGGTAATAATGCGCGAGCAACTGGTAACCGCCGCAGACCGCGAGGACGGGCATATCATCCTCGATAGCCGCCCACAGGCCGATGCCCTTCGTCTCAAACAGGTCCTGCGCGACGGGTGCCTGCTCTTTGTCCTGTCCTCCACCGATGAACAACAGATCGTACTCGTCCGGGGCCAGAGCATCGCCGATGCCGAGGCCGACAACACGCAGGGTAATGCCGCGTCGTTCGCAGCGCTGGCGCAGTACCAGAATGTTGCCGCGATCCCCATACAGGTTGAGCTGCTCGGGATAGAGATGGCCCAGGGTAAGGGTGAGACGCGAAGAGATGCCCTGTTTCATTCGTCCCGTTCCTCCCAGTAATGAGGTGTCAAGCCGCGTTGCTCCAGCAAACGATGTATTTCTAACAAGCCAGTATACGTTGGTACCACGAACAAAGTTTCACCAACCGGGGTCTGTCGAATGGCGCTGTCGAACGCTTCGGCAATCCCGGCATGTTTTGTGGTCTTCTCGGTGACCTGTGCAGGCTCATCGGCTTCCGCCGTTACCGCCGCTACTCCTCCGCTTGAGGCAGCCGTCTCCGGGCCTTCCAGTGGCTTCTCGCGGCGGCTCTGAAGAAACTTGCCCCGATATGCCTGTCTGGTCGCGCTCCTCTTGCCTGTCTCCCCGCCACGCTCGCGTTCGTGCGCAACGATGCGCTGTAGCGAGCGCAGCGGCGAGGGAGGAATGATGGTCATGTCCTTCTCGTCAATCCCGGCATATTTCAAACGAAGGGCAAGGTCAAGGGAGCGCGTCCCTCCTACCACCAGTGTAGCGACCTGCCCGACAATGCGTTCAAGGTCCACATCCCAGATCCATGATATATCGCGTCCATCGGCGATGTTGTCGTTGAGGACGAACAGCACATTGCGCGCAGCCCCCGTACTGAAGAGGGTGCGGAGCACTTCATTGAAGCCAGTCGGATTTTTTGCCAGCAGCAGGCGCACGGTTCGTCCCCCAACCTGCACTCGCTCTCCTCGTCCAAATACGGGTTTGAATTGTTCTATGCCGCTTTTAACCGGCTCCCAACTGATTTGCAGGGCCTGCGCGACGGCAATGGCAGCAAGAGCGTTGTAGATGTTATACAGGCCGGGCAGAGGAACAACGATTGACTGCTGACCGTCTGCCGTGTCAACCTGTATGCGCAGGCGATCAAAGCCATTGGCCTCGACCTGAACGGCTCGTACATCAGGCTGTGGGCGGCTCAGCCCGCAGTTTGTACAGACATAGTGCCCCATGTGGCTGTAGAAGCGCATATCGTAGCTATATTCACTGCCGCATTTCGGGCAGGTGCGCGTATCGATGGCCTGATGCTGTCCCTGGGAAGCGGAAGCCTGCTGACCGGTCAGATCGACGGAGGGGGTGTCAATGCCATAGTAGAGGACGGGACCGGCGTATTCTCTTCCTAACTGCGCCGTCGCCGGGTCGTCCGCGTTCAGGATAAGCATCGTTCCGGTTGCCAGCGCCTGGATCGCTGTTTGCCAGCGCGTTGCCACACTGTCTACTTCACCAAAGCGATCCAACTGGTCGCGGAAGAGGTTGGTGAAGACAGCGATGCGGGGAGTGATCGATTTCAGGGCTCGGGGAACAACGGCCTCATCCACCTCAAAAATAGAGATAGCGCGTCCTGAGCGGCGCAGGCGACCGTTGGGTAGAGCGCGAACGACCAGGGAACTGGCGATGCCGCGCATCATGTTCGAGCCTTCGCGGTTGCGCCACACGCGCAGCCCGGCATCGTTCAAAATAGCAGCGATCAAACCACTGGTCGTAGTTTTGCCATTCGTTCCGGTGACCAGGATGCTGCCATACTCCAGTTGGGATGCCAGGTGATCCACAATACCTGGATACAGGCGCTCGGCGACGACGCCCACGATGCTTGTCCCGCCGCCCAGGTGCAGGCGTCGGCTCAAAGCACCCGCCGCCCGGCCTCCCACGACGGCTAATCCTGCGCGTAGTGAGCTGCGCCTGACAGCTTTGTGTGGGCCTGTTGCAGCCGAAGGCCCGGTAGCGTCTTGTGCCTCCGTTGCCTCCTTTTTCTGCCACCGTGTGCGCTTTTCCTTCGAACCTATTCGTGATGGCCCTCGTTTTGGCATGCTGTCTTGTTCCTCCAAACCAGCCTGACTCTCTGCGATGATGCATTCAGCATAGCATGCCCATGCATGCTGGTCAAGAGTACTAAGGCTCAGTTTTTCCTACCGCCAATTTCTGCTAAGTACATCCTTCTGCCGCATACCCCCTTGTCAACATGTGCTATTCTATGCACTTAGGAGGAATAGTCTAGTGTATACTGACGTTCTAAGTAAGTAGTGAGGCACATCATGGCGCAAGCCAGGGGCGCTTCGAAATTCTGTGAGATCAGGTAATAAGGTCTATGGGAAAGAAACTGGTTATTGTAGAGTCGCCTGCGAAAGCAAAAACGATTGAGAAATTTCTGGGGCGCGACTTTGAGGTGAAAGCCTCGATGGGGCATATCATCGATCTGCCCAAAAAAGGACTTGGCGTCAATACGCGCAAGGATTTTGAGCCTGCCTATGAAATCATCGAGAAAAAAGATAAACTGATTGATGAACTCAAAGCTGCTTCAAAAAAGGCTGAAGAAGTCTACCTGGCACCCGACCCGGACCGCGAGGGTGAATTTATAGCCTGGTCATTGATGCATACCCTGGGTTTGCAGCATCCGCGCCGGGCCGTCTTCAATGAAATTACAAGAGGCGCGGTACAGGATGCGATCCGCCATCCGCGAGAGATCGACGAAGACCTGTTCAATGCGCAGCAGGCGCGGCGTGTGCTCGACCGGCTCGTTGGCTACAAGATTAGCCCGCTACTGTGGCGGCGCATTCAGTCTGGGACGAGCGCGGGGCGCGTGCAGTCAGTGGCGCTGCGCCTGATTTGCGACCGTGAGGCGGAGATTCGCGCCTTCGTGCCGGAAGAATACTGGAGTATTACCGCGACTTTGAGCAAGCAGAAGCAGGCGCAACGCTTCGAGGCCATGCTGATTACACGCGTTGCCGAGATGGCAGCGTTCAATGCTGACGAGAGCGAAGGCGAGGAAGCGGCAGGGCAGAATGGGGCGAAAGCGCCGAAGGCCGAGAGGGGGCGCATCAAAATCTCTTCGCAGGAGGAGGCCAACGCGATTCTAGCCGATTTGCAGGACGCAACGTATAAAGTACTGAAAGTGGACGAGCGCGAGCAGCGCCGCCAGCCGAACCCGCCCTATACGACCAGCACCATGCAGCAAGAAGCCTCGTCTCGTCTCTACTTCAAGCCGAAGAAGACCATGAGCCTGGCGCAGCAACTCTACGAGGGCATTGAACTGGGCGAGCGCGGCCACCAGGGCTTGATTACCTATATGCGTACCGACTCTACCCGTATCTCGGAGGAGGCGCAGGCCAGAGTCAAGCAGTATATCGGGCAGGAATTTGGACAGCCCTACGTTGGGCAGGGGCGTGCGGGTAAGGCGAAGGCGACAACGCAGGATGCCCACGAAGCCATTCGTCCCACCGATGTCACGTTGACCCCGCAGATCGTCAAACCCTATCTTTCTGGCGATCAGTTCAAGCTCTATAACCTGATCTGGCGTCGTTTTGTCGCCAGTTTCATGACGGCTGCCGTTTTCGATACGGTACGGGTCGATATCGTAGCCGCGCAATATGTCTTCCGCGCCAACGGCTCGAACCTGAAGTTTCCCGGCTTCTATGCTGTCTGGCCGCGTGAGGAAGATGAGAAGCAACTGCCGAAGCTGAGCGTGAACGAGGTCCTTGATCTGCATAGCCTGAAACCCGAGCAGCACTTCACACAGCCGCCTCCCCGCTATAGTGAGGCCAGCCTGATCAAAGAACTCGAGGAGCAGGGCATCGGTCGCCCCAGCACCTATGTTCCCATTATTAGCACCATCCAGGATCGTGGCTATGTCGAGCAGGAACAGCGCCGCTTCGTCCCGACGTGGCTGGGTGAGACGGTTAATGAGGTGATGAACAAGCATTTCCCGGAGATCGTCGATATCAGCTTTACGGCGGAGATGGAGCGCAAGCTGGACGATGTGGAAGAGGGCAGACAATCCTGGCGTGAATTTTTGCATAGTTTCTATGGCGATTTCAAAGAGGCGATGAAACGCGCCGAGGCGGAGATGGAGCGTGTCGATAAGCCTCTGGAAGAGATAGCCGAAACCTGCCCCGAATGTGGGCGCAACCTGGTGATCCGCACTGGACGCTTTGGCCGCTTCATCTCCTGCTCCGGCTTCCCTGAGTGCAGCTATCGCCGCTCCATCGTCAATAAGACTGGCGCGCTCTGCCCACAGTGCGGCGGCGATCTTGTGGAGCGCAAGACGCGGCAGAAGAAACGCGTCTTCTACGGCTGCAGCAACTATCCCACATGCAACTTCGCCATCTGGGAGAAGCCGGTTCCCGAACCCTGTCCCAACTGCGGTGGTTTGATGGTTGTGCCACGCCCCGGGCAGGAGGCCGTCTGCTATCAAGAGGTGGTGCTGCCCCAGCGCAGCACAGAGGAGAAGCCGCAGCAAAATGGCGCAACCACACGTGCGACGCACAGGAGGCCAGCCGTCGCAGCGGATGGCGCAACAGAAACTGCTCCTATGAGCACAAAGGCGAGAACGACGAGCCGCACAAAGAAGACCACAGGAAACGCTGACGGAACCGGGGCAACAGAGGAAAAAGCGCCAGCGACAAAGACTTCTAGCAGAAAGCGTACCGCTGCTACGCGGGCTTCATCTCGCAAGACCTCTAGCGCGAAAAAATCGACGCGCGCGACCAAAGCCAGCGCGAAAAAGACAACCAGAAGTACCAGGAGTAGGACGACCGGGAAAACGGTCCTGTGAAGTCAGAAATAGCATGAAACAAGGATTTGCCTTCGATCCAGGGGGTGATTCCTTGCTTCATGCTATTTCTTTAGAAGAGCACAGGAGTTATGCTACCATTCCTATGTTATAATCTCTGTAGAGTTGAAATGGACTCTGATGAAAAAGTATCTCTGCTGTTTGGAGGATTTTCATGTCGTATGCGGTAACGTTAATTCCCGGTGATGGAACCGGGCCGGAAATCACTGAAGCGACACGCCGCGTTCTGGAGGCAACGGGTGTTGAATTTGAGTGGGATGTGCAACAGGCAGGGCTGGATGTCTTAGAGAAAAAAGGCACGGTTCTTCCTGATGAAGTAATCGAATCAATTAAACGTACCAGAGTGGGTTTAAAAGGTCCCATTACCACGCCTGTCGGGAAAGGATTCCGCAGTGCGAACGTCGCGCTTCGCAAAAAGCTCGATCTCTATGCGAACCTGCGACCGGCCAAATCGTATCAGGGACTGCGCTCTCGCTATGAGAACATCGACCTGATCATTGTCCGTGAGAACACGGAAGACCTGTATGCAGGGGTCGAGTTCCAGAGGGGGACGCCCGCGCAGGAAGAGATTATCGAGACGATCGCCCGTACCACCGGCACGCACCTCGACAACGACTCTTCTATCAGCATCAAGTTTATCTCCGTCGCCGCCTCCCGTCGCATTGTCAAGTTCGCTTTCGATTATGCCCGCGCCAATGGCCGTCACAAGGTCACAGCGGTACACAAAGCCAACATTATGAAGTACTCCGATGGCCTGTTCCTTGCAACCGCCCAGGAAGTCGCGAAAGAATATCCTGATATCCAGTTTGAGGACCGCATCGTTGACAATATGTGCATGCAACTGGTGCAGAAGCCTGAAATCTATGATGTGCTTGTGCTGCCCAATCTCTACGGCGATATTATCTCCGACCTCTCCGCCGGTTTGATTGGTGGCCTCGGTGTCGCGCCGGGCGCGAACATTGGCAGCCAGTACGCCGTCTTCGAGCCGGTGCATGGCAGCGCACCCAAATACGCGGGCCAGAACAAAGTGAACCCGATGGCGATGATGTTCTCCGGCGTGCTCATGCTCCGTCACCTCGGTGAGCGCGAAGCCGCCGACCGCCTGGAAAAGGCCATGGCGCGGGTTATCGCCGAAGGGAAATACGTCACTTACGACCTCAAGCCGCGCCCCGACGACCCCACCGCCGTCGGCACCTCGCAAGTGGCTGATGCCATCATTGAGAAGATGCAGAAGTTCTAGCCGTTATTGCTAACGAATAGAGCGAGCGGCCGGTGCGGCAAATGCCGGGATATTTGCCGCACCGGCTGCTCGCTCTATTCGTTAATGCCCGTTGCGCCATTTGTGGCGGGACTGGATGTAGCGAATCGTGCCGGAACGCGAGCGCATCATGACGGAATTGGTGCGTGCGCCCCAGCCATAGTAGTAGACGCCGTCGAGCAACTCCCCTTTGGTGATGCCGGTGGCGGCGAATGAGACGTCATTGCCTTTTACGAGGTCATCTGTACGGAAGACCTGGTTGAGATCGATCCCTTCGGCCTTCAGCTTTTCACGTTCCTCGTCGCTGCGCGGCCAGATTTTGCATTGAATTTCGCCGCCCACACATTTGATGGCTGCCGCCGCCAGCACCGCTTCGGGCGCGCCGCCTGTTCCCATCAGGACATCGATGCCGGTGTAGTCTTCCATTGCCGCTTGAATGCCTGCCGCCACGTCGCCATCGGTAATCAGGCGAATGCGTGCCCCTGCCTCCCGAATCTGCCGGATCAGCTCCTGGTGGCGCGGGCGGTCGAGCACGACAACGGTCAGATCTTCGATGCGCGCGCTTTTCGCTCGCGCTATCCGATCGAGGTTGACGGCGACGGGGGCATTGATATCGATAGCATTGCGCGCCGCCGGGCCAACGGCAATCTTTTCCATATAGAAAACGCCGGGAGGGGCCTTGTACATCGAGCCTCGTTCAGCAGTAGCGATCACCGCAAGCGCGCCGGGCAGGCCAAGCGCGAGCAAGCGCGTCCCGTCAACCGGGTCGACTGCCACATCGACTTCTGGCGGCAAGCCGTTTCCTATGTGCTCGCCAACGTAGAGCATAGGGGCTTCGTCTTTTTCCCCCTCGCCGATGACCACAACACCATCCATATCAACAGCTTCCACGGCCTGGCGCATGGCATCTACGGCGGCCTGATCGACCATCTCCTTGTTGCCTTTGCCCATCCAGCGGCCCGCGCTTAAGGCCGCCGCTTCAGTCACACGCACCAGTTCCAACCCCAGGTTGCGCTCTTTGGTACCCGATTGCTCAAAACGCGCATCTGACATGCAATGCCCTCCTTATTTTATTGTTGTGATGCGGTATAACGCTCCACTGCGGAAAACTCATACAGGCGATTCCCTCCATCTAGCCTTCTCCTCGTCGGCTCTATCTGTACGAACAGACTCCACTTTGCTATACTTGTCCACAGCATGAAGTAAGTATGTATACGGCAGAAACCCGCGTTACCTTTGCTCTGCTATCACTACGTTTAGCGGTGAAGGACAGGATACTCGAGGCTGTGCAGGTCAGAAATGCCGCAACTTACCATGCTCAATCAGTAAGTAAGCTATACATAATCATTGTACAACAGTTACGTTTCAGTTTGGTAGTCTTATTGTTTGCTTGTCGAGGAAAAACCTATGTATGTCGATGCTCTCACGCTGGCGGCGGTTGCCGACGAATGGCGCGCTCTGCTCATGGGCGCGCGTATCGATACCATCATTCAACCCACGGAACACGCCATTGCTTTGCAGTGTTACACCCCTGGCGGCGAAGGGCAGCCTGGGCGCAACTCCTGGCTCTATCTTTCGGCCCACCCGCAACTGGCGCGGGCGCATCTGACCGCGCTCAAACCGCCGAAAATTGCCAGCGAGCCACCACCTTTCGTGATGTTGTTGCGCAAGCACCTGGAAGGCGCTCGCATCGAATCAATTGCGCAGCCACGCTGGGAGCGCGTGCTGGAAATCGTCGCGGGCTATCGCAAGGGGCCTGGAGGCGACGAGCGCATCCGCTTCCGTCTCATCATCGAAATTATGGGACGCCTCAGCAATATTATTCTCGTCGATGAGCAGGGCATGATTCTGGGCAGTCTCAGGCGTGTCGGCGCGGAAGTCAACCGCTACCGCACTATTGCCGCCAACGTTCCCTATCTCCCTCCTCCGCCACAACAGCGCCTCGTGGCTGGGCAGACGCTCTCTCGTCTTGAGCCGACGGTCGTGACCGCAGCCCAGCTTTCGATGAGCGCGGCAGCAGAGGAGGAAGAGAAGGAAGCTGAGGCTTCAACTGAGCAGGCATCGCGCCGCAAGTCCGGGGCAAAGCAGACGAAGCTGTGGCAATTGCTCACTCGCCACCTGCTCGGCTTCAGTCCCTTGTTGGCAAAAGAGGCCATTTTCCGCACGACGGGCGACGCCGAGACCGTGCTCGCTATAACTGAAGAAATCTGGGAAGAGCTGGCCTGGAATGTACGCTCATTAGCCGCGCTCTACGATACCCACGCCTGGCAGCCGCAACTCGTGGAGCGCGTAGAGCAGGGCGAGGGCAAAACAGCGCCTGTCCCAATCGCCTTTGCGCCCTATGTGCTGGAACAGTACGCTGCAGTGCCGGGCATGCACCTCCGCTCGTTGCCCTTCATGAATGCGGTACTGGATGAATTCTATGCCCGTGCCGAGTGGCGCGACGCGATGGAAGACATGCGTGCTCCCATTCGCAAGGCGTTGCAAACGCACCTCGAACGCGGTCGACGCAAAGCCGAGCTATTGCAACAGGAACTGGCGAAGGCAGAGGAGGCGGCGCAGTACCGCTTGCAGGCCGAGTTGCTGCTGGCACACCAGCACGAGGTGCAACAGGGCCAGACGAGCATCGCGCTGCCGAACTTCTATGCCGAAAGCGATGCGCAGGGCAACCTGCCTGAAGTCACCATTCCGCTCGATCCGCGTTTCGATGCCGTGGGCAATGCCAATCGCCTTTTCAACCGCTATCATAAGCTGCGTCGGGCGACGGAACTGGTTCCCGCGCAGATTGAGCAGAACGCGGTAGAACTGGCGACGATTGAGCAATTGCTGACCGACCTTGTGCTCGCCGAGACGCCAGCCGAAGTGGCGCTGGTCAAAGCCGAAGTACAAACGGCGGGCTACATGCGCGGCACGCCTGAAGCGAGGCGAAAGGCGCAGAAAAATCAGAAAGCTGGCAAGAAGGGCAAAAGCAAGCCAACTCCCCCTGGCGGCGGTGTGCCGCTGCATGTGCAGAGCCGCGAAGGCTTCACGCTCTTAATCGGCAAGAACAGTCGTCAGAACGAGGACGTGACCTTTCACCAGGCCGCGCCCAACGATCTCTGGCTGCATGCGCGCGGCGTGCCGGGCGCGCACGTCATTATCAAAGCGGCGGGTCGTGAAATCCCGCGCAGTACCATCGAGCTGGCCGCCAGCCTTGCCGCCTACTACAGCCGGGCGCGAGGCAGTACCAGCGTCCCTGTGGACTACACCCTCCAGCGCCACATCCGCCACCTGAAAGGCGGCGGTCCCGGTATGGTCATCTACGAACGCGAGAGAACAATTTATGTTGAGCCGAGGGGGGCGGAGTAGCGTTTCGTTGCTATTTCATGGAATACAGCATCGACAATCTGCTTCGAGGATCAGTAGAAGAAGGCGAGGTCATGATGTCGCCGAGGAGCGTTCGGTAGAGCGCGGACCAGCAATGAGGTCGCTATAGCTTGATGAGAGTAGGCGCTGCGTGGTCTTCCGGCCTTGCGTACTGCGCTATCGAGGGTGGTCATGAAACGGTTTAATCCTCCTCTTTGTCTGTCTTAATTCCAGAACAGAGATCCGTGATAACCCTAGCAGGGAAGATTTCTCCAGCATAGCAAAAAAGTATAGTTGATGAAGCTTCCAGGGAAGAATATGCTACTATGGTTTTCAGGCAAAAAAAGCCCGGATTTTGTTTTTTTTGTCTCTGTATATAATTATCCTCTGCAAGGAGGAGGCCGCATATGTTGAAACGTTCTGTAGTAGCGATATTTCTCTGTAGTCTGCTTGTATTCTGGCTCGCGGGTTGTGGTGGTTCAGGTTCAAACCCCGGTGATACTTCAGGGGATATAACACCCACTCCGACGATTGCATCAACGGTAACAAGTTCGCCAACAGCCTCACTCACGCCGGTTCCTCCACATGTTACCGGCATAGCAATGGGAGTTACCCCCGGCAGCTTTAGCGGTGTTGGCTGTGGCAGTTCGGTCAATATTGTCTTTAGCGCGGCTATCAGCATAGGTGCAGGCAGCACAGGCGGGCAGATACCGTACACCTGGAATATCGATCATACGAGTATCCAGGGAAGTGTAACGTTCGCCCCCGGACAGACAAATAAGACGGTGACGTACACCCTGAGCAACTATGCTGTTCAGTTAAGCTCGACCTCTGCGGTGAGTGGCTCAATCAGTGTAGGGGCCAGCGGCAGTGCGGTGAACTCGGCTACTGTTGGTCCGACGGGAACCTGCAAGCTGCCGGGTCCGTTCGAAGTGACCAGTATCTCGCTCTCGGTAAATCCTGCCTCACTCGCCTCAATAGCCTGCAATACTACGATCACTGTTACCTATACCGCTACAGTCTATATCGCTGCCGACAGTAATGCTGGCACGGTGCAGCTTAACTGGACGATTGGCGGGGGCAATCAGGCTGCGAGCATTGTCTTTGCGCCCATGCAAACGGTGGGGACTGTCTCTGCCTCACAGACGGGAAAAGTCACGAAGACGAGTCCCTTTCCACACACTGCCTCTATAGCTTCGACCGCTCCAAACGCGGTGACCTCTGCCACGGTCAAACCAGCGGGAGTCTGTGCCTGACGCTAGCCTCGTTCGCGTGAGGAGCCGATGCCCATCTCTTCGCGGTACTTGGTGACGGTGCGCCGGGCTATGGGGATGCCCTGCGCGCTGAGCAGGCGCGCCAGCTCGTCATCGCTGTAACGGCGTTTCGGATTTTCGGAGAGGATCAGTTCGCGCAGGATGTCTTTGATGCCGAGGGAGCCATCGAAGAAGTCGGAGATGGGGATGAGCCGACCGTTGGGCAGCAGGGCGTATTTGTTGGCGGTGGCGCGACTGATCGTCCCCTCGTCGAGGCCGAGGCGGGCTGCCACCTCCGCCCGGGTCAGGGGACGCAGGTAGCGCACACCCTTTTCCAGAAATTCGCGCTGGTATTCTACAATCATTTCGGCCACGCGCCGCAGGGTCTGCCAGCGTCTCTGCACGCATTCTACGAAGAATCTCGCACGGTCGCTCTGATGATGGAGGTAATGCTGCTCCTCACCGGATTCGCTTCCGCCTTTATCATCTGATCCGGTGGCGTAGGTGCGGCTGATGGAGAAGCGGTAGCGTTTCTCTTCTATCAACTCGACTTCAAACCCGGCCTCGCTTTTGCGAATAATGATATCTGGACGCATGTAGGTGGTGTGGTTGTGGTGAGCAGAGTAGTACGTATCTGCGCGATAGATATGGGCGGGGTAGGGGTGCAGCATCCTGCGGATGTACAGGCTGGCCTGGCGCACGTCGCTTTCTTGCACATTCATGAGGCGAGCGATTTCCGCGAACTGGCTGCGTCCCAGCAGGTCTAAATATTGCTCGATCAATGGGTAGGCGAGGGGATGAAGCTCTTCAAGTTCGCTCAGCGCTTGTAACTGGATGAGGAGACATTCGCGCAGATCCCGCGCTCCAATGCCCAGCGGCTCCAAAGTTTGTAACTGGCTCAGCACGTACTCAACACGCTCGACAGGCACGTGCAGGTGCTCGGCCACTTCGCCAATGCCGATATCCAGATAGCCGCGCTCGTTGAGATTACCAACCAGTTGCTCGGCAATCGGTGCATCTTCGGGTGTGACCAGTGCTTCTAGTTGTTGCAGCAGCACCTCAACCAGTGTCTCTCCCGTCGGAATGCTGGCTACCGGGTCAAAGTCATCATCCTCGTCACCGTCGCTGCCTATGCCATACGCATCTATGGTGGAAAATAAGAATTGGTCGCTCCACTGCATTTCTGAGGGGTAGACCTCGCTGCTGTTCATTGCATGATCAGGTGAAGAAGGGGGTGCGAAATGTCCGCACGATGAACAACTCTGTCCCTGCATCATCATGCCGCAGAAAAGGCAGATACGATGCTCGCTGACCTCAAGAGCTGGATTCTCTATCTGTTCCTGGTTCACCGCACGTTCCAGTTCGTCCGATGAGAGGTGCAAAATGGTGCTCGACGTGATGAGCTTCGCACTCACTCGCAGGACGTGATCTAGTTTTTGTGTTGGTTCCAGTCGCATACGTTTCTCTCCTCCGCCACTACATTACACTACATCACATGCGCTTGTCCAGTTTAGAGCCAACCACGATTTTCCAGGGCATTGTGGGCGGCCTCCTGCTCCGCCGACTGCTTGTTGCGCCCGTGTCCTATACCGGCTACCTGGTCGCCCAGCATGACCTCTATCGTAAACTCGCGGTTGTGCGAAGGGCCTTCCTGGCTCACCAGTCTGTACGAGGGAGTGATGCCGTCATGGGCCTGCGCAAGCTCCTGAAACAGCGATTTATCGTCCTTGAAGAGCCGCTTTGTGACGATCGTCTGCGCCAGAGGTCCCAGTCGCCTGAGCAGGAACTGGCGGGTCACCTCGATGCCTCGATCGAGATAGATAGCCGCCAGCAGCGCCTCAAAAGCAGAGGCCAGCACGCGCTGCCCGCCTCCTGTGTGCTGCTCACCCTTGCCCATGCGCAGGAACCTGCTCAGCTCGATTTCGCGGGCGAATGTTGCCAGTGTGTCCGTTTTCACCAGGATGGCGCGCACATTGGTCAGCTCGCCTTCGCTTAAGTGTGGATAGGTGCGGTAGAGAAAGTCGGCGCTGATGAAGGCAAGAATAGAATCACCCAGGAACTCCAGCCGCTCATTCGATTCCTGGCCCACACCCGGCGTCTCGTAGATGTACGAGCGATGGGTCAGGGCCAGTTGCAGCAATGCTGGATCCTGGAAATGGATGCCCAGGATATCTTCCAGCGTTTCAGCCATCACACAACCTCCAACACCACCTGAGATTCGTTCTGTACCCGTTCTGTAACCTCACCAACGTGCCAGAAGGGAAGCTCCGGCGCGAGTATGGCAAGCTCCGGCCACAGCGCCGGGTCAATGGCCGCGAAGAGACCGCCAGAGGTTTGTGGGTCCCAGAGGATTTGCCGCTTGACCTCGCCAATCCCTTCACCGAAGCGCACGTGGGGCGACAGGTAGGTCTCGTTGCGATACGCGCCACCTGTGATGCAGCCCTCTTCCACATAGTGCAGCGCTCCGGGGAGCAAGGGCAACGCCGCGAAGTTGAAGCGCATGCCGGTCAGGCTTTGCGAGGCCATTTCCCAGGCATGACCGAGCAGCCCGAAGCCGGTGATATCGGTGACAGCGTGAACTCCTTTGCCCAGCCGTACCAGCGTCTGACTTGCCTGCTTGTTCAGCCGCGTCATCGAGGCAACTGCCGCTTCCAGATCGCCCTGCTGCACCTTGTCCTGCTTGTGAGCAGTCGTAATCAGCCCTGTACCGAGCGGCTTGCCGAGGATGAGCAGGTCGCCGGGCTGCGCGCCCCCTTTCGTCAGGATATGTTCGGGGTGCACTATGCCTGTCACAGCCATTCCATATTTGGGTTCTTTGTCGGTGACGGTGTGACCACCAGCGACGACCCCTCCTGCCTGTGCGACGATATCCGCGCCGCCGCGCAGGATTTCGCTGAGCAGGCTCGCATCCAGATTGTCCGGCCACGCAACCAGGTTAATAGCCATAAGCACCTGTCCGCCCATGGCGTAGATATCGCTCAGGGCGTTGGCGGCGGCAACCGCTCCGAAGGTATAGGGATCATCGACCACCGGCGGAAAGAAGTCGGCGGTGCTGATAATCGCCTGCTGTTCATTCACACGATAGACTGCCGCGTCATCAGCCGCGTTCAGACCAACGAGCAGTTCGGGCGGTGCGGTATCTAAGGTGAGTGGACGCAAGACCTGCGCCAGGGCCCCCGGGCCCATCTTCGACGCTCAACCGGCGCAACTTGCCAGCGAGGTCAGGCGAATCTTTCTGCCTGTCGACATATTTGGAATGTTCCCCGTTCGTAAACTGTTTTCTTCTCTGGAAGCATTGTAGCGCGTTTGCCCGTGAGTCGTCAACAAGACTGGACTTAGCGGGGAATGTATGCTACTCTAGGGAAAGTGGATGTGAGGAAGACAGGCAATCGCGGGCTGCACGGCGTGCCGGAGCAGTTCGAGGAAAGTCCGAACTCCACAGAGCAGGATGCTGGATAACGTCCAGTCAGGGTGACCTGAAGGAAAGTGCCACAGAAACATACCGCCTGGCGCGGGCTCGCGTCATAGCGCCGGGTAAGGGTGAAATGGTGAGGTAAAAGCTCACCGGCAGCCGGGTGACCGGCTGGCCGGGTAAACCCCATCTGGAGCAAGACCAAATAGGAGGGAGAGGGAAGATGGTGTGTCGCTGTGCGACGCGGTATCTTCCCTTGCAGGCTGCTCGTCTGTGAACCTCCGGGTTGGTTGCTTGAGGCAGCAGGTAACTGTTGTCCTGGATAGATGATTGCCACCCCTGCTGGCGCGCGCCAGCAGGGGGACAGAATTCGGCTTATGGCTTCCTCACATCTACTCCCAGGCCGTTTCACAGGGTGTTCGCTGACAAGGTGAGCATCCTGTTTTTGTTCCTCTGCTTTCACACTTGTTCACCTGCGTTCAGATTCATTGCTGTCAAATTTACTCTCATTTCTCGATGGGAGAAGCAAGGCCAGGAGCGGGACGTACTTGCATACGGGACAACACAGTGAGCAAATTTCAACGAGGTTCAGGAGCGCATGAGAGGAGAAAGGAGAAGGAGTACGTGCTCTATCCGGCTGCCAGCAGGCGCAGTCGCTCGTGATTCAAGATGATGGCCCGGCCCTGGCGCATTTCGATGGCACCGGCGATTTCCAGTTCTTTGAGAGCCCTGCCTACCACTTCGCGAGCTGTACCTGCCAGTGCTGCCATTTCCTGCTGCGTAATGCGATGTTGGAAGCGCCCTTCGCTGGCTGCGGTCTCCTGGTCGAGCAGCATCTTCGCCACCCGTGCCGTAACGTTGCGCAGGGAAAGGTCTTCTACCAGCATCACGAGATGGCGTAATGCCTGCGCCAGCGATTGCACCACTGCCTGGGCCACTTCTGGCCTGCTCGCAATCAGTTTGCGCAACTCCGCACGTCCGATCGCATAGATAATGCTCGGCTCCATGGCGGCCGCGCTGGCAGGGTTTGGCCCGCCATCGAGGGCAGGCACGTCATTGAAGGTATAACCGGGTGAGATGAGGCGCAGCACCTGCTCCTTGCCACTGACCCCTGTTTTGAAGACTTTGACCAGTCCCGAATGCACATAATGCAGCGCGCCACCCCTATCCCCTTCCAGCAGGATAATATCTCCACGGTCATAGCGACGCTCCGCTGTCATCGCCGCTACCGATGCCAGGTCTTCAAGACCAAGCGCGGCAAACAGCGGAATCTGGCGTAGCCTTTCAACTTCAACGGCCATAATCGGCTCTCCTTCTCTGCTCCTTGTTCGCTGCTGCAACTTTTATCACATTCATCAGACCCTCCTTTAGTATATGCTTTTTCAGACAGCAATGTCACGCAAGTACGCCCATCGGCGATGAGCTTTGAGGGATGATAAAGAGAAGGAGCGTTCTTTATGGAAGAACAAATGACGACACAGGAATCAGGGGCGATTCTGCTGGATGTGCGGCCAGACCTGGCTCGCGGCGACGAGCCGTTTGCGCGCATCATGCAAGCTGCGGCGAGCGTGAAAGAGGGTCAGGCGCTGGTGATTATCGCTCCGTTCGAGCCGGTACCATTGTATGGGGTGTTGGCTGCTCAGGGCTTTACGCATGAGACGAGGCAGGCGGGAGCCGCAGAATGGGTGGTGCGCTTTGTTCGCAGCTAAAGGAGCGTCGCCAACTCCGCCGGGCAAACCGCCAATCACGGTAGCAAATGTGGGTAGAGCGGATATGATGGTGGGAAGCCAGGGTGTATCTCCGACGATCCCGCTTCCCTTTTTGCTGACGGGAGCCTGCGTGACCGCCCTCTTTGGCTTCCTGTTGCCCTGGATACTACCGGAGGCGCTGCTGGCGCCCGATTTCCCGCACGTGCTGGCCCTCGTGCATATCGCCACACTGGGTTGGCTGACCATGACCATTATGGGAGCATCATTACAGCTTGTGCCGGTTATCATCGTCGGTCCCTTGCGAGCGGCGCGCCTGCTGTCCTGGCAATATCCCGTCTATGCCATGAGTGTGACGCTGCTGATTTGCGGCTTCTGGCTCTTGCAACCCTGGCTGATGATCCTGGGCGGAGTGGGTGTGATACTGGCGGTGGCTCATTACGTCGTTGTTCTCGCCGCGACGCTGCTACATGCTCCAAAACGCCCGCTCACCGTGCGCTTCCTCTGCGCCTCGCTCGTCTACCTCTGCCTCGTGGTGAGCCTCGGCCTGACGGCGGCTCTCAACCTGCAATGGAACTTCCTGGGAACGGCATTTGACGAAGTTCTGCCTGTCCATATCGTGCTGGGCGTAGTTGGCTGGCTCAGCACCACACTGATCGGTGTCTCCTACACGCTGGCTCGTCTGTTTTCTCTGTCGCATGCACACGGTGATCGCCTGGGCCGCGTCATCTTCGTGCTGCTCAACACGAGTATTGCCATGCTGGCAATAGGCTTTCTCGGCTCCTGGCTGCCTTTCGTCCTGCTCGGAGGCGTATTGCTCACTGCGACGGCCTGGCTCTTTGCCTGGGATTATCGGCGGCTCTTGCGTGTGCGCTTTCGTAAGGTGCTCGACGTAACCCAGTACCACAGCATCGCAGCGGTTGTCAGCTTTGCCTTGCTGATACCCGCGAGCCTGGTTGTGGTCATAGCAGGATGGGAGCAGCCATCCGTGCTTGCTGCCCTGCTGCTGCTGGCGCTGGTAGGCTGGCTGGGACAGAGCATTATCGGCTACCTCTATAAAATTGTACCTTTCCTCGTCTGGCAGCGGCGCTACGGGCCGCTGGCGGGGCGGCAGAAGGTTCCCCTGATGCGCGAGCTACTACATGAGCGGCTGGCATGGATCAGTTGCTGGGCAATCAACCTGGGCTTGATTGCCACGCTGGGAGCGATGCTCTTCCAGGTGGTCTGGCTGACGCGGATAACCGCCAGTCTTCTCGGCATTGGCCTCGCGCTTGCCGCCTTAAATATCGCTGGCGTAGTCCGCCATCTCGTGAAATGAAAGAGCACCGGCCCGGCACGTGAGAATGCGCCGGTGCTCTTTCATTTCACGAGATGAGGTGGAGAAGCCCACCTTCATAAGAAACCGAGCTGGCGTTTTCCCTCTTCGGTCATGCGTTCAGGTGACCAGAGTGGGTTCCACACCAGACGAATCTCGCCGCCGATGAGTCCCGGAATATCTCCCAGCGCGGCTCCTACGCCTTCGGCCAGCGATTCATGCATGGGGCAGCCGGGCGTGGTCAAGGTCATGGTAATGGTGACGAAACCATCTTCTGTGATATCGATATTATAGACCAGGCCGAGATCGACGACATTGACACCCAGCTCCGGGTCATAGACCTCTCGCAGGGCTTCATAAATCAATGAGCGCATCGTTTCAAGCGTGGAGCTTTTCATCTTTCTTCCTCTTTCTTTTTTGTTCGCAAAACCTTGTAGGAAAAGCATAGCTCTGTATCTCATAAAAAGCTGCGACATTAGTCACAGCCTTCTGGGAGGCAGTTGATGCATACTCTATGTGTAGCCGCAACACTGTTGCTACGCTTTCACACAACCGGTAACCCGGTATGTCACGTCATTTTCAAACAGGAGAAAGATACTTATGGCAGATTCAACCGTAAAGACCCTTGACGTTCGGGAGATGCCGCCGCGCCAGCGCCACCCGGCGATCTTTTCCCGGCTCGATGCTCTCAAGGTGGGCGAGGCCTTGCGCCTGGTCAATGACCACGATCCGGCTCCTCTGCGCTATCAGTTGCTGGCGGAGCGCCCCGGCATGTTTAGCTGGGAGCCGGAGCAGCAGGGGCCAGAGGAGTGGATTATTCGTATCCACAAGGTTGCCGACGAGGAGTAATACTACTGGCAGGAACAGCATCATCTGCTGTTCCTGCGTTTCTCTCTTGAGGAGAGAGCATAAAGATCAGGGACAGAGTATGAACCAGGTATCAGAGAATCAGGCAGTACAGGAAGAACAGAAACAGGGAAAGCCGGGCGAGATGGTCGTTTTCGACCTGCGGGCGCTCACCCATTTTCGGGATGAAGGGCCGTATGTGCAGGTGCTTTCCGATATTGGAACAGCCCGGCTGGTGCTTTTTGCCTTCAAAGCGGGGCAGCAGTTGAAGGAGCATCGCACCTCAAGCCAGATTCAGGTGCAGGTGCTGCGCGGGCGCGTGCTGTTTTCCGCGACCGGGAACAGCGTCAAGTTGCAGGCGGGGCTGGTGCTCCAGTTGGAGGCCAGCATCCCGCACAGCGTCACCGCTCAGACTGATGCCGTCATGCTGCTCACCATGACTCCCAGCCCGTCCTTCCATAGCATGGAACGCGAACTCTTCCAGCAAGCTACCCCGTTGGTTAAGCGAATAAGTGAGGAAGCATGAGTACCATCTGCCGTTCTCTTTCTCGCCGCTGATAGGACAGATCAGGTCGTTTCACGGCACCGCGACGTGCGAAGTGCGGGCCAGAGATTGAGCAGCAGGCAGATGGCGAGTGCGAGGCCAAGCGGGCCGGAGAGGCCGAAGGCAATGGTGGCGATCAGAGTGGTGCCGCTGAGGGCTTCCAGCAGAGGTGCAAGCAAGAGCGATCCGACCCGCAGCAGTGCGGTGGCATTGCCCAGCCAGAGCATTACATGGACCAGCGCAGGCGAGGCAATTTGCTGGCCGGAGAAGCCCGAGATCATGCGCGCCGAGATACCGCAGATCAGCAGCGCAATGAAGCCAATGGCGAAGCTGTGGCGGATGGCGTCGAGGGCGAACGGCGCTGTCCCACCCAACGCCAGGGCAATGCCATCGCTGACGAGGAGCAGGCTGCCGAGCATGGCCCACAGATAGGCGCTGGCAACCAGCCCGACGAATGGTCCGTAGAAATGACGTTCGTGGGCAACCTGCCGTTTGTAGGTGCGCGCTGCCTCCTCCGGCTGTGGAGCCAGCCGGGAGACGCGCTCCGGCAGTCTCCCCCGGCGGCGCATCATCCGCAAAAAGACGCCGATAAAGACGAGAATGGCCGCTCCGACCAGGAGCAGCCCTGCCCCAAAGATTCTTGCGCTCCATGCCCCCGTTTGCGTTCCCGCCCACGTTCCAATAGCGGCCAGCATCAGTCCCAAAAGATAAATCAGCGCGGAGGGCCGCAGGACTGGTGCTGGAAAAGCGTCCAACCCGGCATACATAGGCAGGGAACGAGCCGACATCGCCAGGGCTATTGGCACAAGAAAACCGAAGAGGCCGAGTAGCACATTCAAATCATCTCCTTTGCTCATGATCAGCCCGCTGGAGAACGCGGCCTGCACTACGTTGAACAGATTGACCATGCTGGCAAAGGTAAGCGCGCAAAAGGCCATGGCCAGCATGGGCAGTATCCTGCCCAGCGCCGGGCGACTGGAAAGCCGGGGACCCTGTATGGCGGTCAGCGCCAGCAGGATGACGACTGCCAGCAGCGCAAGACATTCCAGCAACCCGCTCGCTATCAACAGTAGACTCCACATCCCGCTACCGGTGATCGCCAGTAGAGGCTGGCTCAGTCCGCGTAGCAGCAGGCTGCTCACTTGCAAGGAGAGAATCCAGGGGACGAGCCAGGGCGCAGCCAGAGGTGTACCCCGCAGGCGAGGGAGAAAATGCAGGCAGACGCCCAGAACGAACAGCCCCGCCCAGCCATACAGTTGCAGGTGTCCATGCGCCTGCGCCGCTGCCGCCCACCATGCACCCGGCGGAATGGCAAACGCGGAGGTGAGCGAGAGCAACGCGGCAAGCACAAAGCCTGCACTGGCCCCCAGCAGCAGGGCCGCCCGCAGTACCGGTGCCACCCGCGAGAATGGCTCCTGATGAGATATATTTTTCAACGACATTTTGTTTCTCTCTACAGACATTTGCAATGAAGACCCTCCTGGCTATGCTAAGGGATAGTGCTCTTATTCTTGTTAAAGAAGACTAACACGCGACCTTGCGTGAGTGCTGTGACTTTTATCGCAGCCCCTTTTCACGGAAAAGAACCATCTGAATGCCTCTCAATTTCACAGCAACATCACAGATTCATCACAGGCTGAGTTTGTGACAAAAATCACAAAAATCGTGGTGAAGCGATGCTATGCTTGATGCAGCAAAATACGAATTGTCTTTGATATCTTCTTGAAAAGGAGGAAGATCTTTTATGAGTAAACAGATAACCGATCCTCAGTCTAGTTCTTCCATCCGGAGCGAGACACAGGCAAACCAGCCAGAGTTCTCTGAGAGAGGGAAAGAACGCGACTCGCAGGAACATGCGCTCAGGGAAAGGTATGAGGCCATGATACAGGCAAAGCAGGCCAGGCGTCGTGGCCTGGCCGAGGGGCGGGCGCTCACCGCCGTTGCCGCCGGGATCATGGCCTTCCTGCTGATATTGGGGATCATTTTCTCACACATGCCTGCGTCAAAATCGTCCACCACGGCTGCGACCGGTGTCACCACGAACGCCAACAGCACGGCGAACCAGCCCGTGCCAACTGTCGCCGTTCCCCCACATCAGACCTATAACCCGGTAGCTCCTGCCACCCCGCAAGGCAACACGGTCAATCTGACGCTGACAGTCAAAGAGCTGCTTGTTGCCATTGCTCCGGGAGTGGCCTATCATGCCTGGACGTTCAATGGAACCGTCCCCGGCCCGGTGCTGCGCGTGCGCCAGGGTCAAACGGTGCATTTCACACTCGTCAACGATGGCACCATGCCCCATTCGATCGACTTCCACGCCGCGCAGACTCCCTGGAGCGTGAACTATCAGCCTATCGCTCCTGGCAAAAGCTTTTCCTTTGACTGGAAAGCCAACTATCCCGGTGTCTTCATGTATCACTGCGGTGCTCCTGTCACCATTTATCACATGGCGAACGGTATGTATGGGGCCATCATTGTCGACCCGGCTCAAGGCTGGGTACCGGCTCAAGAATACGTCCTGGTGCAGAGTGAGTTCTACACTGCCCGGCTGCCCGATGGTTCTTATGGCGTTGATCCCAACAAACTCGCCTCCGGCAATCCTGACTACGTGGTGTTCAACGGCTACGCCAACCAGTATAAAGACAGCCCGATCGTAGCAAAGGCGGGACAGCGTATTCGCATTTTCATTGTGAATGCCGGACCAACCCTATTCTCAGCCTTCCACGTCATTGGGGCCATCTTCAGTGATACCTATATCGATGGCAACCCTGCTAACCACATGGTCGGCGATCAAACCGTCACCGTTCCGCCTGGAGGAGGTGTGATGGTCGAACTGACGATCCCGCAGCCGGGCCTCTATCCCTTCGTCAGCCACTCCTTTGCCAGCGTGGGAAAAGGTGCAATCGGTATCCTCAAAGTCGTACCGTAGTCTCACAAGAACAAAGCACTCATTGCAAGTGGGGATGTCCTCTTTAGCAGGACATCCCCACTTGCAATGAGTGCTGCGTATGGGAAACGGCACGTCCTGGCGCATATCCAGAAACGTATAGGTCATAAAGGCTCTGCTAGACTATCAGGAAACGTTTATGATACGATTGAGCAGAGGGAACTGTTCGAGATTTTTATTTTTTTAAGGAGTGAAAGATCGGTGTCCACCTTGTTATGGGACATATGGTCTTTCTCAGTCAATGATCATGTCAGATATCATAGACACCGTATTTCAGCGTTACAACCGGGAGATTCTTCAGGAGCTTCACCGGGCATTTCTCGCACCGCAGACATCGCTCCCTGAAAGGGTCAATGATGATGCGCTGCTCAAGCTGAAAGGACAAATGCAGTATCACCTCGGCTGGCTCGATCAGCAGTTTCGTCCTGTCAACGGTCATCCGGGTAAACTCCTGCGCCCAAAACTCCTTCTCCTGAGCTACGAACTGGCCTGGGCCCAGGAACAAACTCCTTCATTAGAAGAAGATTCCCCCGCGCTCTCTCTGCGACCGGCGCTGCCTGCCGCGGCGGCAGTAGAACTGGCGCATAATTTTACGCTGCTGCATGATGATATTGAAGATGGAGATGTCGAACGGCGTCATCGTCCTACCGTCTGGTCTTTATGGGGCGTTCCCCAGGCCATTCTTGCCGGAGATGCCATGCTTGCGCAGGCTCGCGTCCATCTCTGGAAGGTTCTGGAAGAAGGGGTAGAGCCGATAACTGCGCTGACTCTCGCTAAGCTGTTCGATACGGCTTTACTGAAGCTGACCGAAGGGCAGTATCTTGATATGTCCTTTGAACGCCAGTTACAGGTTTCTCTTTCAAGCTATGAGGAGATGATCGGTCGCAAGACGGCCATCTTGATGCGCTGCTCAACAGAGATGGGGGCGACACTTGGCAGCCGCGATCGGGGGATTATTGAGGGCCTTGCCTGCTTTGGGTATGCCCTGGGGCTGGCATTTCAGGTGCGGGATGATATGCTGGGGGTGTGGGCGACTGAAGCAGAATCAGGAAAGCGACCCGCCGGTGATATCTACCGGCGCAAGAAAAGCTTGCCTATCCTGCATGCCTTCCAGTATGCGCAGGCAGAGGACCGGCAGGCACTGGCGCAGGTGTATAGTCAGGATGAGCCGATGAGCCAGAAGCAGGTGCAGCAGGTTCTGGCTATCTTCGACCGTACTCACACCAGGGAATACTGCCGCCAGTTTCTCGTGCGTCAGTGTCAACAGGCGCGCGTGGCCCTCGCTCAGGCGGCTATGACACCCAACGCGCTCGCCACGCGCGCCCGGGCTGATCTGGAAGCAATTATCGATTTTGTACAGGAAGGATGACCTGTCAGTGGTTCGCCGCTCATTTCCCAGGGGAAGGGAAAGGTGGGTGAGCCTCGTTATTCCGCAGTGTACTGGCTAACGATCTGAAGTACATCTCTACGGCTAAGCTTATTTTCACCGCGAGCCAGAGCATCGAGAGTCGCATAGGCCAGTGCAAGGGGAATAGTGCAGAAGTCCCGCACGGGGCCGGAAGGCAGCGCCCTGGTATAAGCGTCGGCCAGGGTGAGGTTGCGACGTGCGTAGGCCTGCATCTCCTCTGTTCCCCATCCGGCTGGGAAGAAGTCCACGCCGCGCGCCACATCCTCTGAGTGGTTACGCAGGATGTTGACAGCTTGCAGTCCCCGCCCGAAGCCCACAGCCTGCACGCGGTCCGTCTGGGTTCCGTTATACCAGCCCCACAGGTCTGACAGTAGCAGACCAACTGCTCCGGCGACCCCGAACGTATAGCGATCCAGGTCCGCTTCCGTCTGGACTACCCAGTCGCTTTCCGCCCACTGCGCCATGCGCGCCGCCATGGCCGCCGTGGTCTCCCACACACGCGGGGCGATATCCGGGGGCGCGAGCATCGTCCAATCGTAGATGCGCAGCGTCACCTCTTCGAGGTCTTGCTGGTAGCTGCCCAACGCCGTTGTGAAATCGTCGGCGTCGAAGTTTGTTTGCAGCGTGCGACTGATAGCATGTAAAAGCATCGCCTTTGTGTGGTTATCCAGCATGGGATGATCTTCCACTTCATCGATAGCGCGCAGGCATAAGTAACCCGACATGACTGCATCCTGCAAGCCAACCGGTAAACGACTGATGGGGATAAAGAACGTGCGGCTGGTTTCTCTCAGCATCTCCAATGCTTCTTCACCAATGCTCACTGTGTTTGCTCCTTTACAATTTTTACTCGGTAAATAGATCAAGCCCGACTTTCAGCACCTCTGCCGCCCGCAGGGCGTAGCGGGGAGCCGCATGGCTGAGCCAGATCAACTCCCGCCAGAGCTGCGGCTGCAGCAGGGCGCTTGTGGGTCGCTGCCAGCGCGGGGAGATCTCCTGTTCTGGATGATCCAGAACAACCCGGACTGTTGCCAGACGCAGGTCTTGTCCTGCCAGAAGCCCCGTCTCCATGTCGGCGGCTACGAAGCCTCGTCCGAACCAATCGTGGCGATCGTCTCCCACAACAAGGGATTGGGTTGTCAGCATCGGCCTGCTGTCATAGCGAAAGTGTAATGTGCGCGCGGCCTCCTCCAGCGCCTGTACAAGTGCCGGTTCGCAGTGTGCAATCCTCCCATCCGCAAGGCCGATCCATGCAGGAATGAGGACAGTCCCCGCAGGCAGGCCGGGGGCGAGCGCTCCTGCCAGGCCACACACGACCACAAGAGAACCTGGACTTGCCCCTTTCCAGCGTGCCAGGCGCATACCGGCCCGGCTAGCACGGATGCGAGGGAGTGTGCGCCTCACTGCCCAGTACTCAAGAAATGTGGGTGCTAGAATTTCCATGTTACGTCTCACTCATCAAAGATGAGGCGTAGTGGCTGCGAGTCATGCGATGATGCATTCCAGGATTTCCCCATTCCAATCAGGTGGCATAGCCATTATCGCGGTACCACCGGACGGCACGCTCCAGCGCTGCGGTCACTGCCGTAGCTTCGTAGCCAAGCTCAGCCTGAGCCTTAGCGGAACTGGCGTACATGTAATGGCGAGCCATGCGCACGCCTTCGAGTGGAATCAGCGGTGCGGTCATCCCATCTTTTCCATGAGGAACGAGCTTGCAGCGCAGTTCGTCGCCCCAGCCCAGAGCCAGTGCTAGCCGAAAGGGAATGCGCATGGTCGGGGCACGACGACCGCAGATTTGCGCGAGGCGCTCCCATAGCTGGGAGAGAGTGAGATCCTCACCCCCGATCAGGTAGCGCTCGCGGGTTCGTCCGTGCTGAAGTGCCAGGACATGTGCCCTGGCCACATCCTCCACTGCCACAACATTGAGTCCGCCGCCTAATGTGGCAAACATTCGTCCGCGCATAAAGTCCACGATCATTTTGCCCGTCGGCGTCGGCTTCCAGTCTCCTGGCCCAACCGGAGCGGTTGGCAGAACGAGAACGACCGGTATCTGCGCTGCCAGCGCGACCCGCGCCTGCTGCAACTTCGAGCGGTGGTATGCTGAGGAAGCAGTCTCTACGTCCCAGTCGTCCTCAGTCGCCGGGCGTCCGTCCCCGCCCGGCCCGACGGTTGATGAGCTTGAGGTGACGACGGCCCTCTCTATGCCTGCCTGCTGTGCCGCCTCCAGCAATCCTGCGCTGCCAAGTACGTTTGTGGCGAACATCTTGTGATGCATGTTCGGCGAGAAAGAGTAGAGCGCCGCTGTGTGGACAAGATAGCGGCAACCCACCATATATGGCACCAGTGCGCCGGTGTGGAGAAGATCACCCCACACAGTTGTGCACCCTTCAAGTAGGGGCAATGGCCTGGAACCTGGGCGGAGCAGAGCGCGCACATGGTATCCAGCCGCCAACAAGGCATGGAGTATGTGGCTCCCCACGAATCCGCTGGCTCCGGTCAGAAAGACTGTGTCGTTTGCTCCTGGCACCCGCTGTAACTGCTCAGCCATCAGCTTTGTACTACCGTTCTCTGAATATACTCTATCTTACATAACCGGGACTCATTCGCTTGCTATGTGCACGTTCCTAACATAAGCTCAGACGGACATCGGTGTAACCTTCCTTGCCACACAATGCGATGTCTGTTTGAGTTAAGAGGAGATAGATTGCAGGCTGCCGCGCAGCACGTCAACCGTTGCGCGCAGCGATTCACGGGGCGACTTCATGGTAGCCTCCACTGCGGAAGGCTCGTAGCCGCAATGGGCCATGCAGTTGGCGCAGCGGGGGTCGTTGCCTCGCCCGTAATTCTCCCACCTGGTTGTCTCGATCAGCTCTTTGTAGGAGCTAACATAGCCATCGGCCAGCAGATAACAGGGCCGCTGCCAGCCCAGCACGGAGTAGCTGGGAATCCCCCACGCCGTGCAGGAAAAGTCTATCTTTCCCTCCAGGAAGTCCAGGAAGAGCGGGGAATGGTTCAGGCGCCACTTCCTGCGCTTGCCATCCGCGAAGGCCTGGCGGAAAATCTCGCGCGTCCGCTCGACGTTGAGGAAATGCTCCTGATCCGGCGCTTTCTCGTAGGCGTAGCCCGGCGAAATCTGCATGGCGTCTACCTTCACCTCATCGTTCAGGAAGTCGAGGACATCACGAATGGTGTGCGCATCGTCCTGGGTGAAGAATGTTGTGTTGGTGGTAACACGGAAACCACGGCGTTTGGCCTCCTTAATCGCCTCGATTGCCTTATCGAAGACCCCCTGCCGGGCAACAGATTGATCGTGGCGCTCCCTCAAGCCATCGATGTGAACCGACCAGGAGAAATAGGGAGACGGTTTGAACAGATCAAGCTTCTTGCTCATGAGGATAGCGTTGGTGCAGAGATAGACGAAGCGCTTGCGTTCTACCAGAGCCGCCGCAATCTGATCGATCTCCCGGTGGATGAGTGGCTCGCCGCCAGCGATGGAGACGATGGGCGCTCCACATTCTTCGACCGCGTCAATACACTGCTGAACAGAAAGTCGGCGCGCCAGAATATCCTGCGGATGCTGTATCTTGCCGCAGCCAGCACAGGCAAGGTTGCACTGATAGAGTGGCTCTAGCTGTAACACGAGTGGAAACTTCTCGCGGCCCATCAACCGTTGCCGGAAGATATAAGCCGCGACCCGCAGATTCTGGCGTAGCGTAATTGCCATAGCTTGTTCCCCTTCTTGTATGGAAGATAATCTGTACTCAGTACCAATACGTCCACTTTTCTCTCAGAGTGACACCCTCCTTTCCCTCTCATTGTATACTATTTCCCGTGTAGAAAGCGCATACCTTAGTGAAGCCTGAGCTATTTTTACCTGAAAACAGGATTTCTCCTTTCCCGGATAGTACTGAAATCATGCTATAATTGCATATATCATACGATATTCCACAAAGGAAGACAAAACAGACCTTCATTTCCCTGTTTGACGAGAGGATCACTTATGGATAACACTCTGCTGAGTGAGGAATCGGAATCTGAGCTGAAGCAGGCGTTAGAGCAGGCGGTGCAATGGCTGCTGGAACACCAGGATGGTGAGGGCTGGTGGTGTGGCGAACTGGAGACGAATGTGACTATGACGGCAGAGCACGTCCTGTTGCTCCGTTTCCTGGAACTCAGCCTGGATCAGATCAGAGAGGGCGCTATCCGCCACATCCTGAATAATCAGCGTGAAGATGGCTCATGGGCGCTCTACTTTGGAGGAGCCGCCGACCTGAGCACCACCATCGAAGCCTATGTCGCTCTCAAAGTATTGGGAGTTGATCCCGGCAGCGAGGCGATGCAGAGGGCGCTCGCGGTTATTCATCGACTGGGAGGAGTAGCGCAGGCCAGGGTCTTCACCAAAATCTGGCTGGCGCTCTTCGGCCAGTATCCCTGGTCGGGCGTCCCCAGTATGCCGCCGGAGTTGGTCTACTTTCCAGCCTGGATGCCGTTCAATCTCTACGACTTCGCCTGCTGGGCGCGTGGTACCATCGCTCCCCTGCTGATCGTGCTCTCGCACCAGCCGGTAAAGTCGTTGGGCTGCAGCGTACCGGAGCTGGTCGTTCCGGGAACCGGGCGCTTGCTCACCCGTGTCCCTGGTTCCGGGCCTTTCTGGTGGCTTGATAAGCTCCTCAAACTGTACGAAGCTCTTCCCTGGCATCCGGGCCGCGCCCGCGCCCGGCGTCTGCTGCTCAATTGGATCGTGGAACGTCAGGAGGCAGATGGCAGTTGGGGTGGTATCCAACCGCCGTGGGTCTACTCGCTGATTGCCCTGTACCTGGAAGGGATGGGAACCGCTCACCCCGTTATGCGGCGGGGAATCGAGGGCCAGCAGGGCTTCGTGCTGGAGGATGAGAGCGGCTGGCGCTTTCAAGCCTGCATGTCCCCTGTCTGGGATACAGCGTGGGTCCTGCTGGCCCTGCGCCGTGCCGGTCTGAGTCACGAGCACCCGGCAGTACGACGTGCGCTCCAGTGGCTCCTGCGCGAGCAGATCTCGACAGGGGGTGACTGGCAGGTGCGGACCGGTCGCATACCGTGTGGAGGCTGGGCCTTTGAGTTCGAGAATGACATCTATCCAGATATTGATGACACGGCAGTCGTTGTGCTGGCCCTGCTTGAAGCAGGGCCAGAGACAGAAGTCAGACCCGCTGTCACTCGTGCTGTGCAATGGGTGCTGGCAATGCGATCAAGCAATGGAGCCTGGGGAGCGTTCGACAAGGACAATACGCGGGAGATCGTCTATCGGCTGCCGTTTGCCGACTTCGGCGCTCTGCTGGACCCGCCCAGCGAAGACGTCACGGCCCACGTGCTGGAAATGCTGGCACACGTCGATGCCCCGAACAAGAAGCGGATCATACAAGCTGGGCTTCAATACCTGCGACAGACACAGCGGCCAGATGGTGCCTGGTTCGGTCGCTGGGGTGTCAATTACATCTACGGCACATGGTGCGTCATCTCTGCCCTCGCAGCTTTACGTGATCGTGGGTACGCTGTGCAGGACATGATAGATAGAGGCTGCTCCTGGTTGCTCGATCATCAAAATGATGATGGTGGCTGGGGAGAATCCTGTTATTCCTACCAGGACAGCTCCTTTGCTGGCAGAGGGCGGAGCACGCCATCGCAAACAGCGTGGGCGGTTTTGTCCTTGCAGGCGACCGGTCTCGGCCAGCACGCGGCCTGCCTGCGAGGGTTAACATATCTCCGCGAATCCCAGGTAAATGGGACGTGGGAAGAGCGGGAGTATACAGGTACGGGCTTCCCGCGCGATTTTTACATCAATTATCACCTCTACCGGCACGTATTCCCCACTATGGCGCTGGCGGGGGCTTGTAAAGCATAACAAGGCCCGGGCAAGAACCGCACAAAACACTCGGTTCCTGCCCGGGCCTTATGATATACCCTGTGCCTGTATCTCCTACCTGCTTATACGGTTATGTTCGATTAGCCAGCGCACAAAATTCAGGCGATGTTTTTCTGCCATGATTTCACGATATTCGGTTTGCTCACTTACGTGATTTCTCATATAGACCAGCCGGATTGCTTCCGTCTCTGTGAAGCCCAGAGAAAGCAGGTGCCTGAAATCCCGACTGTCAGTGGCGTAGATATTTTCAGCCATAATAACGAAGCTCCTCTTGTTTATCAGGAACACACTACCTGTTCTATTTCCCGCTTGCAACCTTGCTTGCAGGTCTATTTGCTATGTATACGCGTACCGTTTCTCCCAGGATGCACTTTCTGGATTAGAAGCCGCTTACAAGAGCCGCTTCTGGCTTAGAAGTTGATTAACTTTTCTATTGGCATAACATAGCTGATCCTATAGACCCATACTTACATCTCTCAGCGTTGAGGTGCTTCTCTATACTAGAACTTCTTTTTGGACGATTTTGTTCCAGTAAATGGGCGGGAAAAAAGAATCTCAAGAAGGGAATGCGTTTGCACGCTCCGTCACTCTGCACTATACTACGCTAAAGAATAAGGTTCTATTGTAGCACGGAGATTGGAAATGTTCGGCTTAAATCTGACCTGGCAATGGAGTCCAGGTGCGCTTATTTTCATTATCTTGCTCTGCCTGCTCTATTGGTTGGGCATTAGCTACGGGCAGAGGCACAATCCGGAGAAGGCAATACTCAAACCGCATCACCTTGTCGCTTTCGCGGCGTGTATCGTCCTCATGGCGCTGTTATTATTGACGCCGTTCGATACGTTGGCCCGCACGCAACTCTTCATAGCGCACATGGTACAGGTGGTTTTCCTGGTGACGCTCTGCGCGCCGTTGTTCTTGCTGGCGTGTCCAGAGTGGCTCTGGCAGCCAGTCCTGCAATGGCGTCCGACGGCGGCAATCCTGCGCAAACTCACACGACCCTTTATTGCCTCGGTGATCTTCAATCTGACCTTTTTCATCTGGCACGCACCCAACCCGTTCCGCTACGCGCTCCAGCATCCCGTTGTCTATCATATCGAGCTGTTGAGCCTGTTTCTGACTTCCCTGCTCAACTGGTGGCCGTTAATCGGACCGGTGCGTGAGCTGCGCCGTCTCAGCTACCCCGTACAGATGCTTTACGCCTTCCTGGATGGGCAGCCTGTCGATATCTTTGCTTTCCTGCTCGTCTTCACCGGTGCTGTCTTCTATCCCTATTACGAGATTCCCGCGCCACTTGCCCGGCTTGGTCTCACTCCTTATGCCATGCAGGCCGCTGGCGGCACCTTCCTGATGATCCCCGGTATCGTTGATCTGATCGTCATGACACCGCTGTTCTTCCGCTGGCTGGGACATATGGAGGCGAAGGCGAAGATCGCGGATCAGAAGATGCAGGAGGAACTGGAAGAGGAAGCTGCCCTGGAAGAGTCCGAGGCATAGCCTCACCAGGTACAATCAAGTTGCAGTGCTTCGGCCAGACGGCGCTCGTATTCGTAGCGTGGAATCTCTGTCGCGCCTAGCGAAGCAAGGTGAGAAGTGAGGAACTGTGTATCGTGCAGTGTGTAGCCGCGAACTTTGAGGTGCTCGACGAGGGCGACGAGGCAGACTTTGGAGGCGTCGGTGGCATGCGAGAACATACTTTCACCCATAAACGCGCCGCGCAGCGCGACACCATAGAGGCCACCGACAAGCATTCCATCTTTCCATGCCTCGACACTGTGCGCCAGCCCGGCACGGTAGAGGATGGTGTAGGCGGCAATGAACGCTTCGTTGATCCAGGTCTCTGTGCGTGCGCCACAGTAGCGCATCACCGCCTCAAAAGCGGTATCCATCCTCACCTCGTAGACGCCCTTCCTTATAGTCGCACGAAGCGAGTGAGAAATATGCAGGTTGGCGTGTTCCAGAATGGCGCGCGGATCGGGCGCATACCAGTAGATGCGCCCATCCGGCTCCGCCATCGGAAAAATCCCCTGCGCATATGCCTGAATCACCAGCCCCGGATCAAGTGTTTGCAGTTTCTTTTTTGGCATAGATACAATACTCCCTGCTATGAAAAAAGCTCCTCTCGGATGTCATTCTGAGCGCGGCGAAGAATCTGAGGCTAGGACCGTTCGATCTTGGCCCACGAGAGATTCTTCGCCGCGCTCAAAATGATATCAAAGCCGTTTGGAGAGGAGTTTTTGGGACTCCTGCGCCCCCTCTGGTCTCTCCTCAACCGGATTTGATATGACATGTTCGGGCCAGTTTTTTAGAGCGTGCTATGGGAGATAGTCGTTCGCCTGTATTATGGAGGACTGTCAGAGGGAAGTCAATTCCCTGAAAACAGGAGTCTTTCGGGATGACCATGGGGCGGAAAAGAAAGCGCGTCACTGAACGAGTAGCTCAAAACGCTGAGAGTGTTGCCAGCAAGCGCCGGGTTTCCCGCTTTTTGTATATGTGTCGCTCATGCAGCACAAGAAAAAGGCAGCACGAGAGGCCACCGGAGCCGGAAAAGGCTGGCGGGAAGCAGATGGATGGGCCTGGCGAACTCCTTCTGGTGTAGAGGTTGAGCCGCCCTCGCGGCACGAATCAGCAGGGATAAGCGAGCCAGAGTCTGGAAAGTGGCAGGCGTAACCGGCTCAAGGGCAGTGCGACTGCTCGCAGGGGGGTCCAGTGCGGTGGCAGGCGGAGGCCATCAGCCAATGGCGGGCCTTCTTCTTTTCTTTCCTCATCTGGATGCCTGAGACGTTTTTCTGTACTTCTCAAGCATACCAGCGGAGGGATACTTCTCTCTCGCTCATCCTTGTAAAAATTCGGGATGGCTCATGTTGTTGTGCCGGGTAATTATGAAGATTGCTGCAGCTTGCCGGACAGGATTTTGAGTGAGCCGTTTTGCGGGCCGATGATGTAGTAGCCGGTGTAGTTTTGCGTACTGCCGTCGGTCAAGGTGGCGGTGAGCGTGACATCCAGGCGCACAGTGCCATCGGAATTCTGGGTGGTGTTGGTGATGGTGAGGTTATCTTGCTGCGTGCTGGCGTAGCCATTGGCGTAGCTGGTGTAGGAACCCTGCGCTGCCTGCATCTGACTGCCCAGCATGGCGTAGGCATCTTGATAATCCTTGTTGTTGATGTCGCTGTAATAGTTCTGGAGGAGCGTCTGCGCCTGCTGGGTGATCGGGATAGATGTCGGAGTGGGCGTGTATGTGGGAGCTGAAGTCGGCGTCTGTGTAGCAGTTGTGGTTTGTGTTGAGGTGACGGCCTGCGTTGAGACAGGTGCCGGGGTCGGAGTTGGGGAACCGAACAGGAGGCCCTCGCGTTTCGCAAAGAAAATGCCTAACGCGCCGCCGACGAAGAGCAAGGCGACGAGAAAGAGAATCAGGGCAACTATGCCGCTCCGACTCTGCCGTTGCCTCGGAGCAGGCGCATAAGCCGCTCCGATTGGCTGGTAGACTACCCCTCCGGGAGGTGGATAGTCTGGCGAGGAGGTGCCTGATGCCGGGTAATTGGTTCCACTTATCGCCGTTGGCTCGTAGTTGACTCCACTGGAAGGAGGTGGAGGATAGCCAGGCCTGCCGCTGCGATAGGGAGAAGGGTTGTTTCCCTGCGAAGCTACTGGCGGCAGGGGCGTGATATACGTCGGTGCGTCCGACTGACCGCCAGTGGAAATGGTGCCGGGAGGAGTGACTCCCGGCTGTGAGATATATGTTGGTTGCGTAGATGATGGAGGCGCAGGTGTTGCCTGTATTGTTGGTAGGTGTTCTCCTGTTACAGGGTGTACTGCTATCGTCGGATCGTTGGGATGGGAATCATCCATGGCTAAACGCGGGTCCGTTGCCGTGCCGCAGCGCGGGCAGGCGGAAGCGTGTGATGGTAGTTGGAGACCGCAGTTACCGCAAAAAGCCATATATAAACTCCTTAAACGGAAGAGAACCGCCTTTTTCGTCAAGAGCTATTATACTATATTCGCATCTGTATTATCTGCTTGAAACATGCCCGGTTTTGCCGCCATTGTTTCCGTTGGCCTGGTTATGTGCTTGCAGGCCCACCGCCGTCTTTTTTAAGCGACTTTTCACCGGCCTGTCGTGTGCCACTTCGTCGAGGGTTGAATGCGACACCGGATGCAGGGCGACCTGGATAACGTCGTCCATGCGTTCAACTGGTACGAAGGTCAACTCGCGCAAGATTTCGCGCGGCACGTCTTCCAGGTCTTTCATATTGCGCTTCGGTAATATAAACGTTTTAATGCCTGCTCTATGAGCCGCCATTACCTTTTCTTTGACGCCGCCGATGGGCAGAACGCGCCCGCGCAGCGTAATTTCACCCGTCATGGCAACGTCACGGCGCGCCGCCCGCTTCGAGAGGGCGGAGATCAGGGCCGTCGCCATTGTGATACCGGCGGATGGTCCATCCTTTGGGATGGAACCCGATGGCAGGTGCAGGTGGATATCATATTTCTCGTAGAAGCGGTTCTCAAGACCAAATTGACCGGCGCGGGCGCGGGCGTAGGAGAGCGCAGCCTGGGCCGATTCTTTCATCACATCGCCGAGTTGCCCGGTGAGTGTCAGATGACCATGTCCTTCCATGATGGTGGCCTCGACGGTGGTCAGGTCGCCTCCCGCGCTCGTCCAGGCAACGCCGGTTGCCACGCCTACCTCATCCTCATCCTCTGCCTGTCCATAGAAAAACTTCTGTGGGCCGAGGTAATCAGGTATTTTATCGGCATTGACTTTCGTTTTTGCGCGTCGCCCATCGGCTACCTTGCGCGCTACTTTGCGCATCACCGTCGCTATTTCGCGTTCCAGATTGCGCACACCGGCCTCGAAGGTGTACTCGCGGATAATGCGCTGCACCGCCTCGTCGCTGATTTCCAGGCGCGAGGCTTTGAGTCCGTGTTCTTCCATCTGGCGGGGAATGAGGAACTGGCGCGCAATGCGCAGCTTCTCCTCCTCCGTGTAACCGGGCAGTTCAATGATCTCCAGTCGGTCGCGCAGGGCTGCGGGAATGGAGTGTAGCACGTTCGCGGTCGTCAGGAAAATGACCTGCGAGAGATCGTAGGGAACTTCCAGGTAGTGGTCGGAGAAGGCATGGTTCTGCTCCGGGTCGAGCACTTCCAGCAGCGCAGCAGCCGGGTCGCCACGGAAGTCCACGCCGATTTTGTCGACCTCATCGAGCACAAAAAGCGGATTGGTGGTGCCTGCTGTCTTCATGGTCTGGATAATGCGCCCTGGCAGCGCGCCAACATAGGTGCGGCGATGCCCACGAATTTCGGCCTCGTCGTGGATTCCGCCCAGCGAGAGACGCACGAACTTCCGGTTCAGCGCCTTTGCGATGGAGCGGCCAAGCGAGGTTTTACCTACGCCTGGAGGCCCGACGAAGCAGAGGATAGGGCTGCGCATTGTGTTGGAGAGTTTGCGCACGGCGATATATTCCAGGATGCGCTCCTTTACCTTCGTCAGCCCATAGTGATTCTCTTCGAGGATGGCGGCAGCCTCGCGCACATCCAGCCGGTCAACGGTAGCCTTGTTCCAGGGCAGGCAGACGAGCCAGTCGAGATAGGCGCGCAGGATGCCGCTATCCGGCGTCATGGAGGACAGGGTGTTGAGCCGTTCAAGCTCCTTGTATGCCCGTGCCTTCACCTCGCCGGACATGCCGCTAGCCTCGATCCTGGCGCGCAGTTCCTCGTTCTCGCGCATCGCCGGGTCGCCCTCGCTCAATTCACGCTGGATGGCCTTCAACTGCTCGCGCAAGAAATATTCGCGCTGCGTCTTATCCACCTCTTGCTGCACCTGGCTATGAATGCGGCTCTCGATTTCAAGGATATCCAGTTCTTTTGAAAGCAGGATGCTGACCTTTTGCAGCCGTTTCTCGACATTGAAGACTTCGAGCATCTCCTGGCGCACAGCGGCGGGAATTTCGAGCGTGGAGACGATAAAGTCCGCCAGCCATCCAGGCTCGTCGATGTTCATGGCGGTGATATAGGCTTCTTCGGGCAGGTTCGCATTCAGTTTGGCGCACTTTTCAAAGAGGGCGAGCGCGGCGCGCATCATTGCCTCCAGCGCTGGTGTCCGTTCCGCCTCTTCCTGCACCGGCCCGGCCTGCACGCGCATAAAGGGTGTTTGCTGCGTATAGGTGATGCGACGCAGGCGGCGTTGCCCGTGGAGGAGCAAGGTGGTAGTGCCATCCGGCATTTTGAGCAGGCGATCAATAGTACACTCCACACCCGTCATATAGACATCGTCCGTGCCGGGGTCTTCCATATCTTCGTGTAGCTGTGTCACCACAAAAAGGCTGCGGTCCCTGCTCATCGCTTCGTCAATCGCCTTCAGCGAGGACTCGCGTCCCACGATGAGCGGTACAACCACATTGGGAAATAAAACAGTATTACGAACAGGCAGCACCGGTAGCTCGACCACCCTCACCAAAGGTTTTTCCTGCTCTGCCGATATGGCTGCTAATGGTAGGTCCTCCTCGCTGCCGTCTTGCTCCTGCTCTGGAATTTCGACATCGGGCGCTTGTTCCATACCTGCTCTATCAATCCTTTTCAATCTTTCTACAACACATTCTCATATTATAACGCATTTGCACTGCTGAGGCAACGCGATTCTGGCTCTTTTTCACATATTTCGCCATCGGCACCTGTTCTTTGACCATCTTTGGGCACGACGGCAACCAGTGGCAAACGCTGAAGAAAGCCTCCGACTTTTATAGCTGATAGCTGCCTTCATGAGATAAGCATAGAACGAGGTTAGTACTATGTACCTCAAATTTCCTGAAGAGCAGGCAATCCTGAGATAAGCTGCTCTCAGAGAAGAGTTCCGGGCGGCAAATGTAGCCAGCCTGGATGCTCGAAAGTGGCAGAAACAAAAACTCTGCCGCGAATACGAATTGCTTGCAAAAGATGGCCTGCTCGATACGAAAGAGGTTGTCACCTGAGAGTTTTGGAGGGCAATTCGTAATTCAGTGGATAAAGTACATGCGAATATTTGACAGCATGTTGTATAATGTCGCACAAGGTAGGAGTATTGTAGGGGTTAGTGGTGCCACTAATCCTTTTCTGTCCTGTATATTCTGCTTCATGAATATAGAAAGGAGGTGGGTTGCCAGCGAGAATATCTATTTCTGTATGACCTGCGTGGTCTGGAAGAGCCTGTCCTGATGCTTGGCTCAGGAACGACGAACAGTAGATCGTATTCATTTCATAGCCGTCTATGAAGAACAAACGTCACATCCACATGGTGACGAAGGAGGATGCATCTCATGGCTTCAACAAGTATACGCGAAGTCACATCTCAGGCATCGCTCGAAGAGAAGAAGAAACTCAGGAAAGAGTTTAACTACTTCGACATGATCTTCTACACGACCTCAGCACTCATTGGCCTGGACACGCTCGGAGCTTTTTCAGCCAATGGTGAGCAAGCTCTTACCTGGGTGATAATTGCTGCTATTACATTCCTTCTGCCGTATGGCCTGCTTACTGCGGAGATCGGTAGCACCTTTACCCAGGAAGGTGGCATGTACGAGTGGTGCAAACTGGCAGGAGGGCGCTTTTTCGCTGCCATTGGTGCCATGCTATACTGGATTTCCAATCCGCTCTGGGTTGGTGGCTCACTGGCAGTAGGGGCTATCGCTGCTATCAAGCTTCTCTGGTTTGGCAGCCTGAACTACAGGTTTGGCGGGAGTCTCGTCAGTGATGCTATCATCGAAATGCTGATTGCTCTTGTCTTTATCTGGGGGACAACCTGGTGCGCCATCATGTCATTAAAATTTGGCAAATGGCTCTCTGTCTTTGGCTCCTATATCAAACTTGCCTTGCTCGCCATCTTCGTGCTCCTGGCGCTGGTATTCATTATCAGCGGGCGTTCTCATGGTGCGAACCTCAATCCTGCCAACCTCGTTCCTTCCAACTTTGGCTTGATTGTAAGCGTCATCCTGCCAGTGATCATTTTCCAGTTTGTTGGCTTCGAGTTGCAGAATGGAGCCGGCGAAGAGATGCACGATCCACAGCGCGATGTGCCGCGCTCGATTATTCGGGCTGGCTCTATCGCCGCCATTGCTTACGCGATCTTTCTCTTTTTCATCCTCATGGCCTTGCCCAAAAGCCAGCTCTCCAACGTCGGCAGCTTCCTCAGCGCCTTTCAGAGTGTTATTACAGTAATACCTGGCCCACTCGCTACTGTATTAGGCTGGCTCGTTGCCCTGGCCTTTGTCCTTTCCCTGGCTTCCAGTGGTGGAACCTGGATTATCGGCGCAGACCGCACCTACGCGATGTCAGCGCTTGACCGCACTGCCCCCATGCTGTTGGGACGCTTTAGCGGCAGATATGGGACTCCCATTGCCGTCAATACCATGTCTGGTATAGTTGCGACCATAACTATGGCAGCGGCTATTTTGATCTCGTCGTTTTCCGGTGGAACCCTGGCAGCGATTTTCAGCGTGGTCATTGGTTTCACGATCTCAACGACAACTCTTTCATACCTGTTCATCTTCCCCACGTACCTGATCCTGCGCTACAAGTATCCCAATGTGCGCCGCCCCTATAAAGTACCCGGTGGTATGGTTGGGGCCTGGATTGTCACGGTGTTCCCAACGGCCTACGCTGCCATTGGGAGCTACTTTATTCTCATTCCGGCCACCATTAGCGTCAGTGGTATTGACAAGACGACCTATATTATCACCCAATTTGCGGCTCTGGCGATCATCTTCCTGCTTGCCGTGGTCTTCTATATCTGGGGACACGCGGAAAAGCGCAATCAGGACGTGATCGTCGAACTGAATCTGGCAACCGATGTAGAAACCCCGCTTAGTGGTGCCGCCGGTGGCGACTGATCGAAAGCCATAAAAAAACGGCCCGGCAGGACATGTCATTCTGAGCGCAACGAAGAATCTTGTGTGCGTCTTCTCGACAGTTGATTGCCCAGATTCTTCGCCACCCTCAGAATGACATGAAAAAAGGCTTTCTTACTAGCTAACGGCTGGCTGGCCTTACTACTGCCCATGTGGTATGCTTGTGAGAAAGATATGAGAACAGGTATATCATAGGGGATTTTTTCATGGATGTAAGGAGCAAGAAACTATTAGCCCTCGTTGGCGGCGCGGGCGCACTGGCTATTACAGGTGGAATGGCGGCGCTTGGGGCGCAATTGTATCGCCATCCGCGAGAGACGATAAACGCGGTATTGCACGGGGGCTTGTTGCTGGCTGGCGTGCGTGAGGGAACAGTTGACGTGGGCATTCCCATGCATTACTACACGGCTGGCAGATCCGGTGGCGGTGGCAGCCCGCTAGTTCTCATTCACGGCCTCGGTAGCTCTGCCGAGAGCTGGAGCGGTCTCATGCTCCTGCTGAGCAAAGAATTCCTGGTCTACGCACCCGATTTTCCTGGCTTCGGAAAAACTCCTATGGCGCCGGAGGGGGTCACGATTCGCACGCATGTAGACTATTTGAGGCGTTTCCTCGATGCTCTGGGCTATCTTCGTGTCACGCTTGCGGGCAATTCCCTCGGCGGCTGGATCGCTGCCCGTTTCGCCGCCGAGTATCCAGAGCGCGTTGATCGCCTGTACCTCCTCAACAGCGCCGGGCTGTTGCGCGAATCTACTAACCCGCCTTATGCGGTCAATCGCGAGCAGGCGAAGCGTGTCATGCAGCACATTATGGGCTATCGTTTCCCTGTTCCCGGCTTTATCCTCGATTCCTTCATACGCAACACTCAGTTGCCAGCATATAAACAATTCCTTGAGAATTATGATCCGCGAGAAGAACTGGATAATGTCCTGGAGCAGATAAAGGCTCCTACGATGATCGTCTGGGGCGAACGGGATGGAATATTTCCATTGACATGCGCTTTTGACCTGCATAAAGGCATTCCTGATTCGAGACTGGTGCTGCTGCCCCGTGCAGGACATGTGACCCAGGTGCAGGCCCCTTTGACGGTAGCGCGTATCATCCTGCGCGGCAACAAGCGGTGTGACGCACACTGATACGCTAGGCGTTTCACCTTTTCTCCCTGGGAAATATCTGTAACGGCGCCTGCTTCCTCTCGATTTTGTCAAATTTCCTGGGTAGATGCATTGAAAATCTGCTAGATGTAGGTTATAGTATCTCCAATGCGATGCCTGGCTGATAGCTAAACATGAGCTTAAAGTGGAGAGCGTTGTGGAAGTGGTTGGAAAACTTCCAGAATTGCAGGTTATCGCTTTGATAGCATAGACGGAGTGTGATATGCTGTCGGGCCACATATATTTCTTGCAGAGAGGGTAGAAATTATGGATGTAGTCGTCTTTTCTTCTCTTGGGGTAGAGCAAAAAAGCGTAGGCGACCCGCTGCGTCTCTTTGTTGTCGACCACCATGAAATTTACCGGCATGGATTGCGTGATTTGCTCACCAGTGCGGGAGATTTCCAGGTTGTTGCCGAGGCGGAGCGTTATCAGGATGCCGTCAGGCAGGTAGTCGGGCTGCCTGTCGATACCATATTGATTGATCTCGAACTCCCTGATCTACAGGGAATGGAGGTGTTGCACCGTTTGAGAGAGGTGGTGCCATTTTTGCGCATGGTGATCCTCACCGATTCGCTGCGTAAAGAACTGCTGCTGGAGGCGATGCTGGCGGGAGTGAATGGCTACCTGACTCGTGAGATGCTTGCGACGGATATTGTTGCGACTTTGCAGAATCTCAGGCGAGGCGAACTGGCACTTTCTCCAACACTGTCAACAATAGCTATCCAACTGCTCGTAGAGCAGGCTCGCAACCTGCATAGCCAGTTGCATACCTTACCTGGGGGAGGCGAGATGAGAAAGACGCAGGCGTTACAGTTGAATGGAGAGCAAGATGGTAACAGCACTGCCATGATAGCACATCATCCTTTGCTCTCCCTGTTGACTTCTCAGGAATATCGCGTCTTCCAGTTGATGCGTCAGGGCCTGAGTAATAAGCAGATTGCCGTTCAGCTTTCCATTTCACCTTTTACGGTTGGCAAGCACGTACAGCATATCCTGCGCAAATTAGGGGTCATGAATCGCACTCAGGCTGCTTCCTCAGTTTTTTCTGGTGCAGAAACGGTACTCGACCGGTAAGGCTACAATGGCTTTGAGCCTGGTGCAATTGAGGAATTGTTTCTGAACTGTGTCTCTGCTTTAATACGGAGGGAAGAAGGCAGATATCCTTCTTCCTCACTGTGAAAAACTGGCTGTGTGATGGCTATGTAGAGGGAGCATGCATGTGAAAATACTCTTTATAGATACAGATCACGAACTGATCAGTATGGTCGGCGGCTGGTTGAGGACGCTGGGCTACGAGGTTCATCGCGCCTTTAGTATCGAGCAGGCGAAGGCTGTGTGGAATGAACAACAACCGGACCTGGTCATTATAGATGCTCAATTCGGGAATGGGGCTACCCTGGCGCTCTGCCGGGAGATGCGTGTCATGCACGATACGCTGTTGATGATTGTGGAGGATAGCAGGGATGTGCAGGAGGAGGTACGCTGGTTGGAGGCGGGGGCTGATGATTTCCTGCGCAAACCCTTCTACCCCTCGCAACTGCTGGCGCATATTCGCACCCTCGGGCGTCGCCTGCGCTGGACGCTGGAACGTCGTCCCTCCTCAACCATTACAGTTGGCTCTCTTTGTGTCGATTCGCTGCACAACGAGGTGACCGTTCACGGCAAAAGGTCGCGTTTGACGCCGACAGAGAGCAAACTGCTCCACCTGCTGGCGGTTAACGCCAACGACGTATGTACCTCGGGCCAGATTGTCTCGCACGTCTGGGGTTACGACGGAGATGGGGATACCTGCCTGATCAAAGCCCATATTCGCCACCTGCGCCGGAAGATCGAGCCTGATCCGGCAAGGCCGCGTTATATTCTGACTATACCCGGCGTTGGCTATTCCCTGATCCAACCTTCAACGGAGGAAGAGGTCAGGGAAGTGGCAGAGAGCATTCCAGTCGGGTAGTGCCCCGCTGGCGGAGACACATTCGTATGTCATGCTGAACGCGGCAAAGAATGACATGACAGGGCCAGTTCAGGCTTCTTTTGCTGTGAAATTAAGGGTGATGACGACCTGATTCTGGGCGATGGCGATGTTTGCCAGATTCGGCGGCTGGATGCCGAAATCGGTCATGTAGATGGTACTGGTCGCCGTACCCGTGACTGTATTGCCCACAACCTTGCCCTGCACATCAAACGTCTCTGCGTTGGTTTTGCCGTGCATGGTCAGATTACCGATCAACTGGAAATGCACTGTCTGCCCATCGCTGTAAGTGGACGGTAAGCCCTTCGTGCTGACCGAGACAAATGTGGCGTATGGGTACGTGTCCGTTTGCAGGGCATTGCGGCGCACGTAGTTATCGCGCATCTGCGAGTCTGTCTGCAATGTACGCAAATCGACGGTGACCGTCATGGCCGTGACCACGGGCGATGAGCCAGTCTTTATCTTGAAACTCCCTGTCACTGAATGCGTTGTGCCAATGGCATCGTTATGCGGCTTGTTTTGAATGATCAGGTCTTCGTAGACGCTGTAAGACGCAGTGGTCTGGGCAGGCACAATCTGAAAGGTGCTCAATCCGGTTGAGGGGACAGGCGAACTGCTGGTAGTCGCGATGGCTCCCGGCGCCTTATGCGGGGTGCTAACGGCGCCGACAAAATGGATAGAATAAATAAACCCTGCTACGATGACGATAACTACAACAGCTGCGCTGCCGATGATCCAGCGCGAAACTTTCTTCATCAAGGTACTCCTTCTTTGTTCTATTGGCTCCTTCACAGGTAATAAGCATGTTCTGTCACAGAGAATAACGTTTCTGCATTGGAGGAGTATTGGAAAAAAATGAGAAAAATCTCATACGTTCTATCAATGGCTGCCGACAAATGCGCCCGATCACTGGAAATGGATCGGCAATCTTCTGACTGCTCTCTTCGTTATCCCTGTCGCCATTCTCGCTCTCACCATTCTCACCTTTACCAACCTCGTGCTGACCCTCTATCCCAGAGGTAGCAAAAGAAAGGCGGAGCTAACCAGGCTGCGAACAGATATACCGACAAGCATACGATCAACGGAATGACAACCCGAAATCAGGAAGCGTCACCATTGAAATTGGCTGGTAGTGAGGTCGAAATAGCCCTCGTTCTTTGTATCTGTGAGCTTCAGCTTCGTATTCTGAATGGCTAAGATGGTCAAAGGACCATCCATGTGCGAGTCCTGGTAGACCTGAAGGGTGAGTTGGCCGGTGGTCAAGTTTTCGCGCAGCACGCACAGGATACCAGCTCGCGGATTTTGCGCCATCGAACCGGCATAAACCGAGATGAGCGTCGCATTGAGCATCAACCGCGCAATATTCGTCGGGCGCAGAACAGTTTCAGGAACGGGCAGCGGCCCGCCCTGTGCGAGCGAAAACACGCCGAGTTGGGTGGGTTCTGGCGTCGATGGCAGCAGGGTAGGTGTGGCAGGAGGGGGAGTAGCAGTTGCTGAAGCGATTGGCCCATGCTGATTCCCTTGCGTTGCCGTTGGTTGAATGGCCGTTAGCTTTCCGGTCGAGTCTGGTGTCGCTCCCAGCGTTGTCCCCTTTAGTGTAACCTTTGCAGGCGGAATAATGGCTGTTTTACGGGAGGAGTCGGTGCCTGAAGACACATATTTCTTTGCCGGGACATTCAGTGTGAAAGCGAGAAAGGCAACAATGCCGAGCAGCAGGAGCAGTGTTGCTGGAAATATCAAATGGAGATGCGAGTGGCTGGTGGTAGCCGTTGCCTTCTTTGTAGGTGAAGAGTTTTGCATGGTTTCTGTGCCTCACTTTCTTGCAATCGTAGGGGTAATGCCTCGCGCCCGCCTGTTGGAAGTCAATCGAAAAGGGGGCACCGGGGAACATAGGCGAGCACGAGGCATCGCCCCCTACAGCAATTTCCTCAAGGATGGTGAAGGATGCTAGACAATATACGTGGAGAATGTAAACCAGGGCAGCGTTTGTGCGGTGCATGAATTTGATGCTGTGGCCCGGTACATAGCTGCCCACGCCTGAGCCGGAGTGTTGCCGATGAAAGTGGACATAACTCCTCTAATGTACATGGGACTGCCCATGTGGGCGCAGGCCCACTGGTTTAGCACCTGCCAGTCGTAGGTAGCATCCGCATCGAAGTAGATTTCGGGAATGGGCAGGTTATCACGAGCACCATAGGCCACGTACCAGGTCTGGTAATTCGTCCAGTAGCCGGGCGCGTCATCGCCGAAGTCAAAGAAGATACGCGACGAGGCGTTATTATAGCCATTTACCATGCTGCTGGTCAGTGCAAAGTTCTCCCAACCCATCTCAAGGTCGCCTGCACCATAGATGCCGATAACGTTGTAGTGGTTGTTGGCGACAAAGCTCTGTACGGCGTTGACCATCTGGCCCCACTGCACGCCGTCAGCATACCACGCGCTCGTCGTGAGCGGCAGGGCGTTGCCGGAGTAGTAGTTGCTTTGCCCGATCGCCAGGGCGATATTGGTGGAGGGCGTGCGGCAGTACCACACCCCCTGTGCGAAGTTGGCTACCGCGTGCAGGATGGCGGTATCCGAGTCATCATGCCCGCCGAAATCATATGTGCCGTATTGCCCGTAGCCCATGTAGACGGGTTGGCCCCAATCTAGAATAAGCAGGCCTGCCGGTCCGTGGGCGGCGCTACAGCCCTGGGCATACATAGTACGGGCATTGGTTGTCGCTTCATAGAGAGAGGTGGGAGTGGGAACACTACTCCACGCATTTGTCTGAAGGAGCGCGAAGCTTTGCAGACGAGGCGCAGGTTTGGGCAGGAGTTGCAGCTTCCCTTTCGCGGGTCCCGTCTGTGTTGACGCCGCCTGCGTGGCAGGTACCGGGAGCAGCAGACGACCAGCCAGGATGCTTAGTGCAGCAGTAAGGACAATCAGGAAGCTGATCGTTCGTTTCAAATGCATGTGTTCAAGCCTCTTTTCTTCTCAAAGATATGTCTCCTCTGGTTCTCTGCGCAGATTTCCACTGTGTCTTATCGGCAACAATGGATGAGAAGAAAAGAGGGAACGTGAAAGAGAATTGACACCACGCAGGTCGTATGGTACGCTTACAGTAGAGGTATGGACAGTCGTTTGTCTCCGTAATTGTTCCTGACGCCCCTGTCTCCGGCCATATAACGGATAAGGAGAGCTATTTTGCGTAGAAGCTATCCTCGTCGCATAGTTTTTTGTAGTGCTTTTTGCTGTCGGCTCCCCGAACTTCCCCGTCTTTCCTTGTTTCTACTAATATCCTCTACTGGCTGATTGGTAGAGGGTTAGACACACAGGAGGTTATTTCGTTATGGCTCGTACCCCTCTTATGCGTGCGTTACAGCGATTAGCAAGCGAGCATGCCGAGGCAGATGAGCGTGGCGTTTCTGTTGAAGAAGTGAGACACGAGCGCCAGTTGCGCATCAGCCGACGGGATGTGCTCAAAGGAGCAGGCGCGCTTGCTGCTGGCCTCGCTCTGGCCGACCCACTGAATCTTGCCGGGCGACTGATGAAGGCCGATGCCCAGAGCGCCCCACGTATCGGCATTATTGGAGGCGGAATTGCTGGCTTGAATGCCGCGCTTACGCTTCAGGATGCCGGTTACGCCTCCACCATCTTCGAGGCTTCCTCGCGTCTGGGAGGCCGCATGCACTCCGACACCACAACATGGGCCAATGGACAGACCAGCGAGTGGTGCGGCGAGTTGATCGATACCGGCCACAAAACCATCCAGCACCTGGCGCAGCGCTTCGGCCTACAACTCGTTGACCTGCTTCAAGCTCAGCCCAATGGTTCCCAGGATACCTATTTCTTCTTCGGCCAATATTACCTGCAAAAGGACGCCGACAGCGATTTCCAGCAGGTATATAAGGTCTTGAAGAATCAGATTCAGGCAGCGCCTTTCCCCACGTTGTACAATAGCTATACCTCCACCGGCTATCAGCTTGATCACACCAGCCTGTATGATTGGATCGAGCAATATGTAACCGGGGGTCATAGTGCGAATATGGGTCAGCTTCTCGACGTGGCGTATAATGAGGAATACGGGCGGGAGACAAATGTGCAAAGCTCGCTGAATCTGGTGTACCTGCTTGGCTTCCAGGCATCGCCGGGAAATTTCAGTATCTACGGCGCATCTGATGAGCGGTATCACATCATCGGCGGCAACCAGCAGTTACCGCAGGCCATCGCAAATAGCCTGCCTGCCGGGTCTATCCAGATGAACTGGAAGATGACGGCCATTGCCGTCAATGCGGATGGTAGTATCACTGTGACGTTCTCTACACCAAATGGGAAGCGGCAACAGACGTTTGATCGTGTGATTCTGGCTTTGCCGTTCAGCGTGCTGCGCACGCTGGACTATAGCAAAGCCAACTTCGACAGCCTCAAACAGACGGCTATCACGCAGCTTGGCTATGGCACCAACTCGAAATTGCAGCTACAATTTGATACGCGCTACTGGAACGGTACCGGCGCCTGGCCGGGCATCAGCGACGGGAACATCTATACCGATGTTGGTTTCCAGAACACCTGGGATGTCACTCGCGGCCAGTCCGGTACGACTGGCATTATCGTCGACTATACGGGTGGCAATGTGGGAGCCTCCTACCAGCCGAACTCCCCGTATTCGACCTCTGCCGACCCGCTAATTCAGCAATACGCGCAGGCGTTCATCAAGCAACTGGAGGAGGTCTGGCCGGGGGCGACGCAGCACTATACCGGCACGGCAACGCTGAGCTATCCAACAGGTGATCCGAACCTGCTTGGCAGCTATGCCTGCTGGCTCGTCGGTCAATATACGCTTTTCAGCGGCTACGAGCGCGTGCGACAGGGGAAAATCCATTTCGCCGGAGAGCACTGCTCTATCAACTTCCAGGGTTTCATGGAAGGTGGAGCGGAGGAAGGCGCACGCGCCGCCAACGAGATTTTAACCGACTATAAAAATGGTATTTTCCCGTAGGAGAAATCTCTAGTGTAGCAACAAAGGAGGAATTACCTGTGAGGCAGCAACTTTTGCGCATTGTTCCACTTCTGTTTGTGATGATGCTCGTCATCGCAGCTTGCGGAAGTTCGCCCGCGCCGTCTAGCAGCAAGAGCGGTACCACTTCGACGACAGAGTCGCTCACCTTTACCGATGCGACTCATACGACTGTCACGCTGTCGAAGCGGCCCACGCGTATTGTCTGCCTGGTCTCGCTCTGCGAGGACATTCTTGCGCAACTGGGACTGTCTCCGGTCGCCGTCAACGACACTTTCGGGCAGGATCCACACTTTTTCGGTGCGCGGGCCAAAGGCTTCATGACCATTGGTGGCACCTTTTTCCAGCCGAACGTGGAGGACATCGCGAAGGCCAATCCCGATCTGGTGATTGGCCTGGCGAATGTCGATGAAAATTTGCGCCCGGCCTTGCAGCCGATTGCGCCCCTCTACATTATGAACCCGACCAGCTACAATGACTCGATCTTCTATCTCAAGGATATTGGTCGATTGACCGGCAGGAGCGCGCAGGCCAATCAGGCGGCGCAGCGCTTTCTCAACAAACTGGCTGCCTATAAGGCGAAGTCGCCTAAAAATAAATCGGCCTTGCTTTTGTATGGCTCGGATGTGAACTTCAACATCTTCACCGCCGCCTCGCTTCCCGGCAGTGTGCTCTCGCAGGTCACCAGCTATCCGTGGCCCGCCCCTGGTCCCGGCGCTCCGGCAGCCAGCGATCACGAACCGGGCGCGGAGGCGTATTCTCTGGAAAAAATCCTGGCCGTGAATCCCGATGTGCTCTTTGTCGCCTCCGTGGGGGCCGCGCAGCCGCTTTCCAAACAACTGGCGAGCAACCCCGTCTGGAGCCATCTCAAGGCGGTGCAGACCCACCAGGTGTACGAAGTCAATCCCAATTACTACATCTTTGGCCGGGGCACCGAGTCGCTCTCCCTGGCTCTGGACGATGCCATGAACAAAATCTACCCGAATGTATTTCCAACACCTTTGACATGAAGACGCTATCCATCTGGCATCGGCGACGCATACAACTGCTTCTCCTGGTAGCGGGGAGCATGGTGCTTCTTATAGCCATAAGTCTATTGGCGCTGCTTCTCGGCATCCCGAATCTCTCTCTGCCTGCTCTCTGGGCAATCGTTAATGGAGGCGGCGGGCCGCTGGCCCGACTGGTTGTGACACAACTGCGCTTGCCTCGCCTTGTCCTCGGCATGCTGGCCGGGGCGATGCTGGCCCTCAGCGGCTCTTTGCTGCAGGACAGCTTACGCAACCCGCTGGCGGGACCCGAACTGCTGGGCGTCAGTGCAGGAGCCACGGTGGTCGTGGCGGCTATAACCATATTTCACCTTCCTGTGCTCCTGATCGCCATTCCCTGGCTCGCGCTGGCCGGGGGATTGGTTGGCAGCAGCGTGGTCATTCTGACGATGAGCCGCGTGGGCGATTCCGCGCGGCTCATCTTGACCGGGGCGGCGCTGGCCGCTCTGCTCAATGCTTGCGTCATTATCTTCATGAGCCTGGGTGCGCAAAATGATCTCAGCATTCTTTTCCTCTTCCTCGTCGGCAGCCTGGCGAATCGTACCTGGGTGCATGTGCAGCTTGTCCTGCCGTGGGCGCTGGTAGCCATTCCGCTCGCGCTTCTGTGCGCCCGTCCGCTCAACATTCTCCAGCTTGGCGACGATGTGGCGCGGGGGCTGGGCCTGCATGTCCTGCACGTGCGCCTGCTCATCCTCGCGCTCAGCACGGCGCTGGTAGCCGCCGTTGTCGCGGTTTGCGGGCCAATCTCCTTCATCGCGCTGCTCGCGCCTCACCTTGCCCGCCGTGTCCTGAGGACGAATGATGCCCGTTTGATTCTGCCGTGCGCCGCCCTGCTTGGTGCTGTACTTCTGACCGGCGCTGACCTCTTCGCCCGCGAGGCTTTTGCGCCACAGGAACTGCCAGTCGGCATCTGGACGACGCTGGTAGGTGGGCCAATTCTCCTGTTGCTCCTGCGTCAACAGGCTGGAAAGCCGCGAGGGATGTCATGATACAGCGTCTCGCCGCCCGCTATTACTCCCTGCTCATCCTGCTAAGTCTGCTCGTACTCTTTGTGCTGCTCGTCTTGCACGTAGCTGTCGGCAGCGTGCCCATCTCGCCTGCCACAGTAGTTGCTGCCCTGTTCAACCAGCCCGTTGAGACATACCAGCGCATTATCGTCTGGGACTTGCGTCTCCCACGCGCACTGATCGCGTTGTTGGCGGGAGCCATGTTTGGTCTGGCAGGAGCTATCTTGCAGATTATTATGCGCAATCCGCTTGCGGAACCGGAAATGACCGGGGCAACTTCAGGCTCGGTGCTGTTCGCCGTGCTCTGGCTGGCCCAGGGTCCCGGTCAATTAGCGCAGCCGGGGCCAATTCTGCCCTTTGTTGCCCTCATCGGCGGCCTGATCGGTGGCGCGCTGGTCTATCTCTTTAGCTGGCGAGGACACAATGACCCGGTGCGCCTGGTGCTCACCGGCGTGCTCATCAGTGCTGTGCTGCGTTCTGCTATCTCTATCATCCTCTTGCTGCGACAGGAGGTGATAGGCACCGTGCTGCTCTGGCTCATCGGTTCGCTCAACGGGCTGGTCTGGGATCAGTTGAACATTCTCTGGCCGTGGGCCGTGATTGCGTTGCCACTCGGCCTGACCTGTGCCAGCCTGGCAAACGTGTTACAATTAGGGGAAGCGAGCGCCAGCAGTCTCGGCCTGAACGCCACCTGGACGCGGCTGAGCCTGTTCTTTGTCGCGGCCCTGCTAACGGCCAGCGCCGTTGCGGTAGTTGGCGGCATCACCTTTCTGGGGTTACTCGCCCCGCACCTTGCCCGTCGCGTTGTAGGAGCCGATGCGCGCCGCCTGTTTCCTTTCAGCATGCTCGTCGGGTCAGGCATTTTGCTGGCTGCCGATACCGTAACACAGGCTGTGACGCAACCGGTGACTGTCCCCGTAGGGGCCGCGCTGGCTCTGCTGGGCGTGCCATTTTTTCTCTATCTTGTCTGGCGGAGGAATCCATGAAGCAGCACACGGACGATCAGCCCCCTTCCAAAACCGTTCTGGCGGCGCAAGCGCTCTCAGTTGGCTATAGCGAACGGCTGGTCATTCCAGAGTTATCGCTTGAGATCGCAATAGGAACGATCACGGCCCTTGTCGGGCCGAACGGGTCGGGGAAATCAACGGTGCTCAAGACTCTCGCCCGTCTGATTGCTCCCAGTGCCGGTGCGGTCTATCTCGATGGCCGGGCCATTGCCAGTTTGCCCACGCGAGAAGTTGCCCGCCAACTGGCGATCTTACCGCAAGCACCAACCGCGCCGGAGGAACTGACCGTCGGCGAACTGGTGGAACAGGGCCGCTATCCCCACGCAGGGCCGTTGCGTATGCTGCGCGAACAGGATCATCACGCCATCACCGAAGCGCTCACGCAGGCGAACATGCTGGAACTCCGGGATCGGCGACTGGATAGCCTTTCAGGCGGTGAGCGCCAGCGCGCCTGGATTGCCCTTGCCCTTGCCCAGTCAACGCCCATCCTGCTGCTGGACGAACCCACCACCTTCCTGGACGTCGGTCATCAGCTCGAGATTCTGACCCTGATCCAGCAGTTAAACCGCATCCAGGGCAAGACCATCGTCCTCGTCCTGCACGACCTCAATCAGGCCGCACGCTTCGCCGGGCGCATCATCGTTTTGCACGCCGGGCGTGTCGTCGCCGATGGCCTTCCCCGCGTCATACTCACCCCCGAACTACTTGCCGAAGTCTTCCAGGTGAAGGCTACGATTATCAACCACCCGGTTGATGGCGTGCCTGTTTGCCTGCCCTATGCGACGGAAGCGAATTCGCCAGATGACAATCAGTCGGTATCTGATGGATCAAACTCGTCATGACGTTTCTCAGAATACCTTCTGCCTATAGAAAATATTTTGAAATCTCAACTGAGTTCTCGAATTTATACTTGTTTCTTTACCGCTTCTCTCCCCAATCATAACTACTGTATAGTAAATTTAAATAGATAAACACATAATTGGCCTTTAGCCTGATTTCACGTCAAGCGCCTTTAGACTGGATTCATGTTTTTTTCTTAAACGTGGCTCACATGCCTTCCCGCCTTGCTTCACAAGAATTTGGGCTAAACAGCAATATGCAAACTCTCAACAGAATTTCTTTTCTTTGAAAGCAACCCATTACCGGGCGTGTTTGTTGGTGTTTATGCTGTGAAAATCTCGTTATTTGAAGGAGAAACAATGATGAAACGATTTTCATTCAAAAGGCAGCTCATTATTTTAGGATGCGTCATTGCCGCTCTTTGTGCGCAATCCCCGTAGCGGCTTTTGCAAAATCTGCCACTCATGGCACTCCCATACCGGGAGGTTCGCTAACGAGCGGAAAGCCGGTCAACGGCGTTGTTTCTACACCTGATGGCATCAGTTACACGTTCAAGGCGGTGGCCGGCAAGCATGTGACGCTGGCCATTACGAACCCCCAGGTATCCCCCTCTGGAACGAGTTTGGAGATGAACGTCTACGACTCCAGCGGCAACCAGGATGCCAACGGCGTACTGATCAATACCAGCGCCACCGAGATCGTTTTCACGCCTACCTCTGCCGAGGCTGGCACTACCAGCGTCGTCATCAGCCCCTACAACTTCGGAACGACCGGCAGCTTTACCCTCACGTACACAGTGGGATGATACTCGCCTGGAGCGACAATACACTGGAAGATCACTGCATAGTGACCTTCCAGTGTGATCGATGGTGCAGAAGCCGATATCTGCTTTCTTCACCCCGCCCGTGACTGCAAGATGACGAGCTAATGCATAATCACCGCGCAGATTCTGGTGCCGAAGTCATAATGGCGGGCAGGTCGGCATCGCGAATCAGCCTGTTAAATTCGGCGACTGACGTGTTGACCACTTCTTGTAACTTCGATAGTTGAGCAGCGAGACGGCCTGAAAGTTCGTCGAAAACCTGCTCGGCCTGACGTGTAGGAGGTCGGGGGGCGCTGGAAACTACCTCAGCCAGCGAGGCAAGCTGCGCGTTCAACTTCATCGGATAATCCAGTGTGTCTAGCTGATCTTTGGCATGGACCTGGAACAATGCATCCTCGATGGGAGAAAGCTGCTCTTTGATCTTTTTCCCCAGCTTTTCGATAGTCTCGTACATCTGATGGCCTTTAGCGCGCTGCTGCCACTCGTCGATCTGCCTGCGCATGGCCCTGATAGTGTTGAGCGCTCTGTGTAGCTCACAGATTTTGTCTCTGATCGCCATGAGCAGGTCGAACTGTTCCTGCAACTGCGCGTGCGTCGTCGCGCTGTGCGGGTTTTTGCGAATCTCGAAATGCTGGCTGTAGACCTGGTCACCAACGGTGAGCCTGACCTGGTAGGTTCCCGGAGGGGCAAGCGGGCCTTTCATGATCTCGTCGGAGTCGTCCACGCCCTCGATTTTGATGGGCCGTGGATAGCGCATGTCCCAGATGAAGCGGTGGCTGCCCGCCTCCTTGACGACGTGCGGCTCCTTCTTCTCGGCTTTTTTCGCTTTCTCCTTCTCACTGCTCCCTATCCCGGCTTCCTGCGCCGTTGCCTCCGGCTTTTCCTCACTGCTGAACGAGCGAATTTCCTTGCCCTCGGCATCCAGGAAGGTCAGGGTGACTTTGCCCTCCGGCTGCTCTTTCAGGTAGTAATGGACGATGACACCATCGGGAGGGTTCTGTCCGGCATCAAGGTACCTGTTCACCTTTTCGCCGGTTGGCTGTTCCTTCTGCTCGTAAGTCACCATGAACACACCGGCATGCCGGTAGTTCTTTCCGGCTGCCGCTGCGTGGCCATAGCCGCCAATGGATGGGAAGCGCGTGTATGGGCGCGGCGGGAAGAGGTACGTGTTGCTGTTGCGCACCTCGTCGTTCAACTCGCGTAGCGGCGTGATGTCATCCAGAATCCAGAACGAGCGCCCGTGGGTCGCCACGATGAGGTCGCTGTCCTTAATCACGAGGTCGTGGATGGGAACGGCTGGCAGGTTCAGCTTGAGCGACTGCCAGTGCGCGCCATCATCGAAGGAGACGACTACTCCCGTCTCCGTACCCGCGAAAAGTAGCCCTCTGCGTGCCGGGTCTTCGCGGATAGCGCGGGTAAAGACATTCTCCGCCAGTCCGTCCGTGATTTTCGTCCACGTCTGCCCATAGTCGTTTGTCTTATACAGGTAGGGACGGAAGTCGTCCAGCTTGTAGCGCGTGGCCGCGAGATAGGCCGTGGCCGCGTCGTGTGGCGACGGCTCGATAATGCTGATGAGCGCCCATTCCGGCAGGTCAGGCGGCGTGACATTCTGCCAGGACTGGCCGCTGTCACGAGAGATATGCACCAGCCCATCGTCCGAGCCAGCCCAGAACAGGCCGCGCTCCAGGGGCGATTCGGCGAAGGCGAAGATGGTACCGTAATATTCGGTGCCAACGTTGTCGATAGTGATCGGCCCGCCGGAAGATTCCATCTTACTCACATCGTTGCGCGAAAGATCGGGGCTGATCTCTTCCCAGCTCTGGCCCTCGTTCGTGGAGCGGAAGACGCGATTGCCGGTGGCATAGAGAATATTGGGGTCGTGCGGGGAAAGCAGGATGGGGAAGGTCCACTGGAAGCGATACCTCGCGTCTTTCGCGGGCCAGCCCAGCGTGGCTTCCGGCCAGACGCTGATCTCGCGCAGCTCACCTGTGCTGTGATCGTAGCGGGTGAGATAGCCCAGGTAGCTACCCGCGTAGACGATATTCGGGTTATCGGGCCGCACGGCAATGTAGCCGCTTTCACCGCCTCCCACCTCGTAGTAATCGGCCTGCACAATAGCGCCGTAGCGCGAGCGGCTGGGCAGTGTAATCGTCGTATTGTCCTGCTGCGCCCCGTAGACGCGGTAGGGAACCTGGGTGTCGGTGGTCACATGGTAAAACTCGGCGGTCGGCTGGTTGTAAATCGAGGACCATGTCTGGCCGCCGTTGAAGGTCACGCAGGCACCACCATCATTGCCTTCAATCATGCGCTGCGGATTCTGCGCGTCGATCCAGAGGTCATGGTTATCTCCGTGCGGGACGGGCACTGTGAAGAAAGTGCTGCCGCCATCGATGGATTTGAAGCACTTTTCGTTGAGCACCCAGACGGTATCGGCGTCCTGCGGGTCGGCATAGATGTGCATGTAGTACCAGGGGCGCGTGCGCAGTCCGCGCTCGTCACTCAGCCTCTCCCACTTCTCGCCACCGTCATCCGAACGGAACACCGCGCCGTCCTTCGCCTCGATCAGCGCCCAGACGCGATCAGGCTTCGCGCCCGAAACCGTCACGCCGATTTTGCCAACCATGCCTTCTGGCAGACCTTGATTATGCGTAATCTCTGCCCAGGTATCGCCGCCATCGATAGATTTGAAGAGGCCGCAACCCTCGCCCCCGCTCTCCAGCTTGTAGGGCAGGCGGCGGGCGCGCCAGGCTGCCGCGTAGAGGATAAGCGGGTTATTGGGGTCCATCGCCAGATCATGCACGCCCACTTCCTCGCCGCGCTCCAGAATATGCTCCCAGGTCTTGCCGCCATCAGAGGAGCGATAGACGCCGCGCTCCTTGTTCGGCCCGTGCGCGTGGCCCAGCGCGGCCACGTACACCAGGTTGGGATTGTGGGGATGGACGCGAATCTTGCCGATCTGGCGCGTATCCGTCAGCCCCATATGCAGCCACGTCTTGCCGCCATCCGTTGACTTATATACGCCATCGCCATGCGCGACGTTGCCACGAATCGTCGTCTCGCCCATCCCGACGTAGATCACGTTGGGGTCGGAAGGCGCGACGGCAATGGCACCCACCGAGGCGCGCTGGAAAAAGCCATCGGAGACATTTTGCCAGAACACGCCGCCATCGGTCGTCTTCCAGACACCGCCGCCGGTCGACCCAAAATAGAAGACCTGCTCATGTACCGGATCGCCCGCTACCGCTACGACACGCCCCCCACGATAGGGACCGATCGAGCGCCACTCAAGCGAGGTGAAGAAGGGAGAAGTGCTCTCTCCGGTGACTTGTTGATTGCGCAGATCATCGTTCGTTTGCTGTTGAGAACTCACGTGAGATACCCCTTCTAGAAGAATGTACTTGTCTATTCAGTGTATCACAAAAAGGACACGAGTTCTCAGAAAAGGAGCAGCCGGATATACCTCCTTGCGGACGAGCACAAGGCATCGCCCCTACGGGAAGGCTCTTTTTTTCAAAAAGGATTGAGAGCCGAGCAGGCTGAGGTATCGCCATCTCTATCAAAGTGATAGTATAATATGTGAATGATGCTTTACAACCTTGCTGCCATAGCCAGAGAAGGAGCAAAAGGAAGAAGATGGAAAAATGGAGCAACGAAAGCCGCCTCTCGCATACGCATGGGCCGCCCGGCTCGGCGTCTTTCTCTGGGTGTTGACCGGCTGTAGCACCCAAACCTCCTCTTTGTCTCCAACCCCCGATGCTTCCGCTCAAAAGCAGACAGCTACAGCACAGGCATATGCAGCGCGCGAAACGGCTCATCCCCTTTGTGCTCTAGCAGAACGCAAGACGGCGGGGAATTGTTAGACGCCCGCGCATTGTTCTTGCTTGTAAAGACGGTTAATGACACATTCTTAAAATAGCAAAGGACATATCTTGTGAGCGTTCCACTTTCTGTACTCGATTTGTCGCCCATTAACGCGGGCGAGAGCAGTCACCAGGCGTTGCAGAACACAATTCACCTGGCGCGACTGGCTGACCGGCTGGGCTATACGCGCTACTGGTTGGCCGAGCATCATAACACCGATGGCATGCTGGCAAGTTCGACTCCCGAAGTCATGATTAGCGTGGTTGCGCAGGCTACAGAGCGCATTCGTGTTGGTTCGGGCGGCATCATGTTGCCCAATCACTCGCCTCTGAAGGTTGCCGAGACGTTCCGCGTGCTGGAGGCGCTCTACCCCGGACGCATCGACCTCGGCATAGGCCGTGCTCCCGGCACCGACCCGCGCACAGCACTGGCTCTGCGCCGTTCGCGAGAGGCTCTTGAGGCCGATGATTTCCCGGAGCAACTGGCCGAGCTGCTCGCCTTCGCGGATAAGGGTCCGGGCTTCCCTGAAGGCCATCTCTTCCGCTCAGTGAAGGCCAGCCCCAACGATGTGCCGCTTCCGCCCATCTGGCTGCTCGGCTCCAGCGATTACAGCGCGCAGGCGGCAGCCATCTTAGGTGTCGGCTTTGCCTTTGCCCATCACATCAATCCCACCTTTGCCGTCTCGGCCATCCACCTCTACCGCGAGCACTTCACGCCTTCCGAAGAGGGGCTTGCGCAGCCACAGGCCATTCTCGCTACCTCGGTCATCTGTGCCGAGACAGACGAACGCGCGGAAGAATTGGCCACATCGATGGTCCTGGCATGGGTACGCATGCGCACCGGTCGCTCCGGCCCCTTGCCCGGCCCCGCAGAGGCCAGGGCGTACCACTACAACAAAATCGAGCAAGAGATTGCCGCTAGCTATCGCGCCCGCCAGACCGTTGGCAGTTCGACTGTAGTGCGCGAGAAACTGCTCAAACTGCAAAAAGAGACAGGCGCCGACGAGCTAATGATCACCTCGATGGTCTACGGTTACGAGAACCGGGCAAAGACCTACGAACTGCTTGCCGAGGCCTTCGATCTGCGACCAACTGCTGCCGCATCACAGCCCGAATAAGCTGTATCAGGTAGTTCTGAAACGCGCAGCACAACAACTTTTTCACATGAGAAGGGATTTCAACCTGCACAATGCGACGCTTTGAAGACCTCGCGCGTGCCGGTCAGGTGCGACGCATGAAACGCCTGGTGGAAAACGCGCTCGTCTCCTATGATCTGGGTGAAACGCGCCTGAGGCCGCTGATGCATTTCTTCAATACGACGTTTCGCATCGCTAGCTGTCCGGCAACGGGCGCAGGCGAAGGGGAACGCTACGTTATCCGCATTCATTGCCCCGGCTCCCAGGATGTTTCGACAATCAGGTCGGAACTGCTCTGGTTGCTGGCCTTGCGTCATGAGGCCGGACAGCTATCGATGCGGCGCATTCAGTATGAACTGGGGGAAATGAGGGATTTTCTGAGCCGGTAAGGTTTTTCAGCTAGCTTTTTCGCGTAAAGCGCCCATATTGCGCATCTGCGGCCATATCCAGCTAACAAGCAGTACAACCAGTATGGTGCCGATGCCGCCAACCACGACAGCAGGGACAGGGCCGATCAGTTGCGCGACCGCGCCCGACTCGAAGCCGCCTAGCTGATTGGAGGTGCCGATAAAGAGCGAATTGACGGCGCTCACGCGCCCGCGCATCTCATCAGGCGTGCGCACCAGTAGCAGGGTCGAGCGAATGACGACGCTGATGTTGTCGAACGCGCCGAGCAGGAAGAGCATGAGCAGCGAGAGCCAGAACCAGCGCGACAGCCCGAAGACGATGGTTGCCAGCCCGAAACCTGCTACCGCCAGCAGCAAGGTGCGCCCGGCCCGCTTGAACGGTGGGCGATGCGCCAGCGTGAGCGCCATGCCCACCGCGCCGATTGAACTGGCGGCTTGCAGCCAGCCGAGGCCCACCGGCCCGACATGCAGGATGCTCGTGGCATAAATGGGCAGCAGCGTCGTCGCCCCACCGAGCAGGACCGCGAACAAATCCAGCGTGATGGCCGCCAGCAAGACCTGCGTTTTTCCCAGGAAACGCAGCCCTTCCAGCAGTGAGGAGAGCGATCTGCGTCCGAATGCGGGTGCCTGCTGTTTGCGGACGCGCATGATGAGTAGCAGCAGGACAAAGATGAGGGCGCAGCTCGCGCTGAACACATACACGAACGTGGCCCCGTGCAATATGCCGATCAGAAAACCACTCGTGGCCGGGCCGAGCACAGCCGCCAACTGCGAGGCGCTGCTTCTCCACGTCGTCGCATTCTCAAAGGCGGCTTCCGGCACCACCTGCGAGACCAGCGCCATACTGGCCGGGCTGTTAAAAGAGAGCGCGCAGCCCATAATGATAAGGCAGCCGTAGATAAGCAACAGCGGGCCGCGCTCGTAAGAAAGCAAAGTCAGGCCCACCTCTGCCAGCGCCAGGCCCAGTTGAGCCGCCAGCACCACGTATTTACGGTTATAGCGGTCGATGATATACCCGGCAGGCAGGAAGAGAGCGATGACGGGCAGCACCTGTGCCAGCCCGACGAAGCCGAGTACCAGCGCCGAATGCGTGCGCTCGTATAGCTCCCAGCCCAGCGCCACGCCGATCATCTGCTGCCCAAACATCGATAGAAATATGCCGCCCAGCATCAGGCGAAAATCCCGTGAATGTAACGCCCCATACGAATCGCGGCTGCTTCCTCCTTCATCAAACGGCAAAGCAGGTATCAAAGTCTCCTGCTCCGCCTGTTCTTCTTTGTCACCCTTTCGAATGTTCTTTTCCTCTGTATTCATTCAAACCTGTCAATCTAGTTTTCTTCTTATCATATCAGATAAAAAGAGGATTCATCAGCATTCAAGGCTGTTTTCATAGTGACAGCCTTGAATGCTGATGAATCCTCTTTTCAGGTCTTACTGCTTACAGAAGAGCACGTTAACGCCAGTTGCTTCCCGCGAGGGTACTTACCTGCTGCAGGAGGGTGTTGCCTTGATTGATCAGTTGCTGCGCCTGCGTGGCATCGACGGGCTGGTTGTTGAACTCGGCCCCTTCCAGCACGGAAAGCATCTGGCTTGCCAGCGAGTCACGCTGCGTGGTGATCGAAGTAAGCTGGCTTTCCAGATTCAGGTAGGTGCTATCGCCCGGATCGTTGCTCTCGATGGCCTTCGTCGATATTTGAAGGCTCTGCAAGCCAAGCTGACCGACAGGAGCATTGATCTCTTTGAAGACCTGGGCCAGTTGCGTCAGAATCTGCTGGGAATTCGTCACCGACGCTGGCAGCGCCGAGGGTGACAGGTCTTCAAAGAGCACGCGCCCCTCGTGCGTATAATCGTCTTTCAAACCGACCAGTTCCAGGATGGTTGGCCGGATATCGGTGTGATCTGACCAGGTGGTGCTGTCCACCCCCTGCGCATTCACGCCGGGTCCGACCATGCCCAGCCACGTCGTATTGATATCCGGCGAGACATCCCCGTGATTCCAGGCGTAGGTGGGTCCCTCGGCAACGCAGGGCGAGCTACAGTTAGCCGCACCCGTCGCCTGGTAATAGTCAGGGTTGCCGAAGACGGTGAAGGTGGGGGTGCGCGCCGGATCGCCCGTTATCATGTGCAGCAACTTCATCTCTACCGGGTCGGCCATGTAATTGGTGAGCGTATCGGTGGCATTTGTGATAGGGTTGGTCGCCGTCAGGGCCGCTACCGCGTGTTCAAACGAGCGAACCGTGGACGAGCTGGGCGACGGATTGCCGGTCAGATAGAAATTTGGCGCTGAATCGGCATGCACGTTGAACGCCGTCGTTACGTTCTGCTGTGTCGCCAGCAGCCCCGTCAGGTTCACATCAATCTCGCCGATCTGGCTGTAGGTGCAGGGGGTTGTGACGCCATCGCAGTTCGTGGGACTGGGCGCGCCGCCCACAAAGTGATCGCCTTCGTCGGCGGTAAAGACGAAGAGCGTATTGCTCTTGTTGATGCCATCGTTGGCGAGGCGGGTGAAGAATTTGCCAAAGGCATCGTCATACGCCTTGAGCTGCGCTACGTAGCCCGCCTCGCCGGGGCCATAGGCCGTTCCAGCCGTGTGGTTATCGTGCGCGTCGGAAATGTAGGCGTAGGTGATGGGGACGCCGTGCTCCTGCATGGCTGCCACGTAGGAGAGCGAAACGGAGGCCGACATGCTATCGAAGCCGGGGAAGCCCTGGTTGCCCTTCGAGTCCTGAATTACGTTGCCATCCAGGTCGGTCATTGGACCATTCGGGCTGATTTGCGGCGCGACGTACTTGTTGCCGAAGAGGGCCATGTAGCCGTTGTAGCCGCCCGGCTCGTCTGGTAACAGGTCTGGCTTGCCATTGTTCGCGCTGGAACAGAGCGCATTGCCAGCCGCGCAGTGAATAGCGATGCCGACAAAGTCAGCCTGCGCTTTTGCCTGATTGGACTTCGCCTCCTGCTCCTCAGGCGAATTGGCTCCAAAGACCGTCGTAATATCGGTACCCGTATTTTCCAGCGCCGTATTGCCCGAAAGCACCGAACCGAAGTTGCAGCCAGCGCGTGTGAATGGCACCCATGGCGCGGGCGCGTTCTGACCGCCAGCGGTGAGCAGGTTGTACGTGGTGTCGCTGGGAGAAGCGCTCTTTGTGTCATTCAGCGGGTCTGTCCAGTATGTGAAAGAGTTTGCCATACTGCTTGTGCCGTCAGGATTGAAATAGCCGTAGGTGTTGGCAATCGGCACTCCGTGCTGGTCGCCATAGACACCGGTGACGGAAGTAATGACATCATCCGCCGTGTGGGCAATCAGGGGCGTATGCTCGTTGCTGATCAGCACCCCGTTGTTTTCGATAAAGTTCAGAAGATCTGGCATCTGTTCGAGATCAGAGGGAACGTTGGGATTGTCGCGGGTGAAGTGTGTGTTATCGAACTGGATAAAGATGACGTGTTGAATTGCGCCCGATGCTGAGTTTAACTGGCAACTGCTCGCCGCTGTGGGACGCGCATGCTGAGCGAAACTTACAGTTTTCATACTCATCGTTCCCGCGCTCAGCAGCAATAGAAGCAGCGCAACAACGGTAAAGCGGCTCAATGGTCTCTGCCAGAGTCGTCTCATCAAGCTCATCGAATTATTCCTCCTACGTGGACAGTAGATACAGTTGCTGACCCCACTACACAGGTCAACTGTCCAGAATGAACGCCTGCTCGCGTCCCATTTCGTGCAGTGTTTCGTGCCAGTTTAGCTCACTGTGCCCGCTAGATAGCAGTGGGCGAGATAGAATTTCGCTGAGGTGATATACTTTCTGTATCGTTTCCGGCTTTCATCGCTTTCCCTTTTTGTATCGCCGTCCGATACAGAAATGGAGAAAGTCAGATTCAAAGGAGATATATATGGACACGGTTGTCAGTACCCGGCAGGGGAAGGTGCGTGGCAGCGAGAGTGAGGGTGTCGTATCCTTCAAGGGCATTCCCTACGCGGCTCCGCCATTTGGCCCCAATCGTTTCCAGCCGCCGCGCCCGGCTGCATCCTGGGAGGGCGTGCGCGACGCGCTCACCTATGGCCCAACCGTCCTCAAGCCGCCCTATTTCCCGCCTTTCGATGCCATTCTTCCTGAGCCAGCCATTCCCGGCGAGGACTGCTTAAACCTCAATATCTGGACTCCCGCTTCTGCCTCCGCGCAAAGCAAATTGCCGGTGCTCGTCTGGATACACGGCGGTGCCTTTGCCAATGGCTCGGGAGCTGTTCCTACCTATGACGGTACGCGCTTTGCCCGTGACGGGGTCGTCTGCGTGACCATCAACTACCGCCTCGGCGTCGATGGCTTTCTTGCTCTCGGCGATGGCATCGTCAACCTGGGACTGCTCGATCAGATCGCGGCCTTGCTGTGGGTGCAGGAGAACAGTGCCGCCTTTGGTGGCGACCCCGACAATGTCACCATCGCGGGTGAATCGGCTGGCGGTATGAGTGTCAGTACCCTGCTCTCGATGCCTCGTGCCGAGGGGCTTTTCCGTCGCGCTATTGCCGAGAGCGGCGCGGGGCATCATGCTATCTCAGCAGAAACTGCCAGGAGAGTGGGCGTGTATCTCGCGGAGAAGCTCGGTATCGAACCGACGCGAGAAGCTTTCGCTGCGGTTCCTTTCGACACTCTGCTCCAGGCGCAGGTAGCTCTGAGTGCCGATGTTTTTAATCGTCCTGATCCGGCGTTCTGGGGCGAGGTCTCAGGTAACCTGATGCCCTTCGAGCCAGTCATCGATGGCGACATTCTTCCCGTTCTACCTATTCAGAGCATCAGTGCTGGAGCCGGTAGAGGTATCGATGTGCTGATCGGCACGAATACAGAGGAGCAGCGTCTGTTCATGGTTCCCAACGGGACCATCAACCATATTACCGAAGAGGTTCTGGTCGGAACTGTCGCTGCTTACGGACTGCCCGTTGATAAGACACTTGATACGTATCAATCGGCGCGTCCCGATGCCACTTCGGGCGACCTGCTTGCAGCCATCATTACCGATTGGTTCTACCGCGTTCCTGCCATTCGCGTAGCTGAGGCCCATAGCGCGGGTCCGGGGAAGACCTACATGTACGAGTTCGCCTGGCGCTCCCCGCAGTTTAGCGGTCAACTCGGTGCCTGCCATGCTCTTGAGATCGCTTTCGCCTTCGATAACCTGGATCAGAAAGAAAACGCGCCTTTGATGGGAAGCCAGCCGCCCCAACAGCTCGCGGATACCATGCATCGCGCCTGGGTCAACTTCGCTACTTGTGGCGACCCAGGCTGGCCCCGGTATGACCTCAACCAGCGAGCAACCATGCGCTTCGACACCGCGTCTGAAGTCGTCAATGACCCCGGAGCAGCAGAGCGCAGCCTGTGGGAAGGCAAACGGTAAGTTTTGCTGAGAAGAAATCATAAAAAGCTGCGCATCAAGGAAACGCGCAGCTTTTTATGATTTCTTCTAGCCGCTATCCACGTTGTGCCTGTAGCTCTTTCTCCATATTGCGCATGTCACGGGCGACGTAGCGCAGGCCGAGGAGGCAGATGAAACCTGCTATGAAGAGGAAGGTCGGCGCGGTAACAATCATCGCCGTTGCGAGCGTGATTTTGTCGGCCAGCGCGCCGATAATGGTTGGCGCGGCGGCGTCACCCAGCAGGTGGGCGAGCAGCAGGGCGAGGCCGAGCGCGGTGGCGCGCATACCGGGTGTGATCACATCCTGAATCACGGCATTCAACGGGCCGGTGCAGAAATTGAGGGTGATGCCTGCCAGGACGAAAAACGCAAGGAACATCGGCAGGCTGTGCAGGAAGAGCGCGATCAGGACGAGTGGCGCGCCAAGCAGAAAACCGAGCATCGCCACGAACAAGCGGCCTTCAGGATGGCGGCGCTGTACTGCATCGGCCAGCCAGCCTCCGACCACCGTTCCTACCAGCCCGGTACTGACGAGCACGGCCCCGGAAATCGCCCCTGCTGCCGCAACGTTCAGCTTGAACGCGTTGACAAAGTAGGATGGCAGCCAGAAAGAGGTGCCGCCAATAGTGAAGAAGCTGAAGACGAGCGCGACCACCAGTATCCAGTAGGTCGGAATCCTGACCAGTTTCTTTATTGTTCCCCAGGAATCTGCTCCCAGGCTGCCATGTGTGACAGGAACATCCTCTTCCTCTTCGGGAACTCCCGCCTCCAGAACCACGCCCTCACTTTCCTCGTGGTCGAACGCGCCCCGCTCAGGCTCGGTCAGACGCCACGCCAGAAATGCCATGATGAGGCCGGGAATGCCGACAAGGTAGAAGGCCGAGCGCCAGCCCAAAGCATTGGCGACCAGACCGCCAAGCGTGACGCCGATAGCCGCCCCGATCAGCGTTCCCGCCGACCAGTAGGAGAGAATGCGTCCACGGTTCGTTTTGGGGAAGAGATCACCCAGCAGCGAGAGCGAGGCCGGGCCATAACCGGCTTCACCGATGCCCAGTACGGCGCGTACACTGAACAACTGGATAAAATTCTGTGTAAAACCGGCCAGCATCGTTGCTACGCTCCAGATGCCGACACAGAGCGCCACAATATTCTTGCGTATACCCCTGTCCGCCCAGATGCCTATCGGCAATGTCGCCAGTGCGTAGACTAGCAAAAAGGACGAGCCGAGCAACCCCGACTCTGTATTACTTAACCCCAGATCGTGCTGAATCTTCGGCAATATCGCCGGAAGCACATAGCGGTCCGCGTAATTGAGGATGTTGATGATAAACAGTATAGTGAAAGCAAAACGAGCCTGTCCCCTGCTTGTTCTCCGAAGAGCTTGCTTTCTTCGTGATTCTGTAACTAGCGCCATCTATCTGTACTTTCGTTGTAATCTACTCAGATAAGGGGAGACACACAAAATGCGCCTGATCTCTGTCAGAAAGTTATCTCTACCCCGGTAGAACTCATCTCCTCAAAGCTGTTGTCAGTCTTTAGGACGAGTCTAGAAACGTATTAGTAACTGAACTCTTCTCTCATCTGGACAAAAAGTTTGCCGGAAACATCCAGGAATATTACGTGGGTTTGTCCCAAAAGTTGTTGCGTTTTTTTCACTTCCTCCATCACTTGAGAGCAAACTAGCTCTTTTGGCTAATTTTATGCCGAAACGCTTTATTTGTGCTATGATATTGGTAGTATAAATAAAAACTCTGCTATAAATAATAAACCGAAGAGGTAGTTATTGTGGCAGGAAATGGAGAGCAGAGTCAAAAGTTTCTGGTTGGCCGCTTGAAGGGGTACACGTTATGGGGGATGAAAAGAAACGCATTCTGGTAGTTGATGATGAACTGCCTATTCTGGCTTCGATCCAGATCATGTTAGAGGATGCCAATTATGAAGTGATAACTGCCAGTGTGGGCGAGGATGTTGAGCATTTGCGCTGGCAGGCACGGCCAGACTTGATCTTGCTGGATATGCTGCTTGCCGGTACAGATGGCCGGGAAATTATCAAACAGATGAAGAGCAGGAAAGAGACGAGCGACATTCCCATCATCCTGCTCTCAGCGCATCCAAGTGGCGAGAGCGAGGCCGATATTTACGGGGCCGACGACTTTCTGGCCAAGCCCTTTGAGATGGATGAGTTACTCAGTATCATCGCGAAGCACGTATGATTGCGTAACATTATCTCTATTCGCTGTGGAGAAAAAAAGACCGGGGATGAACGACATACCCCACGATTGTCGTTCATCCCTGAGCCTGACTCTCAGGTGCGGGGGATTCGCACCTGGCATTATCGTAGCTCAGGAATGTGAAGAAAGACGCAAAAAAGAGACACAGAGTTGTAAAAAGTGAGTAAAGTCCCCTGATGAATCAGGATGAACAGGCCCGGCAAAGGCCGCTTCGCCTTGCTTGCCAGGCCCGTTTCGTTCCAATTCATAATAGTATCCCTGTGAAAACCTACAGTTTCACCAGTGTCAGGCCGAAGATGTCGCCGGATGCGCCGATCTCTTCGAGCGCCCAGTCGGGGATGGGGTCATCGACGGAGATAATCATGAGCGCGGTCTCGTGGCTGTGCTGGCCGGTGCGCAGGCGCGGCGTGCGCACGATAGGCCCGACATCCATGTGGCGAATGTTGACGCCCGCCTTGCCCAGAACCGTTCCCACGCGCCCGATCATGCCTGGCTGGTCGGGATTGCGACAGAACAGGATGTAGCCTTCTGGCACGAACTCTGTCCAGTAGCGCCCCACGCAGACGACACGCGGCTCTCCGTGCATGACCGTGCCGCTGAGCAGTTCGACCCGTTCATCACCGGAACCGGGCCTACCCGCGAAGGAGGAGGCATAGCCATTGGTACTCAGCAGGCGCAGCGTCACCAGGTTGGCGAATTCGGTCGAGACAGGGCTTTTCTGCTCCACGATTTCCAGCCCCCATTGCTTCGCCAGTACCTGCGCGTTAATCATATTGACGTGCGCGTCGGAAACCGATTCCAGCAGGCCCTTGATGAGCGCGGCCTGCAGCGGGCGCAGGTCGTAGCTGGCGATCTCGCCGCTACAGGACAGCTCGATTTTGTGTAGCGGCCCTGGCTGCAACTGCGTGTAGAGCTTGCCCATCTGCTCCACCAGCCGCATGTAGGGCTGAAGCACCTTCAGGGTCTCCGGCAGGATCAGCGGGGCGTTGACTGCCGCGCGCGGGAAGCCGCCGTTCAGCACGGAGACGATCTGCTCCGCCACGTCGATGGCGACTCCTACCTGCGCCTCCTCGGTTGAGGCTCCCAGGTGCGGGGTGGCGATTACGCACTCGTGGGCCAGCAGGCGTTTGAGTGTCTCATTGTCGCGCACCGGCTCCTGGCTGAAGACATCGAGGGCTGCGCCCGCCAGCCGATTCTCGTTGAGGGCGTTGAGCAGAGCTTCTTCATCGATCAGGCCGCCGCGAGCGCAATTAATCAGCCGCGCCGTTGGCTTGAGCAGGCTCAGTTCGTGCGCGCTGATGAGGCCGCGCGTGCCGTGCGGGCCGGTGGTGAGCGAGGTGTGCAGCGTGACAAAATCGGCCTGTTGCAGCACCTCTTCCAGTTCCAGCATGGTCACGTTGAGCTTGCGCGCCTGCTCTGGCGAGACATAGGGGTCGTAGGCAATGACCTGCATCTCCATGCCCTGCGCGCGGCGCGCTACCTCGCTGCCCACTTTGCCCAGCCCGATCACGCCGAGTATCTTGTTGCGCACCTCCACACCCACAAACTTACTCTTTTCCCACTTGCCTGCCTTCATGCTGCTGCTGGCCTCCGGGATATGGCGCGCCAGCGACATCAGCATGGCGATGGTGTGTTCTGCCGCCGCGATGATGTTGCCGGTCGGCGAATTCACGACCATGATGCCCTGCCGGGTAGCTGCCTGCGTGTCGATGTTGTCAACGCCGACGCCGGCGCGCCCCACAATCTTCAGGTTGGTCGCCTCTGCGAGAATGTCGGCGCTGACCTGTGTTTCGCTGCGCACAATCAGCGCGTGGTAGCTACCGATAATGGCCTTCAACTGCTCCGGCGACAGGCCGAGCCGCAGGTCGATCTGCGCCTGCGGTAACTGGGCGCGCAGCAGGTCGATACCCTCCTGCGCGATACGGTCGGTAATCAGAATGCGTACAGGTTCTTCAACAATTTCACGTGCTTCCTCAACCATCCCTGCTCTTCCCCTCTATCCCTTGAAACCGGCTTCGCGCAGCCGCGTCTCCAGCTTATCCATAGCCTCCACCAGATCGGCCTCCTCAAAGAAGCCAAGATGGCCCACACGAATGATCTTGCCATCCAGTTGCTGCTGGCCGCCCGCGAACACGACGTTATCCTGCTCGCGCAGCGTCTTCAATAGAGCTTTCGCGTTGATGCCTTCGGGTATCTTGATGGCCGTGACCGTATTCGAGGCATATTCGTGGTCGGCGAGTAGTTGCAGGCCCATCTCTTTCGCGCGCCAGCGCACATAGTTGCCGGTGCGATGATGGCGTTCAAAGATGGCCTCCCGACCCTCTGCCAGCATCTTTTCCAGCGCCAGATCGAGCGCGTAGAAGATGGAGACGGGCGGCGTCGTCGGGTGCTGCCAGTTTTCCAGGTTCTTGCGCGTATTTTCCCAGTCGAAGTAGAAACGCGGCAACTTCGCCGTCTTGTTGGCCTCCCAGGCGCGCGGGCTGGCTGCCAGCATCATCAGCCCCGGCGGCGTCATCCAGCCCTTTTGTGAGCCGGTGAAGACGACATCGATATTCCAGGCGTCCATTTCCAGCGGCACGCAGCCCAGCGAACTGACGGCATCCACCGCAACCAGCGTATCGGGGGTGACGCTGCGAATAACGTTGGTCAGGGTTTCAACATCGTTGGTGACGCCGGTCGAAGTTTCGTTGTGGGTCATCAGCACGCCGCGATAAGGCGCTGCTGCCTTTAGTTGCTGCTCAACGACGGTCGGGTCTGCCGCCTGTCCCCAGGGAAATTCGATGCGCGTCACGTTCAGCCCGTAGACATCGGCAATTTTTGCCAGCCGATTGCCAAAGGCGCCGATGGTGATGACCACGACGCGATCGCCCGGCGAGAAGAGGTTGACAATCGCCGATTCCTGGCCGCCTGTGCCGGAGGCCGGGTAGGTCAGGACAGGCGCGGCTGTCTGGAAAAAGTATTGCAAACGCTGCGTGACGCGGCGCAGGATGGCGCCAAATTCTGGTCCGCGATGGTTAATCATCGGCTGCGCCTGCGCGTCTAAGATATCCTGCGGGACGACGGTCGGACCCGGAATGCGTAAATTCTGATCGGGAAGAGGGGCGCGAGGTTCTACCTGTGGAACAGGGATCGACTTTTTCTCTTGAATGGTCATGACACTCTCCATTTTCGTCTGTATTCAAATACGCACTGTATGGAAAAAAGGCCCCTTTGCACGTTGATGCGGCGGATAACGCCCGTGTTACCCGCCGCCCTGCTCGTAACATCGCTTTTTCCAGTATAGCATTGCGTGTCAAACGCTGTTGCCGTTCAATCTGTATCCTTGCTCCATCGCGCTAACGCGGATGAACGCTTCTGCCAGTGAGGGCTACCCACGAAGCGAGGAGAATATATGCCGGGTATAGTGAGCCATAGTTGAGAAATGCCCCTCGTCAGGATAGAAGGTAGCGATGCAATGGGGCAGGGTTTGCGCGAGGAGACGGGCTGGAGCAACCGGCATGATCCGATCCTGTTCTCCATGCCACAGAAAGATCTTCTCGAACGCTATCTGTTCAACCTGGAAGCCCCAGGGCCGGATTTCGGCTAGCACTACTTCCAGGTTTCCTTCCCCGCCCTGCCGGGAACTCTCGGCCATCGCTTTCACCAGTAGCCCTCTGATCTCCGGGTTGTTCAGAAGTTGTTGATCTGCTGCTCCCAGATGTGCTGCATAACGGACAAGATACTTCTCGATACTGGCTGCATTGGAGCCGATCATGCGCTGAGTCAGGCGGGCATAGAGTAGCAGCAGATGAGGAGCATGCGCTCCAATCCACCACATGGCGCGCATCGGTCGGGTTCCGGCAGATCTCATGAGATCAGGTGGAGGGACCGTACTGATCAGACCGCAGGCCGTGAGCCGCCACGAGATTTTGGAGGCACAGGCCAGAGCATAGGGACCACCAGCGGATATGCCTTCAACGGCAAAGCGTTTGATGCCCAACTGGTTGGCTACCTCCACGACATCATCTGGCCAATCGAGCAACCGATAGCCAGGTTTCGGATCGGAAAGCCCAACGCCTGGTCGATCCAGACCAATAAGTCGCACTCCCTCCTGAGAGGCTTGGGCCGCCAGCAGTTCCACTTCCAGACGTGAACTACCCGATCCGTGACAATGGATGATGGGAAATCCATCGCCTTGCCCTACCGAAGCGATACCCATGTTTCGTCCATCACGCAGCCGTATAGTGAAGTCTCTGAGAGAGGAATCGCATGGCATCTCTTTTCCCTTTCAAGGCTGGTGTAAAAATGCGCGCACAGTCGGGTAAAACTCATCAGGCTGGGAGAGAAAAGGCGTGTGGCCTGCCCGCTCGAAGGTGTGAACCTGGGCCTGTGAATACAACTGACGCACTGCCAGGCGCATAGCAGGCGTCGTGGCAGGGTCATCGTCCGACTGCAAAATGAGTACCTTTCCCGGCCATGCTGCCAGGTCGGCGGCTGAGAAGCGGTAGTTGAGCCGGTAATCGATGGTGTCATCAAATGTACTGATCAGATCTTCCCGCGTGAGTTGGGTGACCAGTTCGTGCAGCATCGCCCGCCAGAAAAGCTGCTCTTCCGGTCGCACTGAAAGAGCTTTCACCAGCAGTTTCTGGAACAGGTAGCGCGTAATTCCCACAGAAAGAAGAGAGACCAGCCGCTTCCCGTGCTTTGTCGCTCTGCCGAGCCGCTCCTCTGGAATCCCGGTGTTGAGCAATATGAGTTTGCTCACTCTGTCGGGATGCAACCGGACAAAGCACTGGCCGACATCCCCTCCGAAGGAAGCCGCAAAGAGAAGAACCTGCGCAATCGAAAGCCGATCGAGGAGCGCCGCCAGACCATCGACCAGGGCCCTCATCGTTGAGAGGGGCGGATAGGAGGGATAGAGGCAGCGATACTCCTGCTCAAACTGCTGCATGAGCGGAAAGGCCACGTCCCCGATACGTTCGCCGCCAGGCAGGATCAGCAGCGTCTCGGTACCCTGTCCCCCGATCAGATAGCTCCACGTTGTTTCTGAGAGATTTATCTGTTCGCGCGGGTGTGTCTTACGAAACGCATCCAGGTGTTCCCGTTGTTCTACCAGGACATGCTGGTAAAAGGTTTTAGAAGGAACAGACTTCATGCGTGTTTCTCTCTTTCGTTTGTTCCTGGTCGCCCGGCGCGCCCCTGCTGGTCGAGAAAGCGTAGAATGTGGGTATAGCGTTCGCGATCTTCGGGTTCAAGAACCTGAGAAAGCATCTCGCCAACCAGTTCAGGGTTCTGGTTTGACAGGCGAGCGAGGTAGTACTCGGTATTCAGAAAAGCGGAGAACAGTCGGGCCAGGATTGGATTCTCTGTCAGAACGGCGGAGGCTCCCGCGTTGGGAGGAAATGTGGCCATGAGTACCGGTGTGCTATCGGCAATGATTACGAGGAAGCGCGTAGGCGCGGATACATTCTCTCCCATGAAGGCCACGACCTGTCCCTCCACTGCCGGAGCAGGGCCGATACTCACAATGCGCGCCGCTACCCCGCGCGCTACTGCAGCCTGGAGATCAGGTTCTAATGCAGCAAGTTCCGGTGATCCTCCCATCAGGGAGAGGCGCTGCCGGGCCTGGCGAACCAGCAGGGCTACGTGCTGGAGAATACTGTCAGTTCCAACGATGTTGAAGACAACTTCTGCCGGTGGTGTCTCTACAAACGTGTCCAGATCAGCTTCCGCCTGCTCGCACGTAGCCTGGAACTGTGCTGAGAGATGAGCGATGACCAGTCTGGGCGCGACTGGTTCATACTGCTGCGGTTCCCCCGGCTTGCTGCTTACGCGCACCACAGCTTCCTTTTCCTCTAAACGACCCAGCGTCTGGTAGACCATCGAACGTGGGACACCGCATAGCGTGCTGAGTTGGGATCCATTGAGGGGATGCTGGCGCAACAGGCCAAGATAGCACTGTGCTTCATACTGGGTAAAGCCAAGCTGCTGCAACATCTCGATCAAGGAATCGTGTTTCACCATGTATCTCCTCTTGTTGCCTGCAACTCAACGTCCTGAAGAGTCAAGCCGCATTTTTGATATGTTGTTATTCTCCTAACAACAATATAACGCAGAGCATGGTGACCTGTCAAGCTACGAACTGCATCAGGGCAAAGCCGGTGGAGAGCAGAGCGATCAGCAGGGCGCTGGCCCCCAGATGTTCCGCCCAGAAGGGCAGCAGGGGCATCACCAGGCCAAAACCGGTAAAAACAATAAACACTATCAGCGCCATGAGAAACACTGGCGAGCGGGCGATGCGTGACACGTTGTTCATCTGGGACCTCCAATTCATTTCTATTGAGTCAAATCTGACTTCATAGTCAAAAAAGGATGTGACGGATTATGTGCAGACGACAGGGGTGAGTGTTGCCCGTAGGCTTTTACACTTCAATCGAGTCAATATTGACTTATTGGGCGCATTTTCCCTTGATTTCCGCAATGTTCTATGGTAAGCTTGTGGCGAAATACATTTTATGGAGGTGCAATATATGGCAGCGACGGTCATTCCTGGTGTCTTCACACGGAGTGGTCATCCCCGCTAAGCATACCCTGGCCTGCAACATATATTGAGAGAATCGCCGCGCCTGCCGCTTTCCAGCGGCGCGTATTGTTGTTTCTCTGCGTTGATCGCGAGCATGTTCTCATGCATGATTCGTGATGCCTCTTATGATGTTCAGCCTGTGGCATGTTCCAGCCAGCGAGGCTGACGGATATTACCCCTGAAGATACCCTTCCCGCATTTCTCACATCGATAGATACCCGCGTGATTTCGCGCCCTGTTCGCATTGTGTGTACAGCTTGAAGGCTTGTTTGCCCTGCCTTCAGCGCGTTTCCGGGCAGAATCATGCTTCCATCCCATACAATAGCAGCATTTTTATTCTGCTCATGCGTGTCAACGCCGGGTCAGGTTAGCGCAAGAAGGGAGGTGGCCTTATGAGCCGGAGGGTTCGAGACGAAAAACATGGTGGAAAACAGCATGTAAGTTGGATCAATTGCGACAATGCGCACAATAACACAGCCACAAGGAGCATCTGCTTTGAAGCGAACTTTTGACGATAACTACAAGGAAGATTACGAAGACAGCTACGAGGAAGAACCCGTTACCTTTGTGAAAATGAAGCCCGATGCCCGCGAACGCTACCTTTTACGCAAAGCTAGCCACGTCAAACCGTCGAAAAAAACGAGCTATGAGGGTAGTTCACAGGTGCAGCGCTGGCTGAAGCAGCAGGCATACGACTACGAACCTGAAGCCCCACAACCGCAAGCACCGTCGTTCCAACCATCGTTTCTGACCGGAAGACGGGATGCGCCCTGGATACTCTCGTCGCTCACGCCGCTGTATGATCAGAAACTGATCACGGATATCGTACAAGAAGTCAGTAGCGGTAAGGAGGCGACAGTGTTCTGCTGCGAGGCTCATCCCAATACCGGCCAGGGGCTTCTGGCTGCCAAGATTTACCGCCCGCGCATGTTCCGCGCTCTACGTAACGATGCTATCTATCGCTACAGCCGCGTCCAGCGTGATGAACAGGGCCAGGCTGAGCATGGGAACAGTCGCCGGGGTAGCGCCGCCACGCGCAAAACTGAGCGGGGACGCGCCGCGCAGGTCGCGTCCTGGATCGAGTACGAGTACCTGACGCAGCGCACGATGTACGAATATGGCGGCGACGTTCCGCGCCCATACGCGCACATTGGCAACACCATCCTGATGGAGTACATCGGCGCAAGGGAGCATGCAGCACCGAGGCTGAGCGATGTGGTTCTTGAGGCGGAGGAGGCGCAGCCGCTCTTTGACCGCATCCTTCACAACATAGAGCTAGCGTTAGTGCGTGGGCGCATCCACGGTGACCTCTCAGCGCATAACATTCTCTATTGGGAGGGGAAAGTCAGCCTGATCGACTTCGCTCAGGCCGTCGACCCCTATCACAATTCGGATGTGTTCTCCCTGCTCGCCCGCGACATCGAGCGCACCTGCCAGTACTTCGCCCGCTATGGCGTGGAAAGTGATGCGCACGGACTTGCCCGCGATCTCTGGACACGCCACATGGGGCCGATTCCGGATCTGTTATAGCTCTCGGAGAATAACAGAGTTGGGAAGCTATCAATTCTGATAGCTTCCCATTGCAGCCTGACTTCATTGATAGCATTGTCCATCTGCAAAAGCAGAGGCAACTTGAAGCAGCAACCTTGCCTGATGAACTACAATGGTATGACCGCTCGCCAATGTGCACACTTGCCTTAAGTCGTTATCTGGGATATTCTCCATCTGCGTCTCTTTTAGAGGAATTGGGGAGAATTGAGCGCGAGGCTATTTACCAGAGGCAGGTGTTCTTCATCGAACATCTTGGGTTCTGTCGACTTACTGAGGCGAGAAAAATCACCTTTGAAGAATCCCTCATTTTCGAGCAAGTTCATGAAGAAACCTATATTTCTCTGGGTTATAACTTGATCAAAATTGCTCCTGATACTCTTTCGCAGCGAGTTCATCACATCATTGCTTCTTCTCTCGCTGATCTTTCTCTACGAGATGGCTCATCTCCTCGATGAAGTGGTTTGCTGAAGCAGCCAGATATGATAAACTACGGCTGAGCAATACTAATCAGCTATGATAAAGTCCGTGAAAGGACAGGACACTATGCGACGCACGAAGATTGTTTGTACGATTGGCCCGACGAGCGAGAGTGAGGAGATGCTGGAAAAGCTGATGCAGGCCGGGATGAACGTGGCCCGTTTGAATTTCTCGCATGGCACGCATGAGGAGCATGCTGCTATTATCGAGCGTATTCGCCGCGTCTCCGCCCGACTGGGCTGCGCGGTGGCTATTTTGCAGGATTTGCAAGGCCCCAAGATTCGCACGGGCGCGCTGCAGGGCGGAACACCTGTGCGCCTGGTCGATGGCGCCGAGATGACGATTACCACGCGCCCACTGCCGGGCAACGCGCAGACTATTTCCACCACCTACCAGCACCTGCCGCAGGATGTGAAGCCAGGCGATCGCATTCTGCTGGACGATGGCTTGATGGAACTGCGCGTGCTGGAAAGCGGCCAGACGGATATACGCTGCGAGGTGGTGCATGGCGGTCTCTTGAAAGAACACAAGGGTATCAACCTGCCCGGCGTGGCCGTCAGCGAACCGGCCCTGACGGAGAAAGACTGCGACGACCTGCAATTTGGCGTCATGCAGGGGGTCGATTACGTTGCCCTCAGCTTTGTGCGCAGGCCGGAAGATATTCTGGAGGCGAAGCGGCTGATTCGGCAGTTGCTTGAGCAATATGCTGATAAGGATAAACGCCAGGCGGGCATCCCACTGATCGCCAAGCTGGAAAAGCCGGAAGCGGTTGCACACCTGGATGAGATTCTTGAAGTCACCGATGGCGTGATGGTGGCGCGCGGCGACCTCGGCGTGGAGATGGCCCCGGAAAAAGTGCCGTTAATCCAGAAGCGCATCATCGCGAAGTGCAATGACTTTGGCCTGCCCGTCATCACAGCCACGCAGATGCTCGAATCGATGATTACCAATCCCCGGCCCACGCGCGCCGAAGCCAGCGACGTGGCGAATGCCATTTTAGATGGCACCGACGCCGTCATGCTGAGCGCCGAAACGGCCAGCGGGGCCTATCCACTTGAAGCGGTGCAGATGATGGCGCGCATCGCGCTCGAAACGGAGGCAGGAGATCGCACAGCCCGGCAGCCAAAGTGTCAGCGACTCACGCAGGCGCACGCCGTCAGCCACGCCGCCCGCGCTCTGGTGGAGGAGGCCAGCGTGCAGGCTGTCGTCGTCTTCACGCGCTCCGGCGCCTCGGCTCATCTCATCTCCAAAGACCGCCCGCGTACTCCTATCCTGGCTTTCACGCCCTCGCCATATGTCTACCGCCAGCTTGCCCTCTGGTGGGGCGTCTGGCCGCATCTCATCACGTTGATGGGAACCACCGAAGAATTGATCGCCACTGTCGATAAGCGCTTACAGGACGATGGGTTGATCGCGCGCGGCGAACACGTCGTTATCATGGGTGGTCTCCCAGTTGCCAGCCAGGCGCGCACAAACTTCGTCAAACTCCAGCGTGTTGGGGATGGCTGATTGTTAGCTGCTTCACTGCATAGCTATGTGTTTACTCACGGTACTTTTCTATTGCCAGCAGTATACTAAAAACCAGAGATAAGCTATACTGTAGCGGCAGTCTCAACACTATGTGGTGTGTGCTTGCTTATATGGACCATCTATTGGATATGGTCTAATTTCAGGAGGAAGCAGTGAAGCAAAAAGATAGAAATATGCGCTGGCAAATACTACAGGCATTCTTCGGGCTTATGGTTATCGGGTTGATGGTGAGCGCCTGTTCGCTGACCGGAAATTCTTCCAGCAGCACTTCAGATACCTCATCCTCGTCTGCGTCGCCCTCGTCCGCCTCTTCGTCGGGTGTTACACCAGTGTCCACACATCCAGTGGCAAGCACTCCGCCGGTCTCCGGCACGCCTACAGGCCAGCCAGTACCGGGCAATCAGGTGATGCCTCTTGTCTTCAACCTGGTCTATAACGACGCGGCGATGAATCGCGACGTTTTGCAAATGTATACCCCCGGTTCCCCGACATTTCACCAGTTCCTGACACCACAACAGATTGTCCAGCGCTATGCTCCCTCCAACGCGCAGGTGCAGGAGGTGACAGACTGGCTGACACAGAATGGCTATACCATTGTCTCAACGGACGCGTTGCACTCTTCAATCAAAGTGCAGGCAACGGTTGCCAATGTCGAGAAATCCCTGCATGTCACGTTTGCGTATCATACCTTGCTGGGACGCCAGTTTTTCACGCATAATGGCAACCCCACACTGCCTGCCAATATCAACGGTCTCGTGCAGTCTATTATTGGCCTGGATGACTCCGCCTTCCCCTTTTTCCGACCACCTTTCATCAGCAAGCAGACGGGGACGCTGGCAGCCGACTGCTCTGGCTATGGAGCGCAGCAGACACTGACTCGCGACAAGCTGGCTGCCGCCTACCAGATCAACCAGCTCTACCAGCAGGGCTATCAGGGACAGGGCATGACGATCGGCGTGGCAGAGTTCGACGAACCCTATGATCCGGCGGACATTGCCAGCTATGCAGCTTGCGTTGGCCTGCCCACGCCCAACATCCAGAATGTCGATGTCGATGGTCATCTCGCCAGTGGCTCCGGCGAGGGTGAGGCCGCGCTGGACCTCGAATTAATCACCGGCCTTGCCCCGAAGGCCCAGATTCTGGATTACCAGGCCGACCTGCAAGACACCAACACCACTTTTGCTCAGGGTCTCGTCGATGTCTTCAATCGCGTAGCCGTCGATCACAAAGTCCAGGTATTGAGTGTCAGCTACGGCAGCGCGGAGAGTTCCTTCAGCACAAGCGAGTTACAGGCCGTCAACAATAGCCTGCGCACCCTGGCCGCCGAGGGCATTTCCGTCCTCATCAGCAGCGGCGACTGCGGCGCGTTCTCTGAGCGCCTGCACAATTTCGCCACGGCTTCTTTCCCGGCCAGCGCCCCCTACGCCATCGCCGTTGGCGGCACCTACCTGCAGGTGAACAACAACAACGCGCGCAGCAGCGAGGTGGCCTGGGGTGATGATGACCACGCCCTGGTTTGTCAGAACGAATGGGGTAGCGGTGGCGGTGTGAGCGAAAATCCCAATTTCACGCGCCCTTCCTGGCAGGTTGGCTCCGGCACGACGACGCAATACAATGGCTTGCAGGCTATCCCACCGGTAACGATTGCTGGCAGCCCCCAGCCGGTCTCCGCGCCCAACGGACTGCGCCAGGTTCCCGATATCGCGGCGGCAGCCTATCCCAACATCGCCATCTACTACAAAGGGGCGTGGCTCGCCTCCGGTGGTACGTCTGCAGCGGCTCCCATCTGGGCCGCTGGCCTTCTGCTCGTTGATCAGGCGCTGACGCAGCACAGCAAGCCTCTCTTTGGCGGTGTGCCAGAAATCTACACCCTGGCTAACCATCCCAACGGCCATCACCCCTTCAACGACATCACCAGTGGCAACAACCTGTTCTATACCGCCACTCCCGGCTGGGACTACGTCACCGGCTGGGGTTCCCCCAACTTCAACGACATCTTGCAGATTGAACTGGCTGAATAGCTGAAAATGTCAGTGTAGAAGCATTGTTGCATCTGGAACTTTTCCAGATGCAACAATGCTTCTACTGGACTTCGGTAACGAAATATCTTCCAGAGCTTCTCCGCTAACAAGGGGCAATTGCATTAGGGGCGCGATGCAAATAATCGTGCCCCTGATGTTTATTGAGCCGCTACGCAGGACATCTCGCTGCACATGTCATCGTAGAGGTTGTACACCTGGTCGGTGATGCTGGGCCAGCCGAGGTGCTGGACGGAGGGACGGGCGGCGCGACGCATGCGCTCTAACACGGCTGGCTGTTGCAGGAGGGAGTCGAGCCGCTCGGCGAAGAAGCCGGGGCAGCGTGGCACGAGGTAGCCGGTTTCGCCATCCTGTACCACCGTCATTAAGCCGCCTGCACGGGTGGCGACGACCGGGGTGCCGCAGGCCAGCGCTTCGACGGCGGCCATACCGAAGCTCTCGTGGTAGGAAGGCACGACCGTCACATCGGCGGCGCTGTAGAGCGTGGGCAATTCCTGTTGTGGCCGCGCTCCCGGAAAATGCACGCGCTGGCTGATCTTGAGGCTTGCCGCTAGCCTGCGCAGGCTCTGTAGCTCCTGATCGCCCGTCAGCTTGCCGCCGACGATGACCACCTGCGCCTGTTCCTCCATCAGCGCCGCCGCTCGCAACAGCACATCCGGCCCCTTAAAGGGATCGAGCCGTCCCACAAATAGCAGTACCGGCTGATCCTGACGCAGGCCCAACTTTTCTCGTGCCTGCTGCCTGTCTTGAGGTGTGAAAAGTGTGAGATCAACGCCGCAGGGGATGACGGCGACCTGTACTGGCGTGGCTCCGCAGGAGCGAATAATTTGCCTGCGCTCGTCCTGTGTGGCCGCGATGATGCGGTCAACGTGCTGTACCAGCCGCTGCTCCATCTCCAGGCGCAGAGGAGATTCCGGCTCATCGGGGTTGGCGAGCTGCTTCAGGCGCGCCAGCGTGTGGAACATGATGACGTGTGGGACATCCCAGCGCCCTGCGAGGTGCATGCCCGCGACGCCGGAAAGCCAGTAATGGCTATGTACAAGATCATACTGCAGGCCCTCGGCGCGCCGGAAAGCCTCGACCTGGCGCGCAAACGCGGGAATGTGCTGGTAGAGGTCATTTTTGGGAATGGTGGCGAGTGGTCCGGCCTGAATGTGGATAACCCGTACATTGGGGCTGAGATGGACGATACGGGGTGTTTGTGGATGAGTCCATCGAGTAAAGATATCGATGGTGCTGTCGCGCTGCCCCAGCTCGCGTGCCAGTTCGCGCATATAGACGTTCATGCCGCCCGCGTCTCGCGTGCGCCCGGCAACATCTAGCGGGGACGTGTGGACGCTGAGCATGGCTACTGCATACGTCATAAAGTCATGCTTCCTTTCTTCAATTGTTCCTACCGTTCATTGCAGATACGTGGCCAGCGTCCTTCGCTTGCTTCAAGCGCCTTTGTCTGAAGTGCGAGCATCTGGAACCCTCCTTTTTCTCAGGCAACGAATGAAACCTCAGAGGAGTTTCTTATCTTACTAACAACAACAATGCAGACGAGTTCATCTATTTCCATTCGACGCTATGGTTTCGCCTTCTTTTCGTGTATGCGCAGTTCGCTGATGGCGTCGTACATCTCCTGCATATCGGCACCGCGCCCGGCGTTGTCCTCTGCCAGCTCTTTCAGGCAGTCGACGCGCCGCTTGAGTGCCACATTGAAATCGTTGCAGGGCATAGCTGCCCATTGCGCCAGGTCGTCGAGAATGGCCTGATCCGCGTGCTCGAAGGTGTCGTCAACGCTGTTCCACAGGGAGAGCGGTACCGGTGCGATCGCGTCGGGCTTTTTCGGATTCGCCTTCGGCTCGAAGAAGTGCGTGGTAAACCAGCGGCGGCGTGCCGGATAGACGCGGCCCACCAGCCCGATGTTGATGACCAGCCCCAGGCGGCGCACATCCTCAGGCGTCAGGCGCAGGTCATGGTGGTACATCTCGACGACATCATCGATGGTATCGGCGTGGACGCTGGTGGCGATGTGATAGCCCTGCGCGGGCAGCGTCAGGTAGCGTTTGGCGACTCTGCCCCACATGTAGATGCGCAGGTGATCGCTGACCTCGTTGCAGAGGGCGTAGGTCTCCTGCGGCTTGATGTCGGGCAGGCGCGTGAAGGCGAAATCCTCGTACATGCCGGACATATACGCCAGGGCAGTGCCTTCGGGCAAAAATTGCAGCAGCGCGTTCAGTGTTGTTGTCTTGCCCACGCCCGGCTGCGGGTCTGTAGGCCCGGCCACGGTCAGCGAAGCGCCGTGTTCCAGCAGCAGCCAGATCAATCCTGCCGTCTCCGCGTCGACACTCCCCAGCGCGATAATTTGCGCCACCGAAAGCGGTCTCCGCGATTCATAATGCCAGTAATATCGTTCATAGGGGTCACGTGGATCAAACATTGTCTATTCCCTTCCCCAGACTGGCAACATTCAGGATGACGCCGCCAATACTTTGTGAAAATTTGTCATTGCTCATGTTTCTATTCTTTTTGCTCTTCATCCTTCACCTCAGCTTGCGCCACCTGCTCCGTCTCCTCTGTCTTCACCGTCTCCTCTGTCTTCACCTCATCGGTTTCTTCTGGTTCGGGGATGGGCGGCTTCAGCCAGCCAGGCCGTGGACTCCAGCCTACGGCTATTACCCGTGGGGGGTGATCCTGTTCCAGCTCAACCAGACTTACAGAGGCGTTGTCGATCATGAGCGAAGGCGCTCTGCTCAACTCCAGGGGAAGATAGTGAGCGAGCAGGACTTTGATCACGTCGGCATGGGCTACGAACGCCGGGTAGGCTCCAATGCCTTCGGTTGTTCGCCAGCGCTCTACTGCCGCCAGGACGCGCTCCTGAAGGGCGGAGAACGTCTCGACTCCTTCAGGGGCAACCAGGGGATTGCGCACGAACTCTTTCCACGCGGGATCATTTTTCGAGACCTCGTTGATGGTTTTGCCGGCCCAGGCACCCACCTGTGTATCCATCAGGTTGGGTTCTGTGTAGACACGCAGGTCACGTCCCTGCGCCAGGATTTGCGCCGTCTCGCAGGCCCGCTCTAAGGGGCTGCTGATGATCGCGCTGACAGGAATAGCGTTCAGCGCCTCCGCGAGTTGCCTGACCTGCTGTACCCCTTTTTCATTCAGCGCGATGCCCGGCAACTGGCCCGGCAGGCGGTGCTCCACGTTCCAACTCGTTTCTCCGTGGCGAATAAAGAGCAAGGTTTGTTTCATGCCAGTATCTATACTTTCCAACAGCCTGCCCGGATGAAGCCATAACTGCCAGCGCCAGCGCCAGAAGCGCCAGCCGATGACAGCGTATGCCCACAGCACCACTACCCACGTCCGGGGCAGGCTGATCAAGTGTCTCAGGTAGCTGCTCATGCGCTGCAACACCGGTCTACCTCGACAGTATCGACCCGATGCACCCTCTGCATGAGTCTCCAACCTATAAAAAAAGCCAACAATGTGTTTTCTATTGTATCAGTGCAAGCCCGAAAGCTGCAACTCTGTGTTCCAATACTGGATGAGGAACATGAGTCAAGCAGGGCAGCAAACGAGCTACTCGTTTGCTGCCCTGCTTGACTCATCCAGTATGCATTTCTCAGCACGCGCAACTGAGATCAAGTTCGCTGTCCTGCGGCTCCTCGATTGTCACTTCTGGCCCTTCGTCGTCGAAAGTGTAGGGATGCTCTAGCGCGTCGGTAATGATGCGTTCCACGTCGGCAAGGCTGTTGATGCGGACGAGGGCGTTGCGCACCTGTTTGGCTCCGGGGAAATGTCCGAGATACCAGCCCATGTGCTTGCGCAGTTCTACAAAGTGATCCTCGCCTTTCAGCTTCGCGTGGACCCGCGCATGTTCCAGCGCCATCAGCAGCCGTTCCTCGCGAGTCGGCATCACGTCCGGCAAATCCTCGCGGGTCGGATTGATGCCTGCGTGCAGCAGTTGCTTTAGTAGAGGGCGATTCTGGAAGAGCCAGGGGTTGCCGAAGCTGGCGCGCCCGATCAACACTCCATGCACGCCTGCTGTGCGGATGCGCTGTGCCGCCTCGTACAGACTGTGAATATCGCCATTGCCAAAGATCAGCGTATCCGTCTTGCGCACGACCTCTGCCGCTGCAGCGATGGCATCCCAGTTGGCCTCGCCCTTGTAATGCTGCACCAGTGTGCGCCCGTGTATCGAGATCACCGCCGGTTCCAGTTCCAGTAGTTCCTGCACCCAGTCCGTAATCACAATCGAGTCATAGCCCAGCCTCGTCTTCACCGAAACGGGCAGCAGCCTGCGTTCCACTGTTGGAGCATCGCCCCAGATGAGCGCACGCTCCTCGTTCATCTGGCGAATGCGCTTGATACGTTCGGGGTCCATCTCCAGGTCTTCCAGTGTCTGCCCGTTGGCCCAGTCGCGCACACCCTGCATGGTGGCACGTATAATCGCCTTCGCCGTCTCCGGCATGCGAATCAGCGCCGCACCCCCGCCCTTATTCGCGACGGTGCGAGCAGGACAGCCCATATTGATATCGACCCCGTCGAAGCCAAGCTCGCAGACGACGTGCGCCGCCCGGTAAAAGTATTCGGGTTTGCAGCCAAAAATCTGTGCCACCACGGGCCGTTCCGCCGGAGTATACAGGAAGTCGCGGAAAATGCGATCGCTGCCGCGCCACAAACCCTCCACATTCGTAAATTCTGTCAGCACCACGTCGGGTCGCCCATACAGCCCATGCATCGTGCGGCACGGTGCGTCTGTGACCCCGTCCATCGGAGCCAGCCCGATAATCGGTTGTTCTAATTTATCCCAGAAAGATCCTATTCTCATCCTATTGCATTCTCTTGTGGCTATCTTGAAAAATCACACAATTACCCTTCCCTGGCCCTCATATAATACACGTTCAAAAGGTAGCGGTCAATCGCTCTGACCCCGGCGCTTATGCCCCTGTCGGGTCTGGCTCCACTTCGACTACATCTTGCTCTGGCGAAGTTGCTCCTGCCTTGCATAGCCTTTATCTGTCGCAGGGACATCTACTGATACTGCTGTTCGGTGGTTTCTCACCTCTATTATGGGATATAATGAAGGACACGATGCTGAATGAGAAGACCTGAACGTGTCGTGCTGAGCGCAGCAAAGTACACGTTGATTACGCAAAGGAGCGCTATTTATGGCAGATACCACTGTTGCGCGTGAGGCGGCAATGCCGTCGGCGAGCGACCTGTATAATGTAGATTCCCTGCTTTCGGAAGAGGAGCGGATGGTGCGCGATACCGTGCGTAAGTTCGTGCGCGAGCGCGTCCTGCCCATCATCGACCAGCATTTCGAGGCTGGCACCTTTCCTCGGGAACTCATCCCTGAAATCGCCGATCTCGGCTTGCTGGGCATGCACCTGCAAGGCTATGGCTGTGCGGGCCTGAACGCGGTAAGTTATGGGCTGGCCTGCCAGGAACTGGAAGCGGGTGATAGTGGGCTGCGCTCCTTTGTCTCGGTGCAGGGTTCGCTGGCGATGTTTCCCATCTACAAGTTTGGCTCTGAGGAGCAAAAACAGTACTGGCTGCCGCGCATGGCTCGCGGCGAAGTCATTGGCTGCTTCGGCCTGACCGAACCCGACTCCGGCAGCGATCCCGGAAGCATGCGCACCAACGCCCTCCGCGACGGCGGCTCCTATGTCCTCAACGGCACCAAGATGTGGATCACTAATGGCGGCATTGCCGACCTCGCCGTGGTTTGGGCCAGAACGGATGAGGGCATTCGCGGCTTCCTCGTCGAGCGCGGCACACCCGGCTTCACCACCAGCGATATCCACCAGAAGCTCTCACTGCGCGCCTCTGTCACCTCCGAACTGCACTTCGAGGATTGCCGCATTCCCGCCGAAAATATGCTGCCCAACGTGCGTGGCCTGCGCGGGCCGCTTTCCTGCCTCGACGAAGCGCGTTTTGGCATCGCCTGGGGGGCCAACGGCGCGGCCCGCACCTGCTATGAAACGGCTCTCGATTACGCCAGAACGCGCATCCAGTTCGGCAAGCCCATTGCCAGCTTCCAGCTCGTGCAGCGGAAGCTCGCCATCATGGCCACCGAACTGGTCAAGGCCCAGCTCCTCGCCCTACAACTTGGCCGTCTGAAGGACGAAGAGCGACTGCATCCCGTGCAGATCTCTATGGCCAAACGCAATAACGTGCGCGAGGCGCTCGAAACGGCGCGCACTGCACGTTCTATCCTGGGCGCGAACGGCATCACGCTCGAATATCCGATCAGCCGCCACATGAACAACCTGGAATCCGTCTTCACCTACGAAGGTACCGATGACATCCACACGCTCATCATCGGCCAGGCGATCACGGGCTTCAACGCATTCTCATAAGTGTGGGCTGCTTCGCCACCCCCCTCCCAGGCCGACCCTTGCGGTCGGCCCTACTATATACGATACGTCTCACGGGCCTTGTAGAGGTGGGCAGGGCCGACGTGTATAGTAGGGCCACCCCTTGCCGGTGGCCTGCGCGGCGGGTGGCCTGTGGAGTGGGGGCTTGCTCACATCTATACTAATGTCGTAAACACCACGAGTCGCTCATCATAGCCGTTGCCCGTCCAGACGCCACTGCACGTAATCAGGTTGAGGTGATGGCCGCTGCTGGGGCCGAAGACTGCGTTGATCACATCCTGACCCGGCGCGCTGGCCGGATATCTCACGACGCGATTGACCACAAATTGTAACTGTTGCCCGCTTTTCATCGTCACAAACACCTTATCGCCCGCCACAAGACTGCTCAGCGACCAGAAAATGGCGGGGTCGCCTCCCACGCGATCAACATGCCCGGCGATGACCGCGTTTCCCTCCTGCCCCGGCACGGGGCCTTGATCATACCAGAAAACGCTCGTCCAGTAAGGCGAGTGCAGCGCCTTCGAGGTCGGCGCATCCATCGCCCCACTGGCCGTCTGGCCTACGGGAAGCACAGGCGCGTTAATCTGCAACGCCGGAATACGCAACTGGGCCGGAGTTTGCGCGGGCTTTGCTGCCGTTTCAACTAAGGTGATGCGGTTGCTCAATGCTACCACTGCCAGCACAATCACCAGCAGCAGGCAGCCATACAAAATAATCTTTTTCATTCTCTGTGTGCTTCAGGCCTTCGTTCCCCACACAGTCGCTCCGTAACCCAGAGCGCGGAAGGTATCGGCCAGCATCTCTCCTACCATCTGTTGATGGAGCGGCTCGTATTCTTCCTTCGTCGTTATCCCGACCTGAGTAAGGAAGGGCAGGACGAGCTGATAGCCAATCATCAAATCCTGGGTATAGCCCTCGTGCGCCTCAGTCCCGGCGGAAAAATTGAGAAGATGAGGCTTCTCCTGAATATTCTGGCAGCCTGCTTCGCGAAGAAGTAGCCCGAGCATGGGCGTGATAGTAAATGAGTTCCCGTCCGGCGAGTAGAGGCGTCCTACTTTATGCAGCGCCTGCAAAACCATGTGACCTACTTTTTCGGTAGCCGGGCTATTGGTGAGGGGCATTTCAAATTCGGTCAGGCGAATGGTTCCCCCCGGTCGGCAGACACGCACCATCTCGCGTACCAGTACCGGCCACGTTCTGGGAGTCATGATGCCGATCAGTGTACGAGCATTTACCAGGTCGAAAGAAGCATCGGGTAAATCAAGAGGCTTGAGGATATCCATCACCTTGAAATGGGCGTTGCTGAAATCGCGGGCCTGGGCGGAAGCTCGCGCATACTGGATGCTTCTCTCGCTGATGTCGATACCCGTTATCTGTATGTGTGGATATTCACGCGCAGCTTCGAGCACCCAGCCACCGGGACCGCAGGCGACATCCAGAATAGCATGCATCCCTTCGAGATGATCTGTTCGTTCCGGGAAGAGACCGCCCATACTTCTCGTTATCAATGTGTCCTGCGCGAGCAGCCGTGTCATTTCTGTGACTGTTTCCGCGTCTACGAAATAGCCGCCATCCTGCTGCGTCATGCTTTTCTCTCCTCATCATCTCAGGAATCGCTTTTCCTGATTCTCTACCGTTGTGCCATCTTCTACCTTTCCGACAGAATGATAACAGATCAGGTATGCCTCCGTCAATTGGCTCGCTGCTCATACCGCCTGGGCTGTATGCTGCTGGAAAACAACCTTTAGCTCTGAGTGAAGCGAAGGGGAAAAAACGCGGCAGCCAGCGGGTTGACCTTGCTTACGTGCGATGCTTCTCTTCACTCAAAATGACATACCAGTGGACTTTTTTAATGACAAACCATTTGCACTTACGTCCTATAGAGGCCAGCCGCCGCCACCGTTTTCTGAAAGAACAGAGCTGCTAAGAAATCCTGGTCGTGCTGTTGGCTGGCGTGCGCTGCTCGCGCATGAGCCAGACGTAGCTATCTTCGAGATTCGGCTCGATGGGGACGGCTCCGGCGCGCGGCGAGAGGTCGCCCACGACGCGGTACTGCACGCTGCTTCCCAGGTGCATAGTGGCGACAACCGTGAAGTTGCCTTCGGGCTTGGCGCCTTCCGTCGTAATCATCCACACCTTGCCCTGCGCCTCACGTAGTAGATCGAGGGTAGTACCCTGGAAAATGACGCGCCCCTGCTTCATAATGGCGAGGTTACGGCTGGTCTGCGCGATATCTTCGACGATATGCGTTGAAAGCAGAACCGTGCGGTCGCCTGCCAGTTCGGAGAGCAGGTTGCGGAAACGGATGCGCTCCTCCGGGTCGAGGCCTGCCGTCGGCTCGTCGACAATCAGTAATTGTGGGTCGTTGAGCAGGGCCTGAGCAATGCCTATGCGTCGCTTCATGCCGCCCGAAAAGGTCTTCAGCTTGCGGTGCGCCACGTCCGCCAGCGAAACGGTCTCAAGCAGGTACGCAATGCGCTCTTGCCGCACCTTGCGATCATTCATCCCTTTGAGAATGGCGATATAGTCGAGAAACTCCCGTGCGCTCAGATCGGGGTAGATACCCAGATCCTGTGGCAGGTAGCCCAGGACGCGCTTGATTGCTGTTCGCCCTTGCTCTCTATTGCCATCAAACGTTCCCACGCGCAATGTGCCGTTCGTCGGGCGCAGGATACCGGCCAGAATGCGCATGAGCGTTGTCTTGCCCGCGCCGTTTGGCCCCAGCAACCCGAACATGCCGCTCGGAATCGTCAGATCCAGATCGTTCAGCGCGTGAACGCCGCCGCGATACACCTTGCTCAGATGATGAATCTCTATTTGCATGATATGTTTTTCCTTTCGATTCTCTTATAGCCTTAGAGTTACTGGCGAGTCTGCTGCCACTTGAGCAGTTGCCAGAGGACGAACATGACGAGGACGCTGATGGCGAGCAGCAGGGTGATGCTTTCAACGCCTGCCAGCGCGGTAGCGCCTTCGATGCCGTGAGCGCAGACGCCTTCGTGTCTCTGGCCGCCGAAAAAGCCGGTGCATGCATAGCCGCCGATAGGGGTCAGGATGGTTGCGCTCAGCGTGGGAATGCCGACAGGGGGGAGCAGGTTGCCCCAGAACCAGTAGCCGACGAAGAGGAACTGGTAGAGCGGCACCCACATGATGGCCGGGCAGGCAATCGAGAACGCGCTGACGAAGATCATGCCCGGCAGCACAATGGTCGAGAACGCCGCCAGCGCATACGGGATGGTCATGAGATCGTGTGTCTGGTAGAAAATCACGCCCAGGCCGATGAGGTAGAAGGCGAGTACAGGTACCAGGCTGGCGCACATGCTGCCCAGGTACTTGCCGTTGAGCCGCGCGCTCAATGCGCCCGGCATCGAAGTGAACAGTTCGTCCACTCTCATGCGTCGGTCTCGCGGCAGCCTGTCCGCGAGCATGATGCCCACACCGACCGGCAGGACGATGTTGATCATGCTTGTCCACATCACTACATCGTTAAGCAGCGGAAAGCTATTCAGGTGCGTGATGGCATCGAGGATGCGCTGCTGGCGGCTCAGGATGCCGACGAGCAGGAAGACGATCAGCCCCATCGTAATCCACAACGCCCGGCGTCGTATTTGCATGCGAAACTCGTAGGTAAACACTCCCAGAAAAACAGCGAATTGATTCATAGCTATTCTTCATTCATTCCTTTCAATAGTCCTTCTGTATTGTGCAGCAGCAGCCAGCCGATTATTACCAGCGCCGCGCCCGTTGCCAGCACTTCAATGCGGTTAGTGAACCATAGATTGATGTATTGTTGCGGCACGACCGTCGGCGGGTAGACCAGCGTGGTGGGAAAAAGCGAGAAGGGGCGCAGCCAGTCGCTGAGAAAGATGTAATCTTTGAACGGTATCTCAGCGATCCAGATGCCGGCCAGCAGCGCGCCCGCCGCCGAGCGACTGCGCAGGAGCAGGGAGAGGCAGAAGCCCAGGCCCACGCACCACAGCAGCGTCGCGAACCACGCCAGTGACTGTACAAAAAACTGTGCCGGTTCTCCCCAGCCATGCTGCGGCTGGAACAGGTACACCTGGTGCAGCGCGCTGGTAATGAGCGTAGAGAGCAGGGCAATAGCCGTCGCGCAGGCCGTAATCAGCACCAGCCGCAGCAGCGAGGTGCGCGTATAGCGGCGCGGCAGCGTTAATTGCAATTCCAGCGCCGGGTCGTGCATGATGATTGTTCCCACCACCGCGCCTGTCGCAATCGGCACAATCATTTCCAGCCCGCCCGACAGGAAGCGTGCCGGCGCAACCTTCAGGTACGCCAGCAGCACGGCGAAGAGCGCGAACCCGAGCATCAGCAGCACCGGCGTCAGCAGCACGCGCCTCCCCATCAGCCGCAATTCGTAACGCAATCGATCAAAAGACATAGTGCCTCCATATATCTGGCCCATCATGTCATGCTGAGCGACGGCGAAGCTTCCGGGGCAACCCTTGTAAGGCATGGCGAGATCAGATGCTTCGCCGTCGCTCAGCATGACAGGGGGTACCTGTAGAAAAGGTCATTTTTCATTGGACAATTTGACTTTGCGCGGGGCATAGAGGGCCGCGATTACCAGCAGGGCGACAGCCAGCAACAGTATCCAGGGGTTGGTTTGCCACGCGCTGGAATGGCTCCATTGCAGAGATGGCAGGCCCTGCTCAACATTTAAGGCGATAGTCTGCATGGCTTCCAGCAGGAATGAGACGATCAGGGCGACGACCGAGCCGATGGTTAGCGAGAGCAAGAGGCTGACCGATGCCAGCAGGAATAATGGTCCCAGCCAGAGCTGCATGACCTCCAGGAAGCTGCCGCCCAGCGCGAAAGTGACGAAGGCCGAGGCCAGCGCCGATAGCGCGATGTTATAGCCCAGCACCAGCGCCATGCGACAGAGCATGACGATGCGTGTCGAGGTCGGCGTGGCGAGCGTCAATTCAAAACCGGCATCCTGTTCCGCGCCATAGATGAAGGCCACACCGGCTGCCCCCACTACGGTAATGAAGAGCGACAGAATGAGTTGTGCCGAAGGGATACTGTCCGCTGTTCCCCTCGGCCCCACTATGGACAGCAAACAGCCGAAGAGGATGACGAGCGGCGTGACGAGCCAGATGCTTTTGTGAATGAGCGCGACCTGCCGTGTGAGTACCAGCCAGAGATGCTTTAACCCGTTTTGCGCTGCCTGCCACCAGCCAACCTGCGCCGGTTGTGTCTCGATGCTTGCCAGCGCCTGCTCTAAGATGGCGGCGGAGGGGAGCGGCAGCGAGGCGGCGGCAAAGCGCGTCCCGCCCTGTATCGCCTCCCATGCCGCCAGTTCTGCCCTGCACGCGGCACAGCGCGACAGGTGTTCCTGCACGCGGCGCGTCTCCTGCGGCTCCAGCCGACCATTGACATAGGCGGGCAGCAGACCCACGATATGGCGAGTGTTCTGTGGCATCTCCGCGCTCATCGTTTTGTTCCCTCTCTGCTCTCAAGCAGTACACGTAACGCTTTCTTTGCATTGCTCAGGCGGCTTTTCACTGTGCCGAGCGGGACGCCGAGCGCCTGGGCCGTTTCCTGATAGGAAAGTTCCTGCACAAAAGTCAGCGTCAGAATTTCGCGATGCACCGGCGCAAGCTGGCGAAAGGCCGCGACCAGTTCATCTCGTTCGACGCTGGCAAGCGCGAACTCCTCCGGTTCCGGGTCGTTCGCGGGCAGTTCCAGCAAATCCGACTCATCGGCAAAGGGCAACCTGTGTCGACGCAGCGTATTATGGGCCTGGCGGCGCGCAATGCCGATCAGCCATGTCAGCACGCTTGAACGTGCCTCGAAGCTGCGCGCGCTTTTCCAGACTGCTACCAGCGTATCCTGGAGCATCTCCTCGGCCAGTCCGTAATCGGGCGTGAGTTGCAACAAATAATGGAACAGCGGGCGCTGGTAGCGGCCATACAGTTCCGCCAGCGCCTGCCGGTCGCCTTGCGCGACCCGTTTCACTATCTCGCAGTCATCGGCTAGCGGCTCACTCATCTCCATGCGACCGATGCTCCGTACTGCGATATGCTCCACGTTCCATTGCGTCCTTTGCCTGTCGGCGTCATTATCCAATGCTCTTTCTATGCAGTGAGTAGCGGTTACAATCGGAAAGGTTCACAAAACAGAAATGTCTTTAAGGACATTTTACCTGAAAAATACTCTTTTCTTAACACAGAGCAACTGCATCTTAATCTCTTCTTCCGACTTTTGCCGTCTCTCGTCTGTATACTTACTTCAGGCTATATTTTCCAGATATACATCTATTTGTATCCTGCGACCGCTTATGGCATGGTCTATGTGCCTGAGAGATATGTGGAGGCCTGCAACGAGCAGACAGGGAAATTAGTCTGGGAAACGGAAACGGAACTCCATCACGAGAAGTGATGGAGTTCCATGGTTCTCTTCACCTGTATGAAAATGAACTGACGGCGTTTCTGATATGGAAATTACAGGTCTGGTGCAACCGGACGAAGGAAAGCTGTAGAAGCCGGTGTAGCCACTTGCACCTCCTTCTTGTCCTGCTCTGTTGCTTGCCCCTTACGCTGCTGCTCGATAAGCTTGCCTATGCCCCAGAGCGCACCGGCTGCCAGTAAGATGAGCATGGGTTCGATGGGGGCGCGGAAGCGCGGGATGCCGTAGAAGACCAGGGCCTGGATGACCGTTATCACTATCATGAGATAGATGAAGAGCAGTTCGCGCCAGCGTTTGCGTGTCAGGACCAGGCCAAGGGCGGCCAGAGCAAAGACGATGGGGGTAATCACCTCCATCATATCCACCACCAGCTTTGAAGACAGGCGGTCGGGGAAGCGGTTAATCGGCAGGTCCGCCTCCTGCGTAGTGATCGACCAGAGGTTGGTGAAGTGTAGTCGGAGCAGTAAGGGCATGTCGCTGAGATGGCTCTCGATCCACTTGATGGCATCCTTCTGGTAGGTCGAGTCGCGCTGCACCTCGCAGGCACCAGCGCAGTTCGCGGGAAATTGTGCCGCGATGGCCGGGGTCGACTCGGTCGGAATGATCCAGATGCCGTAGTATTGTGGCCGCTCCAGAATCATATCGTTATAGGCCCCCAGCATAACTTTCCCGTTGCCGACAGCTACCGGCACCAGCGCATGCGTCACCTCGTAGTTGCGAATCGTCCACGGGATAAAGAGCAGCGTTGAAACTACACCGATAATGATGGCGCTTTTAGCGGCTGCGGGCCAGGAGAGGACTTTCGCCCAACCAATAACAACTGCCCAGGCGAGAAACGAGGCCAGGATGATCAGACCGTTGGGACGTTCAAGGGAGGCAAGGCCGAGCAAAATGCCGCTGAGCAACATCCATTGCCAGTTCGGGTTGCGCTGCAAGCGGTAGAGGGCGTAGGTAAATGCCAGCAAGAGGAAAATATAGACGGATTCTGAATAAAGCCACCCATCGTAGATGTACAGAAATGGATAAATGGCGGCCAGCAAACCGGCGAAGAGGGCGATACGCCTCCCAAACAGGTCTTTTGCAAAGAGATAGATTAACGTGCAGGTGCCTGCGCCGACAAAACAGAGGAAGAGACGCACATAATGATCGTGCGGGCCGAGCACGCCATAAATGGCAGCGATTATGGCGGGCCAGAGCGGGGCGCGATCAACTGTGGGCAGGTGCGGCAGCAGACAATAACAATGTTCCTGCAAAATGTTGAATGCAATCGTTTGATACACTGCGGAGTCATGCAATGGATAATAATCCTTCGCGACGACCACGTTATAGATCATGCGCACGATAAGAGCGAGGCCGAAAACACTGGTTATTGGGAGATATGCCTGTAATCGTTTCATCTAATTGTCCCCTGTGGTCATGACAGATGCCTGTAGTCCCTGCTATATCTAGCCAACGAATGAGCCTTTTTCATGTAACAGAACGCGAACGAATGAGCCTTCAGGGTAGATGTAGGGAGAAAAGTACTATGCGGAAAGGCGAGATTGCTTCTGGAACATTCTTGCTATATTCTGTTGGCGTGCTATAATGAAAAATAGAACGTAACCCGGCGTAATGACAATCAAGGAGCTTTACTGGATGAGTACAGAGAAATCGACGAAGCCAGAGGCGGTTCTGGCTGGCGATACGACAGTCGTGCAGTCTGGCCTCTTTAACGGCGAGCAAGCGGTGGTCGCGCAGCCACCAGACCCGCTGACAACGCCTTTTCCTCCCATCGTGCGCACGCAGCCTCTGACCGACCAATCCAGCCTGGCCGCGTGCTTTATTCCCTACCAGCAGGAACTCAAGTTGCGTGGGAAATCTACCTACACCGTGACCTGTTTCCTCTCAGACCTGAAAATGTTCAGCGAGTATATCGGCCTTGATACACCTGTGGGGCGTATCAGCAAAGAAAACCTGACCGACTGGCTGATGAAGCTGAAATTTGGCACGAAGGGACAGGCTCCGGCCCCAAAAACGATGGCGCGGCGTGTGACGTTCCTGAAAAATTTCTTCTCCTGGCTGGCCCGTGAAGGCATCATTCGCGAAGACCCCTCCGCCAGCCTTGTGCTGGAACGCCCACTACCGCCGTTGCCAGAGCTACTTTTCGATGACGAGGTGCAGCGCCTGCTTGATGCCGCCGCTCGAGATGCGCGCAGTCACTGCCTCGTCTACCTGATTTTGAACTCCGGTCTTAAGAAGGAAGAGGTGAAGGGCCTCAAGCTCTCACATATCGATCTTTCCCATCCCCAGGAGCCGACTATCACCGTCCATTTTGCCGCCTCAACTGCCAAACAGCATCGTGAGCGCAAATTGACACTGCCGCCAGAGTTCGTCACCATTCTCAAAAAATATCAGGAAAAGTACCATCCAACCGACGAACTCTTTGCTTGCACCGATCGCAATCTGAACTATATCCTCGCCAGAACGGTGCAGACCGCCGGTATCACCAAGCGCGTCACCCTGCAACTCCTGCGCGATACGTTCGCCGTGCGCCAGCTCAAAGCCGGTGTGCCACCCGAAGTCCTGCGCGAGAAGCTGGGCCTTTCCGACGAAGCCTGGCTGGAGTCGCGAGAGAAATATCGCCGTCTCGCCTTCTCGAAATAGACGCCAAAAACATCCGTGGGCGCGCAATCAGTCGCACGCCCACGGATAGCCACGATGTTTTTCACAGGTGTGGGTATTGCGGAGGCATTTGCTGTGCCTGCACCGGCGGCACGACAACCGTGACTTGCGCTGCTTTGCGATTCAAGACGTTGTTGAGCAGGATGGCATTCGTAATTACGGCGGCAATGCCCAACGGGATCAGGCATATCAGGCCCAGGAAAACGGTGAAGATGGTTCCCAGAATGAACATGGGCCAGTAGAGCACAAAACTGCCGACGAGCAATAAGATGCCAATCGTCGTTTCTCCCGACATCAGCCAGCCGATGCCGTAGATGCCAAACAGGAGGGACAGGAGAATCTCGACAACCAGCGCGGCAGTATTTTTATTAGACGTGTTGATATTGTTGTAGACCGTCACATTCACAGCCCCGTAGGCGGGTGGTGGCTGGTTGGTATGCGGGGGGCGATAGCCATAGTTTGGTTGCCGGGGCGCGGCCTGGGGAGGTGGCATGTAGTTGTCAGGCCCATATCCCCCATTATAACCCGGCTCATAGCCTGACCCTTGCTCCGACTGTGGTGGTCTATAGCCAGCGGAATAGTCGCCATAGCCGGTCGGAGGCTGCATCGTTGCTCGTGAAGTGGTCGCTCCACAGGACGGGCAGATGATAGCGCTCTCTGAGATGTCACGCCCACATCGTTCGCAGAGCATAGTCTATTACTTCCTTCTATTTTTCGTTTCATGCTGAAACTGTTCAATGTTGGTGTGTATCATATCATTGTACGAACGATGGCGCAATTATGTTGTGTCTGAATTGACGCTCCACCCGCTATTTTCAGCAGTAATTATTACCGTTCCAACCTGTGCCGTCTGTATCACGTTGTCCGGCGTCACTCCTGAAGGGAGGGATGCGATCACCGGTGTCGCGCCTGCCTTGCGCTGCTTTGGTGTCAGGGCAGCGGATGTGATTATCAGTCGCTCGGAGTGGGTTTCTTGCAGCAGCGTTGCCAGTTGCGCGGGAAAGGCTTTGCCCGTTTCCCCCATTACTTGCACGATATCCGCTTGCAGGTAGTGCGCATTGATCGTCTCCAGCAGGCCGGAGAGAGCAAATGTGCTCATGGCTGCCGCTCCCAGAAAGAGAATGCTCAGCCCCGGCGCGAGCAGCCGGATTACCAATCCGTTGTCCAGTTCCTCGTTGCTACTTTTGTGCAGGGTAGGAGGCCAGAAAATTTGCAGCGTCACCTGTGTGCCTACCGGAATTGTCGTTCCCTGCCGTACCTGGATGTAGTGCAAATGGCGCTCGTTGATCGTGCGCCGCCAGAGCGCGTAGCCAGTGTTGGGGTGAAGCATGCCAGCATCCAGTACCTCGCCAATCTGGAAGCGTGTCACCACATCCTGCAATCCTGTCAGGTGGTCGGTGCGCGGCGAGGTCAGCGCCACCACAGCGAGCGAGCGCTGCCAGGGCGGCAGGCGGCTATCCAGTTGCTGCGCCAGAGAGGTGGCGTCCGGCCCCCCGTCAAGCAGGATGAACTTGCTATCGGGCGTCTTTATCAGAATTGCCTGCCCCTGCGCCGCCTGTCCTGCAGGCCCGACCGGCAGAAACATGATTGCCAGCCGACCATCCGGTTGCGACGCCAGTGCTGTCAGCCCGGTAGCCAGTATCATCACCAGCAAAGCTCCAACCTGCATCAAGCGCCACGTTCTCTTCGAGAGCGCGGGAAGCGCACCCGGCAATATCGTCCCTGCCGGTGGAATAGACCCGACCTGCTCTGCTTTCTGCCTATTGCCTTCCTGCCGCCTCAGCACAAAACTGATAACCAGAGCCAGCAGCCCGTAGTATCCCCATGCCAGTCCACTATTCAGTTTCGTTACAGGCTGGTACGACCACGGCAGTCCGGCGTTCACACTGACAATAGTATCGACATACCAGAGCAAAGGCCATGTTGCCCAGCCGAAGAGAATGCCTAGAGGCGCGAAGATGAGGCCCGTGCCGCAGACCAGCAGGCCCATCGAAAGCAACACAGCCAGCAAGCCCACGGTGAGGAGATTGGTGAGCGGTGCGATAAAAGAGATCAGATTGAATGTCAGTGCAATGATCGGGATTGTAGAAATTTGTGCAGCCAGCGAAACAGCAAAAAGCTCCGCGATGGTGTGTCCGGCTGGCAGACGCGTGAGCGGCGCGAGCGCGCGCATGAACAACGGTGTAAACAGCGCAATGCCCAGTGTGCCGAGAAACGATAACTGAAAACCGGCATCCCAGAGCACAAAAGGATCGACCGCACTCATGATCAGGGCAGCGGCTGCGAGTGCTGTGTAGACATTGTAGGTGCGCCCGATGCGGGGGGCAAGCACCAGTAGCGAACCCATGATGCCCGCCCGTATGGCTGCCGGTCCCAGCCCACTCAAAACGGTATAGAAGGCAATGCTGGCTATGACGATGCCGGTAGCCAGCCAGTGCCGTCTTTGCTTCTTGCGCCTCTGTGCGGGCAGCATCATTCCCTGCTGTTCCGACTGCTTTCCTGGTGTTTCATATAGCCATCTTGTCGCGGCGGCGACCAGTCCGGCCAGAATGGTAACTTTGAAGCCGGAGGGAGCGATCAGGTGCGCCGTACCGGTTTCGTTGAAGGCTGCGGTAAGCAGGTGCAACGCCGGAGTGCGCAGGCCGAGCAGGATGGCGACCAGGGTCGCCGCTTCAGGCTGCGGCAGCGATTGCTCGATCACGGTAGCGAGATGGATGCGCAGGTTGAAGATGGCCGCGAGCAGGGGAGTGCCGCCAGAGGCGGTCACGGTGAGGCGCGGAAAAGCCATGCTGGCGAAGACGCCCATCGGTGTGGTAGGCGTTGGCGGCAACACCTTGCCCTGAAGCTGCACGCTATCACCGTAGTTCGGTCCATAGGGGGAATCGAGCGTCGTTCCCAGGATACGCACTTCCAGCGTTCCGTCGGCATTCTGCCATACAGTGCCGCCATCCGCGCTCACTGCGCTGACAGCTACCTGGAACACGCGGCTGCTCCCCTCCAGTTCTGGCTCGTCTGAGACGCTGCCACTCACCTCGACTTGCTTATTGCCAATGTAGCTGGCAATGGCCTGGGAATCAGGCAAAGCGATGGCATAGCGCAGTCCTCCCAGGAGCAGGCAGAGGATAGTGAGCATGACCAGCCGGGCCTGCACGTCGCGCCAGAGTGGAATCAGGCAGAGCGAAGCGGTAGCAATGCCAAGCAGGATGGCAAGCGTCGGCAAGAGCAGCACCGCTGAGAGCAGAATGCCCGCTACCCAGGCTCCTGCGATCACCAGCAGAGTAAGCCCTCTCAGGTCAAAGGCAAAATGGGCGTTCCCTCTCTCCACGCGTTCCCAATTTCCTGTCATCATCAAACAGTTACTTCATCTTTAATTTTGTCGTAAATTGACTGGCTTACCACCTGCTGAAGCTGGTCAACTGAGGTAAACGGCCCGTTTTGTGTGCGGTAATTGATGATGGCATTGGCGGTGGTGCTGCTGATGTGTAGTGTCTGTCGCATCTCATCCGCGCTGGCGGTATTGATGTTGACGAGCTGGCTGTTGCCCGTGTTGTTGCTCCCCGTCCCAAGCTGAGGCACGCCGCCATAATAGGTCGGGGGAACCTCGCCAATGTGCGTTACGTAGATTTCCTCCCCGTCGGTCAGCTTTGCGGCCAGATTGAGTGCGACAAGATTTGCATCTGATTGTGGTCCACCTGCTGCCTGCAACACCTGATACACACGCGCATCCGGCGGCAGATTGTAAACACCCGGATGTTTTACCGCGCCTACAATGTACACGGTAATCGTGTTACCGCTGCCGGTGGAGTTGTCTGCCGAAGTATTGCTGGGTGCGTTTGTGGTGCTGGTAAAATTTTGCTGGCTGGGGTTGTTGCTGGTTGGGGAAGCTGCTGGTGTCGCAGTGTTCCACGTGAAAAAGAGCGCCACGAGCAGAGCGAGCAGCAGGCCGACCGCAATAACCTGGTTCAAACGTTTCCGCCTGTCAGAAGGTACTACGATCTTTTCAGATTCAGCAATGATGCCAGTATCAGAAACGCTGGTTGGTGGCGCCGCCGGAATCTGTGGGGCGGTTTGTTGCTGTGAGATGCCAAATACTGAGTTTTGCCCTGCTATCGACGCGGCACCGGGCATCGCTCCCACGGCGGGAACAGGGATTTGCTCAGGCCCTGCTTGCCATGCAAGCGAAGATGGTGGCAGGGGCGTGGGCATTGGTGTAGGCAAAGGCGACTGTCTGGGTCCGCGATCAGGCGGGAAAGGTGGTGTTGGAATCATTGCCTCAAACCCTCCGACGTTCACTGGTGGCGCTAGCATAGCAGGCGAGGGCTATTCCTGTCAAGTAATTTGCATCTCAAATTGCTGTGATTTTCGAAAATTCCTTTGCTCTATTTACCTGCTTATAATCGGGTCAACCTTTTTGCATGTGTGCGCGCGATTCCTGGTAAGGCAGCGCGGGCGGCATAGACGAGGGACCAACGTCTCTGGATGAGACAAATCAATCTGGATAGTCTGGTAGCAATGAGGGTAGTTCATCAGGTAGTCAGGAGCAACATGAGGTGTGGAAACGCTGCCCCCTGTTTTTTTGCTTTTAAGGTGAACTATTAAAAATAGAAACTCTAGATAGTATTAGTAGTAATAGCTCGCCTGCTTCTATCGGAGATAGAAACTTTTCTCGGGTGATTTTCGTGATAGTCGTGGCAGCTTCCGGTCTTAGAAGTTCGCCGGATATACCCACATAGCTCGACGAGGAGGGACGACAGATGCTAGCAGGGCAGTTTGGAAGAAGTTTCGGGTCTCGGTCTCAGAGAACAGAGGGTGGCTCTCTCAGCTCCGATGGCGTATAGGCTGCTGCGGTCATCAATCCCGTGTACGATTGCTGGCCTGGGTAGAAGTCCTGACCTCATCAGCAGTACGGGTACAGGTTCCGGTGCGGCGCCTGAAGAAATCCAGGAAGATGGACGTAAAGGGCGGGTCGGAACATGTATGAGCCAGGTAAGAACCTGGAGAGATGATGCCGGAGGTCAATAGATCTTTGATCTCTCTGGCAGAGTGACTTACTTTGACGTAATGTGGCGTAAGTGAGCAATTTCAAGGAGGCAAAGGATACATGACGACACAGGAGCATCAGCATACTGGTACAACGAACATCGATTATGATCTGGCGAGCGTGATCTATCACGCGCTCGAATCCGCTCTGTCATCGTCCATTTATGTGACCGATGCGCAGTGGATTGGTGATCAGGAGCTTGCCCGCTTCTTCTGGAACAACCAGCAGGAGGACAGACGTGCCGCTGATATGGCTGAAGCGTTGCTAGGCCAGCGCCTCAGCAAGAGTCAAGGCCAGAGCGGCCAGGGCCAGCAGCAAGGCCAGCAGAGTCAGTTTGGTGGTGGCTATGGCTACGGTGGTTATGGCCCCGGCATGTATGGTGGTTATGGCTATGGTCCCGGTATGGGTGGCTTTGGCGGCTACGGCTCAGGTATGTATGGTGGTGGTTACGGTCCCGGTATGTATGGTGGTGGTTACAGTGGTGGTGGTTACGGTCCCGGTATGTATGGTGGTGGTTACGGCCCCGGTATGTATGGTGGTTACGGTGGTGGAATGTACAGTGGTCAGTTTGGTGGCGGGCAGTTCGGTGGTACCGGTGTGCCGACGTTGCGCCAGGTTACCGGTACCAGCGATGTCACCTATGACCTGATCAGTACGCTGTTCCACTCGGCAAAGGCTGCCTTGATTTACCACAAGTACGTCGAGGACGCTCAGAATGCCAACGATCAGGATGTCGTCAAATTCTTGCAGGACATTCAGGGTCGGTGGAAGCAGCGAGCCGAGTACGCCAGGCAGCTTCTGGCTCCTCGTCTGGGCCGTAAGAGAGCGTGGTTGAACCAGATACGAGGCAGCGCAGGTGAGCAGCAAGGGCAGCAACAGCAGCCGCAGACTGCCGGTACGAGTTCCGGTTCCAGCAGTAGTGCGAGTTCGCGCAGTTAGCTGTCCTGATTCAGGAACGGGGCGCGTAAGTTACCTTTACTCGCTTTGACGTTATGCTTGCATCGTCTTCTAGTTTTCAGGCCAGAAAAGCCGCTGGCTACGTGTAGTCAGCGGCTTTTTTTGCCCCGCTGGCCTTTGCTCTTTTGTCCTTTATTCCTGTCCGCTTTCCCGCGCTGCCCGGCCAGCACCGTCCCTGCCGTTGCCTGATAGAGCTTTTTTACCCAGTACAGGATGATCAGGCTGGCGATCACCATCACTACGAATGCTCCCCCAAGAAGTTGGAGCGGGGATAACCTGCTCAGCAGGCTGCTTCCCGTAGCAGGCAGGGTCAGCGCGCCATTGTTGTTGAAAATTTGCACTACCTGCTGCTCGCTAATGATGAAAGTAGTAGTATAGTTCAGCAACTTGCCATGCCCGTACTTCAGCAGTAGTTTTCCCTGGTACTTTCCCACGCCCAGCGCCTTTTTCTGGACGTAGAGTGGATAAGCAATGGAGGTTCCGGGCAACAGGCTATCCACGCTCATTGTCAGGTTTTGCAGTTCCTGACCTTTGCTACCGACAACCTGTAGCGTCCCCTTTGCTTTGAGCAACATCGTTCCCGTATTGCTCAATCCCACTTTCAGTATTTCATAGTTGGTCGAGCCAGCGACCTGAATGCCGGTCGCACTCAACTGCTCTACCTGCGGCCCTGGCAGGTTTACCTCAACGGCGATCACCCGTCGGCTATGGACGGTGATCTGCAACCGACTGTTGGTTGTCGTGGAATTTTGCTCCATGTCTTCCGCGACGATGCCTCCGACATGCTGGCCCGCTCGCGCCTTGCGCGGAATGACCACCTGGAATGACACCACCTTGCTTTGACCTGCTGCCAGCGTCACCCGCGACATGCTTAGATGAATCCAGGCCCCTACGTCAGTACGAGGCGCATTTTGTGGCAGATAAATAATGCCACTGTTCTGCCCCGTTCCCGCGTCTACCGCGTAGAGGCTAAGCGTGCCAGTTGCCGTGCCAACGTTTTTTACTACCACACTCTCCTGCAGCACCGTTCCTGGCTTCCCTGCCAGGATGAAATAAGCCATGCTCAACGGGTTGGTCGGGTTAACGGTAGCCGGTTGCAATGTGAAGCTCGCCCCGCCTGCCGCGTAAGTTTGAGATACCTGCACTATTCCAATGGCAAGCAGCGCGCACAACAGCGAGAGCAATACCGTCCATGGAAGCATGTGCAGTTGTGCTCTATAAAATAATGGCCGCATAAATAACATCCTTTTTCTCTCTAAAATCGTCCCTGTGCAGGGCTTCTGTAGGGACGATGCCTTGTGCTCACCCGTCAGGGGCCAATCTCGGGCAAGCTAGCGGATGAGCGCAGGCACCGCTCCTGCGGGTATTCGCATACACTTCTCGACTAGCAGGAAGCGGGTTATGGTCCGCTGGTGATGCTTACCGTGAATGTGCTGCTGTACGTACCGGCATAGGCATTGGCCGGGATAGTGACCGAGAATGGGGTTGTAACCGTAAAGTTCCCCATACCGGTACCGGTGTCCGCATTGAAAAACTTGCTCGTCGTTGAGCCATCGGCTGTCAGCACAAGCGGATAGGAGATACCGCTGACCGATGGATTTGTGCAGGTGCCGCTGTTACAGATGGCAGTTGGCTGTGCGCTGACTTCCGCCACGTCTGTCGCCAGCGTGTGGCCGCTGTTGGTGAATGTCGTCAGACTGAGCGTCAAATCCCAACCAGCGCCAGAACCCGTATCATCATCTACCACGATGGGTAGTGAGAAGGTTTCCGCCTGGTCGGTCCCGTTCAGAGTGATAGCGGTGGGCTGCGTTACAGGAGTCAAGTCCATTGATAGCGGACCTGGCGTGACATACGCCGAGGCTCCAGTTGTGCTTGTGGCGACCGGAGTGGCGAACGGCATAGCGTAGGCACGGGGGGAATTACCCTCCATGGTTCCCATCACAGTCATTGCGATTACCACCGAGACCAGCAGAAGGCTACTGGCGCAAAGAGCGATGAGGCGCGGTATGCGTGTCTGCATGCTTGAACCCTTTCTATGAGAGTAGATACACGGAACGAATATACAGGTCCTTATCCGGGGAAGTATCTCTCTCCCCTCCATCATCTATCGGCTGAGGTAGAAGAAAGTTAAGGCAAGATAGGCAGATAATGGTCATATCCTCTTGCCTTCCTTTGCGCTTATATGCTATATTTTGCTTAGCGGGGGTATGCTGTCTCCGCCGCTGTGGGCAATGGCCGCTCACACAAAACCCAACGCCGCTTTTCTCCGCTAGACTCCAATGACTTCGACGAGCGCTGTTTGGTCGTCGAATACCATCTGGCCCCAATGCTGGTGCCCTCTAACCGGAAGCCCATTATACCTGCGGGAGGGTACTTTATGGATGCACACCAGTCGACCGGAAGTCCTTATCCTCTTTATGACCCTCGTTGGGAACATGACGCCTGTGGTATCGGCTTTGTTGCGCAGATAGCGGGCGAAGTGAGCCACTCCCTTATCGAGATGGCGCTTGAGGCGCTGACACGCCTCACGCATCGCGGCGCGCAAGACGCAGACGCGGAGACCAGCGATGGCGCTGGCCTGCTCACTCAGCTTCCTCGCGCTCTTTTTACAGCAGAACTACAGGAAAGAGGTATTACATTAGCTCATACTGACGACCTGGCTGTAGGGATGATCTTCTTACCTTCTCAGGAATGTAAGCCGGAAGCCTATGCAGCCAGCCGCCAGATCATCGAGCAGGAACTGAGCGAACTGGGGCTGTACCTGCTCTACTGGCGCGATCCTCCCATTGAGTATAGTGTACTCGGTCGGCGCGCTCGTGCGACCGCGCCCACCATTGCTCAGATTTTGCTGGTGCGGCCACAGAACATGGTTTCCAAACAGTTCGAGCGCAGCCTCTATCATGCCCGCCGCGTTATCGAAAATCGCCTGCGCGAAGCTGGTATAAACGATTGTTACATCGTCTCGCTGTCGAGCAATACCATTGTCTACAAAGGACTGCTGGCCCCTGCTCAACTGACCAGCTTCTACCAGGACCTGGCCAATCCTCGTTACGAGAGCGCCTTCGCCATCTTTCACCAGCGTTACAGTACGAACACGCTGCCGTCGTGGCTGCTGGCGCAGCCGATGCGTATGCTTGCGCACAACGGAGAGATTAATACCATCCAGGGCAACCGGCAGTGGATGGCCGCACGAGAAAAGGCCATGTTCTCGCCACACTGGGGCAGCAAGCTTCTTGATCTCCAGCCGGTTATTGTGCCTGGCAGCGATTCGGCGCAGCTCGATAACGCGCTGGAACTGCTTGTCCATTCCGGGCGCGACCTGTTGCATAGCATGCAGATGCTCATTCCCCCTGCCTGGGAACAGAATGCCGGGCTGGACGAGGAGCAGCGCGCATGGTGCGAATATCATGCCGGACAGATTGAGCCGTGGGATGGGCCAGCCGCGCTCGTCTTCAGCGATGGCCGCTTCGTCGGAGCCGCGCTTGACCGCAACGGTTTGCGCCCTTCTCGCTACCTGCTCACCTCCCACGGCCTGCTGGTCGTCGCCTCCGAAACGGGGGTGCTCTCCTGTGACGCACACGAAATCGTCGAGAAGGGGCGGCTCGGGCCGGGCGAGATGATTGCCGTTGACCTCAAATATGGCGTCTTGCTGCGTGACAGAGATATCAAAGCTGCTCTGGCCTCACAGCAGCCCTATCGCCAGTGGCTGAACACGCATCTTCTCCACCTCTCTGACCAGCCACAAGCCGCCTCGTTCGCTGGCCCTATGGATGGTGACGCCCTCTTCCAGCGGCAGCAGCTTTTTGGCTATACCCATGAAGATGTCGAATTCGTCCTGCGTCCCATGCTTACAGAGAACAAAGAGCCGGTGTGGAGCATGGGTGACGATACACCGCTCGCAGCGCTCTCCGTCGTGTCGCGCTCATTCTCAGATTACTTCCACCAGCGTTTTGCTCAGGTGACCAATCCGCCCATTGATTCGCTACGCGAGCGCATCGTCATGTCGCTTGACTGCTACCTCGGGCGGCGGCAGAGCCTGCTGACCGAGACGCCGCAGCATGCGCGGTTGCTGCACCTGGAAACACCCATCTTGAATGAAGCAAATCTGCAAGCCCTGCGCGGTATAAAAGCGGAGGGCTTTCGCGCGCGCATGCTCGGCGCAACCTTTGAAGCGGCACGCGGCACCCAGGGGCTTGAGGAATCTCTCGCTCGCCTGGAACATGAAGCCGCTGCCGCTGTTGCCGATGGCGCGGGCCTGCTTATCTTGAGCGACCGCGGAGCCAGCGCGGAACAGGCACCTGTTCCCATGCTTCTGGCCGTCGGGGCGATCCACTGCTCCCTCGTGCGACAGGGGCTGCGTACCTATGTCTCTCTGCTCTGTGAAACAGCTTCGGCCTGGGATGTTCACCAGATTGCCCTCCTGCTTGGCTATGGAGCGGAGGCTGTTGTGCCATACCTCGCGCTTGAAAGCGTGCGTTCCCTCGCAGGTGCGCGCCATCTCGAACAACTCACCCCTGAGCAGGCCGAGGAACGCTATCTGCACGTCATCGCGGATGGCCTGCGCAAGATCATGGCCCGTATGGGCATCTCAACTGTGCGCAACATCATCGGGGCCGGTCAATTCGAAATCGTGGGGCTTGAAGCTGCCCTCGTCGAACGCTGCTTCGCCGGTTCCCCCTACCGTCCCGGCAAAATTGGCCTCCACCAGATCGCCGCTCAGACACTGAAACACTACCGTACTATAGTAGGGCCACCCCCTGCGGGTGGCCTGGGGGGAGGCACCGAAACCGCCGGTCGCAAACGCAAGCTGGTCGATCTCGGACGCATTCGTTTTCGCCGCGACGCCGAATACCATGCCTTCAACCCTTTGCTGGTGCGTGCCTTGCAGCAGGCGGCACGCAGTGGAGATAAGGCCGATTACCAGCGTTTCACACAGTTGGTCTACTCGCGCCCGCCCACAGCCCTGCGCGACCTGCTGACCTTCGCTCCCGCCAGGTCAATTCCGCTGGAAGAGGTCGAGCCGATGGAGAGTATTCGGGCGCGTTTTGTCATCTCCGCCATGTCGATTGGGGCGCTCAGCCCTGAGACGCATCGCACCATTGCCGCCGCCATGAACAGTATTGGCGGTCGCAACAACACGGGTGAGGGTGGCGAAGACCCGGCCTGGTATTCGGAACTATTGAACGGTTTTCCAGTCAGCAGTAAGATCAAGCAGGTAGCCTCGGCCCGTTTTGGCGTCACAACGGAATACCTGGTACGCGCCGAGGAATTAGAGATCAAGATGGCGCAAGGTTCGAAGCCGGGCGAGGGTGGTCAGCTTCCCCCGCATAAGGTCACCCCCTTTATCGCTCGCCTGCGCCACACGGCTTCCGGCGTGGCGCTCATCTCGCCTCCGCCGCACCACGACATCTACAGCATCGAAGATCTCGCCCAGTTGATCTACGACCTGCGCCAGGTCAATCCCTCGGCCCGCATCGGCGTCAAACTGGTCTCCTGCATCGGTGTTGGCACGATAGCGGCGGGCGTGGCCAAAGCCCACGCCGACTACGTGCTCATCAGCGGGCATGATGGCGGCACCGGAGCTTCTCCACTGCAATCGATCAAACATGCCGGTCTGCCCTGGGAAATCGGTCTGGCCGAGACACAGCAGGTGTTATTGCGCAACGGCCTGCGCGAGCGCGTCAAAGTGCGCACGGATGGTGGCCTCAAGACGGGTCGGGACGTGGTCATCGCTGCCATGCTGGGGGCTGAAGAGTTTGGTTTCGGTACGGCGGCCCTCGTCTCGCTGGGCTGCGACATGGCGCGTCAGTGTCACCTCAACACCTGTCCCGCTGGCATTGCCACGCAGCGCGAAGACCTGCGCGCCAAATTCACCGGCCAGCCACAGTATCTCATCAACTTCCTGACCTTCATCGCCGAAGAGGTGCGTGAATTGCTGGCTCAACTGGGCTTTTCTCGCCTGGATGACCTGATTGGCCGCTCTGACCTCTTGCAATATAAAGACACGGCCCTCGATGAGGAAAACGGATCGGCTATCGATCTCACACCCCTCCTCGCCCCTCATCCGGGCAGGATGTCTGATGTGCGTCAGCCATCAGTCTCGCAGGCGCCATCCTCGCTTGCTGAACAACTGTTAGCCGAGGCGGAACAGGCGCTCAACGGCGAACGCAGTGTCTTGACCCAGCACACTATCAGCAACGCCGACCGCACTATCGGAGCCGCGCTTGCCGGTGAGATAGCGCGCCGCTATGGTAACGCGGGACTGCCGGGCGTCAGCATCACCTGCACCTTCCACGGCTCGGCAGGCCAGAGCTTCGGCGCGTTCTGCCTCCCTGGCATGCGTCTCATCCTGCACGGTGACGCTAACGATTATGTGGGCAAGGGCATGACCGGAGGCCAGATCGTCCTGCTGCCGCCCGTCGATGCCGGTTTCGCCGCTCACGAGAACACCATTCTTGGCAACACCGCCCTCTATGGGGCTACCGGAGGCCAACTCTTCGCGGCAGGACGCGCTGGTGAGCGTTTTGCCGTGCGCAACAGCGGCGCGCTGGCCGTCGTCGAAGGCACCGGCGCGCACGCCTGCGAGTACATGACAGCAGGCATGGTCGTCATCCTCGGTGAAACGGGGCCAAACTTCGCGGCAGGCATGTCGTCCGGCGTTGCCTACGTGCTTGATACAAACGGCACCTTCCCCATGCGTTGCAATACCGAACTGGTCGAACTCCAGCGCATCGATGACCCCGGCGAACTGGATGCCTTGCGTACCGTCATCTCCTGGCACCGCAAAAAAACGCGCAGTTGGCGTGCTGCCCAGCTCCTTGCCGAGTGGACGCGCATGCACCGCCTCTTCTGGCGCGTCGCCCCCGCCAACAGCTTCCAGTGCGCCCGTGATTTCGTCCAGGAACACGAACAACGTGACATCGCCTTCGCGCAGTCGCGATAATCAAGGCGGAACCATCAGGCCGGGTTAAACCTCCACCAATCGGAGGCTTAACCCGGTTCGCATCAAGAAGAGTCTGCTTCTTACCATGTTATTTTTTCCAATCCGGCGTTTATATGGTATGGGTGAGGAATTCGTTGTGTTGTTGCCCAATGGGATTAGCCAGGATTTCCCATACCGTTTGCACTGTCTCCTCAGATGGGTTAAAATAGCAACGGTATATTCTGACTTTATAGCATGTGCCGGTTCCGAGGGAAACGAGGGAGCGTATGGTCGATCTGAAACAAACGTTGAGCCGTTTTTTAGCCATTCCGGGGGTCAAACAGGCTATCCTGGTGGGTCGTGACGGTTTATTAATCGAGGGACTGACTCGTGATGGCAAAGAAGATATGGAGGCCATTGGCGCGATCATGTCGACCGGCCTGAGTACCGCCGATGCTTTGGGGCAGGAGATCTCGCGAGGCAGTGTGGTGGGCGTCCTGATGGAATATGAACGTGGCCTGGTGAGTGTTGATCCACTTGGAGACTTCGCTCTCGTCGTCACCCTTTCTGATAATGCATCCAATATCGCTCGCATTCGCCATGTCGTGAAGGCGAGCCGTAACGAAATTCTTGAAGCTCTTGATATCGCGTAGCATACAAATGGTCAATAACGACAATGCGCAAGCGTGTACACGGAGAGGTCGCGTTACATGGAACAACTGACTAATCTGGTTATTTCAGACCGTGAACTTACTACTATCACCACTTCTTTAAATAAGTTGATGAGTGACACCAACGCCACTTCTGTCATGCTGATTGACAAAAGCGGGCAGGTGATCGCTAACCAGGGGAATGGGACTCGACGCAACGCGACCACGCTCGGCGCGCTGCTGGCCGGCGCATTCTCTTCATCGCGCCACGTGGCCGAATTGCTCGGCGAGAAGGATTTCCGCACCATCTTCCAGCAGGGCGTGCATGAAAATATCTATACCACTATGGTGGAGGAACAGTGGCTGCTGGTGATCGTCTTTGACAAATTGACGCACATTGGGCTTGTCAAGGTCCTGTCCAAAAAGGCTTCGGATGAACTGGGCCGCATCCTGGAGCGCGTGCGAGCCGATACGACGCGCACCAAGTCTTCCGTCATCAATGTCCAGTTCCGCTCCTCGGTTGAGGATACTATCGATCTACTCTTCCGTGACTAAAGGTTCTGATGCATGGCGCTTATCAATATTGCTGCACGCGAGATTCACTGTAAGATCGTTTATTACGGCATCGGCTACTGTGGGAAGACGACCAATCTGCAGTACGTGTTCAAGAGCATTAATCCCCAGGCGCGTGGGGAAATGCTCTCCATTGCCACGGAAACGGAGCGCACGCTCTTTTTTGATTTCTTGCCGCTCGACCTCGGCACCGTTCACGGTTTCCGCACGCGCTTCCATCTCTATACCGTCCCCGGCCAGATTCTCTACGAGCGCACGCGCCTGGCCGTGCTCAATGGCGCGGATGGCATTGTCTTCGTAGCGGACTCACAGGCCGAGAAGTTTGAGGAAAATGTGCAGAGCATGACCGAACTGGAGATCAATATGCGCCGCCTCGGCAAAGACATGAACACTTTCCCCTACGTCATTCAGTGGAACAAGCGGGATATGCCCTCCGCTCTGCCCGTCGGTGTGCTGGACCGCTATCTCAATCGCCGCCGCGTCCCTACCTTCGAGGCTATTGCTTCCGAGGGTAAGGGCGTCTTTGCCACCCTGCGCACCATCAGCAAAAACGTGATGGCGCAACTCTAACCTGCCCATGCGCATCTTTGGCATCGATTTCACCAGCGCCCCCTCGCGCCGCAAGCCTATCACCTGCGCCCTCTGCACCCTGCACGACGAGCAGCTCACCCTCCTTGAATGCCTCACCCTGCCCACCCTGGAGGAGTTCGAGATATTTCTGCGCTGTGACGGCCCCTGGTGCGCTGCCTTCGACTTCCCCTTCGGTCTGCCGCGTCTCCTGCTGGCAAATCTTGGCTGGCCCCGGCACTGGGAGGACTACATGCAGCTTGTCGCCACGCAGGGCAGGACCGGCTTTGAGGAAACCATCACCTGTTACTGCGCCAGCCAGCCGCCCGGTCAGAAACACCTGCTCAGAGCCACCGATACCCTGGCGAAATCGCGCAGCCCCATGATGCTGCACCGCGTCCCCGTTGGCAAAATGTTCTTCCAGGGAGCCCCCCGCCTCCTGCAATCTGGCGTCAGCATCCTGCCCTGTCGCCCTACCAGCGACAGCCGCGTCGCCCTCGAGGGCTATCCCGCCCTCGTTGCCCGCCGCTACCTCGGCTCCCGCAGCTACAAAAGCGACGAACGCAGCAAACAAACCGGGGAGAAACTGGCAGCGCGGCGCGAACTCGTGCAAGCCCTGCGCTCTCCCGCCCTTTCCGCCGGCTTCGGCCTCACTCTCACCCTGCCCGATCCACTCGCCGCAATTCTCATCTCCAACCCCATGGCCGATCTCCTCGACGCCCTCCTCTGCGCCATCCAGTCCGCCTGGGCCTACACCCGACGCGCAGATGGCTACGGTATTCCACGCAATTGTGATAGCGACGAGGGCTGGATTGTTGATCCTGGAATGATGGTGTAGACCTGGCTTACGTCTTGCCACTAAAAAAGACTCTCTCGCATGTCCTGCCCGGGTTTTTATTGCGTGCTCGTAACGGTCTCCCTGGCTACATCCAGAAAATTTTGTACAAGCGCGGAGCGTGAATTACGCGGCCACGCTACGGCCATTTCCGCCAGCGCGGGCGGCCCCTCTAGCGCTCGATACACGACACCCTGGCTGCGAATGTTGCGGGTTGAGAGCGGAACCAGCGAGACACCCATCCCGGCTGCGACGAGACTCACAATGGTATGCATCTCGGTCACTTCCTGCACCACGTTGGGAGTGAAGCCTGAGGACAGGCACAGTCTCATCAACTGCATGTAATAACCTCCTCCTCGATGGCTTGATTGCAGCACAAACGGCTCGTCGGCCAGCAAGGGGACGGCTATCCGCTCGTGTCTGGCAAGGGGATGGCCCTCTGGCAACACGCAGACAATTGGTTCGCGGCGCACTACCTCGACCTTGAGCAGAGGTGTGCTGATCGGCAGGCGCAAAAGCCCGACATGAATGTGTTCTTCTTCCAGCGCCCGTACCTGTTCTTGCGAGGTTAGTTCTCTTAAGCCGACCTCGACATCGGGAAAACGCTCGCGATAGACACGCAGCATCACCGGCAGCAGATCATAGGTGCTTGAACTGATATAGCCGACTACCAGTCGCCCTACCTCTCCACGATACGCCCGTTGCGCCGCTCGTTTCGCCTCCTGCGCCTGGGCAAGCACGCGCTTTGCCTCCACGAGAAACACCTTTCCGGCGTCAGTCAATTCCACAGAGCGTTTCGTGCGATACAGCAGGGGAAAACCTAACTCGTCCTCAAGTTGCTGAATCTGCTGGCTCAGCGACGGCTGCACAATTGAAAGGCGTTCGGCGGCCCTTCCAAAGTGCAGTTCCTCCGCGACGGCCACAAAATAGCGTAAATGGCGCAGTTCCATGCCTTACCTGTTCCTTCCATGTATGCCTGTCACTGATCGCATTGACCATTAATAGTTTGTACCTCTTAATATCTTAAGAATTATGTATTGGACTTACCAGTGATGGGAATTTATACTTTAGACAAGGGAACAGATAGGTTCTCAGGCGGTTCGTAAAGAGATATTTCTCACTGTATCAATAAAAAACGCATTTATCATAACGGAGATACCATGGTTAAAGAACTGAGACAGTATACGTACAGGACGGTTGAAACTGCCGCCGGGAATGGAGCGGTGCAGGCTCTTACCGCTCCCGTGCGCGCAGTGCAGCACGTGGTCCATCCTGCCTTGCGCACGACCGGCGCGCTGGTGGGCGAGACCAACAAGTGGATGATCCTTGCCCTGGCGGCGACAGCAGCCTTTATGACAACACTGGATAGCTCGATTGTCAATATCGGCCTGCCAAGCATTGCGCGTACCTTTGGTGTAGGCGTGAGTGGGGCCATCGAATGGATCGTGATTGGCTATCTCGTGGTGATTGCCGCCGTTCTCCTCACCTTTGGACGCCTCGCCGACATGATCGGGCGCAAGCCGATCTTCATGATGGGGCTGGTCGTTTTCATCGTTGGATCAATGCTTTCCGGCCAGGCCCCTTCTCTTCTGTTTCTCATTCTGGCCCGTCTTTTGCAAGGCATAGGCGGGGCTTTAATATTCTCGGTGAACGTGGCTATGATAACCAGCTCATTTCCTGGTCGCAAACGAGGATTGGCTCTGGGTTTGAACATGGTGGTCGTCTCACTGGGTACGGCGGCGGGACCGACCATCGGCGGCATCATTACACAGTATCTGACATGGCGCTGGATTTTTTATGTCAATGTTCCCATCTGTCTGCTCGTCCTCTCCGCCGCGTTTCTCTTTTACCATGAGCGGAGGCCAGAGCGGGTGCGGAATGAACGCTTCGACCTGGTGGGTGCGACGGTGCTCGCTATCGGGCTGGCTGCTCTCACTCTCGGCCTTTCATTTGGACAGGAATGGGGATGGCTTTCCGCCGGAACGCTCACCACGTTCGTTGTCAGCCTGCTCATGCTCAGCCTGGGCGTGTATGTCGAAGGGCATGTCGAGCATCCCGTTCTCAATCTGCGCCTGCTCGCCAATCGCGTCTTTGCCTTTGCCAATATCAGTTTCATGCTCTGCATGATGGCGCTGTTCGCGCCCGGCTTTCTCCTGCCATTCTACTTCGAACAACTGCGCGGCTTCTCCATCATCCAGACCGGCCTGATGATGACGCCTCTACCGCTCATGCTCGCCGTTGTTGCCCCTTTGAGTGGCACACTGGCCGACCGTTTCGGCTCGCGCTGGCTCTCTCCAGTTGGGCTGGCAATCGCCTGCTTCGGCCTCTTCCTGGTGAGCCAGCTCAACGCACAGAGTTCGACCTGGGATATCATCTGGCGACTGGCCGTGACCGGCATTGGTCAGGGGCTTTTCCAATCGCCCAATACGCGCACTATGATGGGGGCCGCGCCACAGAACGCGCAAGGTGAGGCATCTGGCCTGCTGGCAACCGGGCGTGTCATCGGGCAAAGCATCGGCGTCGCTCTTACCGGCACCATTTTTGCTGCTTTAGGAGGCGCGGCAGCCGGAACGCTGCTCGCCTCCTCGCAGGGGAATACTCTCCCGTTCGGCAATACCAGCAGCTTGCAACAAACATTTGTAACCAGTTTCCACATGGCTCTCCTCATCTGCGCTGCCTGCGCTGCCCTCGGCATCTTCACCGCCCTGGCGCGAGGTAACGACAACGCTGCTCAACAGGAAAAGAAGGCAATATGATATCAAAGACTCTCTCGAACATATCATTGTGAGCGAGGGCGAAGAAGCTGATGAGAAAGCCCCGGACATGCCATTCTGAGCGAAGCGAAGAATGGCATGTCTATGTCTGTTTTCAGTGACATGCAGGAGAGCCTTTTTCGTGAAATGCTATAATCATAACACTGATATCTGATCGTAACATATACATGGACAGACTGGTGTGAGTCCTGCTTGATTTGAGAGGAATTACCCATGAGCAACAGATTTGCAGGAAAGGTTGCCTTAGTCACCGGAGCGGGTTCGCCGCGAGGGATAGGACGGGCGACGGCGCTGGCTCTGGCACGCGAGGGCGCGAAGGTGACAGTCACGGATATCGTAGCGGAGAATGTGCAGCGCGTGGCGGCAGAACTCAATGAGATCAGCCAGGGACTTGGCGAGGTGGCCGACGTGCGCAACAAGCAGCAGATGGCGCAGGTTGTGCGCAAGACGGTGGAAACCCTTGGAGGACTGGATATCCTGGTGAATAATGCCGGTTTGACCCGTCCTACGCAGTTTCTTGACATCTCTGAAGAAGAGTACGATCTCGTGCTCGATGTCAATCTCAAAGGCACATTTCTGACCACGCAGGCTGCCGTTCCCGCCATGCTGCAACGGGGTGGTGGCGTCATCGTCTCCCTCTCTTCCGTCTCAGGCGAGCGAGGCGGCGGCGTCTTTGGCACCACGGCCTACAGCGCCTCTAAAGCAGGCATTATGGGGCTGACCAAAGCGCTAGCACGCGAACTGACCCCGCGCGGCATCCGCGTCAACTGCGTCGCGCCTTCAATGGTTGATACCGATATCGCCGGAGACCTGCTCACGCCAGAACGCAAAGTTGAGCTGGCGAAAGGCACGCTGGTGGGACGTCTTGCCACCGTTGAAGATATCGCCAATGCCATCCTGTTTCTCGCCTCAGATGAGAGCGCCTACCTGACCGGCGTTACGCTGGACGTGAATGGCGGCATGCACATGCATTAGCGTCGCTCTCCCATGACTGCCGCAATGCCCGGCAGCAGCGTCGCTACCAGGATAATTGCGCCCCCAAGCAGCGTTCCAGGTGTGGGGATGCTATGCAGGAGCAGGAGGCCGAAGAGGATGCCCCAGACAGGTTCCAGGCTGGCGAGGATGCTGGCGGACTGCGCGGTGATCTGGCGCATGCTGGCGATGAAGAGTGTGTGGGCCAGCGCCGTGCAAACCACGCCGAGGATGAGCAGGATGAGCAGTTCGCGCGGCGTCCACAGGGGGCCGCTTGCTGCCAGGAAGAGGGTCGGCAGCAGGACGACGGCAGCGGTTCCGTCCTGGTAGAGACTGATCGTCAGGCTGGGATAGCTGCGACCCAATCCGCGATTCAGCACAGAGAGCAGGGCAAAAGTGGCTCCTGAGGTCACACCCCAGATAACACCGAGCGTGGTCCGGTTTTGCAGCGTAAAGGATGGCACCAGCAGGTAGACGCCCACGAGGATGAGCAGTGCCGCCACGATCTGGACGCGGCCTGGCCGTTGACGCAGCAGCAGCGGCTCCAGCGCGGCGGTAAAGAGGGGAAAGCTGGAATAGGAAAGCAGCCCGATGGCGACGCTGGAGACATTGATGGATTGGAAGAAGGTTGTCCAGTGCAGGGCGAGCAAGACGCCCAGCCCGAACAGCAAGAAACCGTCCTGTATCCGTTTCGGGCGCAAGGAGACGCGCTGGAACAGGCAGAACGGTAGCAGCACCACGCTGGCAAAGAACACGCGCCCGAAGACGATGAGCGGGGCCGCCAGTACACTCAGCTTGCCCAGCACTCCGGCCAGCCCAAAGAAGAGGACGGCCACATTCGCAAATAGCAGTCCTTGCCACGGTCTTTCTTGCTCAGACATGACGTACTCCTCTTCCCCGTTCCATTTGTCAGTATTGTACACTAATCTTCTGTAAGTTGTTTGACAGAGATAGCACTCTGTACGAAAGTCATAATCCTCGACAAGCATCATGTGATATGATAATATAAGCGCCGGAAATCCAGTCTCAAGTATTTAGTCGCTTCTTTGTGCTTTTTTGTCTAGATTCGGAAAATCATGCGGAAATTGCTGCTTGCGACAACCAATCTTCATAAATTGGAAGAATATCGTGCTATCTTTGTTGATGTGCCATTCGAGTTGCTGTCCCTGCGGGATATCCAACTGGATATGGATGTCGAAGAAACGGGAACAACGTTCGCGGAAAATGCGGAGCTAAAAGCGCTGGCCTATGCGCGTGCTTCGGGCTTGCTCGCCCTCGCGGACGATTCCGGTTTAGAGATAGATGCTCTTGGCGGCGCGCCCGGCATATACTCGGCGCGTTTCGCGGGCCGGAGAACGCCCTATGCCGAGCGTTTTCGTTTGATTGAGGAACAGCTTAAAGGGCTACCACCACAGCAGCGCACGGCCCGCTTCCGCTGCGCGATTACCATAGCTGAGCCTTCAGGGTTGTACCGTACCGTGGAGGGCGTGCAGGAAGGCATCATCGCCGAGGCGCCACGGGGAAAGGGTGGCTTTGGCTATGATCCTATTTTCCTGGTGCCTGAGCTGGGCAAGACCAATGCCGAACTGGCACCGGAACACAAAAACCGCATCAGCCATCGAGGACAGGCGGCGGCAAAGGCACGGAATCTGCTCCTGAGCTGGCCTGCAACCGGTTCCTCTGTTTGAATACTAGTAACACCAGTCTAGAAGGATGGGAGGTATGGCGAAAAAGGCACCGGTTCGCGTGGCACTTGATCTGGAAACAACGGGGCTGCATGCCGAACAGGATAGCATTGTTGAGATCGCAGCCATCAAATTCCAGGGAGAAACTGTTCTCGATACATTCGAAACGCTGGTCAATCCGGGGCGTTCGATTCCCTATCGCGTGCAGCGCCTGACTGGCATTACCATGCAGCAACTGGTGGGCGCGCCTGCCTTCGAGACGATTGCGCAGCAGTTGCAGGCATTCCTGGGCGATCTGCCCATCGTCGGGCATAGCATCCCCTTCGATGCCGGTTTTCTGCGGCGGCGCGGCCTGGCACGCAATAATCCCCTCATCGATACCTTTGAGCTGGCGACCGTCCTGCTGCCCTCTTTACCGAGCTACAATCTGGGGCAGGTTGCCGAGGCATTAGGGGTGCGTGTCGCCCCCGGTAGGCACCGCGCAATGGTGGACACCGTGCTGGCAAAGGATGTATTTCTCGCTCTCTACAGGCGGCTGCAGGCCGTCGACCTGGGCATATTGCAGGATATTGCCAGCATGGATGCCCCCCGCAACTGGCCCTTACTGGCATTTCTGCGCCAGGAGCTGCACGAGCGCCAACAGCAAGATGGCGTGCTGAACACTGCCAGGCGCGGCAGCCTGGGCGACCTCTTAGCCGCGCAAATAGGAATGGATCCCCGCGTCCTCTCCTTTGCCATTGCCAGAGCAGATGAAAACACTGCTCCACCTGCTTTATCGCTTAATAGCTCGCCTGTCCTGGCCGGTTCGCTTGAGCAAGCGTATAGCTCGCTTGCAGTTGCGCCTGCACCCCAGGCCGTTCAAACTCTTCAAGCGGACAGGTTGGCTCCAGCACCGCAAGCAGAGCAGACTTATCCAGGCTATGCGGCGGCCAGAAAAGCAGTCCGTACCGCGTTTGAGCAGCATGCACCTCTATTGATGGAAGTGACGATTGGCGGCAGTGATTATACTCCTGTCCTGCAGCCTGCGCTGGAGTGGCTGGCCGAGCAGGTGCAGGCAGGCGAGAGCGGCAGTGCCAGGCGACTGGTAATTGCCTGTCCGAACCAGCAGGCGGCGCGCCGCCTTATGGAGGCGATCCTGCCAGAGGTACAGGCAACACTCAAGAGTGAGTTGCCTGTGGCGTATCTGGCCGGGCGCGGCGGCTATCTCTGCATCCATCGCTGGTTCGGCGCCGCACTCAAGCGGACAAGCGGCCAGTTGACGCCGGAGCAGGGACGGGGTATGGCGAAACTTGGCCTCTGGGCACAGCAGACGCTCACCGGCGAGCGCGGCGAATTGACCATGTTGCCACAGGAAATGGATGCCTGGAATCGCATTGCCTCCGGCGTTGAGCGCATCCCAGCGGGTGATACACGTGCCGGTACAGCTTATCAGCGCTGTCTCTACCGCCGTAAGGGATACTGCTTCGTCAGCCGCGCCGAGGAGCGCGTCAACGCGGCCTCGATTGTTGTCACGACGCATGCCGCCTTGCTCGATGACCTCTCAAACGCGGATTCGCTGCTTTCCTCTATTCCACAGCGTCTCATCCTCGATGCCGACCTGCTGGAGGATGAGATTGCTCGTTGGAGCAGCAGGGAATTTGACCAGCAGCGCCTGCTCGAACTCCTCAATACCGTTGGCATGGAACTGCCCGACGGTCGCTATCAAGGTCTGCTTGCCCTGGCAGCGCCAGCCCTGCGCGAGCATGGTCCCGGTGGTCTCTCGACAACACCAACCATCAGTAAGTCCGAGCTAGATGGCCGCCTGCTTTCCTGGTTTCAGGTGGTACGACAGGCAGGTGTAGCGGTTGAAACGCTCTTCAAGGCGTATACGCGTCTGCTTGAAGAGTATGTCCAGCAAGGTGCGGGCAATGGCGGCAAAGATAAGGGAAGAGGTGAAACGGGCGGACGTGGTCATGGGAATCGCGGTAGTGAACGGCAGGATCAACCCCTGCGCCTGTCAAACGCGGTATGTAACCTGGGAGCGTGGAGGGAGGTGGAACGGGCATGGCAACAGGCGGCCCACCGTCTGCAAGCGGTAATTGATGTCGCGGACGAGGCCGAAAAAGCTATTCTGGCTTCCTCTCGCGGGCGTCAACGCACGGCGCTCAACGGCAGTGAGGATGACTCGATTGCGCTGGAGCTTGCTGCTTGCGGGCAACAATTGCGGGAACTCAAGCAGCTCGCCGGACGCGCTATGTCCCTCACTGAAGATCAGATGGTCTACTGGCTGCGTCTGTCAAATCCGATGTCGCAGCCATTCCAGCAGCGTCGCCAGGATGCTCTTTCCGCTGCGGACCCGGCAGCCGAAAGCCTCCCCGTCTTGTATGCTCAGCAGGTGCAGACATCGGCGGTCATCCAGAGTTTGCTGCTCAACGAGGGGACAGGCACCATCTTCGCGGGTTCGGCCCTCGCCGTCGATCATCAGTTCTCGTTCAGTCGCCAGCGTTTTGGCCTTGAGATCGATACCTGTTCCACCTTTGCCATTTCCACCGAGCGTCACGAGCAGACCTTGCTCTACTTGCCCGATGATGTCCCGGAACCTAACATGCCGCAGTACCAGCGCCATCTCGACGAGGCGCTGATCCAGTTGGCGAGCGTCCTCGAAGGGCAGCTCGTCTCCTTATTTACGTCGCACGCTGCCCTGCGCAGTTCCTATGCCGCCATCAAACCTATCCTGGAGACGCGGGGTATTCTCGTACTGGGTCATGGCATCGATGGTTCGCCGCGCCAGCTCTGGAACATCTTTCAGGAGCAGGAGCGGGTAGTTCTGCTGGGAACGGGTCTCTTCTGGGATGGCACTGAGGAGATCACGCGCACACCTGCCTGCATCCTGATTTCGCGCCTGCCCATGCCGGTCTTGAACGATCCACCGCTTGCCGCTCGCGTCGAACATATTTCCAATCAATTGCATCAACTGACGGTGCCGCTCGCCTCTTTGCGCGTGCGGCGCGTCCTCAACCGTCTGGCATGGAGCGATTCGCGCCGCAATGCTGTGGTACTCTTTGACCGCCGTATCACCTCGAAAGAATATGGCGCAACCGTCCTTCACACCTTGCCGCGTTGCTCTACGAGACAGGCCGCGCTCTCCCGCATGCCGGAAACCGTCCTCGACTGGCTCACCGACAGCGGCTCCTGGGACGAAAAATAGTTCGCTTTTTTTCTGCTTGAACACACGTGCCAGATGATTCCCGCCACAAGCAGTCCGCTGCCTGTCAGCAATGCCAGCCCGATCAGCAGCAAGAAAAACAGCGGGAATGGCGGCATCAGCAAAGTAGCGCCAAGAACGACTACGATGGGAACAAAGTAGCCTGCCGGGGTGCGTTTCTCTTCCATCTCCTATCTTCCTCTCCATATTCAACCCCTTTTTGCCTCCAATCCTTTGCAGGTGCAAAGAAGAGCAGTCCATGCTATTATTGTACAGGTTGCCCCAACAAGCTGGCGGCTCATAGAGTTTTGAAACGGATAGCGATGGGTGTAACCCCGCGACGTATCTATATGGGGGTCTAATATGCCGCGCTGCGTGTCCACAGGCAGTGCGATCTATGTGCCTGCCCCCTTTATTTCTTCCTTTCCTTTCTCTCCTTCACGGCAGGAGGGGGCAGAGACATCAATCAATGATGCCTCTGCCCCCTCTCTGTCTTCTACTAAACCATTCCCTGCCTCGCTTATGTGCCTTCTATCTGGCGAAGCGAGGCATGAAACGGCGATTAATGACCTGTACCACCGGGTTTATTCCAGCCAGCGCCAAAACCACCATATACGCAAGTGGTCTACTGGCATTGGACCTTGACTCGCTGGCGAATATGTTGCACATTTGAGAGGAGTAATTCGCCGTAAAAACAGGTCGGACATGTCATTCTGAGCGATGCGAAGAATCTCTGGATAGAGATGGTACGGGGTTGACCCGGATTTCAGAAAGGAAATGCTATGTCACCGCGACTTGCCACACAAACATCGAAAGAGGAAGAGCACAATTTACGAGTTGTCTACGGCTCTTGCCCGCATGATTGCCCCGATTGTTGCGCCCTGGAGACGCGGGTTGATGAGCAGGGGAGGGCTGTCAGCGTGCGGGGACGAGCCGATCATCAGGTGACACGAGGCTGGCTCTGTGCCAAAGTCAATCACTACCTTGATCGCGTCTATCACCCTGATCGCCTGCTCTATCCCATGCGCCGCGTCGGTCCCAAAGGCAGCGGTTCGTTCGTGCGTATCTCCTGGGATGAGGCCGTCGCGGAGATTACGGGGCGCTGGCGCGATATCATCGCTCAACACGGGGCGCAGTGTATTCTGCCTTATAGCTATGCCGGGACGCTCGGGCTGGTAAATGGCGCTGTTTCCGATTCGCGTTTCTGGAATCGCCTGGGCGCTTCGCGGCTCGTGCGTGCCATCTGTGGCTATGCGGCGGAGGAGGCTGTCCTGCTCACTGTGGGTGGCAGACTCGCTCCTTCGCCGGAGATGCTGCTTCAGAGCAAGCTTATCCTGATCTGGGGCAGCAATCCGGCCAGCACCGCGCCGCACGTCATGCCTTTTTTGCGTCTGGCCCAGCGCAATGGTGCTCGTGTGATCGTCATCGACCCCATGCGCACGCTGACCGCTCGCTCCGCCGATCGGCACATCGCGCCAGTGCCCGGCACTGATGCCGCTCTCGCCCTTGCCATGATGTACGTCATGGTCACGGAGGGTCTGCACAACGAACGGTGGATTGCCGAACACACGCTTGGCTGGCCCTATCTGCTCGAACGCATCCTCCAGTTCCCGCCCGAGCGCGCTGCGCATATCAGCGGCGTCGATGCCGGAACTATCACGGAGCTTGCCCGCAGCTATGCCACCACAACGCCCGCCATGCTGCGTGTCACCGATGGCATTAATCGCCATACCAATGGCGGCCAGACAGTACGCACTCTGGCCTGCCTCCCGGCGCTGACCGGTCAATATGGTTTGCCTGGAGGTGGTCTCATGTACAGCACCAGCGACTGGCTTTCGTGGGATAAAGAGGCCACCAGTCATAGCCATGACCCGGTCTGTCCGCCCGCGCCGCGCTGGCTGAACATGAATCGGCTGGGAGCTATTTTGACCGGCGAGGCCAACCCTCCCGTCTACTCGCTGTATGTGTACAACGCCAATCCGGCGGCTTCCGCGCCTAACGCTGGCAAGATCGCAGAAGGCCTGCTGCGCGACGACCTGTTTACGGTGGTGCATGATCTCTTCGAGACGGACACCGCTCGCTACGCCGATATTCTCTTACCTGCCACCAGCCAGCTTGAGCATGTCGACCTGCATAAGCCCTACGGCCAGCTCTCAATACAGTACAATATGCCTGCCATCGAGCCGCTTGGCGAGGCGCGCAGCAACTGGGATGTCATGCGCGCCCTGGCCGCTGGCATGGGTTTTGAGGAGCCCTGGCTGCGTGAGGATGCGGATGCAGTCATTCGTGGCGTCCTGGAAGCCACTGCACGCAAGAACCCCTTACTACAGAACATAACGCTCGAACGCTTGCAGGTGGTGGGTTCCATTCCTATTCCCATTCCCGAAGAGGAGCGTATACCATTTGCCGGTGGCAAGTTCCGCACTCCCTCCGGCAAGGTGGAATTCTATTCGGAGCAAGCTCTGGCGAAGGGGTACGACCCGGTGCCGGGCTGGGAGCCGGAAGTCGAAGCGGCTGATCTGGCTTCTGTCTCAAAAGACGGACGTTTACCCCTGCTCTGCCCAGCGGCGCACCACTTTATCAGCTCTACCTTCGGCAACCAGCAGTTGATGCGAGCCAGGGAGGGCGCGCCGACGCTGCGCATTCATCCCACGGACGCGGCGGTGCGCGGCATTCGCAACGGGCAGATGGTGCGTGTGAGCAACGAACGCGGCTGGTGTCATCTGCTGGCCGAGGTGACCGAAGATATTCGCTCTGGTGTGCTGGCAACCGCAACCGTCTGGTGGCCGCGCTACAGCCCCGATGGACGCAATATCAACTGGACGACTTCCGACCGGCTTGCCGATTTTAACGGTGGCAGCACCTTCTATACCAACCTCGTCATTGTTGAGCCTGTAGAGGAGCAATAAGAGCCTCTTCGGGTATGTCATTCTTCGCGGCGCGAAGAATGACATATTACTCGTGGCGATGCTGGTAGAAGACCTCGTAGAGCACGATGCCGGTTGCCACCGAGAGGTTAAGCGAATCGCTGCGCCCGACCATCGGAATGCAGACCATCATATCGCAAACGGCCTGCTGCTCCACCGAAAGCCCCTGGCGCTCGCTGCCCATCAACAGAACGAGCGGTGCGTGGTAGCGTGCCTCGCGGTAGTCGAGTTTCGCAGAGTCGGAGGTGCCGACGACGGTGTAGTGGTAGCGTTCTTTCCAGCGTGCGAAGTCGGCAAAACTGGCTTTGACCAGCCTCTGCGAGAAGATGGCTCCCATGCTGGCCCGCAGCGCGGAAGGGTCGTATGGGTCCGCACAGTTGCCCAGTAACATAATGCCCGTGCCGCCAACCGCATCGTTTGTACGCATAATGGTGCCGATGTTGCCGGGGTCTTGCGCGGCATCGAGCGCGACCCAGACCAGTCCGCTCGTCAGTCGCACCCTGTCCAATGGTTCCCAGCGCTCATGGAGGACCGCCCCGATGCCCTGCGGTCCCTCTTTCACTGAAAGGCTCTTGAAAACCTGCGCAGAGACTTCCAGCACAGGAATCCCCCGTTCTTGCTCTTGCCGGACAGTCTCTTGCCCGATCTGGCTTTTCAGCAGGTCGGGCGCTACTACCAACATCTCAATCTCTGCCCCGGCTTGCACGGCCTCCACCACAATGCGAATTCCTTCAACGAAAAACAGTCCCGTCTCTTCGCGTTCCTTCCGGTCGCGCAGGCTGCGAATCTGCTTGACTCGCCTATTGCTCTGACTGGTAATAATCATCGCTTCATCTCTCATAGCAAAAAAGGTTGGTTCTCGGCGTGAATATATAATAATATACGAAGGTAGCGCAAGGAGCGGAATGGTACTGATGGCTGAAAAACAGCTTGCTCTCTGAAGCTGGAGAAAACGGGCCGTGGTGACGATGAGTAAGAGTAGAGTACCTGCAATCGAATCAAATACACACATTTGCCTTTGTCTATGCTATAATTGCGTGAGATGTGTTTAGTTGATGGGGTAATGGGTGAAACTGTGGATGTTTCCTTAGAAAGCAATGGGAGCAATGTTCTCGCGTTGAACCAACAAGAGACAGACCTGGAATATCAGCACGAAATCCTGAAATATATTACTGAGATAGGCGCTTCTCTACGCTTGCAGATGGATACCGATACGCTGCTAAAAAGGGTATCGGAGGCGGCGTGCCAGGCATTGCGTTTCCAGCACTCGGCGCTCTACCTTTCCGATGGAAAGGGGTATTTTCGCGTGCGCGCTGTGGCTGGCGTGAATGAGGATTTAGAAATATACCTGAACGAGCATCCACTGCCAGACGCGGTCGTTGATCGCCTGCTCGATCGGCAATATGCCATGAGCAGGTCCTACTTTATTCCGGCGGAAGCCGAATTGTGGTTGGATGAACTCGTTGCGAGCTACTTTGTCATTGTGGAAGAGGATGGCAGTGGCGGTCCTCCCTCTTCGCCACCGCAGCCGTCCCCAGATTTACCTCCCGAAGTCTGGCGCGCGGAAGATTTGCTGGTCGTGCCGCTGCGCGATGGCGACGGGCAGCTTCTTGGCTTTTTGACGCCCGATGCGCCGGAAGATGGGCGGCGCCCGACTGCCCAGACGCTCGCCTTTCTTGAATTGTTTGCGAACCAGGCAGCGGTGGTGATTGAGGGCGCTCATCTTTATGAGGAGGCACGCCGCAGCAGTGAGGAACGAGCGGTACTTATTGAGATAGGGCGGGCTTTATCCAGGCCCGAGGCCGTGCGCGACCTGCAAAGCATCTATCAGACCATCTACGAACAGGTCAGGCGCATCATGCCTGCCGATGCTTTCTTTGTCAGTCGCTACAGCAAAAACCCGGAAAAACTGGTGATGGACTATCTTATCGATGATGGTATTCCATACCCCGCAGTTGATTATGATGAATTTCGCCCACAGACCCGCGATTTTCTCTATAACAACAATGTCGGTCTCATCTTCTCCACCGCCGAGGAATATTCAGTTTACTCTACTGGTGATGAATCTTTTGTCGATGGCGAAGAAGATGTATTCGGCAGCGGTCAGCCTTCTCAATCGCTGCTCTTCGTACCGATTCGTTATGGGGCAGAGCCGATTGGCATGCTTTCCGTACAAAGTTACCGTCCCCATGCTTACAGGCGGCGACACCTGGAACTCTTGCGTGAAATTGGGGTTCAGGCAGGCATCGCCCTCACCAGCGCTCGCTTAAATGCTGAATTGCGCGAGGCGCTCAAGCAGGCACAGGAGTCCGAACGGCTGAAAAACCACTTTCTTATGACGGCCTCGCACGAACTGCGCACCCCTCTGACAGCTATCCAGGGCTATCTCGAACTACTGGACAGCTTCTACTTCTCTCTCGATGATGAAGCGCGGATGCGCTTTATCACGAATGCCCGTCGCGCCTGCGATGAATTGATCTTGCTGCTCAGTAATGTTATGGATACCAGCCGTATCGATCAGGATACCGTCAAGCTGACGCCGGGTACTGTGCAGATTATCCAGACGGTGAAGGTGATCCTGGAAATTATGGAGCCTACCATTTCCCGCGAGAATCGTGTGGTGGATATCCAGGTTGACGAGCACCTTTCTGTCTGGGCTGATGACCTGCGGCTGCGCCAGGTTTTGCTCAACATCGTCGGCAATGCGCTGAAGTATAGTCCGCCAGCTTCGAAGCTGGCGATTAGTTCGGAATGTATCAGTCTGGAAGCTCTGAACAGGCGGCTGCTGCACGCACGGCAGGCCGTTCCCCAGCTCGTTGGCGACCATTTCGTCGTTGTCGCCGTTCGTGATTGGGGACCCGGTATCTCGTGGGAAGATCAAGGCCGCCTTTTCACGAAATTTATGCGCCTGGACAATGCTCTCAACAGCGTGCAGCGCGGCGCTGGTCTGGGCCTCTATCTCTGTCGGCAACTGGTTGAAGCGATGAGCGGCGCGATCTGGGTGGAGAGCGCTGGCATTCCAGGTGAAGGTTCTACCTTCTTTATTGCCCTTCCTCAGTATAGAGCAATGGTAGAAAAGAGCAAAGATGAATAGCGCATCACAAACAGAAACACATACTCAAACACCTTTGACTACCCCGGCAGGCTACAGTCGTGCCGATATTCATATGCATACCAACCTCGGTGATGGCTGGGCCAGCCCCGCCCGCGTGATCGAAGAGGCCACACGTCGCGGCTTGCGCCTGATCGCCGTAACAGATCACGATCATATAGAAGGGGCGCAGCGCGTCGCCGAGTTGCTGGAGCGGCGGGGAAATCCACTACAGATGATTACCGGCGTTGAGGTCAGCACGCGTCAGGGTCACCTGCTGGGCCTTTTCATCAAGAAAGCGCCAGGAGCGATGCGCCCGGTTGAAGAGAGCATTGAAGCCATCAAAGAGCAGGGGGGACTGGTTATTGTTCCTCACCCGCTTGGTCGCCTCGTTCCCAGCCTGAGTCGTGCCAGAATCGATGACCTGCTGAACAAGGGCTACGTTATCGATGGCATCGAGATATACAATCCTTCGCCCGCCAACGCCTCGATGCGCTCTGTCGTGCGCGTCTGCAATCAGGAGTGGCAATTTGCCGAGACGGGAGGGAGTGATGCCCATTTCTGGCAGCATATTGGTGCCGCCTATACTCTCTTTCCTGGCACAACGCCCGATGATCTATACCGCGCCATCCTCGAGCGCACCACGCGTTCCGGTGGTCAGGAGACCCCCACCCCTCGCCTGCCCATTCCCACCTATGTGGCTCAATGCGCCTGGAGCTGGTTCGTCGATCCTCCGCGCCGCATTGCTCGCTCTCTAAGAGAACGCTCAGAATAGGTGTCCGTAGATGTTTATGGAGATCACATTTAAGGCTGAAGACGCCGGGTACTGTAACTATCGTCTCCAGAGATGTCCCGCCGGGCGACAATGAGGCTGGCCCACAGTCGAGCCTGCAGAAGCTGGCGCGCTATGTCGAGCAGGGGGACCGCTTCATCTGCTGTGCAGGCAGGGGAATGGTCTGGACATCTGTATATATTTTCTGCTACCATGATTGCAGCGAAAAGCGTACAGCTATACATGCACATTGAGCCGGGACGGGAATGGCGCTGATGTGCCGGAGGGAAATTTGATGCGTGGCGAAACAGGATCCGACTTCATCGAGGCACTGGCTCGCGGCCTGGATGTCATCCGGGTGTTTGGACCCAATCGACCAGTAATGACGCTGAGCGAGGTGGCGGCGGCTACCGGGCTGGCGCGCCCAACGGCGCGGCGTATGCTGCTTACGCTTGAGGAACTGGGATATGTCCGCTTTGTGCAGGGCGGCGGCTTTGCGCTTACGCCGCGTGTTCTTGAGCTTGGCATGGCTTACATCGGCTCGCTCGGCCTGTGGGAGATTGCTCGCCCGCACATGGAACAGCTTGTGGGGTATACAGGCGAATCCTCATCGCTTGCCCAGCTCGATGGCTCCGATATCGTCTATGTGGCGCGAGTGGCCGTTCCCAAGATCATCACCCTGGCAGTAACCATTGGTACGCGCTTCCCGGCCCTTCAGACCTCGCTTGGTAAAGTACTACTCGCCGAGTTGTCCCCGGACGAACTGGAACGGGTGCTTGCCGAGCCGAGCCGTTCTGGCATCACGCCGCTCTGGCAGCCAACAGTGGAGGAACGTGACCGCGTTCTGTGTGAGGTGAGAACGCGAGGCTGGGCGCTCACCGACGAAGACCTTGCGCATGGCATTCGCTCTATTGCTACCGCTGTACGCGATGGCAATAACCAGGTGCTCGCCGCGCTCAACATCTCCGTTCACGCGGCAGAAACCAGTATCGAGAAACTGACCGGGGAGTACCTTCCCGCGCTATTGCAGACCGCCGCCTCCATCAGCGCGGACTGGGTGCGCTGGCAAAGCAGGCCGCAAGTCACGCGCGGGGCAAAGTCTGCCGGTTCCTCACCGTCTTTACCTTGACATGAGAAACGATGTCATCTATACTTCATTTAACGGACAGTCGTCCGTAGAACGGACAAACAGCAGATAGATCGGAAAGGTGAACCTTATGCCAGAGCAGGAGAACGAGAAAATCGTGCGGGGAGTCGGGCAGCGTCCAGGCCCGCTTGACGGTCTGCTGGTGGCCGATTTTTCACGCGTGCTCGCCGGACCATACTGTACCATGCTGCTTGCTGACCTCGGAGCGACCGTGATTAAGGTCGAAAGTCCGGCGGGAGATGACACGCGCAACTGGCTGCCACCGCAGCGTGATGGTGTTGCAACCTACTATATGGCGATCAACCGCAACAAGCGCTCTGTCACCTTCAATTTCAATGATGCCGCCGACCTGCAACTGGCCCACGAACTGACGGCTCGCGCCGATATTTTCATCGAAAACTTCAAGCCCGGCGGCCTCAAGCGTTTCGGGCTGGATTACGATGCTGTCAGGCAGCGCAATCCCAGCATTATTTACGCCTCCATCAGTGGCTTCGGAACGACAGGAGGGGCTTCGCTGCCCGGCTATGACCTTATCGTGCAGGCTATGTCCGGCTTGATGAGCCTGACCGGCGACCCGGATGGCCCGGCCTATCGCTCCGGCATCTCTGTTTTCGATGTAATGGCCGGACTGCACACCACTATCGGCATTCTGGCGGCTCTCAATCACCGCAATAAGACGGGCGAGGGCCAGCACGTGGAGACGAGCCTGTTTGCCACTGCCCTCTCAGGCATGGTCAACCAGACGACGGCGTATGTCTCCGGGGGCGTCGTGCCACAGCGCATGGGCAATGCCCACCCCAGCGTCTTCCCCTACGAAGCGCTGCCGACCGCTGATCTCGACCTGATTGTCACTGCCGGCAACAATGGGCAGTTTAGCAAGCTCTGCGAGGTGCTCGGCTTGCCTGAGGTGCCACACGATCCCAGGTTCGCGACTCCCCAGGACCGCAATCGCAACCGCGAAATCCTGCGCCCGCTGCTGGTGGAGCGGCTGCGCACGAAGACGGCCAACGAGTGGTTCCATCTCTTAATCGCTGCTGGTGTTCCTTGCGGCCCTATCAACGACGTTGCAGGCGGGGTCGCGTTCGCCCGCGAAATTGGCCTCAATCCTGTTGTCGAGGTTGGAAGCGGAGAGAATGCTGTGCCGATGGTGCGCCACCCGATTTCCTTCTCGCTGACGCCGCCGCGCTACGATCTGCCGCCCCCGGCGCTCGGTCAGGACAACGAGGAGATTCGTGCCTGGCTCAGTGAGCCACGGCCAGTCTCTGAAAGGGACGTGAGACAGCCAGTGTACCAGCAGGATAACGAGCAACGATAAGTCCAGGTTCGGCCCTGTGTCGAGAGGGCTGGGAACCGTTGTTAAGATATAAGGGGAAAGATGGAATATCCAACCGGAATCGGGGCATCTGACGCCACCAGTATTTCGCTGCTTGGTCACGATCTCGCGGGCGAGCTGATGGGTCATATCAGCTTTGGCGAGCTGGCGCTCTGGCTGGCTACGCAGCAGCGCCCGACCCCGCAGCAGGTGCGCGTCTTCGAGGCCGTGCTTGTCTCGCTGGCCGATCACGGCTTTACCCCCACCGCGATCGCTGCCCGCATGACCCTTTACAGCGCGCCCGATGCGCTGCAAGGGGCAATGGCCGCCGGTCTTCTGGGCGGCGGCTCGCGTTTCCTCGGCGTCACAGAAGACACGGGCCGCTTTCTCGCGGGCGTGCTGCTCAGCGTGGAAGGCCCACTGCCGGAGACCGATGAGCAGTGGGACGCGCTTGCCCGCAAGGCCGTTGCTGAACAGAAGGCGGCTGGTCGTTTCGTGCCGGGATTGGGCCACCCGGTGCATAAGACGGCTGACCCTCGCACTGCCGTGATGATTGAGATTGCCGCGCAGGAGGGTCTGCGCGGGCCGCACCTGCGCCTCTTCGAGGCCATTGGCCGTGTTCATCCTGACATTCTTGGTCGCAGGCTGCCGCTCAATGGGGCTGGCGTCGCCGGAGCAGCGCTGGCTGACATTGGATTGCCCCCTGAGTTGCTGCGCGGCGTAGCCCTGCTCGCGCGGGCGGCGGGCTTGCTCGGCCACCTTGCTGAAGAAATGCGCCATCCCATCGCCCCCGCTATCTACGCGGCGGTTGACCGCAACGCCGTCTACCGACCGCCTGTCGATAACGATATTCCAGACGAAGGCTAGCTTCACTCATCCAGTGCCTGCCATGTGTGCAGGCCGTGTCTGAAGGAGGTATTTTATGGCAAAGCTTGTCGCTGTCCTCGCTACCACGCATCACCCCTTCTTTTATCGGGCCAGCACCGCGCCACCGGAGGAGAGGCCCGACTTTGCCGACGAGTGGGTACGCAAAGTGCTGGCCTACCGCGAAACGCTGACACGAGCCAGACCAGATGTGCTTGTCATGGTCGGTTCTGACCACTTTCACCAGCTTTTCTACGATAACATGCCGCAGTTCCTCATCGGCAAAGCCCCGTTCTACGACGCGAACTACTATAATGAGGAGCGCGAGTTCGGGCTGCCGCGCATGTTCCTGAAGGGACACGAAGAACTCTCGGCCTACCTGCTGCGCGCCGGGCTGGATGCCGGGTTCGATTTCGCGTTCAGCAACGAACTGCGCGTCGACCATAGCATCACGTGTCCTATCATCACGACGCGCCCGCAGGCGGATCTGCCTATCGTCCCCATCTACACGAACATCTTCGCCCCTCCGCTGCCGCAGCCGTGGCGCTTCGTGGAACTGGGCCGCACGCTGCGCCGCCTCGTCGAGGCATGGCCCAGCGATGAGCGCGTCGCCATCATCGGCACCGGCCATCTTTCCCTCGAACTCGGCGGGCCACGCCAGTTTGGTCCGCACGGGCCTGACCCCGAGTTCGACCGCAAGGCCGTGGAATGGATCGCTTCCGGTGATATCGAGGGCGCGTTACGCGAAGTCTCGCTCGAAAGCCTCTGGAAGCCGGGAAATGCTACGCATGGCTTCCTCGACTTCATGCTGATGATGGGCGTTGCCGGGGGAGTCAGGGCCGATTACGCCGATTCTCTCGACCTGTTCCATACAATGGAAGCGTACTTTACCTGGTATCCAGAATCCTTAAAACGGGACCCGAATGGAGTTGACGCATGAGCAAATATCTCCTCAACAAGTTCATTTTCACCGTCGACCGCGACCCGGAACTGCTTGAGCGTTACCGTGAAGACCCGCGCGGCACCGTGACCTGGTGGGAGACCGAACGGGCGAATGTTATCCTGAACCTGCCGGAGAGTGAACGCAGCACCTGGCAGAAGTTCACTGATGAGGAGCGCGAGGCGCTGGCGACGCATGACTACGTCAAACTGTTCGAGCTTGGCGCGCACAATTTCCTGACCCTCACGCTCTTTATCGGTCTGTTCGAGCGTGACTACGAGGAGCCGCTTGCCTTCCAGCGCGAATATGCGCGCAAACTCGCGCACTGGTCGCTGCCCTACCCGGATATCACTACATAACATAGAAAACCGGCCCGGATATGTCATTCTGAACGCAGATCCCCTTGGCGAACGGGTTGTGGACTGCGCAGCGCCTCTGGCGCTGCGCAAACCCGAAAGAGCCGCTCTGCGGCGAGAAGTCAAAGCAGAGCGTTCGCCAATGGTATCGAGCGCAGCGAAGAATGACATGCGAGAAGATCTTTTTATGGCCAGACATGGGCCGGGGTTGTTCTGATTTTTGTATCTAGAAAAACGTATCTGATGGAGGAGAACGGGTGACTGAGAAGCTTTTGACGACAGTTGTGGGCAGCTATCCGCAACCGGAGTGGCTGGTGGATCGTGAGAATTTACAGCGTCGGTTGCCCCCGCGTGTGAGGGCGCGAGACATCTGGCGCATCCCTGAACCCTTGCTGCAGCAGGCCCAGGACGATGCTACCCTGCTCGCCATTCGCGATATGGAACGGGCGGGCATCGACATTATTTCCGACGGGGAAATACGCAGGGAGAGCTATTCCAACCGCTTCGCCACTGCATTAGCAGGAATGGACCTCGATAATCCCGGCTTGATGCTGGGTCGCACAGGGCGTGTCAACCATGTGCCACGGGTCGTTGGCCCGATTCGCCGTCTCTACCCGGTTGAAGCGCGTGACGTGGAATTTTTGCGCCGCAACACCGACCGCCGTATCAAGATCACCGTCCCAGGCCCGTTCACCATCACGCACCAGGCGCAGGATGACTATTACCACGACGAGAAAGCCCTGGCGCTGGATATCGCGGCGGCGGTCAACGAGGAGATCAAAGATCTGCAGGCGGCAGGGGCCGACGTGGTCCAGATCGATGAACCATATCTGCAAGCGAGGCCGCAGCAGGCGAAAGTCTACGGCGTAGAGGTCATCAACCGCGCTCTGGAAGGGATTGAGGGTACAACTGCCTTGCACCTCTGCTTTGGCTATGCCGCCATCGTGCCTGACCGTCCCGGCCAGTACGCTTTCTTGCCGGAACTGCGCGATAGCGTCGCTAAACAGATTTCGATTGAAGCGGCTCAACCTGACCTCGACCTCTCCGTCTTGCGTCAGCTAAGCGGAAAAACCATCATTCTCGGCGTCCTGAATCTGGGCGATATGCAGGTGGAGACGCCTGAGATGGTGGCCGGACGCATCCGCGCCGCCTTAGAGTACGTAGAGCCGGAGCGCCTGATCCTGGCCCCCGATTGCGGCATGAAATACCTGCCGCGAGATGTAGCCTTCGGCAAGCTCTGCGCAATGGTCGAAGGTGCCAGGATGGTGCGAGACGCACTGTAAACGCATATCTGAACAACCCGCATTGCCTGAATGAGTGGGTCAGAGGCGCGGACTGGCAATTACCAGAGGTCCAACGGCGATAGCAGGGGCATTTTGCCCCTTTTATCAATGAGCGTCTCCGCCAGAGGAACCAGAGATAGGCCATCTTTCCGCTTGCGGAAATCGGCAATTCTTGCGTGGGCGTATCAACGAGAGATTGCCCTGCGCAGCCGCTCCATAGCCTGCGCGACGGTCTCTCGGTTGTTGTAGACGCCGGAACCGGAGACGAACAGGTTGGCACCGGCCTGGACGACGAGAGGGGCGGTAGCCTCGTGGACACCGCCATCGACTTCGAGGTCGCAGTGGAGACCCCGTTCGTTGATGACCTGGCGCATGCGCCGGATTTTGGGCAGCGTTTCAGGGATGAATTCCTGGCCTCCAAAGCCGGGGTTGACGGTCATGATGAGCACGAGATCGAGCATGGTGAGGATGTCGTCGAGCATGAAGGTAGGCGTCGAGGGCGTGAGGGCGACTCCCGCCTGCTTGCCAGCCGCCTTGATCTGCTGGATGAGACGATGCAGGTGCGGACTGGTCTCCTGGTGAATGATGATGACGTCTGCCCCGGCATGGGCGAAATCGTTGATGTAGAGTTCCGGGTTGCCAATCATCAGGTGCGCTTCCAGGGGAATATCGGTGCTGCGGCGCACGGCCTCGACGATCAGCGGCCCCATCGTGATGTTGGGGACGAAATGGCCGTCCATGACATCGATCTGGATGCGCGCCGCGCCCGCCTCGGCTGCCTCACGCACCTGTTCGCCCAGCCGCGTGAAGTCTGCCGAAAGAATGGATGGAACGATGCCTACCATAACGCTATTTCCCCCTTATGCAGTTGTATGATATGAGCCGCGTAGTTGGGAGGCGGCGGCGCTGTCGAGCATCCAGGTCACTTCGCCGTGAGGTGGGCGCACGGTCTGCGCCGGATATTCGTCCGGTTCGTAGGCGCCTTCGAGGACGTGGTAGACGGCATCGGCTTTCTCCTTGCCCGTGACGAGGAAGAGGACGTTTCTGGCCGCGTTGAGCAGAGGCGGCGTGAAGGTGAGCCTGTCAGGCGGTGGTTTCGGCACGCTGACGGGCATGACCAGTCGCCCGGTGGCGGAGAGGGAGGGCTGGTGTGGGAAAAGTGAGGCGGTGTGACCCTCCGGCCCCATGCCAAGCTGAATCAGGTCGAAGGCGGGGATGCCGTTGGTGCCGAAGACACGCTGCATCTCCCGCGTATATTCATCCGAGGCAGCCTCACGGTCGGGCTGGTCGGCGGGCATGCGATGGATGTTGGCGGCGGGGATGGGTGCTTTGCTGAGCAGGACCTGCTCGGCCATACGGTAGTTGCTCTCAGGGTCGTCGGGCGGAACGCAGCGCTCGTCGGACCAGAAGATCTCGACAGTGCTCCAGTCGATCTGGCTGCGGTACGGATCGGTGGCGAGCAGCCCGTAGAGCGCTTTCGGGGTGTTGCCACCGGAAAGTGCGAAGGTAAAGCGGCCATGTGTGACAATGGCCTGATTGGCGAGACGCACGATATATGTTGCGGCCTCATGGTTGAGGGTGTCGTCGTTTGTAAAAATGTCGATATTCATAACAACTATGCTCCTTGTACAAATCCATAGGGGCGATACCTGGGGCTAGCCCGGTGCGGTCCGGTTCATGGTTGCCATACGGACCGGCCCCAGGCCTCGCCCCTACAGATTTCCCTGAATGTTATCCCAGCAGGTCGGCCAGCTCGCGCAGCGTTTCCTCAAAGGTATAGTCGCGACCGGTGAATTCCAGTTCTGTCTGGAGCAAGTCGCTTTCTTCCTGATTTGAGGCAAGGCTAACGGTGCGCTGTGGGCGCGTCTCCTGCGAGAGTTCGATGGTTGTCAGAACGTGCTCTGTATCGTTTTCACGGTTGATGGTGAAGGTAGCTGCTTTACTCTCTATCTTGCTTTTGAGCGTGACGCGCACAGGCGAGCCGGGACGCAACTCCGGGTAGACACGTGGAATGAGTTCAAGGCTTGTGTTCTGCGTTTTCTTTCCGGAGCGAGGCATATCTGAAAGCAGAGCAGTCGGATTGACGGCGAGCGTGCGCTCCAATTGCCAGCGGTAGTGACCGCTCTCCCTTTCGCGTATCTCCTTTTCTGAGAAAGAGCGTTGCAAGCCGAGGCGTCCTTTGAGCCAGCCGGCAAGTAAGAAGGCGCTGGTCGGGTTGGGAGAGATTTCTCCCCTTTCGCTTTGCAGTGGTATGGCAAGGGGAGCGACGGCGTGTTCGATTTCGATAGTGTGGATGCCTGACAGATAAGGCAGGAGTTCCGGTGTATCAAAAAACTGGGCGACCAGTTGCCGCCAGGGCATGATGCGCTCCCAGTTCATATCGCTGATGGCGATACCCTGATGGCTTTGCATGAGCGAGGACAGCGCCAGTAAATCTTCTTCGGGATTAAGGAAAGTGCTGGTGTCAATAATGACGCGGTTGCTGATTTCCACCAGGCCTTTGAAGACGGTATCATTGCTGGCCGGTTCGCCGATCCACCACAGGTAGGCAGGCAGGTCTGGTTTGAGTAGCGGGCGCACAATGTTGGCAGCCGAGCGCAGGGCGGAGCCGGAGAGCAGGAGCGTTGTCTGCTCGAAGCAGTGGCGCATCAGGTCGGAGATAATGGAGAAGCAGCGCAGCGTAACCCAGGCGGAAAGAGCATCTATAGGCGTGCTGCGATCAAGAATTAAGATGGTAACGCGTGCCAGGTGGGTGGTTGAAAGATAACGGAGCAGCGCGCTGGCCTTGCGGGCCGTTTCGATATCGGGCGCGCAGATAAGCAGATTGAGTACGCTGGTGCGCACATAGAGGTTCGACCCCGTCCGCATATTGTCGGCGGACATTTTCCAGAGGAAGGCCAACTGGTCCTCGAACTCGTCCAGCGAAATTGGCCTGCCTGCCCAGGGTATACGAATATCTGGATTACCGGCTGTCCCCTTAGTCATGCATCTTTCCCTCGCTAGTGTGAACTTCATCGTTCCGGCTAAGGACGCCGCCAGCGGCGACCATCCCGCCAGATGAATTCATCGGCGGCCTGCGGTCCCCACGAGCCGGATTCGTAGGTGAGGATCGTCTCACGCGGCTCGTTCTGCCACTCATCAAGAATGCCCTGGATAAAGGCCCAGGCAGCCTCGACTTCATCACGGCGCGTAAATAGCGACTGGTCTCCGATCATGCAATCGAGGAGCAGGCGCTCGTAGGCTTCGGGTTGAGCGCGGGTAAAAGACGAGCCGTAGAAGAAATCCATGTAGACAGAGCGTATTTGCATATCGACTTCCGGCCCCGGCACCTTGGCGGCGAACTTGAGCGAGATGCCTTCGTCCGGCTGGATGCGCAGCACGAGCACGTTTGGCTCGACCTGTCCGTGCGCTTCGCTCTGTTTGAAGAGCACGAGCGGCGGCTGTTTGAACTGAATGGCGATTTCCGAAACGCGCTTGGGCAGGTGTTTGCCGGTGCGCAGGTAGAAGGGAACGTTGGCCCAGCGCCAGTTATCGATATAGGTTTTGAGGGCGACGTAGGTTTCGGTCATGGAGACAGGTGAGACGCCCGTCTCTTCGGTGTAGCCCTTGACCTGCTTGCCGCCGACCCAGCCGGGACCGTACTGCGCCCGGATGGTGTTGATGATGACATCGCGCCCAGCCATGGGCTGCAGGGCGTGCAGGACTTTGACTTTCTCATCGCGCACAGCGTTGGCCTCAAAGTTGATGGGCGGCTCCATCGCTACCAGCGTCAGCAGTTGCAGCACGTGGTTCTGGATCATGTCGCGAATGGCCCCTGACTCCTCGTAGTAACCGGCGCGCCCCTCAATACCAATGTTTTCGGCGACGGTAATCTGCACGTGGTCAATGTACTGGCGGTTCCAGATCGGCTCGAAGATGCCGTTTGCCAGGCGGAAGACGAGAATGTTCTGCACCGTCTCTTTGCCGAGGTAGTGGTCAATGCGATAGACCTGATCCTCGCGGAAGACTTTCGCCACCTGCCGGTTGAGTTCGCGTGCGGAAGCAAGATCATGGCCGAAAGGTTTTTCGATGATAATATGTGTCCAGCCTTTCCGGCTCCTGTTGAGTCCGGCTGCCCCCAGGTGCTGAATGATCTCAATATACTGGCTTGGCGGTGTAGAGAGATAAAAGACACGATTGCCGCCCGTGCCGCGATCGTGGTCGATAGTGCTTAGCAGGTTGGAGAGCTTCTGGTAGCCTTCTGGATTGTCGAAATTCATCTGGTGGTAGAAGAGACCGGAGGCAAAGCTTTCCCATGCCTGCGGGTTGACCGGTTCCCCGCCGTATTCGGCGATGGCGTCGTGGGCCTGCTGGCGAAATTCCTCGGTAGTGAAAGGGCGACGCGCTACTCCGACTATAGAAAATCCTGCTGGCAGCGGGTATTCGACTGCCAGTCGGTAGAGAGCAGGCAACAATTTCCGGTGTGTCAGGTCGCCTGTAGCCCCGAAAATAACCATGACGCAGGGTTCCAGGCTGTGTTTGATGCGTAGCCCCTCTCGAAGTGGGTTGGGGGCCTCGACTACGCTCCGTTGAGGCATTATACGATCTCCTGATGTGTTTTATACGACTGTTAACGGTTCCTCATTATCATGTACAATTGTATGCCTTCTGTCAATCCTTGAGATATAGTAGGTTGCCGTTCGGAGCCGATTGATCGGTACCGAGAATGAATAGGCCTACCCGGAATGGATACGGTTCATTATCACTACCTGCGTTCCTCTTGTTTTATCCTTGTTCATCCATCAGACTGATTGTTCGATAGTATGCAAGCCCTGACCGAGATTTCCAGCGATGTGCATGCTGATGACGCGGCGCTGGTGATTTTTCGAGCGAGAAAATGTCGCCGAGTGCCTGAGCCGCTTTCAGGACGCCGAAGGTGTATAACTCGCCCGGGAGCCGATCTCTTCCTGTACCTGGGGATCTGACTTCCAGAATGAGGCGTGGTGATTCCAGATACGCTGTGCCGCGTTTTGCCAGTTCAGTTTCTCCAACCCGTCACAGAGGGCGGGTTGGAGATCGTTCGGGCCGCGAAAATGGGATTCCATGACCATGATCGTGTGCCCCGCTTCTAATGGGCACCTTGCTGCGCGGCCAGCGCCTGCTTCTTGGTTTCAATAGTCTTGAAGAGGTCGTGGAAGGAATCGGCGAACTTTTTCACGCCCTCGTCCAGAAGCTGCTGTGTGACCTGGTTATAGCCGATACCGATGGCCTCCAGCGCACCCAACTCGCTTTTCGCCTCCTCGATATTATTTTCAACCGTGAGGTGAACCTGACCATGATCGCGGAAGTTCTCGATGGTCTCCAGTGGCATGGTGTCGACCGTGTTGGGACCAATCAGCTGCTCAGCGTACAGGACATCGCGATAGGCCGGATTCTTGGTGCTGGTGCTGGCCCAGAGCGGACGCTGCATCATCGCTCCACTGTGCTTGAGCGTCTCGAAGCGCGGTGTGCTGAACAGCTCCTTGAAATCCTGGTAGACGAGGCGCGCGTTGGCGATGGCCGCCTTGCCTTGAAGCGACTTCAGGTACTGCTGTTCATTGGGATCTTTACTGGCTTTAACGCGCTCGTCCAGCAACCTGTCGACCAGTGTATCGACGCGGCTGACGAAGAAGCTGGCGACTGATGCAATGCTGCTGATGTCTTTGCCCTCGGCGTTGCGGGTTTCCAGGGCCTCCAGGTAAGCCTCCACCACGTCGCGGTAGGCCGCTCGTGAGAAGATGAGGGTGATGTTGACGTTGATGCCCTCAGTGAGCGCCTGGCGAATAGCCGGGATACCTTCCGGGGTGGCGGGAATCTTAATCAACAGGTTGGGGCGATCGACCATCTGCCAGAAGCGGCGCACTTCCTTGATCGTCCCCTCGGTGTCATGGGCCAGATCAGGCGAGACTTCGAGGCTGACATAGCCGTCAGCGCCGCCGGTGTGGTCGTAAATGGGGCGCAGCATGTCGGCAACAGTACGAATATCGGTGATGACCAGCGTCTCATAAATGTCGCTGGTGCTTTTGCCTTCACGGATGAGCTGCTCCATCTGCTGGTCGTAGGCATGGCCCTGGCCGATGGATTTATCGAAAATGGTCGGGTTAGCTGTTACTCCTGAGATACCGTCCTGTTCGAGCAGGTTCTTGAACATACCGTTCTGTAACTGCTCCCGGTCGATGTTGTCGTACCAGACGCTTTGTCCGAGAGCTGCCAGTTCATGCAATGGGTTGACCATAAATGCCTCCTTGTGGGTCAGGCGCGAGCGCCCTGGCTGCGCCTGCCATTTCCGTTTGCTGTTGTACGTTTGGTGGGGGAATTTCTTGCCCCTTCATAGATTGAAACACCGCTAGAGCCTTACAAATTCTTGCTTACTAGATACTTCATAAGATAACACGCGCACGCGGCCTCTATTGACGCAGCTTTGTTGCTTGCTCTCCCACAAATGTTTGCCGCGCAGGCACGCCCCAGGCGATTTCAAGATACTCCCCTCCCATGATAGCACCTGAGAGGGGAGATTTACAAATTTGGGATTTTTCGCAGCATTAGCATTTCCGCAAGGCGCTCGATTATGAACTTCAACGACCAGAATCGAGCGCCGACGGGTTTTTGTTAGTTCGCTGGCATATAAATGAAATCGTATTCGGAGCCGACAGGGTTGCCGGTGGCATGGAGCCTCATCTGCCCCTGTATCTCCTGGTATGCTCCCGTGCCGCCAGTGATGGCGAGCATCGAGTCGTTCCCATTGTCGTAATATGGCCCCTCAACCGTGATCTGACCGGCGTTCAGGAAGACTGTCCAGAAGCACTCCCAGACGCCATTGGGGTGCTGCTTATTCGTGCTTACCACTGTGCGCACGCAGTCCCCATTGTCATGCCCCACCTGCTTCGTGTCTGACGCGTTATACACAGGATTGTGGAAAGCCAGCTGGTTGCCCATGTAATCGCCATTTTTCCCACCTGGATACACCTCCCCAACCGTGTCCGTAATCGCGTGCTCCACAACAGTGAATGACGCAACCTTACTCGCGTGAACAGTGGAACTCCGGTACAGGTTCAACGACATACCGGCAAGAACGCCTACCAGGAAACAAACAGCCGCCGTGATAACAAGAACCTTCTTCATGTGCAACTCCTTTGCTGCAAAAAAAATAGTAAGAGGAACATTGGTCGGAAGGTCGCGCAGGCTCACCATGTGGGAAAGGACAACTTCCCCTTAATGAAGTATATGGATGGACGGGCTGCCTGTCAATGCATTTGTCGTGTTTTCTAATAACTTCCACCATTCTACGCCCGTGCCGCAGATATACATTTGCCCTCCCTACTGCGATCCCATTTATCTGGATTGGGACAACAATAAACGTGACCCGCAGTAGGGAGGGCAAAATCGTTTACGCTACTCCATACGCGCCGTACTGATCTTCTCTCAATCCCAGTGCTTCCTCCTGTCGTTCGATTCTGGCCTCGTGAGAGGTACGTGGAGGCAGCGAGGGCAGAGTTAGCACAAGCTCGAAATCGTCGTCTGCCGCGAGACGATTGAAGCGTTCCTGGCCGCTGGTCAGGCAGCGATGCACGAGCACGTGTTCGCCATTGTGGCGTTGAAAGCTGCCTGCTGGCTCCATGCTCCCTCCACAGGTGCTTCTGCGATCTCCCGGTCGCTGGTCATCGACGTGCCGCGAGTAGAGACAGAACGGGCAGTGGTTGCGATGCTGACCGCCAGAAGGCGGTGGACAGACAAAACGACGGCAGTGCCTGCACTTGAACACTTCTTCAGTCGAGGGTCGCTGCTTGCGCACGTAGCGCGGGTGAGTGTAGTCTTCCTCACCCGCTCGGATCGTTCTCCTGTATGTTTTTCCCAATGGCGGATCTCTTCCTTTTTTTCGCTCTGTGGTACGTTCTTCGAGTCGTTGTCGAGGCGCTGCCAGCGTTCTCTGCGTTGACAGCGCGAAGCGAAAGGACGAGATCGGTTTTCAGCGTTGAATGCCTCTTCTGTTTACTCACAAAACCGCTCCTTCTAGCCAGTTGGTTGAGGTCGATACCAGTACGGCACCGGTTACGCTACTCAGCGTTTTGCAGTCAAAAAGTGCGTGGGATTGCATGGTCTGAAGGGGCACAGGGGAGTGCGGCTGGAAGGAGGTTGAAGGGAAAGTGGACTGAGCAACAACCACCAGGTCTGATAAACTACTCACGAGATTTCAGGCTATAAGCAAAACAAAGCAGAGCCTGTTCGCAAGTCGCAGACCCCAGAGCCGTATTCGCTCAATTTGTTTGCCTATCAGCTTATCTCAAATTCACCGAGCAAGTAGCTTACCCGCAGTACCCTGCGCGGGCGACCTTTGTGGATACTTGCATCAAAAAAATCCACCATTCTAGAGGCTTTTGTATTTCTATTGCCTGAGAAAAGTATACTGGCACAAGGGAAATAAGTCAACCGTTAATCACGCGCCACCTCACTCACCTCAAAATTCTCTCCCGCCGTGTTCTCCTCCCCCTCAGCAATCCGCACCCTGTACAGTTTATCAAATCCCTCGGCATAGGTCGGCGGGACAAGTCTTTTGGCGATGGCGAAGATGCCGATGTGGGGGACGCGGGCTTTGCCGGTGCGCTGCTCGTTGCGTTTGAGGGATTGACCGACGTGCGGCTCGAAGAAATAGACGGTGATCTCGGCTCCGTGGGCGCGGCCCAGGCGAATGAGTTCGGCACGTTCTTCGAGCGAGGGGTTGGTGTTGTCGACGACGACGGAGCGTCCGGCAGAGAGCGCGGCCTCGATGAGCTGTGCCTGCCTGCTTCCCCTGTGCCTCTGCAGCAGATCTTTACTGACCAGTTCGTGCGTCCCGGCAAAACGCTGCCGGTAAAACGTGCTTTTCCCCGCTGCCTGCAATCCGGTGAGAATGACCAGTTCCACGGCTTCCTCCATCCAGTATACAAATGTCATTCTGAGCGCAGCGAAGAATCTCTTGCGGGCAGCGTTGACCGGATGGCTAGCTGAGATTCTTCGCTGCGCTCAGAATGACATGTAAAAGACGCGACTAATCTTTGAGGAGTTCGCGGGCGATGACGAGACGCTGAATCTGATTGGTTCCTTCGTAGATTTGCGTGATTTTGGCGTCGCGCATCATGCGTTCGGCGGGATATTCCTTCATGTATCCGTAGCCGCCGAGGATCTGGATCGCGTCGTTGGTCACCTCCATTGCCTTGTCGGAAGCAAACATCTTCGCCATGGCGGAGTACATGCTGAAGTTCTTCTCACCGCGATCGATCATCTCAGCCACGTTGTAGACGAGCAGACGGGAGGCTTCCACTTTTGTCGCCATATCGGCCAGCATAAACTGGATGCCCTGATTCTCAGCAATGGGCTTGCCAAACTGGATGCGCTGTTTGGAGTACGAGACGGCAAGGTCGAGCGCGCCTTGAGCGATGCCCAGTGCCTGCGCGCCGATGCCGGGACGGGTGCGGTCCAGCGTCATCATGGCAATCTTGAAACCCTCACCCTCGCGGCCAAGCAAATTCACGGCAGGCACCTCACAATCGGTGAAGATCAGTTCCGCCGTCTGCGACCCCTTGATGCCCATCTTATCTTCAATGCGCCCCACAGAGAAGCCGGGGAAATCCTTCTCCACGATAAAGGCGCTGATGCCGCGTGTTCCCTTCTCCGGCTCGGTCAGGGCAAAGATGGAGGTAACCTGCGCCAGTCCGCCATTCGTAATGAAGCGTTTTGAGCCATTGAGGATGTATTTATCCCCCTTGCGTACTGCTGTTGTGCGCATTGCGGCTGCGTCTGAGCCGGAACCCGCCTCTGTCAGCCCGAAGGCTGCCAGCCATTCACCACTCGCAAGCTTCGGCAGATACTGCTGTTTCTGCTCTTCATTACCCGCCAGTATGATCGGCAGCGAGCCAAGTTGCTGCACTGCCAGCAATAAACCGGTTGTGGCACAGTAGCGGGATAGCTCCTCAATCGCCATCACTACCGCCTGCTCGCTTGCGCCGATACCGCCATACTCAACCGGGAATGGCATCGCGTAAATATCCTGCTGTGCCAGCAGTTCCTTCATATCCCAGGGAAACTCTCCCGTGTGATCAATTTCCGCCGCTCGTGGCGCGACCCGCTCGCGAGCCAGTTCGCGAATCGCCTCAATCAACGCCTGTTCGTCTTCGGTGACATGAGCCACAGCCATGATATGCTCCTTATTATATTGCTAGAAATGAACCGTTTATACACGACTATGAACGAGTATATCACAGAAGCGAGGGGCAAGCGAAGGCCCGCCCGAACGCGCGCGCGTTCGGGCGGGCCTTCGCTTGCCCCTCGCTAAACCCGTGACATCGTCTTCTGCTCTTCCGGGTCAACCGGGTGAATCATGAAATCAAGGCTCATCCAGAAGCTTTTGGCGTGGCGGAAAAAAAGCAGGGGAAGGATGACGCACATCGGGATGCCAATGATGACCAGCGGCCAGATCGAGAGACCAGAAACGGCCAGCCAGATGACCAGTGGTACCGTCACTAGAGCGATCAGCAGCTCTGTGACCACGAGGTTGAGGGCTATTGCTCCTGTCCAGTACCCCTCCTCGCGCTCGTAGCGCCAGCCACAGACGGGACACTGGTCATACATGGTATAAAACCGGCGGAACAGCTTCCCTTTGCCGCAGTACGGGCAGCGCAGGCGAAGACCGCTCCATAATAAACGAAGGAATTCACTCATCTCTATACTCTCCATTATTGGATGTGTTATCACAACGACAAAATAGAAAGGTATACACTGCCTGTACGTATATACAAACGTGAGAGAGGCGAGCAACCTTCCTGGATGAAATCGAAACAATAATTTGTTTTGTATTATAGCATGGTATAAATGCAGGCCGGTGGGGTGTTGCCCGTGAGATTACGGGTTATTTCCCACTAGCCAAACGGGAAAGAACATGGTATAATTACCCATAGCAATCGATAGAAATGTTTTTCAAGGAAAGTGGGGCGTCCCCCACTTTTCTGTTTGCCAGGGGCATTTTCTTTGCACTAGAAAAAACGACGGAATGTCTACCAGGCGCCAGCGGGAGGAAGAAGGTTTATGAGAAGCGAATTTCAAGCGGCCATCGCACAGTTGATAGCCGAGAAGGGACTACCCCGCGAAGTGGTCATGGAAACCGTAGCCAATGCCCTGCTATCTGCTTATCGCAAAAGCTTCGGCGGTGGTGAAAACGTCCGCATAGAGGTTGATAAAAACGGCGAAGTCCATGTCTGGGCCTCGAAGCGCGTGGTCGCCCAGGTTCAGGATAGCAACGAGGAGATCTCTCTGGCGGAGGCACAGCGGCTCTATCCACATGCGGCGCTGGGGCAAATGATCGACGTCGATTCGTCCAACATCTTCTCCAAAATCCCGACGCAGACGGCCAAGCAAGTCATCTTGCAGCGCATCCGTGAAGCGGAGCACGAGCATCTTTACGATCAAATCAAGAACTGGGTTGGTGAGATTCGTCTTGGTACGCTCACGCGCAAAGACCCCGTGCGCGGTTGGTCCATTGATTTTGACCTCGATAAGGCTGACAAAGTTGAAGGCGTCATGCCGCCTGCCGAGGAAGTACCAACCGAACGCTATCGTCCGGGGCAGCGCCTGCGCGTCTATGTCTACGATGTGCGCCGCGTCCAGGGTCGTATGTTGCAGATTCTGGTCTCGCGTACCCATCGCGACCTTGTGCGCCGCCTTTTCGAGTCTGAAGTACCAGAAATCTACGAGGGGACGGTCGAAATCAAGGCCATTGCACGCGAGCCGGGTAGCCGCTCCAAAGTGGCAGTTGTCGCACGCCAGGAAGGGCTTGACCCCATCGGCTCCTGCGTCGGGGTGCGGGGGTCGCGCATCAACAACATTGTGCGCGAACTCAACGATGAGAAAATAGATATCATCCAGTGGAGTCCAGACGCGGCCACCTTCGTCGCCAACTCGCTCAGTCCGGTCAAACCGCTCAGGGTGGAGCTGCGTGAGTCCGATCACACCGCGCTCGTCACCGTGCCGGAGAAGCAACTCTCGCTCGCCATCGGCAAAGATGGGCAGAACGCTCGCCTCGCCGCCAAACTGACCGGGTGGCGTGTCGATGTCACGAAACCCGCCGAGGGCGAAATCTTTGAAGAACTTCTGGATGAGGCCCGCGAACCGGTAGCATCGCACTCGCGTCGAGAGCGCGAGCGGGGCAGTGGGCGGCACGAACGAGGCGAACGTGGTGAGCGCGGCGACCGTTACGAGCGAGGCGACAGGCGCTCGCACCATCGCGGCCACTAATGCAACTACTAATATGGACCCTGTAGGCGCCGATTGATCGGCCCTGTGACCTTATTGCCAGTCAATCGACGCCTACGGGATAGGATTATCGCAGGAAAAGGGAGAGGGGAAAGATGGCGAAGACAGCAAAACAGCCAAAACGTCAGAAGCATATCCCATTGCGCACCTGCATCGCCTGCCATGAGACGAAGCCAAAACGCGAACTGCTGCGCGTCGTACGCACTCCCGATGGACATGTCGTGATGGACGCTACAGGCAAAAAGTCCGGTCGCGGCGCGTATCTGTGCGCCCGTCGCTCCTGCTGGGAAACCGCTATGAAAAAAAAGCGGCTTGAGCAGGAATTTGAAACAACCATCTCAGACGAAGATCGGGCAGCTCTGGAGGCTTTCATTGCAACCCTGCCCAGAGATGAAACTCCGTCAGAGCAGGCACAACCAGAGGGAGCACAGGCAGCTTCCAGAGATAGGAAACGGGCCGGTGTTTCTCAGGGGTAGCGCAAGAACAGAGAAACATACCCCAAAGTGTGAAAAGCTTGCAACGAAGAGTATTCTAAGCTATACTGAAGTAAATTGTAGTTCTTCCAATCCCTTCACGGGGTGCGGAACTATTTACTGTTTCCATCCGGCAAGATTGCCGGGTGAAGTGTATTCGATAGTTATTATTCTTATGCGTCATTGTATCTCGACTCTTAACAGAGACACAGCCCCTCGGCAACAGGGCAGTAGTGGTGAGTATATGTTTGCGGAGCGATCGCTATGACCAAGTAACCATAGCAACTACGCCTTAGAGCGCAGACTAAAACCATGCCTGGCACTGACCAATGAGGGACTGTCTCCCCTTCCTTTATATGTAATTGAGGGGGCGACAGTCCTTTATCGTGGCTGTGAAGTGAGATTTCCAACGCCACCTGTGGCGCATTAAATTATGAGAAGGGAGTCTTCTTCATGAGAAATATATCAGAATCTCCAGAAGGAAATGAGCAGGCAAAGGTAAGAAGCAGCCAGGCCCGTCAGAGCGCTGCCCAGCCAAAGGAGAGTGCCACGCAAGGCAGCCAGGATCAGGAAGGAAAATCTCCTAATCGCCGTCGCACTACCTCGCCGACCGCTGGTAATCAGGCACATACTACAGCAAGCACCAGAACTGATCGGCCCGCGTCGGCTTCTTCGTCACGGACGGCACCGGCAACCGGCAATTCAACCGCAACGCGCGCCGCTTCTCCTGATCGACATAGTAGCGGCCCGGCGACAGCGAGTAGGGCTGGAACAGCGAACACACCTGCTCATAGACAGCCTGCCAGCAACAGTGGAACGGCAGGCACTCAGCAGCGTCCTGCTCACGGAAACACACCCAATCGTGCAGCGACAGGTCCGGCAGCGTCTTCCAATGTAGCAGCGGCGCGACCGGCAAATCGCCCGACCAGTAGCAACATGCAGACACGGCCTGCCAGCGGCGTGAGTGGGAGTGGGCCTCGTACCGGCCAGGGATCAACTCATCCGAATGGCGGACGACAATCTACCGTGGCACATCCCACTCACGCCCGTCCGGGAACTGCTAGTCGTCCCGGCGCACCGGCGCAACGCCCGGTAGAGCGGCGCGCCGTGGCAGTCAAAGAGAAGCCAACCGGGCCGGTAGCCATTCCGCCGCAGATCATCGTCAAAGACCTGGCCGAACTCCTGCACACCACGCCCAACGAGGTCATTCGCAACCTCATCAAGCACGGCGTCTTCGCCAGCATTAACCAGGTCGTCGAGTACGAGAACGCGGCCACCGTTGCGCGCGAACTGGGCTTCGAGCCAGAGCAGAGCGCGGTCACCGCTGCGCCAGCCGTGCAGAGCGAACACGGCCTCTCGGCTAACGAGATCATGATGGCTACGCGCAACGATCACAACACGGTCGTCATCCCGCCTGTCGTCACCATTATGGGCCATGTCGACCATGGCAAAACCTCCCTGCTCGACACCATTCGTAAAACAAAGGTCGCGGCAGGCGAAGCCGGTGGCATTACGCAGCACATCGGCGCGTATCAGGTGGAGATCAACGGCAAGAAAATCACCTTCCTTGACACTCCCGGTCATGAGGCTTTTACCGCCATGCGCGCGCGTGGCGCCCAGGTCACACATATCGCTGTTATTGTGGTAGCCGCCGACGATGGCGTCATGCCACAAACGCGCGAGGCTATCGCGCACGCTCAGGCGGCGAAGGTACCGATCATTATCGCGATTAATAAGATTGACAAAGACAATGCCAATCCTGATTATGTCAAGCAGCAGCTTGCGGAAATGGGCATCGTGGTCGAGGAATACGGCGGCGATGTCGTCAGCGTCCCGGTTTCGGCACGCAAGAACATCGGCATCGATGACCTGCTGGAAATGATCCTGCTGGTCGCTGAAATGCAGGACATTCGTGCCAATCCGAACGCGCCTGCTGTTGGCACAATTATCGAAGCCAAACTGGATAAGACCAGCGGCCCGACAGCGACCGTACTGGTGCAGCAGGGCACGCTCAAGATGGGCGATAACATCGTCGTCGGCCCCATCTTCGGCAAGGTGCGCGCCATGTTCAATGACCGTGGCAAGCGCATCCAGAAAGCTCCACCGAGCACGCCGGTCAGCATTCTCGGCCTACCCGAAGTCCCCAACGCCGGTGACCGCCTCGAAGTGGTAGCTGACGAGCGCACAGCGAGACAGATGGCAGAACAGGTCGCCGAGCAGCGCCGCCGTGAAAGCGGACCGCTGGGACAGATCAGCCTCGATACCCTCTATATGCAAATGCAGGAGGGCAATGTCAAGGAACTCAACCTCGTGCTCAAAGCTGATGTACAGGGTTCTGTCGAAGCGATCAAAAACGCGCTTTCCAAGGTCAGCGAGGAGAACGAAAACATCAAGGTGCGCCTGATTCACGAAGGCGTCGGCAATATCAGCGAAACCGATGTCCACCTGGCTTCCGCCTCGAAGGCCATCATCATCGCCTTCAATGTCAAAGCCGATGGTGCCGCGTTGCGTCTGGCTCAGAAAGAGGGCGTCGACATTCGCTACTACAATGTGATCTATAAGCTGACCGATGACATCCAGGCGGCTATGATTGGTATGCTCGAACCGACGTATCGCGAAGTGGTCGAGGGTCATGCTGAGGTTGCGCAGACCTTCAAGGCCGGTCGCAACCTCGTCATCGCCGGTTGTCGCGTGACTGATGGTAAGATCACACGCTCTGCCACTGCCCGCGTCATGCGCAAGAGTGAAAAGGTCTACGAAGGCAAAATTGCCTCGCTGCGGCGCGGCAAAGATGATGTGCGCGAAGTCGCTTCTGGCTACGAATGCGGTGTCGTGCTCGAAGATTTCACCGACTATGAAATCGGCGACGTCATCGAAGCTTTCGCCCAGGAACGTGTTAAGCCCGGAATGTAATTTCCCCATTCGATGAGATAAGCGGTTGCGAGAGTGCTTGTCGGTGCTCGCGCCCCTGCGCGTCTCATCGAAATACTTTTAAAGGTGAGAGAAACGCTATGCCAAATCCGCATCGACAGGAAAAACTGGGTGAATTAATCGCGGTGGAGATCAGCGACCTGCTGCGCACGCGCGTGAAAGATCCGCGTGTTGGCTTCGCCAGTATCACCCGCGTTGAGGTGAGCGGCGACTTCCGTCATGCTAAAATCTTCATCAGCGTCATGGGCAGCCCGGAAGAGCGGCAGGAGACGATGAAGGCACTCAAACACGCTTCCGGCTTCCTGCGCCACGAACTGGCTTCCCGTCTCACCCTGCGCTATATGCCGGAACTCGCTTTCCGCCTCGATACTTCCATCGAAAAGGGAGCGCATGTGCTCAACCTCATTCGCCAGGTCGAACTGGAAGAGCAGCAACAGGCCCAACAAGCCCAACAGGAACAACGGGAACAAACGCCGGTACAACCACAAGGAGACGAGGTTAGATGAGTGTTACCCTTTACGACCTGAGCAGACAAATCAACCCTTGCCTTGTGCAGCAGGCAATGGATCTCATCAGGCCGGCACAGCGTATTGCTCTGCTGGCCCACGAACATCCTGACGGCGACTGCATCGGTTCTGCTCTCGGCCTTGCCCACATCCTGCAACAGGTGGGCAAGACCGCCGTTCCCGTTTGCGCCGACGTACCGCCGAAAACGCTGAACTTCTTGCCCGGCATCGAGATGGTGCAGCGCACGCTCGGCGATCAGGACTATGATCTGGTCTTCGCGCTCGATGCTGGCGAACTCAGTCGCTTCGGCCCCGTCTACGAGCAGGCCAAAGCCTACCTCGACACCGTCAACATCATCAATATTGATCACCATATCAGCAGCAGCGGCTGTGGCACCGTCAACATCATCGATCCTTCCGCCGCCGCAACTGCTGAACTGGTCGTGCTTTTCCAGCAGGAAGCTGGTCTGCCCCTCAACAGAGAGGCTGCTATCTGTCTGCTCACCGGCATCATTACCGATACCAGTTCGTTCCAGTACACCAACACCACCCCGCGTGTGCTGGAAGTGGCCGCAGTACTCATGCAAGCGGGAGCTATTCCAGAACCCATCGTCCAGAGCATGTATCGCACTCGCCCACTTGCTCAGGTGCGTTTTCAGGCAAAAGTTATCGATAATGCCAGCATCGCCTGTTCTGGCCGCCTCATGTGGTCCTACGCCACGGCAGCCACTCTGGCCGAGAGCAAAGCTATTCCTGAAATGGACGACGGCTTCGCGGGCATGATGCGCGACATCGAGGGCGTGCAGGTAGCAGCATTCTTCAAGAGCTACGACGAACCAGACATCACCCGCCTCAGCCTGCGCGCCGCCGCGCCCTACAACGCGGCGGAAATTTGCCAGCGTTTCGGAGGGGGTGGCCACCCCCGCGCCGCCGGTGCTACCATCCACAAGCCTATCGAGGCTGCCATGCAGGAAGTCATCTCCTACCTGAAACACATCATGGGCTGTGAGGAACCGACGAACTCACAGGGGACACAGGAATGACAGACACACATGAGGTGAGCGGCATTCTCAACATCAATAAAGCGGTTGGCATGACCTCGCATGACGTGGTGGCAAGGGTGCGTCGGCTGCTCAAACAAAAGCGGGTCGGTCATACCGGTACGCTCGATCCACTTGCCGACGGCGTGCTGCCCATCTGTACTGGTCAGGCCACGCGCGTCGCCGAATACCTGAGCGAAAGTGGCAAAGCCTACCTTGCCGAGGTCATCTTCGGTACCGTCACCGACACTTACGATGCCGAAGGAAGCATTATCCGCACCTCGGATACCTCCAACCTCACGCTGGCGCAGATCGAGCAGGCCTTGCCGCACTTTCTCGGCAAGCAGACGCAGGTTCCTCCGCGCTACTGCGCCGTCAAGCTCAAGGGCCAGCCCGCTTACAAGCTTGCCCGAGCAGGAGAGGAGATCGCGCTGGAGCCGCGCCCGGTCACCATCTATCGCCTGGCTATCCAGAACTGGCAGTCGCCGCGCCTCACCCTCGTCATCGAGTGCAGCAAAGGCACCTACATTCGCTCGCTCGCCTACGACCTCGGCGAATATCTCGGCACCGGGGCTTATCTCGCCGCGCTCACGCGCACGCGCAGCGGCCCCTTCACGCTCTCGGATAGCATCACACTCGAACAGCTTGCTGAAGCTATGGAAAGCGGCAAGCTCGCAGACTACCTGCATCCCATCGACAGCGCCCTGCAGCACCTGCCCGCGCTCTTCCTCGACACAGCCACTGCCGCCAGCGCCCTGCACGGCAATGCCTTCCACAATCCTGCCGATAACGGTGAGACACCTGAACCCGGTCAAATGGCACGTGTCTACGCCCCTGACGGCCACCTGCTCGCCATCACAGCGTGGGATGCAGGGCATGAGGTGTGGCAGCCCAGAAAAGTCTTCTCACTATGAACGATAACCTTTTTGGCTACTTCCTTACCTTGATCAAACTGCGGTTATCGAAGATGTTGATTGTGCCTGCTGGCTGCAACTGGCCGGAAAAGAGGAAAGTCTTCGTACCACATGCGAGCGGCTCCCTCTATCTGCTCGATGCACCCACCACACACCCACGGCTTCCAGTTTCGCGCGGATCTGTCCAGTTCTTCGCTCAGTATTGTATTATATCTCTTAGCTGTGGGAACCGTTTTCCCATCAGGAAAACGACCGGTACCTGGCAGAAGCGATTGATATGATAGAAGAGCCTGGATATCAGAGAAAGGGTATCCATAGTGCAAGAAGCCGCGATACCGTTATTGAGTAGCTGGCAAAGCTTTTATGTCATTATCGGCTCCTCGGCAGGGGCGCTGACAGGCTTGCAGTTTGTGGTAGTCACCTTGATCGCCGGGACTTCGGCCCACAGGTCGGAAGAGGCGCTCGGGGCATTCGGCACGCCAACAGTGGTGCATTTTTGTGTCGCGCTCCTCATCGCCGCGATTCTTAGCGCGCCGTGGCCGACTCTCTGGAATGTCAGTCTCCTGCTTGGCCTCGGCGGTATAGCGGGAGTGATATATATCATCATCGTTATACAGCGCACACACCGTCAGAACGACTATCAACCGATACTGGAAGACTGGCTGTGGTATGTAATATTTCCGCTTGTCTCCTACGCTGCGTTTGCCGTCGGAGCAATTCTGCTGCTGCTCGACGCGGAACCGGCGCTGTTTATCATCGCCGCTGCCACGCTCCTGCTCGTGTTCATCGGCATCCACAACGCGTGGGATAGCGTGCTCTATATTAGCGTCCAACATTCTAAGCCAGAGGACAAGAGCCAGGACGAATAATGTCAGAGTCAATTCCTTTTAGCGCTTCGCCTTTATCGCATTGCGACTTTCTGATCTGCCCCATTTGTGGTCAGCCCCTCTTCCCTTCTGCAAGCGGCAACGCCTTGCAATGCCCTCGTAACCACTCTTTCGACATAGCGCGGGAGCAATATGTGAACCTGCTGCTCAAAAAAGCGTCTGGTGACACGAAAGAGATGCTGCAAGCGCGCCGCCAGTTTCTCAAAAGCGGCCACTATGCTCCACTCTCCAATAAGATCGACGAACTCGTCGCTCGCTACCTCAACGAAACAAGACTGTCCAGGCTACCTGCTGCTGCCGATGTTTCTGAGCACACGCAGGGTAGCCAATCCTGTATTTCTATCCTCGACGCGGGCTGCGGCGAAGGCTACTATCTCGGGCAACTGCGGCGCTATCTGCGCATACACCAGTCGGAGCTACCCCACTGCTACCTGGGCATCGATAGCTCGAAAGAGGCCATCAGGATGGCGGCGCGTCGCTACAAAGACATCTGCTTCCTGGTTGCCAGCATCAAGGAGCCGCTTCCCATCGCCAGCGACAGCATACAGGTATTGCTCAACATTTTCGCGCCGCGCAATGTTGCGGAATTTGCTCGCGTTCTCGTACCCGACGGACTGCTACTCGCGCTCATCCCTGGTCCCAACCACCTCCAACCTTTGCGCGACCGGCTCTCCCTGCTCAGTATCGAAGAGGACAAGCAGCAGCACGTCATCCAGCAATTTGCCTCCTACTTTAGCCTGCGCGACATCATCACACTCGACTACCGGCTTCCCCTCGACCGGCAGGCGATCATCTTGCTTGTGCGCATGACCCCCAACTACTGGCATCTCTCTGAACAGGCGCGGCAAGCTATAGAAGGAATTAAGGAAGTTCAAACGAAGATATCTCTCACTTGCCTGGTGTTTGTGAAACAATGAAATCGTCCCAGCAGGCCACCCCAGGCCATCCGCGAGGGATGGCCCTATACTATACACGCTGCTGACGCGGTTCTAAGAGCCGCGAGACAGGTTTCGTCTATAGTAGGGTCATCCCTTGCGGTCGGCCTGCGATGCGATCGACCGCCACATTCAACTCGCTATGGATGCGTCCATGTGGACCAGCTTGTGTCGTACTGCAAGCCGTTTTCCTGGTAGGTGAACGAGTATTGCAGCGTCTCGCCGGAAGTCATGCCGCTGACGGCGTAGGTCCATTGCCCGGTGCCGCTGTTGTAGCTCATCTGCACATTCTGCTGGGTGTTGCTGCCTGCGATATAGTGCAGGATGACGTAGCCTGCTGTCCAGCCGCAAGGTTGGAACCAGGCCTGGGCTGTGCTGCTGCCTGTACTGGTCACACCATCAACGTAACTACCGGAGGTACAAGTCGGCGTCGGGGTTGGCGTGGGCGTGGAAGAGGTCGAATACCAGCCTGTGTCGTATTGCAGCCCGTTCTCCTGATAGGTGAACGAGTATTGCAGCGTCTCGCCGGGACTCAGCCCGTTGACGGTATACTCCCAGCGCGCCGTGCTGCTGTTGTAGGTCATATTGACATTCTGCTGCCCGCTGCTGCCGGGGATATAGTGCAGGATGACGTAGCCTGCCGTCCAGCCGCAAGGTTGGAACCAGAAGAGGTCGCTGCTCGAACTGACGGCCTGATACCCCTGCGTGTAGCTGCTGCCACTGCAACCACCGCCAGAAGTGGGAGTGGGGGTTGGCGTAGTCGCCGAGCCGTTGGCAGTGTAGACGCGCACATAGTCGACCAGCATGGGGACACCGGACTGAGTGGCGGAGGTTGGGGTGGTGCAGCCGCAGACGCCGTCAGGGAAGCCGCCGCCCATAGCTACGTCGAGGATAACGTAGAAGGGATGATCTACGGCGTTGGTCCAGGTAGAAGCCGGAACCTGGTTTGCGCTCACCGTGAAGTAGTTGACACCATCCAGATACCAGCGAATCTGTTCGGGCGAAACGCTCCTGTCGATGATCTCGGTGTAGGTGTGGAAGCCGGTCTGACAGCCCGAGCAGGGCTGCTTGCCACTGCCGATGCCGTCTGGCTCGTTACAGGGACCACCGGGATCGGTACCGCAGTGCAGCGTGCCGTAGACGGAACTCAGCCCGTTGACATCCTCCATGATATCGATCTCACCGTCGTTGGGCCAGTTGTGATCCGTGCGGTAAGGGGTGCCGAGCGTCCAGAAGGCGGGCCAGTAGCCCAGGGCCGCGTTGCCGGAGACGTTGGGCTGCTGAATCGAGGCCGTAATTTCCACTTCGCCGCCGGCGGGTGCGCCGAAGTTATCCTGCACCGTCTCGATGCGCCCGGAGGTCCAGTTGCCGCTGGAATCACGCACCGGCGTAATTCTCAGATGGCCGTTGCCGTCCAGCGAAACGTTGGTGGTGCTGTTCGTCATCGTCTCGATCTCGCCGGTTCCCCAGCCCGTTCCCGTATCATAGATCCAGGTATTTGTGTTGACGCCCGAACCGGCGGGGCCGTTGAACTCTTCGTCAAAAATCTCGTTCCAGGATGCAGCCCTGACTGTCGGCGTTCTACCCAGTTGCATAAAGCTCAGTGCTGCAATCAACAACGAAGCAACAATGAGCAAGGCTGCGCATTGAAAAGCGAGTTGTCTGTACGGCGAGCGTCCGTTGCTCGTCTCTCTGGCAGAGAAAAATCTCCGCATTGATCGCTCCTTCTCCGACCATCACATTATGTCGGAAACGCAAGTAAACAATCCAGGAAAACGTCTACAAAACATCTTGCCTGCCACGACCGGGAAGGGCTACTCCCGGCTCTGTGGCCCCCAGATCAAATAGCGCCTGCATCATCTCCTTTCGCTTTGTCTGTATAGAAAAGGACAAGAAGGTGACATGACATCAGGATGTGCTTAACGATCCACACCCTTCTACATACAAATGACTGCTTGAATATTATGAATTACAAGCCGACGGGCATCTGGCGGGATGAGCCGCTGGATGCTCTAACTACCAGGCTTGTTGGTAGCTGAATACGAACTGGATCACCTGTCTTCGCGCTCTCAAAGGTATACTCCGGTGGCTCATTGCCTGGCCGCTTCCCTGTCCCAAGACGATGATTCGGGTCGATCATCGTCAGGAGAATTTCGGTCGCCTTGTAGCCCATCTCGGCGAAAGGCTGATGTATGGTTGTCAGCGGCGGGCGCATATGAGCGGAAAGAATATTATCATCAAAGCCCAGCACTGTTATATCTTCCGGCACTCGTATCCCCTGCTGCTCGGTGTATTCGAGCACGCCATAGGCCATCTGATCGTTGGCGGCAAAGATGGCGCTGGGCCATGCAGAGCGGTCGCGGGAGAACAGCTCTTCGGCGCAGCGTCGTCCCCCGACCGGTTCAAATGTGCCCTGGAGCAGCAAATCAGGATCGGGCGTAATACCGGCATCCTGTAATGCCTGGCAGTATCCTTCGTAACGTTCAATAGCACAAAAGTAGTGGCGAGGACCCATGATATGAGCAATGCGTCTGTGACCAAGCTCAATCAGGTAGCGGGTAGCCTCATAGGCGCTGGCTTTGTTATCGATACCAACCCAGGGAATGCGCGTTGGCTCTTCCTGGTCATCGATCATCACCATCGGCAGACCATGCTGGAAGTGCTGGACAAGGTGATGCGACAATGCACCAGGGAAGATAGCCAGCAGACCGGCAGCGAGGCGCAGGGCCAGAATGCGATCAAGCACATCGGAATGGCTGCGCTCGACATTGGAGAAGTTGATGCTGTAGAGGACGATTTCATAGGCGGTGTTCTCGATATATTCGGCAACGCCGCGCATGATTTCGGGAACAGAAGGCCAGACCAGCGGCGGGGCCAGCACACCGATCAGTCGCGTGCGACCACCAGCCAGCCCAATCGCGGTAATATTGGGGACGAAGTTGTACTCTTGAACGACGCGCAGCACGCGCTCTCTCATATCCGAGTTGACAGAGGGATTGTTATTTAGCACCCGCGAGACCGTCGCCTTTGAGACACCCGCCAGGCGAGCAATGTCCTGGATGGTCAACTTCTCTTGCATACCTTCGTCCCTGCTTCTCCGCGAGGCGAAATAAAATACTGCAAAAACGCATTAACAAACAGAACAGGTGAGAAACCGCTTTCTTTGTAAAAGAATATAACCCAGAAACCGGTTTCTGTCAAGTGTGTTTTGCCTGTATAGCATAATCTTGCCTCCTCATTGCCAGGAAGAGGAGGCTGTGATACTATAACCAGAGAAAAACTTTCAGCAGCGGGATACTATGGAATTTGATACAACACTTACAGACAGCGAACCAGTAGTACTCACCATCGGTAACTTTGATGGTATACATAGAGGGCACCAGCGTTTGATGCATGAGCTGCGAGAAACGGCAGCGATGCTCAATAGTAAGCCAGTGCTTGTCACTTTTGTGCCGCATACTCTGCTGGTCGTGCGGCCAGAGATCGATCTGCAACTCCTGACCACGCTGGAGGAGAAGCTCGCTCTCACGCAGCAATACGGTGGCATCGACGATAACATCGTCATCCACTTTACGCCTGCAGTCATGGCGATGGGCGCAGATGACTTCCTCGATAGCCTGCGGGCGCGTTTCTCCATTCGCGGGCTGGTAGTGGGAGAGAATTTCAGTCTCGGTCATAACCGTATGGGTGATGTCTCCTTCTTGAAAGCATACGGACAGGGGCATGATATCGTCGTTCGTCCTATCGGCCTGGAAGCAGATGAGCATGAACGCATCAGCAGCACGCGTATTCGCAGGCTTATCGGCGCGGGAGAGATCAGCGAAGCGAATGAACTGCTGGGCCATCCCCACACCATGAGCGGCCCCGTCGTCCACGGTGACCATCGTGGGCGCTTGCTGGGCTTTCCAACAGCCAACCTCATCCCGCCACCGCACAAACTCATTCCTGCCAACGGCGTCTATGCCGTCACCGTCACTGTCCCATTTGCTCCATCTGTTCCATCAGGTGACTCAACAGCCAGTTCTCGCGTCTATAATGGTGTAGCTAATATTGGTATCCGTCCCACCTTTAATGGGAAAGAGCGCATTGTGGAGGCTCACCTGCTCGATACTGAACTTGACCTCTATGATAAACGTATTACTATTGATTTCATCGCTCGCCTGCGCGATGAGCAGCGCTTCGCGGGCATCGATGCGTTGAAAGCACAGATAGCGACTGATGCGCAGGAGGCGCGTCAGCTTTTAAGGAGAACAGGAGGATGAACCGGGTGAGTCCCCGCCAGAATCCATTCTCAAAAATCCAATCCTTTTTTGAAGGTGCGATGGATAGAATCACTGCCGCAGGTCCAGGAGAACTGGAGCCGGCAGAGATCGCGCACAAACTCGCAAACGCGATGGAAGACAACCTGCAGTTGCAGGCTGGCGGCATTCGTCTGGCTCCCAACGTCTACGACATCTATCTCAGCATCGAGGATCACCGGCGGCTCTCCGGCGGACAAACTATCCTTATCGAAGGATGGCGCAGAGGACTGGAAGACCTGGCACGCCAGCGTCACTACGTGCTGCGTACTTCACCTATTATCCGCCTGCATGCCGATAGCAAGCTGCATCGCAAGGTCGTTCACGTTACGGCGGAACTTCAAGACGCCCAGCACCTCGGCGGTTCAGATGCGGGCATTACTGCCACGAAGGTTTTCAATATCGAAGATATGAGGCGCGCACAGGCGGCTCTGCCCGATGCCGTCGCGGCGCCACCCTTTGTCGGCCCTGGTGCTGCTCCATCGTCGAGCTTTACTGCTCCTGGCACCCAGAACGTTGCCATGCCGCCCGCGTGGCTAACCATTCGCCTGCCGCAAGCCGGACAGGAAATCTACCATATCCAGAAACCCGAAATCAATATAGGGCGACAGCGCAGCAATGACATCATCGTTGAGGATAAACGGGTCTCCCGCCTTCACGCGAAAATCCTCTACCAAAACGGGCATTTCACTATCTTCGACCTCGGCAGCGTCAATGGTATCGCCGTCAACGGCATTCCACACGTCAAGCAGCATACTCTGCGCAGCGGCGACCGCTTCACCGTCGGCAGTTACGATTTCTACTTCGATGAGAGAAGGTGAGATACCGGCCATATGCTACAACTCGACGTCTTCTTATTGATCTTACGCCTGTTATTCATTGTTCTGCTCTACCTCTTTCTGATGCAGGTCGTCATCGCTATTACCCGCGACCTGAAGGTTACAGCGGCCAGCTCTGCCAGCGTACAGAAAGGCCCTCCGGTGCTCGGTCACCTGGTCGTCATCGACGGCTCCAGTACGCTACTGCCCGGCACCAGTTTCAATCTGGCACCAGAAACAACCATCGGACGCGGCCCAACCAACACCATTCAGCTTCCCGATAGCTTCATCTCCGGTGCCCACAGTCAGCTTCGCTATCACAATGGTCTCTGGTACGTCACAGATGCTGGCAGCAGGAACGGCACTTACGTGAACGGCCAGAGAACGGAACCCGGCCAGATGCTGGTCGCTAAACCCGGCGATCTTGTCCAGGTCGGCTTTATTCGTTTTAAACTTACGCAGTAATCGCCGTTCTCAATACGTCGTCTACAGGGATTATAAGCAACTAGAGGGATTAGTACGTATGCAAGTTCTCCGACGCTATAGGTGGAAAGAATTCCGTCTCTATATCATCCCGATTCTCATCCTGCTGCTGTCGATGACACAGTTGCTGCTCGTGGATAAAGACCCGCACTCTTCGTTCAGCACGAAAATTTTGCCACCCATTCAGGATCTGCTGCCTGTGCTTGGCCTCATTGCCTTCCTGCTGGTCACCAACATTCTGCTCAGCTTTTCTCCCCTCAGACGAGCCGATCAGATGTTGCTCCCACTTGTTGGCCTGATGAGCGGCATCGGCTTGCTCATGGCGATACGCCTGGGACCGGACGTAGGCGATCCAGCGCAGGGAACGCGCCAGCTTGCCTGGATTATTATTGGCATCGTTCTCTGCATGATTGTTGTCTTCGCCCTGCGCGATATGCGCTGGCTGCGCCGCTATTACTATGTCTGGGCCTTATTTGGTGTTGCTCTGGTTACCGCAACCCTCGTCAATACCTTCCGTGTTGGCTTTCACAACCTGAACAGCCCTACACACGACCAGTTGAACTTAGGACCACTTGATTTCCAGCCCTCCGAGCTTCTGAAGATCTGTGTCGTTATCTTCTTTGCCGCCATTCTCGCCGAAAATAGTGATATCTTTGCCGCAGGCAACCTGCGCATCGGGCCATTGCGCCTGCCGCCGATACGCCAGCTCATCCCTATTCTGATGATGTTAGGCATTGCCCTGCTTTTCTTCCTGGTCGTGCGCGAGCTTGGCCTTGCCCTGCTCATCTATGGCATCTATCTCTGCATGATCTACCTGGGTAGCGGCAAATTATCCTACGTTGCTGTTGGCTTCGTTCTGTTTTTCTTGCTCGGCTTTATAGGATACGCCATCTTTGGTTATGTGCGAGCGCGCTTCCAGGCTGTCACCTTCAACGTCGTCGACTGGCAGAATTGGACTGCTGCTGAAAGCAACTTCGCAGAAAACGCCGGTCTGCAGCCTGTGCAGGGCATCATCGCCCTCTCCAGCGGCGGCATTTTGGGTGCCGGCCTTGGCCTCGGCCATCCCGCGTTCGTACCTGTTGTCCAGTCAGACATGGTCTTTACCGCCCTCGGTGAAGAGTTGGGTCTTGCCGGTCTCTTTGGCATCTTCGGCCTCTACCTGCTCATCATTTATCGCGGCTATCGCATCGCCATCGAGTCCAGTGACCCCTTCAGCAAGCTGCTGGCCGCCGGTCTGACCTCGATCTTCGCCATTCAGACCTTCATTGTTGTTGCGGGCAACATGAAGTTTTTGCCCCTGACCGGCATTCCCCTGCCCTTCCTGGCCTACGGTGGCAGTTCCATCATTGCCAACTTCATCATCATCGGCATCCTGCTGCGCATTTCATACAACAACGCGCTGGAACGCGAGGGACTGGCTTATTAGCATATCTGTAGGAAGATTATTGTCATGAGGTGTTCCTACAGATATCTTCCTGTTTCATGTTGTTGTGTTTCTCTTGTCCTATCCGGCTTTTCGTGGTATACTGCCACTTGAGTTGAAAAACGTCTATACAGGATAGGAAAAAGTTACGGGAAAACGGCATGGGTCAGTATCAGCAATGGCTGCAATATCGTGAGAGAGAGCATCAGTTACGCGCCCAGCTCGAAGAACTTGAAGCGAAACTGGCTGAGCTTCAGGCCTCCGCTCTTCTCCTGCAGGAGCCGGGGGACTATGAGCAGAATCCCCTGCTCCATCTGCTTCTACAGGCAACCAGCCTGAATGACGCGCCACACGCCTCCCCCGCGCAGGCAGACCAATCTCATAATGGCGTTGAAACCTCCTCCTCTGCACAGATGGCGGTTGGGGAACACGACACAGCCGGGGCAGAGGGAGAAACGCCCGCGTTTTTTCCCTGGAACGGCCTGCTCGATTTACGCATGCCAGCCGACAGGGGAGCTGCTGTTCCCTCGACTCCACTGACTCATCCTGAGATAGAACTGCTGCCAGAAGATATGGCCCCTCTTTTCGACGAACATGCGCAGACTGCTCCGCAGCTACAGCTTCCCTGGTGGATGCGCCAGCGCATTCCCCCCGCTCCTTCCAGTCCAGTAAACCAGCGCAACACCCCTATCGATCAGGGAAGTATGCGGAACAAACGCGAAATAGAACGCTGGCTTGAACGCTGGGGACGCCAGCATGATAGCTCAGAGCAGGAGGGCGATAGCTAATATGGATGACATAAGCAACACGGGCAGCACAGGCAAGGTAAATGAGATGAACGACATGGATGAAGCAAATTGCCCGGCGCACACTCCCCCGCTTGATCTCAGCCCGTTCGACCAGGTCTTCTTGCGGTTTGCTCCCCAGGATATCGAGCAGTTTCAGCTTCTCTACCAGCGCTGGGCGCTGCAGCAGCAGATCAACGAGGTGCAGCAAGAGATTGCCGCCGTGCGGCGCGAACTGGCCGAAACCGTGCAGCTGGTTGAGCGCGTGCATCCATCCGCTATCGCTCTTGCCACGCTTGCGCGCCTGCAGGCCAGCGGCGTCGAAGATAGCGACCTGCTCGACCGCATGCTCGAACGCGGCGAGGAATGGCTCGACCACACCATCCAGCATCTCGAATACTGCGAACAACTGGACGTTATTCGCGGCGACTACGAGGAATGGTGCCGTCATGCTCTCGAAGACGCCTTCGCCTGGCTTGATTCTATGCAAAGCGATACCGACCTTACAGCTACGACCGTTGCCGACCCCGTCCATCTTCCTCAAGTCTCTACGTCCGAGGCAGAAACGCCAGCCGACGAAATGACCGAGGAACTCTTCCTGCAAAAACTCATGAGCGAAGAACCCGCTACTGGCAGTGAGGATGCAAATACGGAGACCGGCGATGAGACGAATGAAGAGATCAGCAGCGGTGAGCCTGCCGCCGACACAGGCGAGGCAGAGGCCGTGGAACAGCTTGCGCTTGAAGAGACAACGCTCAAAGTAGCCGCCGTACAACCCACTGCTGAAGCTCAGGACGAGGTCGGAGATGAGACAATAGAGGCAGATTTGCCCCCATCAACGCCCGGCGAAGCCCCGGCTTCCATACCCGTATCTTCCCCTACAAGTGGGGCGGAAATGCCAGACCCTGTGGTATTACAGACTGCCGCTGTGGAAAATACCTCACCCGACACAGATAACTCCTCACATACCCAGAAAGGGACCACCGGGCGGCAGTCTCGTTTCTTGCAACGCTTTCTGTCGGCGCTCTGGCCTTGAAAAGGGCCTATCACTGCGGCTGTGCTGGCGGCATGGAATCCGGTGGCATACCGGGCATCGGCATGGCAGTTATGCCGCCACCGGGCAAGGGAGCAGCGATTACGCTGCCGGTTGCTGCCTGCTCCAGTTGGGCAATTCTCTGCCGCAACCTCTTTATCTGCCGCCTATCATACCATGCCGAGAGCAGCGAAACAACATAGAGCAGCAAAGCGCCCAGCAAAAACGAAAACACAACGACCAGCCCTAACGGCAGCATTGGCATATGCCAGGCAAACACCGACAGCGAAACCGATGTCTCCAGATTCTGCACTGTAATGATAGTCAATAAGCTGCCAAACGCGAGAAACAATATGAGAATCACAAAAAACATAGCTATCTCCTTTTCGCCAGCGCGAACAGCAGGTATTCCATGCTCCATTCCCCCGAAAACATCTTGATACGCGAAACGCATACCTGCTTCCAGCATCAATACCTGTTCTCTATAGAATAACGAACTATAGCTATTTGTAGCATTCTACCATATGAAGGCATGAAAAAGACTCGCTTAGGATGAAGTGACCGCGCGCGATCAACCCTCAGTAATGCTACCGATATCTGCCGTTGTTGCCGTAAGATTCGTATCCAACCGAGGGGTAACTCGTTACTATAGAAAATAGTGGTTATACAACAGACATTTTCCCCAGAGAGATAGACGCATTCTCCTGCGTGACTAGAGGGTGAGAACGTAGAAAACTTGTATGGCGATCGCTACGTGGATACACACAGGATTAGAAGACGCTTCAAAGAAAAATACAATTGCAGTCCTTGATGGCGTGCGCGCATTCGCCTGCCTGATCGTGATCTGGTACCATCTCAGCAACGTGCCGCACGATCTGCATATCTGGAACTTGCGGACAGTTGTGCCACCACTGCTTGCCTCCTTCCTTTCTTTTGGCAAGTATGGCGTGACGCTCTTTTTTGTGCTCTCCGGCTTCCTGCTCTTCATGCCTTTCGCAAAGGCGCTGCTTTTCAAGCAAAGGTGGCCTTCCAGCAAGCGTTTCTACCTGCGCCGGGTCTTCCGTATTGTCCCGGCCTATTACCTGACGCTGATACTTATTGTCCTGTTTTACATGACGATGTACGAGCAGCCACGACACTGGAAAGAGCTGGGCCTGTTTTTCCTCTTCCTCATGGACTCAACCCACGCCACCTATAAACAACTCAACGCGCCGTTCTGGACACTGGCGATCGAGTGGCAATTTTATATGCTGTTGCCGCTGCTCATGCTGGCGATGCGCCTGCTCGTCTGGCGGATCAAACAAAACTCTCGTCTGCCCGCGACGTTTGCCTGCATCCTGGCTCTGATAGTCTGGGGCCTTTTCAGCCGGTACATAGGGAACTACCTCATGTACGCGCATCCAACCGCGACATGGCTGGTGCCGCGCCCCGTACTCAACGGCATCCTGTTCTTTACCTACGGCCAGAGTGGCAAGTATTTTGAAGATTTCGGCGTGGGTATGCTGCTAGCGCTCTGCTTTGTCTACGCGCAGCATCCCTCGACATTGCCCGCTATTCGCGCTACACTGCAAAAGTTGAGTCCCCTTTTCTGTGGTATCGGCTTCGCGGGCCTGATCGTCATGATTCTCTGGAATTACAACGAAGCATACAGAAATACGTGGCCGCTTTTCAACCATCCGTTCTTCATCGCGAATTACTACCTGTTCAGCGAGATCGGGTATGCGTTGTCCTTTGGCCTGTGTATCCTCGCGCTGCTCTTCGGAGCTACCCTCTTCACAGGCCCGTTCACATGGCTGCCGCTCCGCTGGCTTGGCATGATCTCCTACAGCCTCTACATGTGGCACTTCCCTCTGCTGGTCTTCCTGATGAAACACGGCCAGCCCTTCCTGAAAAATTTGCCGCTCGCGCTCAACTACGGCGTCTACTGGTTGTGGGTACTGGTCGTGATTATCCCCTTCTGCTTCCTGTTCTACATGCTGGTAGAGAGGTCCAGCATGAAGTTAGGCGAACTGCTCACCCACCAGAAGCGACGCGGCGAGACAGCGGCTGGGCAGGCCCGGGAGAGCGGTCAGACGCAGCGGGCAGTCCGATCCCACTCGTGCGCTCACGGCTCAAGGTTGCCAGGAGCGTCACGGGTGGAACATACATAAGAGGCAGTATATATTCCGGTGAAGGAATATATACTGCCTCGCTGCTGCCGATGGTACTTCGATATGCTTAAGGCTTAGAAACAGCCGGTGCCATCAGGGCTGCCAAGTCCGGTCTGGTACGCGTAGCGGACGCCGCCGACTTCGAACAGACAACCGGAAGAGTAGTTACTCCACGGCAAGCTCGCGGGATACGTAGTGCTCGACACATTGCCAGCCAGGGCAAAGACGGCGGCAATGATCGGTGAGGACTCGCTGGTACCACCAACCTCAAGCCAGCCACCCTCGCCATAGGAGTCATAGACGTAGGCACCCGTGTTGGGGTCGGCATCAGCCGAGACATCGGAAACAGCGCGCCCGCTGCAGCCCGTTACACTTGAATTCTCCCAGGAGGGTTTAGAGATGTAGGCGCTACAGCCACCACCAGCACCCTCGGTTGAACTGGTATTCCAGGCCGTTTCTGTACCGTTCGAGTTCAATGTTGTCCCACCTACTCCGATAACAGTGGAGCAGACGGCGGGGAAATTCACGCCAGGGCCACTATCGCCAGAGCTAGCAGTAACTGCCACGTTATTGTGCGCATAGTAGCTACTGCAATAGCTGCTCTCACTACTGAACTCACCTGTTCCATAGCTGTTGCTCACCGCGACTGCTCCCAGTTTCACAGCTTCATTCACCGCGGTGCCCAGATTAGCAAGGCTACTCGAAGAGGCTTCCACAAGCAGGATATGGCAGTTCTCGCAGATTGCGCTCACCATATCCAGGTCCAGTGACTCTTCGACACCCCAACTTGCATTGTTACGAGGGAGACTTGAACCACCACTCTGATTCACAATCTTCAGGCAGCCACTACTGGTTGTGCAGGCGGGCAGGCCCCATTGAGAGCGATACGTCGCCAGATCGCTTGCCAGATTCGGGTCATTGTAAGCGTCTACAATGGCTACCGTTGGAGTGCCAGAAGCTGTGGTGGGCAGATTATACGCATTATGGAAATTAGCTGGGGCATAAGGAGGGCCGCCACCGGGAGAGTTCGCATTCGGCGTGTCAACGTTCGGATTGACGTGACGATTGGCGATGAGCGCCATACAACTCGCCTGTCCTGCCCGAGGCGAAGCACACGCGCGTGTAAATGTGATGTGTGTCGAAGCTGTAGGGGTGATGGGTGCCGCGAAGGCCGTACTGGTGAAAAATACCAGGGTGAACAGTACCAGGAACAAAGAGGTCGCTGTAGTGATGAACTTTCTCAAAAGTTCCCCTCCTTTGAAATCGTAAACAGGTTACCGGCTCCATTGCTTGGAGAATCCACATTGTTTCGCTACAGTGATACTTTGTGACAGGTTCATCTGCTTCGCTAGAGAGAAAGACTCCCCCTCTAGTATTAGCTGAAGCAGAAGAGGGTGGTAAGCAAGTTCTTCTCTTACCACATGGGACAGGGGGCTTGCTTTGCTCCTTCCTGAACTGCTATTCAAACACAATACAGGCAGCGCTACAAGGACATGTGACAAGAAGACGTTCAAAAAGGGGACGGAAGTTCGCGAAAAAGTTTTTACTGCTTTAAATTTCCCATTATCGCTACTACTCCCCAAAATGAGTATAGTACATGCAGGGCTATTTTGTCAAGATTACTATTTTGTATTTTTTAAATACCAACAGTTTTTCTAAAGCAGAGGTCCTGTGTTTGATATATCGCTATGAAGACGATAAGATTTTCTCTTTTCTGGGATTGCCGGTTCTAAAAAATTGACGCCAGTACTCATTGCCTCTATACTAGGCACACAGAGCGAATAACCGCTCTTTGAGGGCCGGAAAAGAATAAATACTGTTGTAGGAGTAGTGAGCATTCTGTAGAGGCTGAGACGTGTTATTTGAAGACTACGCAAAAGAGCAGCATAGCCCGGTACGCAACCAGTATCTGGAGATCAAGCGGCAGAACCCGGACACCATTCTCTTCTTCCGCATGGGCGACTTCTATGAGATGTTTGATGAAGATGCCGAGATCGTGGCCCGCGAGCTTGAAATCGCTCTGACGCGCCGCGACTGGGGGCGCGGCGAGAAATCACCGATGGCCGGTATTCCCCATCACGCCGCCGAGAGCTACATCGCACGGCTTGTCAGCAAGGGCTATCGTGTGGCAGTCTGCGAGCAGACCAGTGACCCCGCGCTCTCGAAGGGGCTGGTCGACCGCGAGGTTATTCGTATTGTCACGCCCGGCACCGTGATTGATCCTGCCATGCTGGCGGCCAAGCGTAATAACTTCCTGGCGGGCGTCGTAGTCGGACGCGACGCGGTGGGAATCGCCTATGTCGATATCACGACCGGTGAATTCGCGGTGACGCAGTTCAGCACGCCCGAACCGGAACTCTCGCTGCAGCAGGAGATCGCCCGCGTAGGGCCTGCCGAGGTCATTGTCGAGGCGCATTACAGTCGGCTGGGCAGCCGCAAGCGGCGCTGGCTGGCGACTGTAATGAGCGAAAAACAGGTCACGAAACTTGGCAGCAACGGCAACGCCAACGCGGAAATCCCGGATATGGGGGATGAGGATGATGAGGATGAGATCGCGCCGCTCACGAAACTCCTCTCCGGCGTCGCGGGCCACGTCACACCCTACGACGCTCGCTACTTCGCCGAAGACGATGCCCGTCATCGCTTGCTCGAACACTTCGAGGTGGCTTCGCTGGAAGGCTTTGGCTGTGCCGCGCTCCCGCTCGCCATCCGCGCTGCCGGAGCTGTGCTTGCCTACTTGCAGGAGACGCAGAAGGGCCTGCTGCGCCAGCTCACTGCCCTGGAAACCTACTTCACCAATACGTTTATGACGCTCGACCCCTACACGCGGCGCAATCTGGAACTGTTTGAAAGTGGGCGCAGCGGCTCCGTCAGAGGCTCACTGCTCTGGGTGCTCGACAGGACGCGCACGCCGATGGGTGGCCGCCTCATGCGCCGCTGGATCGGCCAGCCCCTGCTCGACCTCGACATGCTCAAGCAGCGCCAGCAGACCATCGGCGAGCTGCTCGGCGACACACTCTTGCAGGCGCGCCTGGCCGAGGCGCTCAAAAAAGCGGGCGATATCGAGCGGCTTATCAACCGCGTGCGCCAGCGTATTGCCACGCCGCGCGACCTCGTCTCTCTGGCGCATGGCCTGCGTGCTGCTGCCGAGGTCAGCACCGGTCTCACGGAGACGCTCAACGACCATCCCGCGCTCGCTCAACTGGCACAGCAGCTTGCCAGTAACGACGACGTGGTCGAACTGATCGAGCAGGCCATCGTTGACGAGCCGCCGCTGAACATAAACGAGGGCGGCGTCATCCGCTCCGGCTACAGCCAGGAACTCGACCAGCTCAAAAGCGCCTCGAAGGATGGGCGGCAGTGGATGGCGGAGTTGGAGCAGCGCGAGCGCCGCCGCACCGGCATCCCCAACCTGAAAGTAGGCTACAACAAAGTCTTCGGCTACTTCATCGAGGTCACCAACTCCAACCTCAACCGCGTTCCCGGCGATTATATCCGCAAGCAGACGCTCACCAATGGCGAGCGCTTCATCACACCCGACTTGAAAGAGTACGAGACGCTGATCCTCAACGCCCAGGAGCGCATCGGCAAGCTGGAAAGCGAACTCTTCGCAGAGCTACGAGCGGATATCGCCATCAACGCCTCCGAGCGCATCCTCAACACCGCCCGCACGCTGGCCGAGATCGATGTCTACCTCAGTCTGGCCGAGGTCGCGGCTCAGAACAACTACTGCCGACCCGAACTCAACGAGGGCGATACCATCCATATCGTCGCGGGCCGCCATCCCGTCGTGGAGCAGTCGCAGGTGGACACGCCCTTTATTCCCAACGATGTCCACCTTTCCAACCACGACGCGCAGATTCTCATCGTCACCGGCCCTAACATGGCGGGAAAATCCACCTACCTGCGCCAGGTTGCCCTCATCGTCCTGCTGGCCCAGATCGGCAGCTACGTGCCCGCCGAAGCGGCCACCATCGGCCTCGTTGACCGCATCTTCACGCGTATCGGCGCGCAGGACGACCTTGCCACCGGGCAGAGCACCTTCATGGTGGAGATGGTCGAGACGGCCAATATCCTGCACCACGCCACGCCGCGCAGCCTGCTCATCCTCGATGAGATCGGGCGCGGCACCAGCACCTACGACGGCCTTAGCATCGCGCGCGCCGTTGTCGAATACCTGCACAACAACAAACGCAGCGGCGCTCGCACCCTCTTCGCCACGCATTATCACGAACTGGTCGAGGTCTCGCACCTGCTGCCCCGCGTACGCTGTATGAATGTGGCCGTCACGGAAGAGGGTGGCAAGGTCGTCTTTTTGCGCAAAATCGTTCCCGGCGGGGCCGACAAAAGCTACGGCATCCACGTGGCCCAGCTTGCAGGCATCCCGCGCCCGGTCGTTCACCGCGCCCAGGAAATTCTGGCCGAACTGGAACAGAAAGGGGAGGCGAAGGCACGCCGCAAAGCCATGAAAGACATGGTCATGCCCTCCGCCTGGCAGATGACTCTCTTCGCCGCCGAGCCGCACCCCGTCATCGAGGAACTCAAAGCCCTCGCCATCGACGAACTCACCCCCATCGAGGCGATCGGCAAGCTCTATGAGCTGCAGAAGCGTGCAAAACGAGAAAGCTGAAGAATACGATAACGGCAAAAAGCCCTGTGGCGCAACCAGGACGCCACAGGGCTTTTTGCCGTTATCGTACTCTCATGACCTATAGCCCGTTCCAGGCATAGGTCGTATCCGGCTTGACGCCCGGACTGTCGTAGGCCAGTGTAATCAGTTCGTGGGCGGTGAGTGTGATATTGTGGAAATCTCCGCTGTAGGGCTTGCCATTCACCCAGACCTGCCAGCCGCTTGTCAGGCCCAGTTCGGAGGGATAGCCCAGCGAGGAGAACTGCTGCGACCACTCGTCGAGGAAGTTCCCAAGCGTGTAGTTTTTCTGTGTTGGCGATTCGATATGGATGACGCCGCTGGTGTCATGGGTATGCAACCAGTAGTAGCAGGAGCCATCGGAAGCGATGCCGACGTACTGAGGTATCTGGCTGAGTTTGCCATTGATATAAATGGACACGTGGGCGTGGATATGGTACGCAAGCTGCTCGCCAGCCTGGCAGGCAATGCCATCGATGACCGGATAGGCAGGATTGTCAGACGTTACCGCCGTGCTACTGGCACTGTTGAGGTTGTTGTAGGCGATGATGCCGCCAATCAGGCCACCGCCAACGACGACCGCCGCGAGAATGCAGATCAGTGTAATCAGACCCGCTCGCTTATCGTCCTTTAACTGTTGCTGTCGCTGCTGCTGTTTCGCGGCTCGCTGCGCCGTCCGAGTGGGTGCCTTTCTGCCCGCTGCCTGATACTGCGCCTGCCCTGTCGTCACCTTGCGGCTATTCGCGTTCTGACTCGATTGTCTGTTGCCAGTGCCCTCTTTCGACCGGGTCGTTTGCGTCCCTTGTTTATCGCTACTCGTCTGCTTTGCCATGAACTGCTTCCTTTTAAGCTTCTTTGATCCTGCCTGGTCACAAAAGTACCAGTTAAATAAGCCATGAAACCCGTTGATGTTCTCCTGGAGAACATCTCCCCCTACCCCTGCGTACAGAAAATGCGCTTACTATTATATAGTGTGCAGATGAATAAGTCTACAGAAAAGTGTAAAATTACCTTAAAGTCCGTGGTACGGGCACAAATTAACTCCAGGGCCGTAATTGATCGGCAAAAGAGCAACAGAGGACGATAGTAAGGTTGAGCAACCCGAACGGACAACCAGGCCAGCCCGTAGGCCCTGATTTATCGCCCACAGTGTCGATAAATCAGGGCCTACGGTTTTTTGTTATTCCACTTGGATGGCGCGGGCGACGAGTTCGGCGATATCTTCGATTTGAAGCTGCTCTTCGGCCTCGACGCCTTTGACGCCGTCATCGAACATGGTGATGCAGAAAGGACAGGCGGCGGCCAGCACTTCCGCACCGGTTTCCAGCGCCTGGTTGACGCGGCTCTGGTTGACACGCTTGCCGATGCGTTCCTCCATCCAGGCGCGACCGCCCCCACCCCCACAGCAGAAGCTCTTGTTGCGGTTGCGGCGCATCTCGGTAAAGTTGCTGTCGAGCACGTTGAGGACGCGGCGCGGTTGCTCGTAGATGTCGTTGTAGCGCCCGATGTAGCACGGGTCGTGATAGGTCATCTTGCGCTTATCGAAGCCTTCGGGCAGCCTGATCTTCTCCTCTTCCACCAGTTTGTCGATGAAGACGGTGTGGTGGAGCACTTCGTAGTTCCCGCCGAGCTGCGGGTACTCGTTCTTGATAGTGTTGAAGCAGTGCGGGCAGGCAGAGATAATCGTGCGATGTTTCAGGGCATGACCGGCAACAGCGTTGCCTGGGGCATGGCCGTTCTGTGCATAGTGGTCGTTCTGCTCATCGACGTTGAAGCCATAGTTATTCAGCGTCTCGATGTTCTGCTGCGCCATCATTTGCCACAGGTACTCGTTGCCGATTCTGCGCGCCGGGTCGCCCGTGCAATTCTCTTCCGGGCCAAGAATGGCGAAGTTGACGCCTGCTGCCTGCAAGATTTTGACGACGGCAGTGGCGACCTTCTGGTTGCGCTGGTCGAAGGAACCCATGCAGCCGACCCAGTAGAGCACGTCGGCATCAGGATTCTCGGCCAGCAGCGGCACGCCGAGGCCAGCCGCCCAGTCCGCTCGTTTGTCGTTGCTGACGCCGAGCGCGTTGCCGTTGCGCTCGATGCTGTTGAAGAGCGTCGTGACTTCCGATGGAAATTCGCTCTCCTCCATCACGAGGTAGCGGCGCATATCTACGATCTTCGGAATGTGCTCGATGGAGACGGGACAGATCTCCATGCAGGCGCGACAGGTGGTGCAGGCCCACAGCGCATCGGTGCTGATGATGCCGCCAACCATTGGCCTGTGGTGAGCAGCCTTCTCTTCGGCTGTCTCATCGGCTTTGACGCCCGCGACGCCGAGCCTGCTATAGATCGTGTTCTCGCCAAGAATCTCGTTGCTATGCACGAAAAGCGCCTCTTTGACGCCCAGCACGATCTCTTTCGGCTTGAGCGGCTTATCCGTGTTGGTGGCAGGGCAGACGGTGTTGCAGCGCCCGCACTCGGTGCAGGCGTAGCCGTCGAGCAACTGCTTCCAGGTGAACTGCTCCGCCCTGGCGACGCCGTAGTCTTCGCGCTCTTCCAGATTTTCCATCAGAGGCAGCGCCCCTTTGGGCTTGTAGCTGCGGAAGAAGACGTTGAAGGGTGTAGCCATCAGATGCAGGTGCTTGGAGCGCGGCAGGTAGATCAGGAAGCCCAGCACCGTCAGAATATGCACCCACCAGAAGACGCGGTAGAGCACGATATCGGTACCCGTGCCGAGACCGCTGAACCACGGTCCGATCCAGGAGCCGATGGGCGACCAAACTGCTCCGCCTGTGGCGGCATACTCGAAGCTCTCAACGAGCGAGAGCGTGACGATGACGGCCAGGATGAGGGCCAGGATGATGAAGCCGTCCCAGGGGCCGTGTAGCTCGCTAGAAAGCTGTTTGGGGCGTACGATGCCGCGCCGGATGGCGAAGACGATCAGGGCGACAAAGACAAAGATCATGAAGGCATCCAGCAGGATGGCGAACCAGCGGGTATCGCCAACGACTGGCAGGATGACCCCGAAAGCGCCAAGCATCAGATTGAGCAGGCCAAACTGGATGATGATGAAGCCCCAGAAGGTGAAGAAGTGCGCTATGCCGGGGATGGGGTCGCGCAGCACACCGCTCTGTCCCAGCACGACCTGGAAGAATTCGCCGATACGATCCTCGATGTGATCGGTACGATCCTCACGTCGTGCCTTGACCAGCAGCGCGATCAGCTCTCCCGCCCGAACGGCGAAGATGGCGAGCGCTGCCAGAAAGATAATGACAAAGATAGCTGTGCCAATCCATCCCCCTGTTGGCGAGATGGGTGGGGATGACATATAAACCTGCCTTTCTGAGAGGAAATTATTGCGCCTTCCGTTTCTTGACTTCCTCTGTCAATTGAGGGAGGATCGTCAACACGTCGCCGACGACGCCGAAGTCGGCTATGGAGAAGATGGGGGCGTTCTCGTCTTTGTTGATGGCAACGATGTACCTGGAGCCTTTCATGCCCGCGAGATGCTGGATAGCTCCGCTGATACCGGCGGCGATGTAGAGCGTGGGCTTGACGGTTTTGCCCGTCTGACCGACCTGGTAGCTGTAGGGCAGCCATCCAGCATCGACGATGGCGCGTGTCGCTCCTGGCGCGCCGCCCAATGCGGCTGCCAGTTCCTCGACAAGGCGATAGTTCTCCGGCTTGCCGAGGCCGCGCCCTCCGCTAACAACGATGGTAGCGTCTTCCAGGGCCGGGCCTTCGCTCTGCACCTCCACGCGGTCAAGGACCTTGATCTTCTGCGCATCGGCGCTGACGGGCGTGCTGAGGTTGACGACTTCGGGCGTGATGCCCTCGTAGCGTTCGAGCGGGAAGGCTTTGGGGCGCGTGAGAATGATGCCCGTGCCTTTCGGAAAAGTGGCCGTGACGACGTTTTCGCCGCCCCACGGCACCGTGACGCGCACAGTGTCGCCGTCGAGCGAGAGATCAGTGGCGTCGGTGATGATGCCCAGATTGTTGCGAATGTTCAGCCGGGCAGCTATGTCGCGCAGGTCATACGTGGTAGCGAACATGAGCAGAGAGGGCGCGTTCTGTTCGAGCAGCTCGCTGATGGTGTCTACGGCGGGCAAGGTTAGATAAGTATCGTAGGCGGCATCAGCATGGGCGTAGACCTTCTGCGCGCCATATTCGCCGAGCGTGGGGGCGACATCGGCGGCAGCGGAGCCGAGCACAATGGCTTCTGCGCGCCCCAGTTGCGCGGCCTTGCCCAGCACTTCCAGCGATGAGCGAGCAGGCTTGCCGTTGTCAAGTTCGATCAGTACCCAGATGGTATGTGGCATGATGTGTCTTCCCTCCTGAAATTAGAGCAACTGGTAGCGCTGCAAGAAATCGGCGATGGCCTGGGCAGCGTTGCCATCGTCCTTGATAACCTGCCCGGCGGCGCGGGCTTCGACCTGCCCTATGGTGAGGATGCGCTCGCGCGCGCCCTCTTCGCCCACCTCTGAGGCGGGAATGCCGAGGTCGGAGAGAGAGAACTGACTGAAAGGCTTTTTCTTGGCGCTCATGATGCCCTTCATGGTTGGATAGATAGCCTCGAAGGTACCGCTGGCGATGGTGATAATGGCAGGCAGCGGGCTTTCTACGGTCTGGTAGCCGGTCTGCGTCACCCGTTTGATGATGGCCTTGTCGCCCTCGACATTGATTTCACGCGCAAAAGTAAGTTGTGAGATGCCAAGAAATTCGGCGATGCCGCCAGGAACCATGCCGGTATAGCCATCGGTGCTCTCGGTAGAGCAGAAGATCAAGTCTGCGCCCTCTTTTTTGAGCACGGCGGAGAGCACGCGGGCGGTGGCGACAACATCTGACCCGACGAGGGCGGGGTCGCTGACAAGGATGGCGCGGTCGACGCCCATGGCGAGGGAGCGGCGCAGCGCCTCCTGCGCGTTGGTAGGACCCATACTCACTGCCGTCAGTTCGCTATTGCCGATGGCGTCGCGCAGCTTGATGGCGGCTGAAATCGTGCTCTCGTCGCCGGGGTCGAGCACCAGTGGAACGCCGGTGCGCACGAGTCGCTTTGTGTTCGGGTCGAGCTTGCTAACAACGGTGTTAGGGTCGGGAATCTGTTTTATACAGACAAACATCTTCATCGTGTTCAGTCCTCGTTTTTTGTATATACAAACGCAGGAAAACAGGCAGGGAGCCTGCGTAGTCTCTTAGCTATCCTATTGTACCTGTCCAGAAAACAACGTGTCAATGTTGCCAGCTAACGCCTCTCCATCCCGGTGGGGGTTACTGCTCCTGCGGGTATTTCAAAAACGCCACAGAAAATTCCTTCTCATCTCAACTTTTTATTCATCACAACAAAGGGTTGCTGTCCCGGGTTGAAGACGAAGCCGGGGTGCAGGTAGCGCCATCCGAGACGCTCATAGAGACGGCGTGACCCGGCATTGCTGACTTCGGTGGAGAGCAGTGCATTGTGGTAAGGCAGGTCGGCAAGCAGGGCGTTGTGCAGGAATGTGCCGATGCCGTGCCCGCGGTACGCGGGGTCTACAGCGAGGTCGACCAGCACCCAGGCATCTTGCAGCGCGGCATGTTTGGAGCCGACATGCGCCGCCACCTTATCGTGCCACCACTGACCTGGTAGCGATTGCGTGCCGAAGCCCATCCCCACAACCTCGCTATTCAGCAGCGCCACGTAGCCGCGAAAGCCGGGATAGCCTGCGTAGCGCGTGATCAAGCGGCGAATCTCTTCCTCGTTCGCGGGCCATGTCTCGACATAGACATACACCGCACCAGCCAGATAGGGAGAACTGGCATCAAATGGCAGAAGAGAGAGTCGGTCTCTGGTAATTTTGTCGTCCATTGTAAAAGCCTCCTGTTTACATAGTATATTGTATGCCAATCAGGATTTTAATTCTACGGAAAAACGAAAGAGTGTATACCGCATACAATATGCAACGTACAGGCTACGTATTATGGAGAAAGGAAAAGCTGTCAAGGAGAGCTTGCTGACTCCTCATATTTGCCTTCAATCTGCGATGAATGTGAGGTCAACCGGGTGTCTTATGAGTGAAAGTGAGCTGCTGATGGATGATAGCTCATGCGTGTATCTCATGAAATGAGAAAGGACAGCATCTTATGCGGAAAATTATCGAATATACCCTGGTCTCAGTAGACGGCGTGTTCGCTGGTGCAGGCATCTCGGGATTTTTTGAGTACCGTGACGATGCCTATATACGGGACGGATTGGGTCAACTGCTGACGTGTGACGCAATGTTGAAACCAGGCAGGAAGAGGCGGCATGGTGAACCACGCATCATCGCGCAACAGTGCCACCAGCCCGGGTATATCCGCTTGTTGCCACAGGGCCATATAACGGTCAAGGAGGTTTTGTAATTGGGGGTAAAGTTCCGCCACTGGCGTCTCGCCTTCCCTGCGAATCTGGCGTAGAGCGCGCCGGGCACGCTGTAAGGCGCTATTGACGGCTGGAACGGAAAGGTTCAACCATTCGGCCACTTCGGCTGTCGGCCATTCCAGTACCTCGCGCAAGAGCAGAATGGCTCGCTGCATTTATACTCCCACCAGAGTCTCAAAAGCCTTCTGGTCTCCTGCCTGAGCGGCAAGCACCAGTGCTGTTTGTGTAGTTTGTGCGATCCGGGTTGGAACGTCCATCCTTACCGGGACTCCTCTTTGCCGACTTGCCTTAAATAAACTGCGGAAAGCCAGGAGTGCCTTTGCCTGTCTCCAGATAGGACTTCAGGCTGTCCAGGAAGTAGTTCCAATTCCTGGCGCCAGGTGTTCTAGGATGGCCCGACGCGTGGGGTTAGCAAGCGCGAAAAAGACAGTATCAAGTCACTCAGATAAATCGTTAACTATGTAGTTAATTATATGAGAGGCGTGAAAGTGTGTCAAGGATTCGCCCGGTCGAAAGCTGTCTGCACTTAATCCAATTTATCGCCAGCCTTTACTGTTGACTGGCTAGCGTGTACAATCTTTCTAACAACAAGAGGCCAACGGATACCAGCATGTCATGCTTCGCTGCGCTTATCCCGTTAGCGAACGCTCTGCTATGACTGTTTGCCACATAGCGGCTTGCTTTGGGTGGTTTGGCCCGGTGAGCGGCCAGACCGCTCACCGGGCCAAACCACCCTTAAACTGGTGCGAAGGGACTCAGGCGGCTCAGCAATCAAGACGGTAGGTTCGCCAACGGAATTTGCCCTCAGCATGACGTGGGGAGAGACAATATGCCAGTTGATAACGAACTGTATAACCGGATGAGCGAGCTCTGGTGGGACGAGAATGAGGTGTTCAGCACCTTACTGCTGTGGCTGAATCCGGTACGCTTCGGCTATTTCCGGCGCGTATTGCTTGAGAAGCTGAAGATAGACCCGCGTGGGTGGGGGACTCTGGATGTAGGCTGCGGCGGCGGTTTGCTGGCCGAGGAATTCGCCCGCCTGGGCTGCAAGGTGACGGGCATCGACCCATCCGAGCATTCTCTTGCCACCGCCCGCGCGCACGCCCAGCAATCCGGGCTGGACATCAACTATCTGTCGGGTATGGGCGAACACCTGCCGTTTGCCGACGCTTCCTTCGCTATTGTCTACTGCTGCGATGTGCTCGAACACGTGAGCGATCTGGAACAGGTCATCAGCGAGATCGCCCGCGTGCTCAAACCTGGCGGTATCTTTTTCTATGACACGATCAATCGCACGCTGCTGAGCAACCTCATACTCGTCAAGATGGCGCAGGAGTGGCCCGCCACGCGCTTCATGCCCCCCAACCTGCACGACTGGCGACAATTCATCAAGCCACGAGAACTGACCTCTCTCATGCGCCAGTATGGACTCACTAATCAGGGCCTGAGAGGCATGACTCCGGCAGCTAATCCCATTACCGTCCTGCGCACCCTCCTCAAACGCAATCGCGGAGAAATTTCCTACGCCGAAGCCGGAAAAATTCTGCGCTGGCAGCAAAGTAATAACCTGATGGGGTCATATATGGGCTATGCGCTGAAGTGAACAGCCCCCTCCTCTCTCCAGGGTGCCCTCTACGTTAGCGCTTCATGCCTGCCATTTCCCTCTATTGCTACACCGCTATGAGATATAGTGATTACCTGCAGAAAGCTCTGGTGTACCCTGGTGTAATCCAAAAGAGAATGGGATGCGATAAATGGAGATTTCTGGATGAGCAGCAAGCTGTATAAAAATGAGGCCTCTTTGAAGATTGAGACGCTATTTTTAGCTCAGTATCCAGCAAGATAGCTCATCCGAAACTTCACTCGAAAATGGGGCGTAGTATCAATAGACAATAACGAGTTGTGTAAAGAAAAGGAGAGACCACTTTCGGGTCAGGTAGGATGCAGGACTGGAAATTTGAACTGTGGCCGTGGGAGGTTGAAGGGGTTAGCAGAGCAGAATATAATTCAACACTTGATAGCCTCAAACGTTTCTTAAAGATAGCAGATGCCGATCAATTCCAGGTATTCGCGTTAGAAGATGTATCGGCACTGGCATCCCTGGTCGGGCATGACCTTTGTGTTATAGCGATGGCAAAAGGAGGCGAATCGCAGGAGCGGTCTTGGATCATTAATGCGGGGATGAACGACCCATTGAGCGGCTTGCAGAGGATTTATACCTTCAGAATGTTTCAGAATAACCGGGAGATGAGCGTCATTGTGAAAGACGGTCTCTCCACACTCTCAAAATCTGCTGTTGTTGGATTACAGAGCTATCAGCCTGAAGATATGAGGGTGGTACTGCCTGCTGACAGGGATATAGCTATCGGGAATGTTCCGAATGTTGATGTGGAAAGCATCTACGCGATGCACGTACAGGGAGTAAAGAGGGAGAAATTTCTTCCGGCGGCAGAGCCATATAACGTTGAGATACAACGGGGATTTATGCATATCCTGAGGGAATGTGTCGAGGATCTTGTGCGGGCGCTTCTCGCCGACTCCCCTGGATCTCCTGGTAAAGGCCAGCTCTGAAAAAAGGCAGTCTAATATGTCAGAGAGTCTGGCGATTATGAATTGACGAGGTTGAAGACGTCGGGCGTACCGATACCGGTACCCATATCATAGTACTTGCGGACCGGGTAAAAGCCATTGTTGTAGCCAGTGATATCGTGGAATTGACTGGCATAACCCACGACGGAGTCGTACTGGAAGACGATGTAATTGAACAGGCCCTGGCGTCCTCCATGATGGTTATCGTAGAGGGCCGCGATTCCCGCCCAGACCGGTGAAGAACAGGAGGTGCCCCCAACGGCAAACCATTTGGGGAATGGAGGCGCACAGCCCCCCTTATCTGTGCAATAGATAGCATAGCCGGTGACAGGGTCGGCATCCAGGGAGACATCAGGGTTCTCACGGCAAAGGACTCCAGGCTGTTGGCCGCAGTACGAACCTGCCTGGCTATAACCCTGCTCATCGAGGTCTATCTGTACTTTTCTCTGCTATTTGCCAAACGGCATCTCCCTGATAGCCGAGTATTTTGCGCCGGAGCGAGAGAGTTCGCTTTTCATGACGGCAAGGCCGTTGACGGTGTAGGGCGGCGAAGGTTTTGAGAGGTGCGCGTCGGCGAGCAGGCGCTGTAAGGTCTGCTGCTCGTCGGGAGTAAGCGGGGCTTTGACGCGGGCGAGGGTGAGGTGGGGAGAGAATGGGCGTTTGTCAATCTCAAAGCCGCGCTGTTCCAGATCCTGGTTGAGGACGCGGTGCAGCCGGGTGAGTTTGCCGACTGGCTCCTCGATGCCCATCCAGATGACGCGAGGGGAGCGTGGAGAGCCGAAGAAGCCGGGCTTTGTGAGACGATAGCTAAAAGGTTGGGTCTGGCGCGCCGCAACTGCAGCGGCGGCGGTGGCCTGCTCAAGCTGCGTGTTGTCCAGTTCACCCAGAAAGGCGAGAGTGAGATGGATGCCTGTGGGATTGACCCAGCGCAGGTCAGGCAAAGCCGACGCCATCTCGCGAATGACTTTGCTGAGATGGCGCTGCAAGGCTTCGTTTAATTCAAGCGCAATGAACGTTCTGGTCATTTTCGCTCATCATTTCATTCAAAAGAGGGGGAAATGAGGGGACATCCCCAACCCCCGGCAGAGGGACACCCTCTGCCCTCTCACTTTCAGGCGGCTTCACCGAAGAGCATGGCATCGAGTTCGTGGCCGTCGATGGTTTCGACTTCGATGAGGTGCTCGGCGATGGCGATCAGTTTGTCCTTCTTTTCGCGCAGGATGTTGAGCGCGGTCTGGTAGGACTGATCGACGAGAGTGGCGACCTCCTGGTCGATGCGGGCGGCGGTTTCCGCGCTGACGGTGGAGTTGCCCTCGTTATCCTTCTTCATCAGGATGTTTCCCAGCGGACTCATGCCGAACTCACAGACCATGCGCCGTGCGATGGTGGTCACGTACTCGATATCCTGGCTGGCCCCGGTGGTGATGTCACCAAAGATAATTTCTTCGGCGGCTCGTCCACCCATAGCCCCGGCCATCTTGGAGAGCAGTTCAGAGCGGCGCATGAGGTAGCGGTCTTCAGAAGGAGACTGCACGGTCACGCCGAGGGCCATACCCCTGGCGATGGCCTGGACCTTCTGCACCGGGTCGGAGTTGGGCATCGAGCGCATGACGATGGCATGGCCCACCTCGTGATAGGCGATGATGGCTTTTTCGGCCTCGGTAATCACGCGACTCTTGCGCTCCGGTCCAGCCATGACACGCAGGATGGCCTCTTCCAGGTCGTCCTTCTGAATGGCGCTCTTGCCACGACGGGCGGCAAGCAGCGCGCCCTCGTTGAGCATATTGGCGAGGTCGGCGCCGGAGAAACCTGCCGTCTGGCGCGCCAGGTCATGCAAGGTGACGTTCTCATCTAGCGGCTTGCCCTGCGCGTGTACCTCCAGGATGGCGAGACGCCCGCGAATGTCGGGCTTGTCAAGCATGACCTGGCGATCGAAGCGACCGGGGCGCAGCAGGGCGGGATCAAGCACATCGGGCCGATTAGTGGCGGCGAGGACGACAACGTTGGTATCTTTCTCGAAGCCGTCCATCTCGACAAGCAACTGGTTGAGCGTCTGCTCGCGCTCATCGTTGCCGCTCAGGCCGGAATTATTGCGCTGGCGGCCAACAGCGTCGATTTCGTCAATGAAGACGATGCAGGGAGCGTGCTCTTTGGCCTCCTTGAAAAGGTCGCGCACGCGGGCTGCGCCAACACCGACGAACATCTCGACAAATTCTGAGCCGCTGACGCTGTAGAAGGCGACGTTTGCCTCACCAGCGACCGCGCGGGAGATAAGCGTTTTGCCCGTGCCTGGCGCGCCGACGAGCAGCACCCCTTTGGGAATACGTGCGCCCATGTTGGTAAAACGCTCCGGGTACTTGAGGAACTCGACAATCTCCTGTAACTCGGTCTTTGCCTCTTCAACACCGGCCACATCTTTGAACAGAGTCGATGGGTGCGACTCGCTGAAGCGTTTAGCCCTGGAACGTGCAAAAGGCATGGCCTGACCGCCAATACTGCTGCGGCGAATAAAGAAGAACAGCGCCCCCGCGATGACCGCGATGAGAAGCAGATCAAGCAGTCCCTGCGTCCATTGAGAAGATTGACCATCATCTACGGTGACAGTGACACCGTCATGGCGCAACTCATCCGTTACCGTCTGCCCATCTTCTTTGACCGCGTGATACTGCTGCCCGTTCGTGCCGGTAGCATAAATATCGTTGCCGCTGATCGTCACCGACTTCAACTGGTGATGATCGGCCATGTTGAGGACGTTGCTAATAGCCATTTCCTGCACATTGCTCTGACCGACAGTGATACTCACAACATGCACCACCGCAAAGCTAATCAGCACAACCCCTAGCAGGGTGAAAAAAGCTGGCAACCCGAAACGCAGCCAGAGATTGCGTTTCTTCGTCGTTTTTTGTGGTGAGCGCGGGCCATTTGGGCCGCCTGGTGGATTTCCCTGTGGAGGAATCTGCATCTGGAACTGTGTACCCTTCTATGGTGCTAAACCAACCTGCCTTATTTACAGAGGAACTGTATCAACATTTTTCTTTCTGTACACCTCTATATCTTTATGTCTTTTCAGACTTGTGGGTAGTATATCTTAGATAGTACAGGTTATGCAATAGAATCGAGGGCAAAATTAGTACTATTGTAATATTTGCATAAGGAAATCCTGAGAGTTTCCTTAGAGAAGGGCTTTTTTTGAATCAAGATGGCGAATTTCTTCTGAAAAAACCGATTTTTCTGCTTCAAAGCCTTGTTGACGGGCAAGAACGTGCTAAAATATCGTATAGAGATATTTTGCACGGTACGCGTGCTTTCGAGTTGCTCCCAGAATAAGAGGACTTTAGCCTTGCGTCCATTTTCCTTTTTCTGTCTGTATGAAGAACGAGGAGGTTTTTTCAGTGAGAGAACATTTACCGAAGATTGAAGGAAGTAAGCAATCCCCGCCAACGGCTGCCCCCCTTCCTGGTGCCCTGCAACCTGTAGCGGAAGAGATTCTGGAGGTTGGCTCTCGTACAGAACCATTTAGCGTCGAGGCAGTTGAGAAGGCGCCGCGCATCCGTGACGCAAAGCTATTTCACAGCGTATGCCCGTACTGCGCCGTAGGATGCGGCTTAAACGTCTACGTCAAAGACGGCAAGGTCATTGACATCGAGGGCAACCCGGACAGCCCGATTAATCACGGGACGCTCTGCCCGAAGGGGGCGTCAACGTTCCAGTATGTTATCAACCCCAGCCGCCAGACGCATGTCATGTACCGTGCGCCCTATAGCGACCACTGGGAGAGGAAATCCCTTGACTGGGCGATGGAGCGCATTGCGCAGCGCATCAAAGAGACACGCGATAGTACATTTGTGGAACGCCTCCCTGATGGACGTGAGGTCAATCACACGCTGGCAATCGAATTGCTGGGCGGGGCGACGCTGGACGTTGAAGAGAACTATTTGATGAAGAAGCTTTTCAACGGCGGCCTCGGCATTATTCCTATTGAGAACCAGGCTCGTATATGACACAGCTCCACCGTGCCCGGTCTGGGCACAACGTATGGACGTGGCGGTGCCACAACCTTTCCACAGGATCTGGTCAACAGCGATTGCATTTTGATTATGGGCAGCAACATGGGCGAAGCCCATCCGGTAGGTTTTCAATACGTGGTCAAAGCGAAGGAACGGGGAGCAAAGGTCTTCCATGTCGACCCACACTACTCGCGTACATCGGCGCTGGCGAATAAGTACGTGCATATTCGTGCTGGCAGCGATATCGTTTTCCTGGGCGCGATCATCCGCTACCTGCTGGAAAACAATCTCTACTTCCACGACTACGTGGTCAACTATACCAACGCTGCCGCCCTTATTAATGATCGGTATCGTGACACGGAAGATCTGGATGGCATTTTTTCCGGCTACGACCCACGGACAGGGAACTATGTGGATCAGGGAACCTGGGATTACCAGTACGATGCCGATGGACATCCGCTGACCGACCCGACACTGCAAGACCCGCAGTGCGTCTTCCAGATTCTGCGCCGCCACTTTGCGCGTTACACACCAGAGATGGTCGAACAGGTCTGCGGCGTGCCACGCGAGGAGTGGGAACTGGTAGCGCGCACCCTGGCCGAGAACTCCGGGCGCGAGCGCACCAGCGCCATCTGTTACGCTGTCGGCTGGACGCAGCAGTCGAAAGGCGTACAGATCATCCGGTCCGCGGCTATTATGCAGCTTCTGCTGGGCAACATTGGCCGTCCGGGCGGTGGTATCATGGCGCTGCGCGGCCATGCCTCCATCCAGGGTTCGACCGACGTGCCAACACTCTACGATCTGCTCTCCGGTTACATGCCACAGCCTGCCGCGATGCTGCCGCCGGGGGTTCAGGAATCGGAAGAGCAACCCAACGTCACAACCTGGGGCGAAGCAACTGGCAAGCATGCCAGTGCTCTCCCGCAGCAGACGCTGGAGGAGTATCTGACCTCAGCCGGTCAGAAATTTGGCTGGTGGTCAAATATTCCCGCCTACATGCGCAGTCTGCTCCAGGCATGGTATGGCGAGGCCGCCAACGAGGAGAACGGCAACCGCAGCTACCGCTGGATTCCCAAGATTACGGGCGACCACTCCCACCTGGCGACGACCTACGATATGCTTGATGGCAAGGTTAAAGGCTACCTGCTTTTTGGGGAGAATCCGGCAGCAGGGAGCACCGACTCACGCCTGCAGCGCAAAGCTCTGGCGCAATTGGATTGGATGGTTGTGCTCGACCTCTATGAGACGGAGACGGCAGCCTTCTGGTATAAGGGACCGGCGCACTCACCCGAGAAGGTCGATCCGGGTCAGATTAAGACGGAGGTGTTCTTTATTCCCGCTGCTGGCTCGGTCGAAAAACCGGGGACGTTTACAAATACACAGCGCCTCTTGCAGTACAGGGATAAGGCGGTCAACCCGCCCGATGACGCGCGCTCGGACCTCTGGTTCGTCTACAATCTGGGCAAGCGTCTCAAAGCGCTGTACGCCGGTAGCCCTGAGCCGAGAGATCAGGCGATTCAGGCGCTGACCTGGGATTACGAGGAAGAGAACCCGGACATCCCGGGCGATCCGGATGTGCTGCTGGTGCTCAAAGAGATCAACGGCTATTACTTCTATCCGCCAGAGCAAACGGCAGGAGAGCAGAGACAGCCATACAGTCTGCGTGACGCGCCCCACGTCCCCGGCTTCACAGCGCTCAAAGCAGACGGCACGACAGCATGTGGCTCGTGGATTTATAGCGGCTGCTACCCGGCACCGGACAATAACCGTGCCGCTTCCCGTGTCAACGACGGCAGTTACACATTCCTGAACTGGGGGTTTTCCTGGCCCGCCAACCGGCGTATCCTCTATAACCGCGCCTCGGCTGACCCACAGGGCCGTCCGTGGTCGGAGCGCAAGAAATACATCTGGTGGGATGAGGCGGAGCGGAAATGGACGGGCTACGATATTCCCGACTTCCCGGTCAATAAGCCGCCCGATTACGTGCCGCCGCCGGGAGCTGTCGGTATCGATGCGCTCTCCGGCAAAGATCCGTTCATTATGAAGCCCGATGGCAAAGGCTGGCTCTTTGTTCCCAAGGGGCTGCGCGACGGTCCTCTCCCGGCGCATTACGAGGCTGCGGAATCGCCGGTGCATAACGCAGTCTACGCGCGGCAGAGCAATCCTGCTGCCCGATACTACAGCGGCAAGCCACTCAATACACTGGCGGGCGTGGGAGACGAACGCTATCCTATCGTCATCACCACCTATCGCCTGACGGAACACCATGTGAGCGGACAAATGACGCGCTGGATGACCTGGCTCGACGCGCTGCAACCAGCGCTGTTCGCGGAGATGAGTCCCGAACTGGCGGCGGAAAAAAAGATCAAGCACGGCGATTACGTGATCATCAGCACGCCGCGCGGCGAGATCGAGGCGCGAGCGATGGTCACGCGCCGCATGCGTCCTCTGCGCATGAACGGGCGCATCGTTCACCAGATTGGCCTGCCGTTTCACTGGGGCTATCAGGGCAGGGTAACAGGGAGCATTACCAACGACCTGGCACACATGGTGCTGGAACCGAATGTGAGTATCGAGGAGGCGAAGGCATTTACCTGCAACGTTCGCCCTGGTAGACTTCTGTAGGAAGGAGTGAGTACATGGCGGTTGAATCCACACAGAACACGGCGATCCCCCGCTACCCCCAATGGGAGCCGGCCCGCGCCATTATCTCGACGGTTGTGGGCAACAAGGTGCCACCTCCGCCGCCGCAGCCTGTCATGGGTTTCTTCACCGATACGAGCCTCTGTATCGGTTGTAAAGCCTGTGAGGTCGCCTGCAAGCAATGGAACCAGTTGCGGGCGAAGGAGCCAACCTGGACGGGAACCAGCTACGACAACACGGAGACGCTAAGCGCCATCACCTGGCGGCACGTGCAGTTCATCGAGCAGATCGGCGCACCGTCTCTGCCCCCGCCGCTGCCTTTGTTCGGCAAAATTGCCGAGGCAAAAAGCGATGGCCTGATTCCAGAGACGCCACCGGGGACGGCCCTGCCCTTCTTCAATAGCGAACGCTGGCTGATGCGCAGCGACGTATGCAAGCATTGCGCCAACGCCCCCTGCCACGAGGCCTGCCCGACGGGCGCGATCATTCGCACCGAGTACGATACGGTCTACGTGCAGCAGGATATCTGCAACGGCTGCGGCTACTGCGTGGTTGCCTGCCCCTTTGGTGTCATTGCCCGCGACGAATATGGCACGCGCACCGCCCGCAAATGTACCCTCTGCTACGATCGCATGAAGGATGGCATCGAACCTGCCTGCGCGAAAACGTGCCCCACAGACTCCATTCAGTATGGTGAGGTGGAAAAGCTCAAGCAGCACGCACGCCAGCGGCTCGGATTCCTGCACGAGCAGGGGGTGAAGGAGGCGCAACTGTACGGCGTGGATGACAACATTCTGGATGGAGGGCTGAACTCGTTCTTCCTCCTGCTGGATGAGCCGGAGGTGTATAACCTGCCCGCCGACCCGCCGCGCCCGGCGAACCACGTCGCCCCGGCCTCGTTCTGGGCCGTCGTCACCGCCGCCATCCTGGGTCTGTTTACCATCCTTTTCTTCAAGGAATAGTACCCAGGGGGTCACGATCAGGCGTGACCCCCTGGAGAGATAGTGAAACAGGGGGTTTTCCTATGCAGGAAACTCGTCTTCCCGCTCCTGTAGAGACGGCTATCACGGCTGTACGTGGCCGTCTCACATCGCCAGCGCTGATTGAGCAACTGGCTACACTGGCGACCGGCTACACTCCGAACCCGGAAAAGGAAGTGGAGGAGCCAACGTACTATGATTACCCGGCTATGAATGAGCCAACGTGGCACTGGGAAATCATCTGGTATTTCTTTTTTGGCGGCCTGGCGGCTGGCTGCTATCTGATCGCCACTGTGGCTTCCTTTTTTGGCTCGAAGGAAGACCGGGCGACGGTGCGTGCTGGCTACTATCTCTCGCTGCTGGCGCTGCTGCCCTGTCCGATACTGCTTATCAAAGACCTGGGCAGGCCGGAACGCTTTCTGCACATGCTGCGTGTCTTCAAGGTGAAGTCTCCCATGTCGATGGGGACGTGGGGGCTGACCACCTTCTCTCTGTTCAGCGGCCTGATGGCGGTGCTTCAGGCAGCTCATGATGGGCTGCTCGGCAACTGGTGGGGAACAGATTGCCTCAAAGCCCTGCCACGAAAGTTGATCGCCTTGCCGGGGGTCTTCTTCGGCCTCTTCCTCGGCAGCTACACCGGTGTTTTGCTGGCCGCGACGAGCGTTCCGGTCTGGTCGCGCAGCAAACTGCTCGGCGCGCTCTTTGCCAGCTCGGCAACCTCGACCAGCACGGCCTTGATCTCCCTGGTGCTGCGTATCTTCGGCGCGCCAGCCAGCGCGCTGCGCAAACTCGAACGCCTGGAATGGGTTGCTACGCTGCTCGAAATGACGTGGCTCTTCAGCTTCCTGCGCGGCAGCAGCCGGGCCGGTCGTGCGCTGGCGGGAGCGGGACAGGGCGAGCAGGGGCCAGCATTCTGGAACCTCGTCGTCGGCAGTGGCCTGCTTATCCCCTGGCTGCTCACCACGCTCACACTCTTGCAGGGCGGAAAAAAACACACCGGACGCGGCCTGCTCACCTCCCTGCTCGTGCTGATCGGCGGCTACTTCCTGCGTCGCACCATCGTCAAGGCCGGTCACACCTCTAGCCGCGACTCCCACGTTTTCCTCTGGAACGCGAAACGGGAGAACAGGTGAATGAAGAAAGAGGAGGCAGGATTTCCTGAAGAAAGCTTCTTAAAAGATGCCTGAGTTCTTGCGGATGGGTGAGCCAGAGACAATGTGCTGCTTCTGGAATCACAGAGAAACGCGCCTGAGGCAGCAGGTACGCAACTTGCTCAGCGGGCCAGTTCGGGCGGAGATCGTTTTCTCCCTGGATGATTACCGCGGGCAGCTCTAACGAGCGAAGGCGCTCAACCAGTTGCGGGTCTTGCAAATAGTCTGCTCGTGAGCGCTGCCCTGCTCGATAGACCTCTTCGTTGAAGGGAAAAAGGAAGACAGGAAGCGGCTCGCTTCGTTCTTGCTGCGCCTGCCGGAACTCAGGCCACCAATCCTGAGAAATACCGGTTCCAGCGAGATAGATCAGCGCCAGGACGCGGTGGGGGTAGGTCGTTGCGTAGTCGAGGGCCAGATCCGCCCCCCACGAATGCCCGCCAATGATCCAGCGCTCATAGCCAGAGTATTCGCGCAGCCTCTCAAGATCGGCCAGACACGTCGCATGGTCATAGGGCGGGATGGCTGCCGAGCGACCGCAGCCGCGCTGTTCCCAGCGATGCACCTGCACCAGATCGTCGATCATGGCGGCTACCGGGGCCAGATAATCGCAGTAACCGGGACCTCCATTGCACAGCATCACCGGCAACCCCTTTCCTTGAGTGATCGTCCAGAGTTTGACTGTATCGAACGTGACAATGCGTTCTTTCTCCAACTTTTCCCCCTTTTCCTCGTAATAATGATGATGTAAAATACACGATATCATATCTCTACATTTTCTATAAGACAAGAGGGAATTTATGGCGGAGACGAGCATTCCAGGCAGTAATGACCCGGTAAAGCAGACAACGGCAAAATTACCGGAGGACAAGCCTCTTTATAATAGAGCTTCAGGGACACCAACCACCCCGCTGAAGGCAAATGATATACCTCAACCCCCAACACAGTCAACGACATCGGGACAGGAGCAGGCAGAGGAGCAGCAACCGCAAACGGTTGATAGCCTGCAACTGGTGGTGATCGAGGGTTTTCAGGTTGGGCGCGGCGTGGCTCGCATCGACCCGGTGGATATGGCGAAGCTGGGCTGTCAGCCGGGCGATATCGTGCTGGTGACAGGCAACCGCACAACGGCGGCGAAGGTGGTGCCAAGCGCGCTGGTGGATCGCGGCCAGCAGACCATTCAGATGGATAGTCAGGTGCGACAGAACAGCGCCTCCGGCCTGGGCGAGCGCGTGACGGTGCGTAAGGCGAAGGTGCAAACGGCAGAGAAGATTACGCTGCTGCCGTTGAGCGGGGGCGCGCCGATTCAGGAGAGCGACCTGCAATATATCGCTCGCTACCTGGTGGGCCTGCCGGTGGTTATCGGTGACCTGTTGCGCGTCGGCACGCCCGGCACGGCAAACCGCGACTTCCTGATTATCGGCACGACACCTGCTACCCCCAGCTACGGGCTGCAAAAGCGGAAAACGGGTGAGCTGCCGACGCTTGAGCCACCGGTACAGCCACAACCCGTCTCGGCTGTCGAGGCGGTGCTGGTACAGGCAGGAACCATTGTCAAAGCGCAGGCACGAGGAGCGCAAAACGGTGGTCCCGGTCGTGTGAGCTACGAAGATATCGGCGGACTGGGCAAAGAGTTGCAGCGCATCCGCGAGATGATCGAACTGCCGTTGAAATATCCCGCCGTCTTCGACCGCCTGGGCGTCGAGCCGCCCAAAGGTGTGCTGCTCTATGGCCCTCCCGGCACCGGTAAAACGCTGATTGCCCGTGCGGTAGCGGCAGAGACGAACGCGACATTCTTCAACATCAATGGGCCGGAGGTCATCAACAAGTTTTATGGAGAAAGTGAGTCCCGACTGCGCTCTGTCTTCCAGGATGCTCAAAAACGCGCTCCCAGCATCATCTTCATCGACGAGATTGATGCTCTGGCCCCGCGCCGTGCGGAAACGGGCGGCGAAGTCGAGCGGCGCATCGTCGGACAGCTTCTGGCGCTGATGGATGGTATGGCCTCGCGCGGGCAGGTCATGGTTATTGGCGCAACCAACCAGCCCAACGCGCTCGATCCTGCCCTGCGCCGTCCCGGCCGCTTCGATAGAGAGATTTCCCTGCGCGTGCCGGATGTGCGCGGGCGCATGGAAATCCTGCATATCCACAGCAAGAACGCGGCCCTGGCAAACGATGTCGATTTCGCCCGGCTGGCGCAGTTGACGCCCGGCTTCGTTGGCGCTGACCTGGAGGCGCTCTGTCGCGAGGCGGCGATGATCGCCCTGCGCCGTGTGCTGCCCTATATCGACTACCAGCGCGGCTACATTCCCTATGAAACGTTGGTAAACCTGAGCATCACCATGGCCGATTTCCAGGCCGCGCTGCGCGAGGTCGAGCCTTCGACCACCCGCGAGGTCTACGTCGAGGTCAGCGAAACGTCGTGGGACGATATCGGTGGCCTGTCAAAGCCGAAGGCGACGCTGACGGAGGCTGTAGAGTGGCCGCTACGCTATCCTGAAATCTATAGCAATGCGAAGGTCGAGCCGCCCCGTGGCGTGCTGCTGGCTGGCCCTCCGGGATCGGGCAAGACGTTGATTGCCCGTGCGCTTGCCAACCAGTGCGAGGCCAGTTTCATCTCCATCAAAGGGCCGGAACTGCTCTCCAAGTGGGTTGGCGAGTCTGAGAAGGGTATTCGCGAAATCTTCAGGCGTGCAAAGCAGGCCGCGCCATGTATTGTCTTCTTCGATGAGATTGATGCGCTGGCACCACGGCGCAGTGGCGGCGAAATAGATGGTCAGGTGGGCAACCGCGTCATCGCGCAATTGCTGACCGAGATGGACGGCATCGAAGGGCGCGAGGGCGTAATCGTGCTGGCGGCGACCAATCGCCCGGAACTGATAGACCCGGCGTTGCTGCGTCCTGGCCGCTTCGATATGGTGGTAGAACTTGATTACCCCAACGAGGAGGAGCGCCGTGCCATCTTTGCCGTTCACACACGAGGACGGCCACTGGCACCAGAAATCACGATGGAGGAACTGGCGGCCCTGACACCCGGTCGCAGCGGCGCGGATATCGAGGCCATCTGCCGACGCGCCTCCCTGCTGGCGTTGCGTGAGTGGATCTCGCCCAAATTGCAGATGCAGCGCGTGCAGATTACCGAGGCAAAGGATGACGAGGAGTTGGCAAACACTATGTCGCCTGACGCTGTTGAGGCGACTACGACCGCAGAGGTTTCCGGCCAGAGTGAGCAAAATAGCCAGAATGTACCAGTTCAACCAACAACACGCTTTGAGATTCGACCGGAGCACTTCGCACAGGCCATTGATGAGCAGCGAGAGCGTTACGCTGTGCAGGAGGAGGCGGAGGCTGCAAGAGCACGTCAAGCAGCAGGTCGCCAACGTTTACTTGAATTAGCAGCAGGACAACAGGAGCAGAAGCGGCCAGGATTCTGGCAGAGATTCCGCCTCTGGCTGGCAAATCTCTTTGGCTAGTGCCCTGAAAGCACTAGCCAATTTTTCTAAAATTTTGGGGATTCGCTAACATTTGTATTGAGAAATTTTTCACATGTATGTACAATGTAAGTACGGAAAGCGTTCGTTGATGTAGGGAATGTGCAACATCACGTCTGATTGCATGTATTACGGCCTTTGGTCCACTTACAATCCGCAATTAGACTATGGTATAATAACTTACAGAGAGCGTGCATAAAAACAGTGAAGGGAGATTGACATGTCATTTGTTCCTGACAACTCCTCTTCAGTTACCCGTGAGCAGGTTACAGAGGCCTACTTGAAGGTTCTACGACTGATTGATGACCGCGTCACACCTCTTCTTGGGAAAGCTACCACCCGCGTCTTAGTACAGGTTGCAGCGAAACATATTATAGATGAATATCCGTTTCTCCAATTTTTAATGAAAATGCCTTATACTGAAGTTGTCCCATCTGTTATCCATGAGCAGCTCTCCGGTGTTTCTCCCCAGGAACTCGATGTCGGCTTGAACGCTCTGCTACAGGAGTGTTTCGCCGGGCTGAAGGAGCTGACCGGCGATATCATCGCGCCTCCGCTGCGAGATGAAGTCAGCCGTCAACTGGAACAGAAACACTGGCAGTAGGCATGGAGTGCAGTGTGCAAGCAGAACAAAAACTTACAGATAACATGTATCGTACTCCCGGTGGCGCGCAAAATGGAGATAGGATAGGCTCTCTCCTACGCGAAATGGAGTATCTCAATACTATTGGAAAACGCTTTGTCGCGGCCAACAATCGCTTTCAGGTCCATCACGCGCTGCTGGCGGCTTTGCGGGAGCAATACAGCTTCGCCGCCTGCTCCATTTTGCTCAAGGATAAACCATTTCAGCTCTCCATTATCCCTGCGTATCCGCTGAGCACGAACTTCATCGGGGCCATGGTCAACCGCATCGCCAGCGCGGCCAATGTCATCGATTTTCCGCATGTGACTCCGCAGGAACTCGCGGATGCTGCCTATCTGGATGCTCCTGAAGAACTCATCCCACCGGAATCGACAGAAACGCCGGGCGGGGCAGAGGTTGGCTCCTGCCTGAACATTCCTCTGACCGTCGAAGACCGCATCATTGGCCTGTTAAGCCTTTTCGATACCCAGATGGGTACCTTCGACACCGAGCGACTCCGCTTCACCTCGATCATCGCCGACTATGCCGCTATTGCCCTGGAAAACGTGCGCCTGCGCGAAAGCGAACGCGCTCTGTGGCGACAGGCCGAAGAGGAACGCCAGCGCCTCGAACTGATCATCAGCAGTATGGCCGAGGGTCTGCTGATTACAGATGCCAGGGGCGCGATTATCTCGCTCAATCAGTCAGCGCAGCACCTGCTCGCGCAGGCCAACATCGATATCGAGCAAGATATTCCATTAAGGAAGATGGCAACGTTAGACAGCGCGCCCTGGCTCAAGCAACTGGCGCAGATTGTTGATAAAGCCCTGACAAATCAGGTGGTGATGAATCAGGAATTGATCGCCGGGGAAAGCAGTCAGCAGGTGCCGCTGACGCTGAGCATCAGCGCCGCTCCTCTGCACAATGCGGGCGAGGAGCAGAAGCGCCCAACTGGCGTGGTAGCGGTCCTCAACGACGTGACATCGCAGAAACAGGTCGAGAGATTAAAAGACGAGTTCGTCTCAGTCGTCTCACATGAGCTACGTACGCCTCTGACAGCCATCAAGGGCTATACACAGCACCTTATGCGCCGCCTTGAACGTCGCCTGCGCGCCCTGCGACAGACCACACAGACCACACCGAACACACAGACCACACCGAACACGCAGGGCGCTCAGAAGCCGCAGAAGCAGAATATACAGGCACCAGAACCTCCAGAGACCTACGACCTGCGCAGCCTGTATATCGTGCAGAGCCAGGCAGAGCACCTGGAACGACTGGTCAACGACCTGCTCGACCTTTCACGAGTGCAGTGGGGTCACCTGGAACTACATCCCGAGACCTTTTTCCTGGTCGATCTGCTCTCAGAGAATGTTCATTCTGCCCAGGCCAGCGCCGAACAACACACCCTCTCTCTTGAGATCAATGTAGCCGATTCAAAAGTCGTGGCCGACCGCCAGCGCATCGGGCAGGTCGTGGGCAATATTCTGGACAATGCGGTGAAGTATTCTCCTCATGGTGGTCAGATCATCGTCAGTCTGCAAGAGCAGGAGGGAGACTTCCTGGTAAGCATCAGTGATCAGGGCATCGGCATCAGCCCCGAGTATCTCGACCACATCTTCGAGCGTTTCTACCGCGTGCGCAATACGGCGAGCCACCAGTACTCAGGCATCGGCCTCGGCCTCTATGTCGCCAGGGCCATTGTCGAGCGTCACGGCGGGCGCATCTGGTTCACCAACAACCCCGGCAAAGGTAGCACCTTCTCCTTCACCCTGCCACACACGCCACGGACAGAAGAGTGATCTAAAATCCTTCGATTCTCGTTTCCTCTCCGAGCAAATGGAACTGCTCAATGTAACTAACGGTGCAAAGAGAGAAAAGGAGAATATTCATGTCTACAGAAGCAAATGTGGCCGTAGCGCGCCGCGTTTTTGATGACCTCTTCAGCCAGGGCAAGCTCGACGCGGCGGACGAAATCTACGCCCCTGATCACACCAGCCATGATGCGCAGGCACCAGGCGTCAACGGTGCCGCGGCGATGAAACACTACATCGGCATGTACCGCGCCGCTTTTCCCGACCTCCATATGGCGGTAGATGACATCGTCGCGGAAGGCGACAAGGTTGTCATCCGCTGGACAGCTCGTGGCACCCACAGGGGCGAGTTGATGGGCGTTCCTCCCACCGGCAAGCAGGCCGTCGTGACCGGCATCAACATCATCCGCGTCAAAGATGGACGCGTCGCGGAAGAGTGGATCAACTGGGATACTCTCGGCCTGCTGCAACAGCTTGGCGTAGCCCCGAAGATGTAATCAGCACCACTCCTTAATGTAAACGTAGAGGCGCAATCAATTGCGCCTCTACGTTTCTAATCTTCTACGATGACAGGTCGCTAACCGTCCAGCTTCAATCACACACTGGTACATACTTGCGTGGAGAAGGTGGCAGGGGAAACGCCCAGTGAGAGGATACAGGTAATAGTGTAGTTTCATACTTCTCTTGATCTGGCACATCGAAAATGATAGAATACGTATGGCCTTTCCGTACTCTGACTATTGTTAGTTGCTCGGGCAGGAAGACAGCCATGGCAGAAAATGATCCCAGACAAGTAATCATTGATTATATCTGTCGTCCACGGGGGCCAATCATCGAAGAGCGCAGTATGCCGGTTCCGCCAGGGAAGCAAGGTAATGCCTGGCGAGCAATTACCCGCGCACCGGGAGGGATGGGAGCCAGGGTGTCAACCATCCAGTTCCTCCAGCAGCGCAGCATTTCTGACCGCCAACTGCACCTTGTGGAGTTTGAAGACGAGGAAGGAAGGCTGGATAGCTGGCTCTGCTCTGTTCTTCTAGAGCCAGATGGTCATTGGCGCTATAGCGGAGGTGCGAACGTTAGCAGGGCCGAAACGATGCCAAAGCGGGAACATCCATGGGCAAATCTGGCTGGCGGTTGGAACGTAAACCTGTTCTGGGCAGGAGGGCGCGTGCTGGACAACGGGCTAAATGTCGTGCGCGTGCGTCTGGTCGCGGAAGACGGAACTGTGCTCGAAGATACCGTTCAGGATGGCATCGTCATGTTTATCTCTAACGAGACGCTATCAATACCAGTTCGGGTAGAGTTGTACGATGACTCCGCCACGCTCGTAGGAACAGGCATATTTCCGAGGCATCTTCCTAAACCACCTCTGGAGGGATAACCTTCCGATAGATGAAGTATCAATTTACAGCAAGCGCAGCAGATCGGTGGGGCTGGAGCCGAATTGCTCACGCAGGTAGGAGGAGCCGAAGGGGGTGAAGTGGATGGTGGCCCAGCTTGCGCGCAGTGACTGGATGTTACGCAGGATGCGCGCCTCTCCCCAGAGCGGATAGCGCAGGTCGCGCAGGGCGTTGATGCCGTCACCGGTGCTGGTGATGAGGATACCGGCGGCAATTACGATAATTTCAAGCAAGATATCGTGTGGCAGCGTGATGGGGGCAATGGAGGTGAAGAGGCCAATGTAGAGGACAAGGCCGGAAACCAGGGCAGGCAGGAAGACATTGAGCAGGATAAAGAACGTAGACGGCTCGCGCAGGTAGAGGGGCGTGAAGCCAAAAGGACCAACGGCCCAGCCAATCAACGGCTCATTGCGTAAGAGCGACAGCAGCAGATGTGTTCCTTCAAACAAAATGATCCACAGACCGAAAAGACCAATCAGGCCCAGAAAATTGATCACATGTATGCTGGATTGGGTGTCGTGCATACAAACCCCCTCACAGGCTTGCATTACTGCCATGCCGCTCGAAGAGACTAACACAAAATGTTTCATTCTTTATTATACATGTTCTCTTGTTTTTTCTGCAATTCATAGTTGCCTACTCGCTCCATCCTTCCTGACCGATCAGGGGAACAAAGACGCAGCTGCCAAGAGAATACGTTTCTGGTCCCCATGGTGCCCGGTGGACAACCAGCAAATCTTGCCGCTCCTGACTGCCGACGGGTACGACGAGCATACCCCAGGTCACAAGTTGTTCAAAGAGCAGTGAAGGGATAGCTGGTGAGGCTGCCGTCACAAGAATGCGATCGTATGGCGCGGCATCGGGCCATCCGAGCGAACCGTCGCCCACGTAGAGCGAGACGTTATAGATGCCTAGCTGCAAGAGACGAACGGCAGCCTGGTATGAGAGCTGTTGATGCCGCTCGACGCTGTAAACGTGGTGTGCAAGACAGGCCAGGATGGCCGTCTGGTAGCCGGAACCTGTGCCGATTTCCAGCACGCGCTCGTCTCCGCGCAGCGTGAGCGCCTGCGTCATCGCCGCGACCATCAACGGCTGTGAGATAGTCTGCCCCAACGCGAGCGGTAGCGCGCAGTCAGCATAGGCATGCTCGCGTAGAGAGCGATCAACGAAGCGCTCGCGCTGCGTGCTGCTCATTACTGCCAGCACGCGCTCATCGTGAATGCCGTTCTTTTGCAACGACGCAATTAACTTCTGCCTCTGCTCGTCAAGCTCAAGGTCATCAATCATAGCCGCTCGTTCGACTCGCTCAGATAACACCGATATATAACACGTTTCAGGACGTGAAATGTCCTATGAGACAACGATATGTCTTAGTATCTCTAGTGTATTGTGTGAAGTTGAATTATGTCAAGGAGTTTTGGAAGAAGAAAACCCGGTAATGAAAGTACAAAGAGGAATACCGGATACATCCCTCTTTGCTGGTGGGCGCTACAGGGGTCGAACCTGTGGCCTCTTCCGTGTGAAGGAAGCGCTCTCCCACTGAGCTAAGCGCCCTTGACAGGAGCAACTATAGCATGAGAGAGCAGGATTGTCAAGCACTTTCCCGGCCTTTTCAACCTGATAGGGTAGGTAGCCAGCGCGTTACCTGTTGCCAGGCACGTTTCCAGCTACCCCCCTCCGAACCGTGCGGGCTACTTTCATAGCACACGGCTCTCCAAAGGTACGCCACTAGGAAGCCTTAATGACTACAGGTTTCCTATGAGTCGAGGTTTGAAAACAACTCCATGCCACAACGCTTCGCGTCGTTGTATGGAGTCTTACTCTTGACCTTCGACCCGTGTGGGGAGTTCTTCGGACTGCCGCGATTGCGCTTTACCTGCTTCCTGTGACTCTGCATCGCGATGACGATGGGCTAGATCGTCGGCGGGATACCTTCGCGTTAACATCCTCACGGAGTGCAGTTTGCGTAGCCGCTTTACACACAACTTCGCGCTTTTCCAGTAGTCCCTACTCTTAAGTAGGTATGGCCTTCGGCGAGTAACTCAGCGACAGACAAGGCCCGTTGAGTCTACTGGTGCGTTGCTGTATTCGGTTGTTCAGGTACCAGGTTCGCCCTTTAGGACGTTACAAGGGTTATATCAGGCTCTTGCCCTTCTGACAGCGCTAGTCTTGGAAGACCAGAAGTTATCCTGATTTTCCGCAAGTCGTATGCCAGTTCTTTCAGGCTCAAGCCGTCATACTCTCCCCTGTGTATCCTCTCGTGACATGCCTTACATACCGGTACTTGTTTCCGATTGAGCGCCGCCATAACTCTTGTGAAGCCCTTTGGCTCTCTATCGTCCATTTTCCTGATATGCCGCACGTGGTGCATCTGAACGCCGTTCGGGTTGCCGCACACCACACACGGTAGTCCTAGCTTGCTTCGCGTCCTCAGCCTCACGTTCATTCTGACCAGATCGACTTCGGGGCTGTCTTTGAAGGCATCCCGTTTGACCGTCCAGTCCGTGTTTCTGTAGAACACGACATTTCTGACCTGTCCATTCTTGGCTCTGACCTGGACGCTTATATCCCTCCCTCTCATCACGCTGGTGGTTGGAGCTTTCCTCTTCAGCGCCAGCGTTTTTGCCAGAGAGTATTTCAGTATGTACTGCACCCTTTGCAGTTCGGGCCAGTTGTCTGCGGGCCTGTAATATTCCTTATCCCTCTGTTGATCGAGGAGTACAAGCTCACTATCTGGTCTTCATCCAACACAGTCCACGCTGCTTTGTGCTGCGGGGTTCCCTTTCCATCACAGAACCCTTTCTGAGCGCACATACCTTACTCTGACAAAGTTCGGGTCGTGTGTGTCCAGCGATGGGAGATTTCGCATTTGCCTGCCCAATGCTTTGAACTCCTTCGTACCGGCCTTGCCAGCTTTCGCCAGCTTGTACCTTCTGTCGGAGACGAGTTTGTACTCATGATTGGGCCTGCGTTCCTTGCCCTGCTCCAGCTCTACCCGCATTTGCTCTACGAATTCGTCAAGCTCGTGTAGGTAGATATTGCTGAGTATCGGGCTGGCTATGCCTCCCTGCGGGGTTCCAGCCAGTGAGTCATGCCTGGCTCGCTCAAGGTCGAGGTAGCCCGCCGTCAAGAATTTCCAGATGAGCGATAAGAACCGTTCATCCTTAATCTTCTTTCTCAGAACATCGACCAATATATGATGGTCGATGTCATCGAAGCAGGACTTTATGTCGCCCTCTACCAGCCAGATCATGCCTGACCACTTTTTCTGGATTTCCCGCAACGCACTGTGACAGGATTTGGAGCGTCTGAAACCGTGACTGCAATCGGAGAAGTACGGGCCGTGAGGTGAGTCGTAGACCGCCTCAAGGATAATCCGTACCACCTCCTGCACAATCTTGTCCCTGGGGCACGGTATACCCAGTCTCCTGAGCTTCCCGTTTGCCTTTGGGATAAACGCCTCGCGAACGGGCTTGCATTGGTAGCTCTCGTCTCTCATCTGTTCGATGAGCTTGTCGATTTCTTCCTCAGAAAACCCATCCAGCGTTTCGTTGTCCGTTCCAGGAGTCATGTTCCCTGGTATGGACTTCAGACGTTCATACGCCAGGACGTACATGTCCTTTCCGAGCATCAGCCTGTAAAGATCGTCGTTAACCCACTCACGGTTCGCACCGTTGAGTTTACGGATAACTTCTAATCTTTCCAGACTTTTCAAGTTACCCGCGTTCTCTTGCATGTGGGTCTGCTTATTGATCTTTTTAACTGAGGCTCTACAAATCCTCCTAACCAAACCTACAGTCGCCAGGGCTTCCTGGCCTCCGGTCTATCGTCGGCCTTGCGCGACCTCCATCGCAACCTGGATAGATCGGCGGTGGTACCTTCTACACCCCTTCCCTTTCGTTCCGCTTTGTACAGGCGTTCCTACTCGGTACTATGGGTGTTCTGTCACCATGCCGCTCTCGCGGTTTAGGTGATCCCGTAGTCTCATGCTACCCTCTTGCGCTGTACGTAGGTTCCCCACTCTCCGGCTACCGCCCATTGCGGCATCGCTGCGACGTGGTGTCTTTCGGTACACTCACACCGTTTGTACCGAAACGTCACATACGCCCTATAGTACCGTGATGGCGTAGGACCTTCGCTAGACCGCTCGGATGGGGTTCAACCAATGCAGGCTTAACCATATACAGCTTAGCTGACCGACCTGCTTTAGGTACTTATGGCATTCGGCCTTTTCGCGACATGCTATGTCCCCCTTCCCTTTCGGGTCAAGGTGAGTCGCTGCTTTAACCACAATCTCGGAGTCACCTCCTAAGACACCAGTGGCGTCACGTTCGTCGTGACTGGGGGTAGCACGCCTCAACGGCGCACGTGTGAACGAAGCGCTCTCCCGCTGAGCTAAGCGCCCTCTGGATGCTGCAACTATAGCACTGGAGAGGCGAGATGTCAAGTATTTTTTCGTGATATCCCCGACATTTAAGGGATAGGACCGGAGCGTAGTCTCCGCTGGTCCCCAGGCCAGCCGCAAGAGGGATGGGTCTCCTATACGACGGATATTCGTGTGGCCGTGGAGCCGTCGTATAGAGTAGAGCCATCCCCTGCGGCTGGCCTGACCAGCTTGCGCTGTGCCCCTACTATTCCTCCGCCGTCTTGCGCATGGTCGGGAAAAGGATGACGTCGCGGATGGATTCCTGGTCGGTCATGAGCATGGCGAGGCGGTCGATGCCGATGCCGAGGCCACCGGTGGGCGGCATGCCGACTTCCATAGCCTCCAGGAAATCTTCGTCGAGGACCTGGGCCTCTTCGTCGCCCAGGGCGCGCTGGCGCATCTGGTCCTCGAAGCGGGCGCGCTGGTCGATGGGGTTGTTCAGCTCGGTAAAGGCATTGCCCAGTTCCAGGCCGCCAACGAAGGGCTGGAAACGCTCCGTCAGGCCAGGAAACTCCGGGTGGGGCTTGGCCAGCGGCGAGATATCGAGCGGGTAGTCGGTCAGGAAAATGGCCTGGCGCAGGGCCGGAATGCCCTTGCGGAACATCGCGCTCTTCAGGTCGTCGATCAGGCGACCGCGACTGGCTGTGGCGTCGACCTCGTAGCCCTGTGCGCGCATCACAGCGGCAAGGCTCTCCCTATCGGGGAAGCGGTTGACATCGATGCTGGTATACTCGGCGATGGCGTCGAGCAAGGGGATGCGCGGCCAGGGCGGCGTGAGATCGATTTCCGTTCCCTGGTAGGTGATGACCTGCGTTCCCTTGACCTCCTGAGCGATGGAGGAGATCATCTCTTCCACCAGCTTCATCATGTCGTTGTAGTCAGCATACGCCTGGTAGCACTCCATCATGGTGAACTCAGGGTTGTGGCTGCGATCAATGCCCTCGTTGCGGAAGTCGCGCCCGATCTCGTAGACGCGGTCAAAGCCGCCGATGATAAGCCGCTTGAGATAGAGTTCCACAGCGATACGCAGGAACAGGTCGCGCTCCAGCGTATTATGGTGCGTGACGAAAGGACGAGCCGTCGCGCCACCATAGAGCGGCTGCAAGATGGGCGTCTCGACTTCCAGGAATCCATGCTCATCGAGATAGCGGCGCATGGCGCTGATGACGCGGCTGCGCGTCACGAAGATGTTGCGTACCTCCTCACCGTTGGCAATCAGGTCAAGATAGCGCTTGCGCTGGCGCAGTTCCTTATCTTCCAGGCCGTGATACTTCTCTGGCAAGGGGCGCAGAGCCTTGGCGAGCAGGCGGTAGTTAAGGACGTGCAGGGTGCGCTCGCCCTTCTTTGTCCTGAAGAGGAAGCCGCTGGCCTGGATAAAATCGCCGATATCCAGCAGCTTGAGCATGCGATACGGCTCCTCACCGAGGTCATTGATGCGGAAGTAGACCTGGATACGCCCGGTGCCGTCTTCGATAGTAAAAAAAGCGCTCTTGCCCATGTCACGTATCAGGCGAATGCGCCCCGCGAGCGTAAAGGAGCCTTCAGGACCTTCCCAGTCATTAAAATGTTCCAGTACTTCTGCTATCGTATGCGTGCGCTCTACGCGGTTGGGATAAGGGTTAATGCCCTTTTCCTGCAAGGTACGCAGGCGTTGCAAGCGCACTTCTCGTTCGTCTGCCATAGACTTTTGTATTATCCTCCATATTCTTCGGAATCGACTTGAAGCCCATTGTAGCATTGTTTTCAAAGTGTGAGTAGATGGTGTTTCCTGATTCGGCCTGATAGTCCTGCTTCAAGACAAAAACAAACCTGCGACCCTGGGTAGGCCGCAGGTTTGTGGTGTGCTGTTCCCGACTCCTCATTTACTTGACGGAAAGGATGGTATATTCCTTCACACCGCCGGGAGTAGCGACAATCACCAGGTCGCCTACCTTATGGCCCAGCAGTGCTTTACCCACAGGCGATTCATTAGAGATGCGCCCCGCGCTCGGATTGGCCTCGTAAGCTCCCACGATGGTGTAGTGATATTCGCGATCATCGCTGGTGACGACATGCACGACCGAGCCGAGGGAGACGGCATCAGAGTTGGTTCTGGTAATCAATTTCGCTTTCGCCAGCAGTTGCTCGAGTTCGTAAATACGACCTTCGAGAGCAGCCTGCTGGTTTTTAGCATCCTCGTAGGCAGCGTTGTCTATCACATCACCCGATTCTTTGGCATCGTGAAGGTACTGGGCAACCTCAGCACGCCGAACGGTGCGCAGGAATTCTAGTTGACTCAGAGCGTTTTGTAATCCATCATTGGTGAGGAATACGTCCTGTGTCTCCATCTTTTCTTTCCCTTCATTTTATCTGGCCGGGAGGTATCCCCCGCCAATTTCTCACTTCCCGCCATCACTGGGCGGGTTACCCGGCGGATATCATCCTGATATCGCCCCAGGTAATATTCACTAACTCACCCGAATGACGGCGGAGCAACAGTTCTCCATCATCATTCACATCCTCAGCTATGCCGCTGATTACGGTTGACCCTTGCTGCACCTGGACGGCGCGGCCAAGAGTCATCAAGTGACCCCGCCAGCGCTCCCGCATCATGCGAGCGGCGGAATCGTGTGCCGGAGTATCGTGGTTCATCGCCTCCTGTTGCAGAGCAAGGTAGCCCTTTTCAAGCGAGTACAACAGGTGAGCAATAAACGCCTCGCGGCTCACCTCGTGCCCACATTCCATTTCTAACGTCGTCGCTGTCGCGCTCAGCGATGACATTTCTCTCTGCGCTGGCTCTATCCCTGCTGCTTTTCCTTCAGGATATGTTTCAGAAGTGGATGAAAACCGCCCATTCACATTCACACCGATACCGAGAACCGCTACCAGTTGACCATTGCGATCGTGGCTCGTTTCGATCAGGATACCGCAAACTTTGTGGCCTCTGATAAGCACATCATTCGGCCATTTAATCGTTGCCTGTATGCCACAGGTTCGCTCAATAGCTTCAACAACGGCAAGAGAAGCAAGCATTACCAACAAATAAGGAGGAAAGAGAGGCCGGAGTAATGTGGAAGAGAGCACATTACAGCCCGGGACATCCACCCAGCGCCGACCAAGCCTGCCCTTGCCTGCGGTCTGATTATCGGTAAGAACCACCACTCCTTCTTCTGAACGCTCATGAGCCAGCTGCATTGCCAGAGTATTCGTCGACCCTACAACCGGTATATAAAGTATACGATCCCCAACACCCAAAAATTGTGTATCGAGCCGCTTCTGTAAAGACTCAATATCAAGTCGGCGTTCCAAACTTCTTCACTTCCAACCTTTTGATGTGTTCTATGTAACTGATCTATATATCCTACAATCCTCCTGCGAGGACGAGACGCCGGGTGAGATGAAGAAAGCCCTGACAGCTATGCCGGGGCGGGCGCGAAGTGGGCAACAGACTGCTGATCAGACGAGAGAATGTGGAAAAATCCCAGAGCGACAGTAATGTCTATTTTACTATCACTCTGGGAAAAGCTGCACAGGCAGGAACACCACTCCCTACCAGCGAACAGCCATCAGCTTAACGCTGACTACCTCTCATCTGGAAGGTGTGAGAGATCATCGTGCTGCCTGTGCAGCATTTACAATCTGTCATTACACACCACCTCCTTTCATTGCGCTTATTGTAACGTGATTTTTTCATTCTGTCAAGCTTTTCCGTAAAACTCACAAACAGCAAGCTGGTTCAAAAACGTTCTCGATAAGCCTGAGAAGACGGAGGAAAGCTATCTCAGCTATGTGAAAATTTTGTGAAAGAGGGGCGGAAGAGAGTGAAAGAGGGTTCATGTAGTTGAGATATTCGTGCTGTAGAACAACTAAAATAGCAAGTGAGAGGGCCTTTGTGCCGCTTCAGCGCTTGCCCGTAAGATTTCTTAGCAACTCGTCCTATTCGGGGCCAGGCATCTCGAAAAACGTAGTTTTTTCGGCTTATTTCTTCGCATATCGCAAAATAACCTTCTCAAACCTGGAAAAATGTTTCTGTTCTACGCTATACTATATAATGTATAGTATTGTTCTGAGCGTTAATGGGGGACGCTCACTCTGAAACAGGGAAGGAGGACATTGCATATGCAGGAATATTACATGGACTTGCTTGTCGACGCCCTCCTGGATGAGGGTTTCACTGTAAAAGAGGCCGCCAAACTGATTGAATTGCGTGAAAAGTTCGAAGAGGAACAGCAAAGAGCACGCGAAATCCAGGAAACCAATTATCACCGTTTTGTGCGCTGGCTCGTCGAGCATGGACGTTTGAGCGACTGGTAAAAGTCTCATAGAGGGCGCCTTGCCGCAAGCCTGCGCAGATCAGCATATACAGAACGAACTACTCGCCAGATGAAGCAGAGTAGTTCGTTCTGTATATTTGTTTTTCGCAGAACCGTTGCGCCGCCATGAAGACGCCCGGCATCCATATGTGCCAGGTAGATTGTGTTCTAAAAATGCCTCACAATGTTGTACAATAAACTTAAGAGGAGCATTTCATTGGACGGCAGAACTGGCAAGAGGTGAAGCTACTTCTACCACACTGGCCCGTCGTTCACTTTTTGTCTGTTTTTCGTTCTTTTCGTTTTTTTGTTCCCTTTTATCTGTTGTTGTACTACTGAAAAGAATCACTCATAGGAGGCTTCTATGAAAGCAGTTGTTATGGCAGGCGGGGAAGGGTCGAGGCTGCGACCACTGACGATCAGACGTCCGAAGCCTATGGTTCCTATTGCCGGCAAACCTGTAATGGAGCATATTCTGAATTTGTTGAAGCGGAACGGCATCACAGAGATTGTTGTCACCGTGCAGTACCTCGCAAGTAACATTGAGGATTATTTTGGCAATGGTTCTCAATTTGGCATGCATATCACCTATTCACGAGAAGATGTACCACTGGGGACGGCGGGCAGCGTGAAAAATGCCGAGGAGCAGCTCACCGAGCCATTTCTGGTCATCAGTGGAGACGCGCTGACCGACTATAATTTGCGCGACATCATTCGTTATCACGAAGAGAAGCACGCGCTGGCCACGCTGACGCTGGCACATGTGCATAATCCCCTGGAGTACGGAGTGATCATCACCAACCAGGAGGGCCACATCACCCAGTTCCTGGAAAAGCCAAGCTGGGGCGAGGTATTCAGCGATACCATCAATACCGGCATCTATGTGCTCGATCCCAAGATTTTCTCGTACTTCGAGAAGGATAAGCCATTTGACTTCAGCCAGGAACTCTTCCCCATGATGCTCCGGCAGGGCGACCCCATTTATGGCTATATCGCCGATGGCTACTGGTGCGATGTGGGCAACCTTGCCGAGTATATGCGCGCCAACGCCGATGCGCTGAATGGCAAAGTCGAGATCGAGATTCCGGCGAAGAATATCGGTGGCAATATCTGGGTCGAAGAAGGTGTGCAGGTGGACGAAGATGCGCAATTGTACGGCCCCATCTACCTGGGACACGATAGCAAAGTCAGGGCGGGCGCGATCATTCACGGGCCAAGCTCGATTGGACACTACACGATTGTCGACGAACGGGCGCAGGTTGACCGCAGCATTGTATGGAACAATTCCTACATTGGTGAGCGGGCAGAACTGCGCGGCGCTATCGTGGGTTCTTCAACCAGTATCAAGAGCAAGGCGGTAATGTTTGAAGGCTCGGTCATCGGTGATAACTCCATCATTCAGGAGGGAGCTATCATCCAGCCGAACGTCAAAATCTGGCCCGATAAGGAGATCGAGGCAGGAGCGGTCGTCAATACCAGCATCATCTGGGGTTCGCAGGGACGACGCGGCCTCTTCGGTCGCTTTGGTGTCACTGGTCTGGTCAATGTCGATATCACCCCGGAGTTTGCCACGCGGCTCGGCGCGGCATATGGCGCTATTCTGCCAAAGGGTTCGACGGTGTGCATGAACCGCGATGCTCACCGCAGCTCGCGTATGATTAAACGTGCTATGGTGGCTGGTCTGCCCTCGGCTGGCATCACCGTCCACGATATCAATCAGGTTCCCATTCCAGTGGCGCGCTATTTCATCCGCAACACGGATGCTATCGGCGGCGTGCATGTGCGCACCTCCCCTTTCGATCAGCGCATCATCGACATCAAGTTTTTTGATCAGAACGGACTGGATATCAACAAGACAACCGAGCGCAAAATCGAGAACCTTTTCTTCCGCGAGGATTACCGCCGCGTCTACATCGACGATATCGGTGCGATTGAAGTGTTGCCCAACGATGAGGTGCTTAACCGCTATCTGGACGGCTTCTACAAGGTCATCGACGTCGATTTGATCCGGCAGCGCAAGTTCCAGCTCGTGGTTGATTATGCCCACAGCAGCGCGGCTCAGATGATGCCCGGCATCTTCAACCGCTTGGGCTGCGAAGTCATCGTGCTCAACACCAGCGCGAACACAGCGAGCAACTCGCTGACACTGGATGAAATCGACAAAGAGATGAACCGGCTGGCAACTATCACGGTGACCTCAAGCAATAACATGGGTATCCGTATCGATCCGGGGGGGGAGCGCATCTCGGTGGTCGATGATCGCGGGCGCATCCTGGACGGCACACAATTGCTGGCGGTGATGACCAGCCTCTTCCTGCGCAAATATCGCGGTGGCACTGTGGCCGTGCCGGTCACGGCTCCTAACGCGCTGCAACACATCGCGCAGCGTTACGAGGGCCATGTCCTGCATACGAAGGTGCTGCCGCACGCGCTTATGACGGCAGCCAGCCGTGAGGGTGTGGTGCTGGCCGGTAACGATGTGGGCAGCTTCGTCTTCCCCGCCATGCAGCCTGCTTTCGATGGCATGCTTGCCATTGCCAGTCTGCTGGAACTGCTGGCGACCTTCAATATGCGCCTCTCCGAGGTGGTGGACGACCTGCCACAGTACTATCTGAGCCGCACGACGGTCAACTGCCCGTGGGAGAACAAAGGGAAGGTCATGCGCATCCTCAGCGAGCAATATCGCGAGCGCCGTGCCAAGCCGATTGACGGCATCAAGATCGATCTCGGCAAGGAGTGGGTGCTGGTTCTGCCCGACGCCGACCGCCCGCTCTTCCACATCGTTGCCGAATCGGTCTCCCACGACCAGGCGCAGGCCCTCGCCGAAAAGTATGCCCGCGTCGTGAGCGGATTACAGCAGTAACAAAATATCTTAGGGATGAATGGCCTTGCGCTCAGCGCCATTCATCCCTAAGGTGTTTTGGGGAAAGGAAGTATTTCATGTCGCCAGTTGCGCTGGGATTGCTGGTGCTGGCAGCAGCTATGCATGCCGGTTGGAACTTGCTGGTGAAGCGGGCTGGCGAGAAGCAGATCTTTACGTGGTGGGCAATGGTTTTCGGCAGTTTCTGCTTCGCCCCATTGCTCTTGCTGGGCCAGCCATTGCCCCTGCGCGTCTGGCCTTATGTTCTCAGTAGCGCGGCGGTCGAGGCGCTCTACTACCTGGCGTTGACATGCGCCTACACTATCGGTGACTTTTCGCTGGTCTATCCACTGGCACGCGGCTCCGCGCCCGCCTTTCTGCTGCTCTGGACAACGCTCTTTCTCGGCGAACATCCCAGGCCACCGGGCTATCTGGGCCTTGCGCTGCTTATTCTGGGACTTCTCGTTGTCGGCAGCAGCACACTGTGGGCGCAACGCCACAAAACGGCGCTAAGGATGGTCAGCATAAAAGCCATTCTCATCGCGCTGGCCGTCGCCTGCTGCATCTCCATCTACACAACGATTGATGGCGCTGCCGTGCAATTCGCGCCATCAACGCCCTATACGGTCTGCGTCATTGGCCTGACCGCTATCTTCACCGCGCCCGGTGTCCTGCTCTACTACAGCAAGCGTAGCGTGGTCGCGGAGTTGCGTACCAACTGGCTGCCCATCCTCGTCGTGGGTATTGCTACGTTGCTCACCTACTTGCTCGTGCTCCACGCCTACACCCTCTCACAGGTCAACTACGCCGGGTCCGTGCGCGAGATCAGCGTCGTCTTCGCCGCCCTCGCTGGTTGGCTCTGGCTCGGCGAAAAATTTGGCCCGCTGCGTATCCTCGGCTCCGCCATCATCTTCACCGGCATCCTGATCATCGCGGTTGCCGGTTGAGAGAGCTGTCGACGGATTTGCTTTCTCAAGCAGCGAGTGGTGAACTGAGTATAGCCCGTGCCAGAGCTTCATGCACAGTAGCAACAATAGCGTTGGTGATTTTATTGAGATTCTCTGCCTGCTGAGTGAGTTCCACTTTTCGCCGCGCCAATCCCTCCAGAGAAGGGAAACGAATGTGAACGACATTTACTAACATCTCTTGAGCGTTGTCGCTTGCTCCTATCGCTTCCCCTTCCGCCAGACCCTCTTCTCTGCCCAGGGCGCGTCGCTGCGTCACACGCCTGCTAGAGCCATCTCTGGCTGCCTGGCTGTGACTGGTATCTTGACGCCCAGGTGCTCGCTGACGCGGTTGATGGTGGTCTGGATGCCTGCGGCGAAGCTGACTTGTGGATGCCAGCCGAGTTTCTGCTGGGCGAGGGAGTTGTCGAGCGTGATGGCGGTTGGCCCGGCTGGAAGGCCAAAGACGAGCGAGTTGGTGATGTAGATAGGCTCGATCTTGCTATGCAGAGCTACGGCCACTGCCTGGTAGAACTGGCTGAGTGTGTGACCTTCGCCTGTGCTGATGTTGAGTGTCTGGTTACGACCGTGTTCGAGCGCGCACAGGTTGGCCTGCACGACGTCATCAATGAAAATATGGTCGCGCAGTTCGTCAGCGCTGTGGCGGATAGTTGGGCGGTGCTCCTCTAGCAGCATACAGATCATGTAGCTGAGGGGATGGCGAATGTGCTCGCGCACCGTCTCGCCATAGACATCGGCGTAGCGGAAAATCGTGTGGGCAAGGCCGTACTGGCGGCTGTAATAGCGGATATACCACTCGGCAGCCTGCTTACTGATCTCCTGTGGCTGCAAGGGACAGAGCGTGGCATGTTCAGCCAGGGGCAGGCGTTCACAGTCCACATGGCTATACAGGTCGTTGCCCCCAGAGGCAAAGATGAGCTTCTCTACCGAGGCGCTGACACAGCTATCCAGAACATTAAGCAGGCCGCGCACCTGAATATCGGCATCCAGTAGCGATTGCTCTCTGGGCAAGTTGCCCTGGTCGCGCGGTACCGCGTGATGACTGACAAGTTCCGGACGCTCCGCCTGCATAATCGTGCGCAGTTGCGGATCGCGCAGGTCGACCTGATAGAAACGCGCGCGAGGGTCTAACGCCTGACGAGAACCGTTGAGCAGAGTATCAATAACAAATACATCGTGACCGGCGTCAAGATATGCTTTGGCGACATGAGAACCAATAAAACCCGCACCACCAATTACCGCAATTTTCATTCTGGTTATTCCCTCCTTCTAGCTGGTTCCATTGAAAGAAGATTATTTTGTAGGGGCAGCCCCGGCGAACATTTCCTCCATTTGCTTTCTGCCTGTCCCTGCCTCCTATAGACCCAGTATATTCCTCTATTAAATAGACGCTTTTCTTCCTGTCATATTAAAAACAGATAGTGCCAGGAGGAGGCCCGGCGCTGGCCGAACCTCCTCCTGGCACTATCCTCTATCCTACAAGACGCTGCAGATCAATTGACCCGCGTTCTACTCTTCTCTCTTTATGCTGGTGGAAGGGGACTTCTGAGCAAGATATCGAGCGTGGATTTCTTGATGCGATACGCCTGGCGCTTGCCTCTGTGAGGGAGCGTAATAGCCTCCAGCGCACCGCTTTTAATCCATCGCCTGACGGTAGTATCGTCTACCCTCAACCGGCGAGCGACCTCTCGCACGGTCAACAACTCCTCGATCTCCTCTGCCATATAAGCACCTCCTGCACCGTTTGAGTTGACAGTAGCATTGTTACGACGAACCATGGACTCACCTCTATTTAACTAAGAACGAACGACACTGAGCATTTCCCCCATGACGTTTGGAGAAATACGTTGTTGCGGCATGATGTGTACTAGCTTTCCCTCGTTATCTTCCTGCTACGCAAGAAACAATGGTGTTCAGCGCATCATGTACTGTATATGACGATGAAACAGCCCAAAAGGTACACGTTCCTTTGCCATTCCACTATACTATACATTTCGCCACAAACGTACTAAAATTAAGCAAATGGCTAGAAACACGGCCTTCATCTTTTATTTCCGCTTGCGTGAGATAGAAACGGAATAGGATTCAGAAAGGGTTCCTATGTCTATTATTAAATTAGTCGTGAGTGATCTTCATCTTGCCGATGGGAATACCATCCTTGACGGCTTCGGCGCATATCAGCAGGCTGCGCTGGAGGGGTTACTGCAAGCCACTAACCCCGGGCGACCATTGGGTCGGGCTGACGATATTGAACTGATTATCAACGGCGATTGCTTTGATTTTCTCGTTACGCCTCCCTACGACCTGCATGGTATCACCGGCATTCCAACGGCTCTGGGCAAATTAGAGAAGATCATCGCGGCGCATAGCCCTTTCTTTGAGGCCCTACGCCGGTTTCTTTCTTACACAGGACGCCATGTTACCTTCATTACGGGTAACCATGATGTAGAGTTGCGTTTTGAGCCGGTGAGAAAACGCATTCTCGAAGCGATTGGTGGGACAAAGGAGTCAGAAGCCATTTCCTTCTGCTCTACACGTTTTTACCGGCCTTTGCCGGACGTATATATTGAACACGGCAACACCTATGATTTCTGGAACCATGCAGGTTTGTGGAATGAGGTGGGGGAGCCGCTTACGAATAATCCAGAACAGATTATCCTGCCCGTCGGCTCGCACTATTATCAACATGCAGCCTATCTCATCAGCCTGGGCTATCCGTACTTTGATCATTTTGAACCAGCAATGGGCATCGTGCGCGTGATGGCCCTGCTCTGTGTCTTGAATCCAGAACTGGTGATCGAGGTCACGCGCCGCATCACGGAAATGATGTCGCGTCCCTATACGCCACTCGCGCAGCTTGAGCCAGGCGAGGAGCGGAATGTGGGCAAACTGTTTAGCGCGGCAATGCTCGATCTCGCTGCCTTCCAGCAGGATATGCAGCAACACAAAACCGACTGGACAGCGGTGGCAGGAGTGGATGTGGCACAGGCACAGGCGAACGCGCTGGTGGAGTTCTCTATGCTGCGCGAGACATTGGAACGGTCGCCAGCCGAGGCCATTACCGCCATCTGCACCCCTGCTACCTATCAAATGGCCGAGGAAGTGGCTGCCGGTATGCACAATGTACTGAACAACGATCCGGCTTTGCGGTATGCCATTGCTGGGCACACGCATATGGTCCGCATCGACCCGGTAAATGAGGGCAGGCAGGTTTATCTGAACACTGCCACGTGGACAACGCGACTCGCCCAACCGGCGCCGGGCGAGATTACGCCAGAGCTAATCGCGTGGTTGCGCGCGCCCGACTGGCAAAACATCCCGCTGAGGGATATGACAGCGCTCGTATTTGCAACGATTACCGCCGAAAGCAAGACAACTGCTTCCAGCGCCAGCCTGTGCGTCTGGGAGGGCGGCGCGAAGGGCAGCTATCGCGTCCTGGCCTGATTGACGAACTTGTAGAAAATACATTTTTTAAGGAAATAGAAGATGACAACGCAGGAAAAAGAGAGAAAACGGAAGAAACTTGTTTTGATTGACGGGCATGCCATGATTCACCGCGCCTTCCACGCCGTTCCCGAAGACATGTCGACGCGCAGCGGCGAGGTCGTCAACGCCACCTTCGGCTTTACCATGCTGCTCATGAGGGCTCTCAATGATGAGAAGCCCGACTATATCGCTATGACGTTTGACCGCCCCCTGCCGACTTTCCGGCACCAACAATTTGCCGAATACAAGGCACACCGTCCCACGATGCCGGACATTATGCGCCCGCAATTTGGTCGCATTCGCGAGGTAGTCGAAGCTTTTGGCATTCCCATCTATGAGAAAGATGGCTTTGAGGCCGATGACGTACTGGGAACGCTCTCCGTGCAAGCCACCAGCCAGGGTGTTGAAACGATCATCTTCACTGGCGACATGGACACACTGCAACTGGTGGATGACCATGTAACCGTCAAGGTTGCCAAGCGCGGCATCAGCGAGGTTGAGACCTATGACGTGGAAGGTGTCAGAAAACGTTACGGCATCGAGCCGCGCCAATTGCCGGATTTCAAAGGGCTGGTGGGTGACAAATCGGATAACATTCCCGGCGTTCCCGGCATTGGTGAGAAGACGGCCAGCAAACTGATTGCAGAGTACGGCAGCCTGGAAAACATTCTGGAGCATGTCGATGAACTCAAGCCAAAGGAGCAGCGCCTGCTGCGCGAAAATGCCGAACAGGCGCGGCAGAGCAAGTTCCTGGCAACAATCGTGCGCAACGTTCCCGTCCAGCTTGATCTGGAAGGAGCGCGCACAGGGCAGGCCAATCGCGAACGGGTGCTGGCAATCTTCCGCCAGCTAGAGTTCCGCTCCCTCATCGACCGCGCGCTCAAGCTCTTCCAGACAGAAGAGAGCGCAGGCGAGATGGGGACAGAGGCGCAGCCCGATATATCCGTTGAAGAAAGTGCCGGTCAGCCTACAGGGGCCTCTCAAGTGGAGGCTCACTACGCCCCCGAAACCGGGCCTTCCGCAAACGGTACTGAGATGATCTCACTTGTGGATGCTGAGGAAGAAGATCTGCTGCTGGCTCCGCCCGTTGGTATCGTGCCAATTATGACACCGCCCCTGCCGCCCGTCGCAACGGTCGCCAACGCGAGCAGCCTGCCATTTGCGGTCGCAATGGTTCAGCAGGCAGAGAGACAGCAGGCAGGCGAGGCCGCTGAAGAGGAGAGCGAAGGGCCAACGCAGTTGAGCCTGTTTGAAATGGCACTGCCAGAGCCGGAAAAAGTGCATCGCCTGCGCATGCCGGGCGTTCCCACGCCGACAGCGCCGCTCATCAGGGAACAAAGCGGGCTGCTCACCACCAACACGATGATCGTAAATAGCGAAGAAGCGCTGGACGTGCTCATCCAGAGCATGTATGGCGCGGGCGGCTTCGCGTTCGACACTGAAACCACCTCGGAGGATCCCTTCCATGCCGAACTGGTCGGCATGTCGATGGCGACTGCGCCCGGCGAGGCATACTACATCCCGCTGGGGCATGTTCCGCCGCTCAACGGGGAAGAGGTCGGTCACCAGTTGCCGCTCAGGTACGTGCTGGACGCGCTCAAGCCCATCATGGAAGACCCGAATATCAAAAAGTACATGCACAATGCCAAGTACGATATGCTCGTCCTGGCGCTCAACGGGGTCAATATACGCGGCCTTGCCTTCGATACCATGCTGGGAGCTTACCTCACCGACCCTGGACGGCGCGGACTAGGCCTCAAAGATCAGGTCTTCCAGCGACTGGGACACGTGATGACCCCAATTACGGAGTTGATCGGGACAGGCAGCAAGGCGATCAGCATGGCGCAGGTGCCCGTGCGCATGGCGGCAGATTACGCTGGAGCAGATGCGGACATGACGCTGCGCCTGGTTGAGCCGATTCGCGCCGAACTGGAAAGACACGGTCTGATGAACCTCTACAACAACATAGAACTGCCGCTTTTGCCGGTGCTGATGCAGATGGAAATGTACGGTGTCGCGCTCGATGTCAATTTCCTGCGTGAGTTCGATATGACGATCAGCGAGCAGATTAGTGAACTGGAGCACAAGATTTACGAATCTGTCGGTCACCACTTCAACATCAACTCGACAAAGCAGCTTGGGGAAATTCTCTTCGGCGAATTGAAGCTCCCAGCGGGGAAGAAGACGAAGACGGGCTACTCTGTCAGCGCCGATATCATTGAGAACCTGCGCGGCAAGCACCCCATGATCGATTACCTGCTGGAATATCGCCAGCTAGCCAGGCTCAAGTCCACCTACGTGGATGGCTTGCTGGCGCTGATGGACCCGCAGACGGGGCGCGTACATACTTCCTTCAACCAGACGGTGGCCTCCAGTGGGCGTTTGTCGTCGAGCAACCCGAATCTGCAAAACATCCCGGTGCGTACAGAGCTGGGCCGCCAGCTTCGCCGTGCCTTCATCGCCGACCCCAGTTACGTGCTGCTCACCGCCGACTATTCGCAGTTCGAGCTGCGCATCCTGGCGCATATCACGCACGAGCCGCGCCTGGTCGAAGCATTCAGCAAGGGCGAGGACATTCACACCATCACCGCCTCCACACTCTTTGGCGTCCCTGCCTCACAGGTCACCAAAGATCAGCGTCGGCTGGCGAAAACGGTTGTCTACGCCGTACTCTACGGGCAATCGGCTTTCGGACTGGCGCAAATCACAGGTATGAGCAACATGGAGGCGTCGAATTTTATCAAGCACTATCACGAGACGTTTCCATCGATCAAGAACTACGTCGATCAAACCCTCAACCAGGCACGCACGCAGGGCTATGTCAACACATTGTTCGGGCGCAAACGCTTCTTTCCCGACATGCTTTCCTTGCCGACAAGCGAACGACAGGCGCTCGAACGTGAGGCGATCAACATGCCTATCCAGGGGGCCAACGCCGACTTGATTAAGATTGCCATGATTCGCATCCAGCATGCCTTCAAGGCCAACAGGCTGAAGGCGCGCATGATCTTGCAGGTGCATGACGAACTGGTCTTCGAGGTTCCTGTCGAGGAGCTTGAACGCACCAGACGCCTCGTCACCTCTCTGATGGAAGGCGTCTACCCGCTGGATGTGCCGATTAAAGTCGAACTCAAAGTTGGCAAAAACTGGTACGAGGCCGAACCGATAGAGTAACTGGGAGAAGAAGAGTGCGTGAAACGAGGCAAGAAATTCATCGTGAATGGGCTTCCTGCCTCGTGTGTACTGGTTCGCTCCCTGTCAGCTCTCGTTGCTCACTTTTTGTGCGTGACGAGGGCGTTAATCTGCGCCTGGGTCAATGGTACCCATGGGGAGCCATTGGGATCTGATGCTGCGGCGGCTGGACTCTGTCCCGTATTCCACCATTTTGCCTGGTACGGTACCCCGTTGAACAGGACACGGTCGCCGGTGTTATAGGTGGCCGTGCCAGACCATTCAGGATAGGTGCCAGCGGGTAGCGTCGGCTGTGGAATCGGCTTCTCACCTGGCAAAACCGGGCCAATTAATTCCCATGGCGTCTGCCACTGCTGTAAAACGGGGTTATCTGGCACATCACCTTGCGTCCACCATTTTGCCTGGTAGACATTGTGGTGCCAGACAACTTTGGTCCCTTCAAGATAGGTCCCTGTGGGTGACCAGATCTGATAGGGACTGGTGGCCGGATTATCTGGTTGCTGGGCAAGTTTTGAGATAGTATCTGCCTTCGTTATCAGGCCAGCGCTCAGGAAAATACTTCCATCGAAACCGACACCAAGACGATTCGCAAAATCATTCGCATCCTGCTGCACACCGCTACAGGCATCTGAGACTACCTGCGTAAACACATAATTTGTGCCACAGGCGATATCCCGATTCGCCGACCACATCGACATGCGTCCCAACTTATGAGAGAGCGCGAACCGGTTTAACGCAGTTGCATCAGCAAGGGTGAATACTTCGCCTGGGGTGTCGTTTTGCCCGATCATAGGAGTTGCGCCCATCTTCGCCCAGAGCGTCGCATCATTTAAGTGGATACCTGCCCGCTGATACAAAATGCCGAGTTGGCGCTCTGTCTGGATCAAGGCGCTTTCCGATGCGCTGACCATAGTTGCGCCCTTCACAAGGCTGGAGCCATAATCCATGGTCATGACATTTACACCTGCCAGGTCAACATGCTGCGTCAGTAATTGACTCACTGCGTTGGTGCCATTTTCATCCAGCCCCTGTGGCGTAACAGGCAGCGTCACCCATACCGCAAGCTGCTTCCCTGCTGCTCGTCGCTGTGATTGAAGCTGCGCAATAGCAATGGCACGCCTGCTGGCTGCGGCTGCATCCGTCAAGCCTGCTCCTTCAAGGTCAAGATCGATGGTATTGATGTTATACTGATCGACTACCGACTGGTATGCATTGAAAAGCTTGCCGGGATCGGTACAATTGACCGCAAGCTCCTGGTTCTTCTGGCCTCCGAAAGATATAGCTACGCTGCCACCCTGTTGCTGCAAGCGTGCGATACGTCTATCGAGGTCCAGCGCGCCGATGGCCTGGCTCAAGGTGTATTCCCCTCCCCATGAAGGGGTACACGCATCCATAGGTGATGAGACGATGAAGGAGAGTACGACATCACGCTTTGAGGTCGCACCCAGTTCTTCAAAGGCAAATGTAGGCGTAGCTGTAACATCGACATAGCTCGCAAACCACGGCTTGTTGGATACGGTAGACTGACTTGCTTGCCATTGCTTTAGGGCAAAGACAGTCCCGACAGGCAGGCTTACGAGAATGAAGATTGCAAGCATCACGCGCCAGGGTGATAGCCTCCGCTGTGGTTCGCCCGAATAGTACTCAATTGTTGCGCTTGACTCACTCATAATACTGACCGCTTCCTATCTGACATCTAGCTGCGTCCGGTAATGCAATACCTGCTACTCCGTCAAACTCCATTGAAAAGGCGATGTCGGAGGTATGGGGGTTTCCCTGTCACCCCGGCGTAACGCCATCCTTGTATTGCTGTTTGGCCGGGTACTAAACGCATCTTCGTTCGCAGGAAGCGAACTTACGTCCGGTAATCCGATACGAACAGGCATCTCCATTGTAGGGAGCGAGCTTACGTCCGGTAATGCAGTACCTGCGCGCATCTTCATTGTAGGAAGCGCGCTTACATCGGTCTCCGGTACATGTTGCTCATTGAGCACAGATTGGTACATCCCCGTTGCCGCATGCAATGCACGCAGTGGAACCCTCTCTCTGGCATTGCCATGATAGAGTACCGCCCTCCAATCAAGCGCCAGTTGCGGCGTAGTGGCAACTGCGGATGTCCTGGGAGGCACTTCTACATAGAGCCAGTCTGTTAAGCCATGCCATATATCGGCCAATGCATTCCCTATTCCGATATAGGCGACTATAGCCCATGACGCGGTTACTGCATTAAAACCTTCGAATGCTGCATTTACCCAGTGCTGGGCTTGCTCGTCCCGCCAGAAGGTAAACGCCGAGAAGGCAACGATCACTAAGGGTATGATGATATAGATGAGTGGCGCAATAGTTCGGTTTTTGACTTTTGGCGTCCGTGCAAATGGAATCTTCTTACTCGTCAGTGCTTGCTGGAGCGATTTCAAAACTCCGGCGAGGTTGACAGGCAGCAAGATTAAGTTAAAGCCATAGATGCGCAGTACATCAGTCCGCTTGTAGCCGCAGTATTTGAGATCACTCGCCATAGAGATGAAGTATGGCAGCGCCGCAAGCACCACGAAAGGACTCAATAAATGGCCGTCGAATGGATAAGCCAGCAGGAAAATCAAGCTGAAGCTCGCCCACGTGATTGAGGCCATGTAGTTGAGGCGGAGCAGAATCTCAGTGCGAGAAACAAGTTCGCCGCGACGTTTGCGCTCCCGCGTTTGCGCCCATAATTTTGGTAAGATCAGCAGACCCCCATTTGCCCAGCGGCGGCGTTGCACAATAAGGGAGCCGAAATCTGGCGGTGTGGCACTATAACTCAGACGCTCAGGATAGTTTACCAGGGACCAGCCATGAAGCGTGAGATCAATACTCGATTCGGTATCTTCAATAACCGTGCGATCCTGGATGAAGCGGCGCACCTCGAAACCGCCGACCCATTCGGTCTCAGCAATATCATCAAGTGCTCGCTTACGAATGACCGCATTGGCGCCGACCCAGAATGTTGCACCATAATGGCTCATCCCCTGATGGAGAATGTGCTGGATGTCTGTGGTGGCACCGGCCAGACGTTCAATGCGAGTTCCCGCTCCTCGGAAGGACGAATACGGAGTTTGCGTCACCGCTACCCGCGCATTATCCGGCTGCTGCAAGAAGTAGACAAGACGCAGACAATACTCGCGGAGCAAGATGGAGTCTGCATCAAGCGTCAGGAGAAATTCGCTGTCAGGAATCGTCACATCGCCTTTCTGGCCTCTGGCAACCGGGAGCAGGATCAGCCCATCCGGAGTCTCACGCTGGAGATAGGCACCGCCCATCAGACCAATGTAGGAATTGAGATTCATGGCCTTATTGGCCTCATGGGAGAGTGAAGCGTACTTCTTCCGTTCAAAAACAGTTACCTCGGCATCAAAAATCCAGGCCAGCCGACGGTAGAGTTGCCGTACGCGTTCGACAGGTAGCCGGACACCTTCCTGGCAGGAGGTCATCAGTGCCTGACCAACGAGGCGTAATTCGTTGGCAAGGCCATTGAGCACGTGTTCAGCAAAGAATATATCTACATGGTCATCAATCTCCTCTTTATCCGCAAGAGTATGCAGCCACAGTGCTGCCCATTCGTAATGGTACGCAAGCTCGATAATCGTCGCCTGTCTGACTGGCATATCGCCCGCGTACTGTTGTTCGAACTGGTAGAGGGCACCACTGAAGCGTGTGCGTGGTTCAGCAAACAGCCTCATAATATCGTTGCCAAGCTCACGAGTAGCATTGAGGCGGGCGGCACCCGCTGGATTTGAGGGATTGGGCTTATCGTCAATCAGCAGCACGACGCGCATAGCAGGATACTCCTGCAGTGCTGCCGACATGAGGGTTTTACGAACAACTTCTGGCTCTTCACTGTATGATGGCACGAGCACTGTGATCGATGGTTGCCGCGCGGAGAAATGCCTGTCAAGCTCGGCACGCGGTACGCGCACATGCTTACTAAACCTCTGCAGTGCCCCCTGACGCGCTACCAGGTACATGAGCGCGGAGAATGTCAGCAGCGTTACTATCATCAGGTAGCCAATAGCTTGCATCGTAAATGCAAACGTCTCTGGTTCCTCGAAGAATTGACGGATAATTGTCGAGATAAAGTACATTATCCATAAAACAATTGTCAATACGATGGCGAGACGGCTGCAGGCAATTTTCAATGTAGATGGTTTCTCATGTATCATTGATAATGGCTGTGTACGGCGTTCTGTACCCCACTGCCGTTTTCGAGTGGGCTGTTTTTTCTGTTGTGTGCTTTGCATGCTACGAGCATGTCCCTTTCATTATGCCTGGAAAATTCCTTTGCGCGGCTTCTGCGTTTGCTTTAGAAAAGATTCTGGAAAGCCAGCAATAAAAGTATGTGAGATATACAGTACTAAAGGAAGGGTAAACTGGTCAAGAAGTGGTTGGAAACTGGTTATGATTTATCGAAATATATGGATATTTCGTAACGGCCATGAGCAAAATCTGGCAAGCGACGCAGGTCAAAAGGGATGTATAATAGGGTAAGAAAGTTCAAACTTTCAACATCTCTTTCAGGAGTACATGGTGCAGTTATCCAATCTGATTACGAACTTACCACCCTACCATTTTGCTGATGCCAAGCAGAAGATAGCCGGGCGTAAGGCTGCTGGCGTGGATGTGATTAGCCTTTCGATGGGCGACCCCGATCTGCCAGCGCCGCAAGCCGTGATTGAGCGCCTGTGTGAGGCGTTGCGCGACCCGGAGAATACGCGCTACCCGGAGTACCGGGGCATGCGGGCGCTGCATGAAGCGATTGCGGAATGGTTTGAAGGGCGCTTCGGCGTGCAACTGACACCGGAGCGCGACATTTTGCCGCTGCTGGGTTCTAAGGAGGGACTGGCCTACGTGGCCTCGGCAGTGCTCAACCCCGGTGATATCTCGCTCATTCCCGACCCATACTATCCTGTCTATGTTACGGGCAGCACTAGCATTGGCGCGCAGCCCTACCTGCTGCCCCTGCGCGCAGAGAATGGCTACCTGCCCGACCTGGCCTCCATCCCGACTGAGGTGCTGGCGAGGGCGCGGCTGCTCTGGCTCAATTATCCCAACAATCCGACGGCTGCCTGTGCAGAGCGCGGCTTTTTCGAGCGGGCTGTAGAGTTTGCCAGGCAGCACAACCTTGTCATCGTGCATGATATGGCCTACGCCGAGGTCTACTTCGACGATTTTCGCCCCATGAGCATTTTGCAAATTCCAGGAGCGATGGAGGTCGCGGTTGAACTACATTCGCTCAGTAAGACGTATAATATGGCAGGGTTCCGCATCGGCATGCTGGTGGGCAATCCTGAACTGGTCGATGCAGTTGGACGCTTGAAAAGCAATATCGATAGTGGCATCTTCCGGCCCATCCAGTATGCCGCCATCGAAGCTCTACGCCTGCCGCATACATGGATTGAGCAGCGCAACGCCATCTACTGTCGCCGCCGCAACCTGGTGGTTGCGGGCTGCAATGCTATTGGTATGCGCGCAGCGCCATCGAAGGCCGGGCTGTATATCTGGGCAGCCGTGCCTCGCGGTTTCCTGTCACGCACGTTCACGAACTGGCTCTTTGACAAAACCGGCGTTTTTCTCACCCCCGGCACCAACTTTGGCGACGCGGGCGAGGGCTACGTGCGTATCTCTATTACCGCGCCCGACGAGCGTCTCGAAACCGCTTTACAGCGTATGAAGGCGGCCATCGAGGCGTAGTGGCGCCCCAGGCCACTCACAAGTGGTGGGTATATTCACAAATCCAGGAGAGGAACCGGCAAAAACAGAGCGCGTTCAAACTCTAGCAGAGAAGGACAAGCAACATGATTATCGAGCAAGATGCAGCAACAACGAACCGCGCGCCCACCAATGCCTGGAATCTCTACGTTGGCCCGGAAATCTGTCAAAATCTCCGCGAGGGACTTGATCACGAGTGGCTGGTAACGAATGGTCTGGGGGGCTATGGGGCAGGAGCTATCAATGGCGCGACGACACGCAGCTATCATGGCCTGCTTGTCGCCGCGCTCCAGCCACCTGTCGACCGTACTGTACTGGTTACAAAAATCGACGAAGAGGTCACGCTACTCGATGGTCAAACCCTCAAACTGGGCGTCAACGAGTATAAAGATGGCACTATCGACCCGCAGGGAAACCAGTATCTCGAACGAGTCGGTCTCGAAGGCGACATTCCCTATTTCATCTACCGCCTCTCTGAAACACTCACGCTTGAGAAGCGTATCTGGATGGAATACGGGCAGAATACTACCTATGTACAGTACGTCCTACAAGGTTCGCTGGACGAGGAGAGTGAAAAAAATACTCAGCATGTGATGCTCAGTCTGCTGCCGTTTTGCCTCTCACGCGATTATCATGCCACGACGCAGGGTTCCCAGGACTGGCATTTCCTGGTGAATCACGAGGGCAACCGCTACTGTCTGCGCGCCTACGAGGGCGCGCCTCCTGTCTACCTTATTGCCGGGCCGACGACTACTTTCACGCCTACTGGCTACTGGTACTGGCATGTCTTCCACGTGCGCGACAGCGAACGCGGGCTGCCCGATACGGAGGATGTCTACCAGCCTGGCATTTTCCGTATCCCCATTGCGCCCGGCCAGCGCGCCACTCTGGTGTTGAGCGCCGGAAACGATCTCGTTACCGAGTTTGGCGGGCCGCAGCACGAAGAGCTTGTGGCGCAGGCGCTCACGCGCCACTCGCTGCGTGTCAAGCAGTTACTCACAGCGGCTGCTCCCTCAATTAGTAAACTGTACCTGCAAGACCCGGTGCAGGCGCGGTTGGTCGTGGCCGCGGACGAGTTCATCGTTGCCCGGCCCGATTACGCCAATGGCGGCGAGGGCAAGCAGGAACTCCGCCTCTCACCCGACCGGAAGACGATCATCGCCGGGTATCCCTGGTTCACCGACTGGGGCCGCGACAGTATGATCTCCCTGACCGGTCTCATGCTCTCTACGGGCCGTTACAGCGAGGCTCGCGGCCTGCTCAAAGCTTTCGCCTCCTTCACCCATGACGGCCTGATTCCCAATCGTTTCCCCGATAGTGGCGCGGCGCCCGAATACAATACCGTCGATGCGACACTCTGGATGTTCCACGCCATTTCCAGCTATCTCTCGGCCACCGGTGATTGGACATTGCTGAAGGAGCTTTTCCCCGTGCTGTCCAACATCATTCAATGGCATGTCAGGGGCACGGATTACGGTATTGGTGTTGATTCCGTCGATGGGCTGCTGCGGGCGGGCGCGCCAGGCGTGCAGCTTACCTGGATGGATGCTAAGGTAAACGAGCGCGTGATTACGCCGCGCCGGGGCAAGCCGGTCGAAGTCAATGCTCTCTGGTACTGTGCGTTGACATATATGGAGTCCTGGGCGGTGCATCTCTCAACCGACGCTTCACAGTACAGCCTGCTTCGCTCCCAGGTGAGCCAGAATTTCGCCTCTCGTTTCTGGTACGAGCAGGGTGGCTATCTCTATGATGTCGTGGATGTGGATGGCAATGCGGGCCAGAATGATGCCTCGCTGCGCCCCAACCAGTTGTTCGCGGCTTCGCTCACTCACAACCTGCTTTCGGAGGAGCAGACGCGCAGCATGTTCCAGAAAGTAACTGAATATCTGCTGACGCCGATGGGGTTACGCAGCCTGAGTCCCAACAATCCCGAATACCACCATCATTTCAATGGGAACCAGGTCCAGCGCGACAGTGCCTACCACCAGGGGGCTGTATGGCCCTGGCTCATTGGTCCATATATTGACGTTCATCTATATTTGAACAGCGACTGCTCCGCGCTGCTTCCCCTGCTCGAACCGCTGATCGATCACCTGTGGGTGTCCTGTCTGGGAACTATTAGCGAGGTAGCGGAGCCAGAACCGCCTTACACGCCCGGTGGCTGCTTCGCCCAGGCCTGGAGCGTCGCGGAACTCTTGCGCTGCTGGCTGCTCGCGGCGGGGTAAGGCAGGCCCCGACAGTTCCCCAGACTGTCCGCCCGCAAGGGAATGGCCCTACTCTATACGACGGCTCGTGCCGCTTGTGAGTAGTCTGTTCGTATCTGCACTCCATCGGTTCGCATTATGGAGTGCCTCATTGAACTTTTACGACAATGGCGCTCACATTTCCCTCTCCGCCCGCGAGATTGGCGGCATCAACGAAGGTGCGAGCCAGTGATTGCAGGTTGTCGTTCTGGCCCTGTACGAGCAACTCTTGCAGCCGCTCATCGCGCAGCATATGCCAGAGGCCGTCAGAGCAAAGCAGGACGAGGTCTCCGACCTTAAGCTCCTGCTGGAAGAAGTCAACTTGCACAGGGGTTGCTTGACCGAGATAGCGATAGTGCTGGTTGCGTTTCGCGCTTTTGTACAGTTCGTCGGGCGTGAAGAGTTCCGCCTCCACCAGGTTGGCGGCCAGCGTGTGATCTTTCGTGATGAGCTGCATTCCCCGATTTGCCCGGTAATGATAGACGCGGCAATCACCCACGTTGGCCACGTAGAGATGATATTTGTAGACGAGCGCCACCGCCAGCGTGCTTGCCATCTCAATGCCAAAATCGTCGTTGCAGTGGTAAATGACCTGGTTGGCGCGGCGCACGCTCTCGCGCAGCCACTGTTCCAATAGCAGCGAGTCCTGCGGCGTGCTGATTGCCGCCGCTACGGCGGGGACCTTGCTGGTCGTTCCTGAAGCGACCCTGCTGCTCTGTTGTAACGAGCCAGAGGCCAGCGGTGTGGAGAGCTGCGGCAGCAGGACATCGGCTACCGTTTCTATTGCCAGGCGGCTCGCCTCGTGTCCGCTGGCAGTCTTTCCGGTGCGGCGCAGCCCATCGGCCACGGCGAAGAGGCCATAGGGGCGAGGCGGCGGCGTGAGATTGGAGCACAATCCTTGCGCTACCAGCAGCATGTCTTCGTTCACCTCTGAGACGTGAAGTCGTCCCGGGTCACTGGCAAACCCTATCTGGCAGGCATCAACCACTACCGGCGCGGTATCGTTGAGTGAGTGACCGCAGCGGCGGCAAAAACGCGAGGCTGGCCGATTTTCCTGCCCACAAGCACTGCACGCATTCTCAGGCACGAGAAGGCGCACCATAATATTGGCGCTGTTTATGGCAGCCTGTCCCTGTGGTGCCGGGAGGACAGGTGGTGGGAGGGCAGACGAAGAGATCGGCAGCGTTGGCATATCCGAGAGCGACGGGCCCACAGAGGGCGCAGTGGTCTTGAGCGCCTCATTAACGGCATCTGCAAAGACACGTGCCGATGGATAGCGTTTCGCCGGTTCTACCTCCATCGCCCGCATGATGACCGGGTCAATGGCAGCGGGGAGAGCCGGATTGAGTGTGCTCGGCGGGGGAATCTCTGCTACGCGATTGCGCACCACGGCCTGGAAGGGCAGCAAGCCGGTAAACATCTGGTAGGCCACCACGCCCATCGAGTAAATATCGCTGGATGGCTCGGCGCTACCCGCTTCCTGTTCCGGCGCGATATAATGCTCCGTGCCGACAGCCCAGCCGCGCTGTGTTAGCGGCGATTCTTGCTGCATGGCACGCGCAATGCCAAAATCCGCCAGCACCAGGCGACCATCATCCTGGTGAATGAGCAGGTTCGAGGGTTTGATGTCGCGGTGAACAATCTGCTGCGGATGCGCGTGAACGGCGTCGATGGCCTCGGCAAGGTCGTTCAGGTAGCGCCGCGCCTGCTCGACCGGCAGCGGCTTCTCGTTCTTCAGCAGCCCCTTCAGTGTGCCGCCTGTCACGAGCGGCATGACGAGGTAGAGCAGCGTACCATCCTTGCCAAAGTTGTGCACCGGCACGATATTTCTGTGCTGAAGCTGGTGCGCGTAGCGGGCCTCGCGGCGAAAGCGCTCCTGCGCTGTCAGCTCATCCATGCTCTTGCCCCTGGTCGAAATCACCTTGAGCGCCACCTGCTGCACCTCAAACGTATCATCCGCACGGTAGACCGCACCCATGCCGCCCAACCCAAGCAGGGACTCCACGCGATAGCGACCCGCCACCATCGCACCCGGCAGCAGGCACTCACAATGCGCGCACACCACGCTCCCCGCCGGATTATCGGCCCTGCATCGTGGATTCAGACAACGCGGCATAGACATCTCCCTCGCTTCATCCAGACAGAGAAAAAATGAAGAGACAAGCTCCTTTCATCAACCAATCTCATTGTAGAGTGAGGAGGGACAACTGTCAACGTTATAAGAGTCCGGTAGCCTTGACGACAGCATCGACCTCGAGCTCGACCAGCCAGTCGGGGTCGATGAGGCGGGCAACCTGCACCATCGTGCTGGCGGGGCGAATGTAGCCGAAGTATTCGCCATGGACGAGGCCCACACGCTCCCAGTCTGCTATGTTGACGAGCATAGTGCGCGTGCGAATAACATCTTCCAGGCCCGACCCCAGTTGTTCCAGCGCGGCGCGTACAATCTCGATGCAGCGCCGCATCTGTGCTGCCGGGTCTCCCTGTCCCACCGTCTTGCCATCCGGGCCAATCGGAGCCGTTCCCGACACTGCAATAATGCTGCCGACGCGCACGGCCCGTGAAAAGCCTATCCTCGCCTCAAACGGCGAAGCGCTCGATACTCGCTGTTCTGCCATGATGAAACATTTCCTTTCGCTTGCTTGAGATTTTTTTGGTCACTCCATCTCATTATAGAGCGAAACCAGAAAAGCGTCTTCACTTTCGGAAGTGCGGAAGCAGGAAGGAGTCTCTTCATTGAGAAAGCCGCCCGTGCCTCCCAACGCGGTCAATGCGGCTGTATGTTCGTTGAGCCATTGCTCCAACTGCGGGCGCGAACGAGGAAGGAAGCGCACCGTTCTGGTCTGGTCGAGCACAAAGTGCTTGATGCCGCTCAACTGCTGGAAGTGATATCCCATCAAGGCCCAGAGTTCGTCAGGTTCACCCGCACGAACGGGGACTATTGCTCTGGCATGATGGCTGTTGCCACACCAGACAAAAAGCCTGGCATCCGGCGGCAGGGCATTGAGCGCAGCCAGAATGTTGCGCGCCTGCATCTCCTCGCGCCAGTTGTTGCGCCCACGCTCTGAAAGGTTTGCAGGCTCCTGAGAAAAATCGGCCTCGTAGGCGATGAGCGTCCAGCCCAGATCGAGCGCGCTCTGCGCGAAGGCGCGCAGTTCTGGCTGTGAAAAGTAATAACCCGCCCGCGCTCCTGCTATCAGCCGGGTCTGATTGATCTCTTCAACGGTGCGCGCGGCCAGAGCCTCCATTGCCATGTGCCTCACGCCGAGATGATGCAACGTGGGCAGCAGACGCAGCCCAATCTGGCGCGTGCGAATACAGCGCGTCTCACCATTATGGGCCTCGTTCATCATAACGACTCGCGAGCGACTGAAACCAATTTCTACGAGTTCTTCGGGTGTGAGCAGGCGATACTGCTGGGTGCTCTGATCTTGCATGGGGAAGCCTCTCTTTCTCAAAGCTTTTCAAGAAATGTAGGGTCGGTACGACTATGATTGAGAGACAAAGATGGGGGATATCCTGAAATCATAGTAGCATAAGAGGTCAAGCAATTTAGAATTTGATCTGCCTCACATTAAATTTGATAATTCGCTCACACTCACGTCATTTATGGTAGATAAGGAGTTGTGAATAGCAAAGGGTAGAGAAGCTGCCCTGAAAGGAAATGGGTGAAAGAAATGACGTGGTACCTCCTGGCATGGCTGCTCATGCTGCTGCTCGTGGCGCTGGGCGTCGTGGGAAGTATCCTCATCGCCCTGCCGCAATACCGCCACCGCATGCACCGGTTGGAGCGCAAACAGGAAGCTCCCGACCTGCAGAGCGTGATCTTCGAGAGCGGTACCTGGGATGCGTGGTAATCGTGGAAGATAGGAGTGCAGGCCTCCTGACGGAGATGTATGAGTGTCTCTGTCAGGGGGTTTTTTAATTCTCGTTATCTTGTCCCTGACTCCCTGCTTATTCTGCGGCTGGCAAAGTGACGCTGGACGCATGGCTATGTCGAGAATGTAGTGGCAGCTATCGCACTGGCAGTCACTGACAAGCGCGCCAGTGGACATATCTATACTGTCGGCGAGCAAGAGACACTGTCTGTGGCAGAGAGGGTCAGCAGTCTATCGTCTGGGTGCGGGAGCACCCACCCGCCGAAATCGACCCCTGGGCAATTCGATTATACTGCTGAGGTGCGATGCTGGCAGGATTGTAGAGAACACTGCGGCTAGCCTGGAAGGGGCATCACCACTTAAGGTAACACCTGTGGAGATACCCCTTGCGGATATCCTGGGCGAGTCGGTGGCTAGCGTGCCCGTGCTGGCTGCTTCGGTGGAATGTGGATAGGACGGCCTTCGGCGGCCATGACGGACTCGCGAATGCCCTCACTGAGTGTAGGGTGCGGGTGGATGGTCTCGATGATCTCGTCGCCGGTCAGTTCGCCATGCATGGCAACGGAGAACTCGCTGATCAGATTAGTGGCGTCTGGGCCGATGATGTGCGCGCCCAGGATTTCGTTGTATTTGCCCAGGATGACTTTGGTGAAACCCTCCGTCTCGTTGCTGGCAACGGCTTTGCCGATGGCTGTCCAGGGGAAGCGCTCGATGCGCAGTTCGTTTGCGGGATACTGTTCCTTCGCCTGCGCCTCCGTCAGGCCGACAAAAGCAACTTCGGGGAAGGTGTAGACAGGATTGGGGATGATGTTGTAGTCCATCACGGCATCGCGGCCCATCGCGTTGTCCGCCGCCACCTCACCTTCCATCGAGGCAACATGGGCGAGGCCCGCGCCGTGGACGAGGTCGCCGATACCGTAGATGCCCGGCAGGTTCGTCTCCATACGCTCGTTGACGCGCACGCGCCCGCGATCAAGGTCAAGCCCCTGCTCGATCAGGTTTTCCAGGCCGGTCGTGTTGGACTTGCGGCTGACCGCGACGAGCACGTATTCGCCCCTGAAGGTTTGCTCGCCCTTCTCGCCGCTGGCTGTGACCTTCTTCTGATCGCCCTCGTCGGAGATAGACTCGACCTTCGCATCGGTGACGATGGTGATGCCGCGCTTCGTGAGGATGCGCACGAGCAGCTTGCGCACCTCTTCATCCAGAGGAGCAAGCACGTAGGGCAGCATTTCCACGATGGTCACTCTGGAGCCGAAGGCGTTGAACATGCAGGCCAGCTCGAAGCCGATAACGCCGCCGCCCACGCAGATAATGCTCTCCGGCACCTTCTCCAGATTCCAGGTCGTGTCACTGTTGATGACGTTACGGCCATCGATGCCCGCCCACGGTGGCATGAGTGGCACAGAGCCGTTGGCGAGGATGATCTTGTCGGCGCTGAACTGCTGCTGTGAGCCATCATTTTTCATGACGGTTACAGTGTGGTCGGCGTCGACAGAGGCCTGCCCATCGAAGACATCGATGTTGTTGCCCTTCATGAGCACGCCGACACCGCCGGTCATGCGCTTAACGACCCTGTCCTTGAAGGCGACGACCTTACGCATGTCGATTTTCGGCTTCTCATCGAGAATGACACCCAGCTCCTCCGCCGATTCGAGCGTGTGGATGAGTTCGGCGATGTGGAGCATCGCCTTCGAGGGGATGCAGCCAACGTTGAGGCAGGTGCCTCCAAGATACTGTTTTTCGACGATGGCTGTCTTTGCGCCAAGCTGCGAGGCGCGAATGGCCGCGACATACCCGCCGGGGCCCGCGCCAATCACTGCTACATCGTAATGTGTGCTTGCCATATGTTTTATTCTCCTGCAATCTGAAAGTAAACTTTGAGTGCTGCACGCTCGCGCATCAGTGTGACCCCTTCTGAGAAGTGAGACAACGGCAGGCGGTGACTGATGAGGTCGTTGACCTCTACCGCCCGGCTTGTCAGCAGGTCGAGGGCGAGGCGCAGCTCCTCCGGTGATGATGAGTAGGTACTGGTAAGCGTCAATTCTTGCTGGTAAATGGTTTCCAGGTGCAAGGGAACTGTACCCGTGTGCGCAGCGAAGAGGTTGATGGTGCCGCCTTTGCGCACTGCTGCCAGCGCCTGCTGGAACGGGCGCATGCCAGAGACAGTGATGAGTACAGCATCAGCTCCACGTCCCTCGGTAAGAGGGGCGAGCAGCTCACGCAGCCCGCGCTCGTCGGCGGGGGCGAAGAAGGCTTCGTCAGCGCCGAGGACACGAGCCAGTTCGAGGCGTTCGGGCAGCAGATCAACACCGACGACACGCAGGTCCAGACCGGCCCGCGTCCCCATCGCTTTGACGGCTTGCAGCATGAGCAGGCCGACAGAGCCGAGGCCTATGATGACAATAGTGTCACCGGTCAGCAGCGGCGTGCGCCTCACAGCACGCACGCAGCAGGCCAGCGGCTCGGTGAACGATCCCTCTTCCGCGCTCAGGTTGCCGGGCAGCAGCAGCGTCGTGTGCCGCACGTGCGCGGACGGGACGCGGATGTACTCCGCGAAGCCGCACGGGTCGATATTGGAGGCTTTGAAGGCGCTGCACATCGAGTAGTTGCCGTGGCGGCAGTAATGGCATGTGCCGCAGGGAACATGGTGTGCCACGATGACACTCTGTCCTACCTCAAACTCTGAGACGGCCCGTCCCCGCTCCACGATGGTTCCCGTCAGTTCGTGTCCCAGGACGACAGGCACGGACGCCTGCTGCACAATTTTGAGGATGTCGGAACCGCAAAGCCCGCAGCCATGCACCTGCACCAGCAATTCGTGCTCAGAAATGGAGGGAATTGACCTGTTCTCCAGGCGAATATCGTCATGGGAGTAGTAAATAATCGCTTTCACTGCCCGTCCAGTTATCCCTTAATTACTGTTGGTTTCTGTCCGACCGCTTCAGTATAGCACGTTTACGCGCTGACTGCCACGTGACCCCGTTTCGTCGTCCGTCAGGACAGGGAGAGAGGTAGCTGAATCTATTACCCAACAGGGCCAGAGAAGCGAGTAATGTGATAAAAACGTAACGTATAAACGTATTTATAAATGAAGAGGCAATCAGCCGCCTCCTGATAGTATGCTCTTATGACAATAATTCTTTATCTCTATTGAGCACCCGGTACGGAATATATGTGGTGGGTACCCGGTGTATGGGTGGAAGTGGAACGAGCAATAGAGTGTCCATGTGTATAAAAAGATCAGGAGTATAACAATGGCGACAACAGGCGAACTGCAAGCAATTATTCAGGAACTCCAGCTGGTCGATGCTGGGGATGCTGCCAGCTATCTGGGGGAAGAGGCGATGGTGGAGGAGGAATCAGTCATTCCGGTAGAATCGTTATTGCTACTTTCCACCAATGCTGATCATCTTATCCCGTGTGATTGTATCGCGTGCCAGGCACAGTAGAACTATGGGAAGCCTGAAAAGGCTTCCCATCCCGTTCGGAATAGAAACACTAATATCTTGCTTCCAACAGCGTTTTGATACGCTTGTCAGGGTTGGGCATACCACTGGCTTTGATCTGCTTCACCACTGCCCTGACATCGTAAGGGACGCGGCGTATCTCGGCCTGCCAGGCACCATCTTGCCAGCTCAGAATGCCGTAGGCGGCGCGTAAATCTTCATCGCGGGGCAGGCCACAACTGGCAACATCCGCTAGCAGAAGGTGTCGCCAGCGCCGCGTGTAGGCGATGTGCAGGTGACCGAAGGCCAGCGCGCCAATAGTGGGGTCAAGCGCGCCGAGCAGGTGTTCGAGCATCGTATCGGGCGCGTTGGGGAAGATGGCATCCTCCAGGTTGAGCGGGTTGGCATGCACGACCAATAAGTCGCTCCCCTCCGGGTTCGCAACGCGGTGGGAAGTTGGCAGCGCCGCCAGGTAATCAACTCCTTTCTGTCCTATCTGCTCTCGCGTCCAGGCTGCCGTACTGCGTTTCTTCTCGCCCTTTTCCGGCGCGCTGGTGACTACCTCAACATCGACGTTCCCTTGAATAACCGGGCAATGTAGCCCCTGAACGGTCTCCAATACCTGTTTTGGCTCCGGGCCATTCAGACAGAGGTCGCCTGCAATGACCAGTTGATCGACTGGCGGTTGGTGTGACAGGTCTTCCAGTACTGCTTCAAGAGCTATCTGGTTTCCATGTATGTCCGATATAACAGCGATACGCATGTGCGGAGTATCCTTTGTTCGGTTCTTGATCGGTAGTCCCGTAAGTCTTGACTTCCAATACTATATCTCAAAAGTGGAGGATGTACCAGATAAAACGGGTGGGTCGGCAAAATATTTCTTAAAGTACGGCACTGGTGTATAATAAAAGCCGGACAGGGGTGTCAAGGTAGGTATTCGCGATATAATGCACCCAGGAGTTGCAAGATGAATTCCTATCCACTCTATTGTGATAATTGTGGAGAGATCAACAGGCCGGAGGCGAAATTTTGCTATCGCTGTGGAGAGGGCTTGCACCCAGGTTTTTCCTATACCGGGCAGTTATCAACCGATCATCTGCTCAAACAGCGCTATCGCATTATCTCCCGGCTCGGTCAGGGAGGGATGGGAGCCGTTTATAAGGCAGAGGACAGTGAGTTTCACCGGATTGTGGCGGTAAAGGAGATGAGCCAGCGCGGCCTCATGCCGGATGAGTTACGGGCTGCCACGGAGGCATTTCGTCGCGAGGCCGAAATGCTGGCCTCATTACAGCATTTCAGCCTGCCCCGTATCTTTGAGCACTTCGTCGATGAGGGACGCTGGTACCTGGTGATGGACTTTATTGAGGGTGAGACACTGGAACAGTACCTCAGTAAAATTCAGGGGGGCCGCTTGCCGGTCGAGGAAGTATTGGATATCGGCATCAAGCTATGTGACGTCCTCGATTATCTGCATACCCGCGAGTCTCCTATCATCTTCCGCGACCTCAAGCCGTCCAACATCATGCTGACCGCCGAGAAGCATCTCTACCTGATCGATTTCGGTATTGCGCGCCATTTCAAGCCTGGTCAGACGCGGGACACGCTTGTGCTGGGTTCGCCGGGCTATGCTGCTCCCGAGCAGCATGGCAATGTGCAAACCACCATCAGGGCCGATATCTACAGCCTGGGTGCCACCTTGCACCAACTGCTCTCCGGTCAGGACCCCGCCAGGACGCCTTTTCGCTTTGCTCCCTTGCAAATGCACCGCCATCCCATCCTCGCCAGCCTTGAGACGCTGGTCATGCAGATGGTGGAACTGGACCTGCAAAAGCGCCCGGAAAGTATGGCCGTGATAAAGGAGCGACTGCAACATATCGCGGAACAATTGCAGCACGGCAGATATAGTGGATATAGTCTGCCGTCGCAGAGAAAAGGGCGGGCAACTGGACCCGTTCAGCCATCTTCGGCAGGCGCCGCGACTTCTCAGCTCGGAGAAACGCTCTCTATCTATCACGGCCACAGCAGCAGCGTTGAGGCACTGGGCTGGTCACCCGACAGCGTCGCGCTCGTTTCCGGCAGCTCTGACGCAATTCACATCTGGAATGCTCTGGATGGCAGGAAGGTCTATCCCGATCACCGGCATTTCAATCTGACGGCTCTGGCCTGGTCGCCCGATGGCAGGTATATTGCCTCGGCCAGCAAAGATGAGATGGTGCAGGTCTGGGAGGTTGCTACCGGTGCTGTCCGGCTCAAGCACCGTGGGCATGCCGATCGCGTCAATGCGGTGGCCTGGTCGCCCGATGGGCGTCGTATCGCTTCGGCGGGCGGGAGTTTCATTCGCAATCAACATATCGTCCAGATCTGGGACGCCGATGAGGATCGCAGCGCGCTCACCTATCACGGGCATAAAGACGCGGTTTTCTCTGCTACCTGGTCGCCAGATGGCACTCATATCGCTTCTGCCAGTAAGGACCGGACGGTACAGGTCTGGGATGCAGCAATTGGCACGCAGTTCGTGACTTATCGCGGTCACACCGAACTGGTAAAGACGGCGGCCTGGTCGCCCGACGGTCAATATGTTGCCTCTGGTTCTGCCGACACCACTGTGCAGATATGGGAGCCATTGACCAGCAATCTCATCTATTGCTTTAAAGGCCACGCGCAGAAAGTAAACTCGCTGGCCTGGTCACCCGATAGCCAGTACATCGCCTCCGCCAGCGAGGATGGCACCGTGCAGGTCTGGGAGGCTGTCGACGGAACGCTCGTCTTCACCTATCGCGGTCACACCGGCCCGGTCAACGTCATCGCCTGGTCGCCTGATGGCGCGTATCTCGCCTCTGCCAGCAAGGACGCGACAGTGCGTGTCTGGGCTGCTCTACCCGTACAGTGAAATAAGCCCCTCTTGTAACTGTGCAACGTACTTATGTTTGGCACAAGATATCACGTCTCCTTCAACAATGCGTGCTAGCTTTTTTTCAGGGAGGTAGCTCTTTATGAGGTTTGCAGAGTGGCGTAAAGCCTGTTTCCTTACACCTGTTGTCCTGTCGGGCATTCTCACTGTCATCCTGACGACAGTACCGGCATTCGCCCAGGCTTCTGGCTCGTTTATCGGTGGTTTCAAGACCATCAGTACAGTGGCTTCAACCGTACCTGCTAATGGAGACCAGAATCCCTACGGGGTAGTCGTAGTGCCAGAATCGGTTGGGAATCTGGTTCAAGGTGATGTTCTGGTCAGCAACTTCAACAATAATGGCAGTAATGGCGGCCTGCAAGGGACGGGTACCACTATTGTGCAGATTTCCCCCACGGGAAAGGTCAGCCTCTTCGCGCGGATCAACGCTAGAAAACTGCCAGGGGCCTGTCCTGGTGGTGTTGGTCTGACCACCGCGCTCGTCGTACTCCAGAGAGGCTGGGTAATTGTGGGCAGCCTGCCCACTTCTAATGGCATGGCGGCAACCGCAAAAGCAGGTTGCTTGATCGTATTGAATAACTATGGTCAGGCAGTCGAGACGTTCTCTGGCGGTGTCATTAATGGCCCATGGGATATGACAGCGCTTGATCTCAACAAGATGGCCGTGCTCTTTGTTACCAATGTGCTGAACGGCACTGTCGCCGCGAATGGGCAGGTCGTCAATAAAGGGACGGTCGTTCGCATCGTTCTCAGCGTACCACGGCAGGGCTATGGAATGCCTGTCAGGCAAAGTACCACGGTCATTGGCTCTGGTTTCGCTGAGCGTACCGACCCGACCGCTCTCGTCGTCGGCCCAACCGGTGTAGGTCTGGCGTCTAATAATACGCTTTATGTGGCCGATAGCGCAAACAGCCGCATCGACGCTATTCCATATGCGCTTACCCGCTCTGGCAGCGCCGGTACCGGCAATAAAGTGACTTCTGGCGGTCGGATCAACGATCCTCTTGGACTCACCATTGCTCCCAAAGGCGATATCCTGACTGCTAACGGCAACGATGGCAACATCGTTGAGACCACTCCCGGCGGCAGCCAGATCGCCCACAAACTGGTTGACAACACCGGCGGAACGGGAGCAGGCTGCCTCTTTGGCATTGCTATTGCCAGCAATCCTGGCGTCTACTTCGTCGACGATTGTAGCAACACCCTCGACTTGCTGCATTGATAGGCTGATCGCGTGGAGAGATCACCGGCATCATCACTGTATAGCCGGATGATGCCGGTGATCTCTCACCTATTTTTCGCGCATGAAGCCTGCAATTGTCTTCCTGAAGCCGCACCTTGATGTATCCCCATGCTCTGCTCTGTACGCGACCATTTTTAACGAAAAAGAATTTGCTTCTCATTTTATCGGAATAGCTCTTTTAAAACTCTTGACAAAATATTATCTGATGTGGTATTTAATATTTTAGATATGTAAAACTTTTAATTTGACCAGCAGAAATTTGGATGATAGAAAGATGAGAAAAGAAATGCCTCCGGAGTTCCGTACTCTCCCAATTCGCGCCATCGATTGCTTGAAGCTTTGCTATAAGCTGCACGAGCGGGGCGAGTCTATTACGACATCTGTGATGAAGGAACGTTTGCAATCGCTGGAACCGAGCGGACAGTTAAGCGATGCAACTGTGACCCAGCTCTTCAAATGGCTGGCTGAGCGTGGCTACGTGCGCTATACCCCCTATCATGGCGTAGAACTGACTGGTTCTGGTCAGGTGCTGGCAACCGAACTTGTGCGCCGTCATCGCCTGCTTGAACTTTTTCTGGTGCGGATCATGGGTTTTCCCCTGGACGAAGTCGATGCCGAGGCTGAGCAGGTCGAGCACGCCATCTCGGATGCCTTCGTAGAACGCATGGATACTTTGTTGGGACACCCAACCGAAGACCCTCATGGTGATCCCATTCCTGACAGCGTGGGCGGAATCGTTGTGCCTGCCACTCAACCTCTCTCGACGGTGTGTGCGGGGCAACTGGTTATTGTGCAGCGGGTGAGCGATGATAACCCCGACCTGTTGCGCTATCTCGCCTCACTGGGGCTTATTCCGGGAGCGTTAGTGCGTGTGGAGTCGGTGGCTCCCTATGGGGGTGTCTATACCCTGCGTGTTGGAGAGCAGACGCACGCTGTTGGCGATGCTGTCACCCAGGCTGTTCTCGTGCGCCCTGCCTCAACCGCTGTGGCCGAAGCGGCCTCTTCCCCTGAAGCGCTGGGAGGGTATTGATGAGAACATATCCTTCTCTCCCAACTTCAGAGCCGATGGAAGGGGCACCCCTCACACGTGTCAGCGAGGAAAGCGGGACGCGAGCCGCAGCGCGTGCTGCTCTTGAGGGGCGAAGAAAAGGCTTGCTGGCTCTGCTACCGTTTCTCGGCCCTGCCTTTATTGCCAGCGTGGCCTATATCGATCCTGGTAACTATGCCACCAACATCCAGAGTGGCAGCACTTACGGCTACAACCTGCTCTGGGTGATTGTGCTGGCCAACTTGATGGCCATGTTGTTACAAACAATGTCGGCGAAACTCGGTATTGCCACGGGGCAGAACCTGGCGGAAATGTGCCGCAGCCAGTTCCGCAAGCCGGTTGTGTATGGCATGTGGGTCGTCTCGGAGGTCGCCGCGATGGCAACCGATCTTGCCGAGTTTCTTGGCGCCAGTGTTGCCCTCAATCTGCTCTTCGGTATGCCTCTGATCTATGCCACCCTCATTACCGGTGTCGCCACGTACCTGATCTTGCTGCTCGAGCGTCGCGGCTTCCGCTCTCTAGAGGCGGTTATCACCGTGCTGGTCGGTGTCATTGCTGTCTCCTATCTCGTCGAGACGTTTTTATCGCGTCCAAACTGGGGTCAGGTGGCCTTTCACTCCGTTGTTCCGTGGGTGGGCAACACGCAGAGTATCCTCTTCGCAGTCGGCATTATCGGGGCTACTGTCATGCCTCACGTTATCTACCTGCACTCATCTTTAACGCAGGAGCGCATTATCCCGCGTAATGAAAAAGAGGCCCGGCGCATCTTCCGCTGGAGCATTCCCGACGTGGTGGTTGCAATGGGGTTAGCCGGCCTTGTCAACATGGCGATGCTCTACATGGCGGCTGCCACCTTCCACGCACACGGACAAAGTAACGTCGCCGATATCAGCACGGCCTACAAGACGCTCACACCCCTGCTCGGTAGCGCCGCCAGCTTCATCTTTGCCATCTCGCTGCTGGCTTCCGGCCTTTCCAGTTCCACCGTCGGGACGATGGCCGGGCAGGTCATCATGCAGGGCTTTGTCGGCTTCACCATTCCCGTCTGGCTGCGCCGCATCGTCACCATGATTCCGGCAGTACTCGTCGCCATCATCGGTCTGAATCCCACCAATACACTGGTCATCAGCCAGGTTGTGCTCAGTTTCGCCTTGCCACTGCCGGTCATCACCCTGGTCATGTTTACGAGTCGCCGCGATATCATGGGTACTCTGGTGAATAAACGTATCACCACTCTGGCCGCCATCGCTTGCAGCGTGCTCATTCTCGGTCTCAACATCTGGCTGCTCTACTCCACCTTCGCCCCCGGCTTCGGCTGGTGGTTGCCATCTTAAATCGTGGTGTTTTTTCTGTTTGTCTGAGATTGTGCTGTTTGTACAGAGGTGTAAATCCCAAGATTCTGCGGGAGATTTCTGTACAATTCTGCGGGTCATGAGGTATACTTTGGAGAGACGAGATCGACGCCTTGCCATTGGGGAGGAGACCTGTTATGGGATCAGCACCCGTACTGCTGACCTCGCTTTCCGAAGAGCAACGAGCGGAAGCACACGCTCGCTTTGAGATGTTGCGCCCTGCGTTGGAAGAGGGAGTTTCTCAAGCACAGGTTGCTCGTACTCATCAGCTTTCAAAGAGTGCCGTGCAACGCTGGGTCAAACGGTATCGAGAGCAGGGATTGGCAGGACTCGTCACGACCGCACGAAAGGACAAAGGCAAGTCTCGTCGCCTGCCAGAACAAGCGATTACCCTGGTGGAAGGACTCGTCTTGCAGACGCCTCCGCGTTCAGCCGCTGCGATTCATCGCCAGGTGGTTGAGATTGCCAAAGCACAGGGATGGAAACCACCCAGCTATGAGCGGGTACGCCAGATTATCAAAAGCCTCGATCCCGCCCTCGTGACCCTCGCCCATCAAGGAGCAGCTGCCTATCGCGAGGAGTTTGATTTACTTTACCGGCGAGAAGCCACCCATGCCAATGCCCTGTGGCAGGCCGATCATACGCCATTGGATGTGTGGCTGTTGGACGAAACTGGCAAACCGGCCAAGCCTTACCTGACAGCCATCGAAGACGATTACAGCCGGATGATCGTCGGATATCGACTGAGCTTCCAGAAAGCCTCCGCGCTCACCACGGCACTCACCCTTCGTCAAGCCATCTGGCGCAAAGACGACCCCCGATGGTCGGCCAGTGGCATCCCCAGTGTCTTCTACACCGATCATGGCTCTGACTTCACCAGCAAACATATGGAGCAGGTCGCGGCAGATATCCGTATGGAGTTAGTCTTTTCCGAAAAAGGCGTGCCTCGTGGGCGTGGCAAGGTGGAGCGTTTTTTCCGCAGCGTCGATCAGCTCTTTCTGCAAGACGTGCCTGGCTATGCCCCAAAGGGATACCCAGAGGCAGAGGCGACGCTCACCTTACCGGATTTTGAGCAACGCTTTCGCACGTGGTTGCTGGAAGACTATCATTACCGGGTTCATAGCGAAACGCAGTGCCAGCCCAAGGAGCGATGGGAAAAGGGCGGCTTTGTGCCTCGGATGCCCATGTCCCTGGAACAACTCGACCTGTTACTGTTAACGGTGGGAAAGTCCCGCCGGGTTCAGCAAGATGGCATTCATTTTCAGAGTCATCGCTACATGGACATCAATCTGGCAGCCTTTGTCAAAGAAGAGGTTCTGATACGGTACGACCCTGCGGACATGGGAGAGGTGCATGTGTTCTACCAGGATCGCTTCCTCTGCCGTGCGATCTGTGCCGAACTCAGTGACCGAAAAGTGAGCTTGAAAGAGATCGAAAAGGCAAGGTCTGAGCGTCGCAAGCAAGTTCGAGCAGGACTCAGTACGCGGGAGGCCATGGTCAATCGGTATGTGGAGATGCATCACGCCCCGCCGCCTGCGCCAAAAACGGTGGCGGCGGAACCCGCGCCAGTCGAAGCGCGGCCACGACTCAAGAGGTATATCAATGACTAATCAGGATGGGGGAACGCCTCCCAGTTTCGTGGAGACGAAAAGCTATCGTCGCTTTGGTGAGATGTGTGATGCCTGTCGGCGGGCTCGTGTGGTCGGTCTAGGTTATGGACCTCCAGGCACGGGCAAAACCGAGTCGGCCAAACAGTACACGCGATGGAGCCTCTTCAAACCCTTCTTGCCCGAATCCTTGATCACCTTCACCGGGCGCAATGCTGTGGATGGCCTGTATCCCTACAAACCGTTTACCTTCGCCTCTGTCCCATTGGAAGCCCCGATCCAGGAGTGCCGAACGGTGTTCTATACGCCTCCGGTTTCGGCCTCGGTCGCACGCATCGAGAAGCAAGTGCTAACGTTGTTTGCGGCATTTTCTTATCTGGTAGGGGCTGCCAATCAACGCCATCAGGGCACCGAAGAGTTTCTGGTCACGCGCCGCTATACGCCTCTGATTGAGCTGTTGATCGTTGATGAAGCCAATCGGCTGAAAGATGCTGGATTGGAGCTTATCCGCGATTTTGCGGATCGTGGGGAGTTCGGCCTGGTGTTGCTCGGCATACCTGGCCTGGAAAAACGTCTGATGCGCGCACCCCAACTCTATTCACGGGTCGGTTTTGCCCATGAGATGGAGCCATTGTCCGACGACGAGACACGCGATTTTCTGGAGAAGCGCTGGAGTCATCGGGTCAAGGCGTATTCAGATGACTTCACGGACAAAGGGGCTGTTGGCACGATTCTGCGCATTACCAGAGGGAATATTCGCTTAATTGAACGTCTCATGATGCAGGTGGAGCATGTGTTAGTGGCGAACCAGCTCCAAGTGGTGACGAAAGAGGTGGTCGAAACCGCACGTCAGAATCTCATCATCGGGCCGAATTGAACAGAGACCCATTGATGAGATGTCTCAAAACCGTTGGTTTGTTGAGAGCATCGCTGGAGGACAAACGGGCCTACCATGCGAAGACGGGAGAGCGAAAAGCATTTGAGTCGACGCGCGCATGCGCATGAGAGGGAAAGAGAGCTTGATGAACGTTCCACCCCAAACCGCCCTGGTGTTCGCTGCTCAAGCGGGCGATCAGAAGGCGTTCGAGACCCTGGTGAACACATACCGGCGGGAACTGCTTGTCCATTGTTATCGGATGCTCGGCTCGCTCTCCGACGCCGAAGATCTGGTGCAGGAAACACTCCTGCGTGCCTGGGAGAAGCGTGCGACCCTGAGCAGCCCGCAATCCTACCGGGCTTGGCTCTACCGCATCGCCACCAATCTCTGCCTCAATTGGCTCAGGAGCGTTTCGCGCCGCTCCCTGCCATCAGACCTCTCTCCGCCTAGCAAACCCGGCGACATCTCTCCACTCAGCAAACTCAGCAGTTCTGTGCCGTCCCCGTTGCAGGAGCCGGTCTGGCTGGAGCCGTTCCCGGATGAACTGCTGGTCGATCCGCAGGGTGATCCCGAAGATCAGGCGCTACGGCATGAGCAGATCAGTCTGGCTTTTCTGGTCGCGTTACAGCACCTGACACCTGCCCAGCGGGCCGTTCTGCTCTTGCGCGAGGTGCTGGAGTGGCCGGCCTCTGAAGTGGCCTCCTGGCTTGACCTCTCCGTTGCCGCCGTGAACTCCGCTTTGCAGCGAGCCCGGCAGGCATTGCATCAGCGCTCTCAAGAAAATGGCAGCGAGACCCCAGTTGCGCAGCCTCGCCCCCAAGTACAACACCTGCTTGATCGCTACATGAGCCTGTGGCAGCAGGCGGATGTTCCTGGCCTGGTAGCGCTACTGCGCGAGGATGCCTGGTTGACCATGCCGCCGATTCCCGCCTGGGTTGCCGGACGAACGGACATTGCTACTCTACTCCAGCTTCGGATCTTCCCTCCCGGAAGACAATGGCGGCTGAGGCCCTCACGCGCCAATGGCAGCCCGGCTTTCGGGATGTACAGACGGGAGGCTGGGGAAGACAGCTATCAGCTCTCTAGCCTGTGGGTCCTGGGGGTGGAAGGCGAACAGATCGGCAATATCGTTGTGTTCCTGGATGTGGCCAGCTTCACGGCTTTTGGCCTCCCGTCCAGCATTGAAGGGGAAGCGGAAGGCCAATCAGCATGAAAATCGGTTTTCGCCGAGGATGCTACAGGGAAAGCGCCTCTTCGCGCACAGCGGCTGTTTCACTCTCCGCTAGCTCAACTGCTTTGACCTGCCTGCCGGGCAGCACCAGGCTGGCGATCGCTCCCAAGAGCGAGAGGGCAGCAGCGACGAAGAGCGCGCTCGCGAAGCCACTGCTGAAAGCCCCCGCTGTGCCGAGGCTGCCGGTCGCGGCAAACACCGCCGCCAGAATCGCCACACCGAATGCACCGCCAAGCTGGCGGAACATGCTGAACGCACCGGAAGCCTTGCCGATCTCGCCCGCTCTCACCGCATTGATGACGGCGCTCTGCGTCGTGGGAAGGGAGAACGAGGCGCCGCAGCCGGCGATGAACAACGACGCGATGAGCTGCCCATAGGGCACGCCGGGCGCGGCGACGAGAGCGATCCAGGCAATCCCAATTGCTTGCAGGAGCAACCCGCCAGCCACCAGAACCCGCTCGCCGATTCGGTTGACGAGCATACCGGCTAGCGGGGCAAACACGAACAGCGTCGCGGTCAAGGGCAGCAAGCGCAGCCCGGCGTCCAGCGGCCCATTGCCTTGCGCAACCTGGAAAAACTGGGCCAGAAAGAAGACGACACCGATGAGCGACGTAGCCTGCAAGAAGGTCGCCGCATTGCCTGCGGAGAAGGCGCGGGAGCGAAAGAAGTGCATCGGCACCATCGGCACGCGAGCACGCAGCTCCCAGGCAACGAAGACGACGATGAGCAGCCCACCGGCCACAAGCGAGGCTTTGATCTCAAAGCTGCTCCAGCCAGCGCTGTTCCCGCGCACCAGCCCCCACACAATGCCGAGGGAGGCACCCGAAATGCTCAGCAGGCCGCCGACGCTCCCGTGAAGAGCAGGAGGCCAGCGACGAACATGCGCCGCCGCCCGAAGCGGTCGCCCAAGGCTGCCGCCGGAATGAGCAGCACCGCGAAGCTCAAGGTGTAGGCGTTCACGGTCCACTCCAGATTCGCGATCGAGACGCCCAGGTCCCGGTGAATTGTGGTCAATGCGGTCGCGACGACCAGCGCATCGAGGGAAACCATAAATGAGGCTAGCGATGCGAGTATCAGTACCCAGATTGATCTGGCTTTTTCTTGAGAGTTTTGCATAAGAACATGATATCCTTTCACTGGTTTACGAGAGGTGTCAATCACCTTTCACTTATAGGACACCGCGCTGACCCAAAACTCATCGCAAATCAAGGGAACATATCGGAAAAAAGCACTCTAATATCGGTCTCTCAAATTCGGGGCACTCCTGCGCGAGGACGCCTGGTTCATCATGCTGCCATTCCCCGTCTGGTTCCAGGGACCGCGGCCATCACCACGGCACTCTCGACGGGCATCTTCACTCCAGGAAAGCAAAGACGCCTACTTCCGACGCACGCCAATGGCAGTCCAGCTTTTGGACTCTCTCAGCGGGAGTCTGAGGCAGACGCCTATCAGCTTCTTGACCTGATGGTTCTAGGTCTAGAAGGCGAGCAGATTGCAAGCCTCATCGCATTCCTGGAGCCATTTCTCCTCTCGTCCTTTGCCCTGCCACCTCCCCTTACTTGACGTTGGGAGGAGTTCCAGGAGTACCGTTCCCTGTCTCCAGGTAGGACTTCAGACTGTCCAGGAAGTAGCGCCAATTGCTCTGAGTCCGTTCGTAAGCCTCATCAACCTGGGTAAACCCATCATGCGTGAAGACCACATGTGTCCCGCTTTGGACAGGCTCAAGCTGCCAAGTAACGCTGGTCCCGGCCCAATGCGGAGGGCCTTGTCTGCTCATCCAGTGCATGTACCTGCCCTGGTCCACTTCGGCCACCTCAAACTGAATAGTCCCAGCGGGTGGCCTGAAGCGAAATTCAGCAAGCGTACCCATCACTGGTGTGAAGTGAGCTTCGTTTGACCACCAGCGAGTTATTTCGCCATTGTCCGTCAGGGCGGCCCAGACGCGCCCTGGCTCTACAGCAATGGTGCGCCTTTCTATCATGGCTGACGGTGTAAGATTGTGCATAAGATGGTATCCTTTCCTCTTCAACAGAGATGTGTGAGAAGTGTCAATCACCTTTCACTTATAGGACACCGGGTTGACCCAAAACTCATCGCCAAGAGCAGAGAATATGGGAGTTGGGTTGAGAGTGTTGGTGCCTCAAAAAGCAAGAGGGGAGATCCAGTGCGCTTCTCGGCGACAGGCAAGAAAATGAGTTTCAAAATCGTCCGTTTTCTGACACACTTCCTCAACCATGTGTGCATAGCGAAGTCACGTATGCTTGACCTATGTCAAAACTTATGTCAAAATCAACGTGTCAAAACCCTCGCACTTTCATAAGTAAGTGACACAAACAGCAGAGGTTGTGTAGTTCAATGAAGATTGGCTATATTCGCGTTTCCAAACACGAGCAAAATGAGGCACTCCAGAGAGATGCGCTGAAAGAAGCGGGCTGCGAAAAATATTTCAACGATGTCATGACCGGCTCAAAATTTGAGCGCAAAGGGTTGGAGCAACTCCTGGCATTTGCGCGGCCGGGGGATACCGTGATCGTCTGGAAGCTCGACCGTTTGGGACGTTCGCTCAAAGATCCCATCGAGACACTCAATCTCCTGAAAGATCGGGGAGTCGATTTTATCAGTCTAACAGAGAAAATTGACACGACCACACCAGGCGGAAAGCTGATTTTTCACCTGATGGGAGCCCTGGCTGAATTTGAGCGCGACCTGATTCGCGAGCGGACCAATGCTGGACTCGCCGCAGCAAGAGCAAGAGGGCGTGTGGGGGGTCGGCCCAAAAAACTTTCGACAAACGGAAAAGTTGCTCTGGCTCTGCGCTTGGTTGAAGACCCACATCACTCCATTGACGATATTTGCTCAACACTTGGCATCTCCCGCTCAACTTTGTACCGGTATGTCAGAGAGGCAAAGAAGGCATCGGGACCCTCCGATCCGCCCGCGTAATTATGCAGAAATCTCCCGCAGAATCTTGGGATTTACACAGAGGTGAGAAATCAATGCTCAGAAAAATAGGTGTCATTTCAGATACGCATATTCCGCATTTCAAGCAGTTGCCGGAGGTCGTCGGGCAGCATTTTGACGGCGTGGAGTTGATTATCCACGCCGGAGACTTTTCTGTACTTTCTGTCCTGCAGGAGCTTGAGACGATAGCGCCGGTCGTGGCCGTGCAGGGCAACGTCGAGAGCGACGAGGTGGTAAAGGCGTTGCCCATCAAGCGCGAAATCATGGTGGGCGCTGTGCGTATCGGCATCGTGCATATCCTGGGTGATGCGCATAATCGCCAGCGGCTGGCACGCCAGGAGTTCCCTAATGTCCGGGGAGAGATTATCCGTGTGTGAAGGAGAGAAAAGCGGATGAGCCTTGATCGTGCGCGCACGATCAAGGCTCATCCGCTTTTCTCTCCTTCACATTACCTTACACACTGGCCTTCTCGTGTGGCCGGATATACTCCTGGCCTCCCATATAGGAGCGCAGGGCCTCGGGAATGCGGATCGAGCCGTCGGGCTGCTGGTGCGTCTCGATGAGCGGGATGAGGATGCGCGGCGAGGCAATGGCGGTGTTGTTGAGCGTGTGGACGAACCTCACCTTGCCGTCGCTGTCGCGGTAGCGGATGTTGGCGCGGCGCGCCTGCCACTCGTGGAAGTACGAGCACGAATGCGTCTCGCGGTAGCGACCCTCGCTCGGTACCCAGCATTCGAGGTCGTACATGCCGACCTTGCCGTCGCCCATGTCGCCCGTGCTGACGTTGACGACCCGATAGGGCAGTTCCAGCGCCTGTACCAGTTCCTCCGCATTCTTGATCAACTGCTCGTGCCAGCGGACCGACTCTTCATGACTGGCCCGGCAGATGACATACTGCTCCACTTTGTTGAATTGATGTACGCGGAAGACACCACGTGTGTCCTTGCCGTAGGTTCCGGCCTCCTGACGGAAGCAGGGGCAGAAGGCGACGAAGGTCATGGGCAGGTCTTCGACATTGAGAATCTCATCCTTGAACATGCCCGTGATGGCTACCTCTGCCGTGCCGACGAGGAAGAGTTCCTCGTTCTCGATCTTATAGACCTGCTCGCGGCCCTTTGGGAACTGGCCGTTGCCGATGAAGGCGAATTCACGCGCCATCGCCGGAACGATCAAAGGGGTAAAACCCTTCTGAGCGATACGGTCAAGCGCGAAGTTCATCAGGGCCAGTTCGAGGCGGGCGGCATCGCCTTTGAGAATGTAGCTACGCGACCCCGCGACCTTGACCCCGCGCTCAATATCTACCAGATCGAGCGTCTGCATCAGTGAGTAGTGGTCCAGCGGCTCGAAGTTGAAGGTCGGAATCGTTCCCCAGTAGCGAATGGGAACGTTGGCGCTCTCGTCCACGCCGATGGGCGCGCTCTCATCGGGAATGTTGGGGACGAGCAGAAGCAACTGGTAGCGTTCCTCAGTCAGGGCGCTCAACTGCGGCTCCAGAGCCTTGATCTGTTCGGCCAGTTGCCGCCCCTCGGCGATCAACTGCTCGCGCAGGGCTTTGTCCTTGCCCGCCTCTTTCACGCGCCGCGATACCTGGTTCTGCTGCGCGCGCAGTTCCTCTACCTGGCGTTGCAGTTCGAGCACCCGCCGGTCGACATCGAGCAGGTAATCGATATCGATAGGATTGTTTTTGAGACGTGCAGCCTCCTTGACAACCTCAGGATTGCTGCGAATAAATGCTAAGTCTAACATACGCCATTTCCTTTCCTATAGCCATAGGACAGCTCCAATAACAACAAAAAAGCGTTGTCGTCCATTCCGTAAGGACGACAACGCTGAAGTAAACGCAAGCCGTGGTGCCACCTTGATTCGTCTCGATCTCATTGCATAGTAGAGAAGGAGACACTCGTTACACCCGCTAACGGTAGGGTACCGGAGGCGCTTGGCACGCTGGCTCCCAGGTGGATTTCTCCCTTGCCGGCTGCTGCGTTGCACCGACCCGCAGCTCTCTGCCGCTCAACCAGAGATACTTGTCCTGTTCATCGCCACTATGATATATATTTTGTTGCTCTCAGCATAGCAGTACTTTAGTGATTTGTCAAGCATTTTTCAACTGATTATCCAGACCCGGGCATTGCTGAACGTGACCTGTGAGGGGACGTTGTAATCAAGGGCGGCGACACCGATCTGGCCGCTGCTCAGCGTTCCATCCTTGAGACTGGTGATGTACTGTCCGTTGGCAAAGAGGGAGAAAGTGCTGCCCCGTGCATAGACGGCAAGCTGGTTGCTTTGATTAAGGCCGGTGGTGATAGCAGTGCTATAGCCGCTGGCGAGGGTAGCGCTGTGTTTGCTGCCATTGTAGAGATCAAAGGCGTAGGAGCCATCAGTGCCGACGCGGAAGAGATAAAACGTGCCGTTTGCGCCATCGGCGCGGAAGAGGATGCCGCCCTGATTGCCCTGAGTGATACTCAATTGCACCTGGTAGACGAGGTTGCTGAAGTCCGTAGATTCGGCAATGCAGGGCTGAAGATAGCCTTGCAACGATTCGCTGGCCTGGTAAGCATTTTTGGTGAATATACAATGGCCGGTTTTCGTTGCCCCCTCGTCCCAGTGGTTATGCTGCGTATTATCGCTTAGAGAGTCATCCAGGGCCGCAGTGCCGCTGGTGACTGTAGAAAGCATGCCTTGAAAAGCGGTTGCGGTTGCTGTGGCCTGATTCACCTGCGCCGTCGCCGTTGCTATGGCATTGGCCTGAGCAGTGGCTGTCGCGTCGATATGGGCCTGTACCGTCGCCAGTACCTGGCTGGTAGCCTGAACCTGAGCGGTGACGCTGGCGTAGACGCGCTCTGTCGCCTGTGCCTCAAGTGCGGCCTGCGTATTCAAATTAGTGCGGTACTGCTCCGTAGCGGAATAGCTAGCAAGGCTCAGGCCCCCGGCGAAAAGGAGGGTGACAAGGACGATAATGAAGGCGAGCGTTGCCGGAGAGAGCGTCTCGTGCCGTCGATACATAGGGTAGGGTGGCGGCCAGATCGCAATCGTTGGGTCGTGAGAGATGGTGCCGTTCGGGGCGGTGCTGGAACGAATTCTGAGGGGAAGATCAGGCACTGTTACATCGATATCGCCGGATGAAATACCATCTGCTGGCCGCGAGAATTGTTCATCAGCCATCACAATGCATCCTCTTTTCCAGCAAAACCCTGAGAGCATATGCCATCCGGCGGTATGGTGCGCAGTACACCATATGCTCTCAAGCTCCGTCATCGCATGAGCATTTATGAAAGCTCGACTGTAGTAAACAAATAAACATAGTTGCGAACGCTTTTATAGTATCACAGATGTCAAAGGCTCCATACCTCGGCGTTGCTGAAGGCGACATCGGCGGAATGGGTCTGGTCACCGGCGAACAGGCCGATTTCTCCCGAGCTGAAAGAACTATCCTGCGCGGTGGCGATGTAATGTTTGTTGACGTAGAAATAAAATGTGTGATTGCGCGCAATGATTGTGACCAGGTTGATCTGATTGTGGCCGCTTTTGATGCTCGGTGAGTTGCCGCTTTGCAGGGAGCGCGAGTCATCGCCGTTGTTGTTCTTCCAGACGGAGAAATCGTAGGAGCCGTCTGTGTAGATAGTGAAGTAATAGGCGCTGCCCGTCGTTTCGTTGCTGCGAATGCCAATACCGGCGAAGTCACCCACAATGATGTCGATGTTGACCTGGAAGGTGAGGTTGCTGAAGTTGCTGCCCTGCGCGGGACAGTAGAGGAAGTACCCTTTGTTGGGTTCGGTAATGTGGTACGCACCTGCTGAGAAGTTGCAGCTTCCCCCGCTCGTGCCGTATTCGGCCACCCAGTTATTGGGGTAGCTCAGGGGATCATTGAGTGTGGGTGCGCCACTCGTGGCCTGGGTATAGATGTTTGCCAGCGCTGTTGCCGTTGCCACGGCCTGTGCTGTCGCCTGAGCATTCGCTGTGGCAGTCGCGTTGGCTTCGGCAATGGCCGTACCCGTGGCCTCGGTGTTAGCGGTCGCGGTCATGTTTGCCTGCTGTGTATCGATAGCCTGGACAGTGGCCGTTGCCTCCGCGTGCAACTGGGCCGGATGATAGACAGCGGCATAATAGATGAGGCCGCTCCCGGCGAGAATGAGCAGCGCCGCGAGCACCCCGATCAGAATGATCATGCCCTTGGAGAGTCCCCGGCTGCCTGACGTGGGGACAGGTGCGAAGCCTGACGGGGGCATAGATGATAAGGGGGGCGGGGGCGGCGTATTGCCCGCAGGAAGTTGTGTCTGGGCAGGCGGAGGTGGTGGCGTTGACCACGGGGATAGCTGTGGCAGTGAAACGCTTTCCCGAAAGAGGCCGGGTTCTGCGGGCAGTGTTGCTTCGGCCCTTCCAGGCTCATTCTCGATATATGTCTGCGTTGGCAAAGAAGACTCGGCGGAGATTGGAGCGCCGCAGTTTGGACAAAAAGTGGCATCTGGCGGCAGCATCTTGCCACATGAGGGACAGTTCATACAAATAATCTCCCGTTCCAGTGATCTGTAAAAATAGATCGGCAGGACATGGCGCAAAAGCGAATAGAGACTGCCTGCTTCAGAGAAAGAACGCGAACAGTATCGATATTTAAGACAGGATGGCGAGAAAATGGAAGGTGGAGGGGATATCGGAAGTATCTCATCCCGACTCACCGCCGACCTTGCCCGGATATCCCCATATTGCTGTCCTCCCGGTATCATTTCTTCATCTGCACCCTACGCGAGGTAGAGATAGTATACAATAAAGGACAACAATATAGGAAGATATCAGGACTTTATGGAGAGGATTAAATCATGCCAAGTTCCCACTTGGCGTCTTCGGTCATGCGGTCGGGCGACCAGGGAGGGTCAAAGGTGAGATCAACCTTACAGGATTTGACATTTTCGACCTGACCCACGCGCATCTCTATCTCCTCGACTACCTCACCTGCAAGCGGGCAGCCAAGAGCGGTCAGTGTCATCGTTATATGCACATTGCCTGTCTCGTCATCGGTTTCTACCGCATAGACCAGGCCGAGGTCGACGATGTTGACCGGGATTTCCGGGTCATAGCATTCGCGCAATGCGTCCATTACTTCAGCTTCGTTAATTTTTGCCATGCCAGTGGCTCCTTTGTCTATCGTCCCTATCTCACTAATCCGAGTGAGTCAGTCGGAATTTCTTCCTGTAATATAACGTATCTGCCAGCGAATGTCAAAGTGGCAAGAGATGACTTTGAAGGCTGGACTAATTGCTCTTGACAAGGCGTACATCTACATGTACATGTAGATGGTAGCATGCGTAGGCAACCAATGACGACGAAAGTGAGAAAATAATGAGAGAGGATGCAGCAATGATCCCGATTACTAAATTAAGAGAGGAGATAATGCACCTGCCGGAGCTTTTGGATGAGAGTGAGCGGGTAACAATAACGCGTCGCGGCTCTCCCGTAGCGACTATGATGCAGGAGAATGCTAGTGCGTTCTTTTACTGAGCGTAAAAGAAAGTCATAACCCGGTACTGCTTCGTTTACTCCCTGTTGGGATTTCATACCCAACAGGGAGTAATTGCTCTATGATTTGCCTTTGTAGTAATAGGCTTCAATGCGTTTCATGAAGAGGTTAATGAACTGTTTGGAGTCGACGGAGACGGAGACCCTGGTGTTAGGCGCGGGCGCGTTGGGGCGGTGGAAGTAGCCAACAGTCTCGCCGAGGGTGAGGGTACCATTGAGTTCGACATCGACGAAACTGTTCTCCCAGGTAATGAGATCGGGCTGGAAGGAAGCTGCCAGCGCGAGCGGGTCATGCATCTGGAAAGCGCTGACACCGTAGACGGGGCCGAAGACATCGAAGTAGTAATCGAGCATACGCTGGATGAATTTCGTTACCTTGCTGTTAGAGAGAGCCAGCAGATTCACCTGTTCGCGTTGCAGGCAGGTAATATTGGTCACGTCGAGCGAGACGAGGCGAGTGGGCCAGCCGGCGTGCAAGACGATAGAGGCAGCCTGTGGGTCGGCATAAATGTTGAATTCGGCGGCAGGGGTGGTATTGCCCGGTACGCGCAGCGCACCACCCATGATGACTACCTCGCGCACGCGCTGGGCGATACGCGGCTCTGTGCGCACAGCAAGGGCCAGGTTGGTCAGCGGACCGATTGCCACAAGGGTAATCTCGCCCGGCGCGGCCATGACTCTCGCGATAATCAGGTCTACCGCATGCTGCGCGACGGGCTTGATTTTGGGGGCGGGCAGTTCAACGTCACCCAGCCCATTGTGGCCATGCACGTAGGCGGCGTCAACTGGCCTGCGTACAAGCGGGCGGGCGCTGCCGCGTGCAACGGGAATATCCGGGCTTCCGGCCAGTTCCAGCAGCGCCAGCGCGTTGCGCGTCGTCTGCTCGACAGGAACGTTCCCGCTCACTGTTGTGATGGCCTCAAGCTGTATCTCTGGCGATGCAATAGCGAGAAAGATGGCTAATGCGTCGTCAATGCCAGGGTCGGTATCAAGAATAATGCGTGGCATAGAAAAACCTCTTCATCTCCTGAATTATCTATCTTTCGGAAAGCCCTCTCGCATGCCATTAAGATAAGTACGAGGCAGGAGTGCGCTACGCTCCAATGGAGCGTTCAAATGCCTCAACTTCAGCTCGTGTGGGCAGGCCGGGTTGTGCGCCAAATTTCGTCACCTTCAGGGCGCTGGCAGAGACGGCGAATTTTAGCGCTGCTTCGGAAGTGTAGCCCTCCGTCAGCGCAACGGTGAGTGCTCCCACGAAGCAGTCACCTGCTGCGGTGGTATCCACGACCTGTACAGGCGGCGAGGACTGGTAGATGGTACGGGTGCTCCCGTTATCATTGCCTGTTGCCAGCAGTGCCCCCTGCGCGCCCAGGGTGATTGCGACCTGTTTGATGCCCTTTTCGCGCAGGACTGTTGCCACGATACGTGCGTCTTCCAGTGAGTCCACGCGCTGCCCGCTGAGCAGGCTGGCCTCGTTCTTGTTGACGATCAGCAGCGAGAGTCGGCGCAGCGTCTCCTCCGGCAGTGGCTGCGCGGGAGCCAGGTTGATGACGACCGGAACGCCTGCATGATATCCGGCGGCTGCCAGTGAGATTACTGTCTCGATGGGAATTTCTAGTTGCATCACCAGCGCCTGTGTCCCGGCGAGAGCATTATTGATGCGTGCGAGCTGGCTGCTATCCTCTCCCACGCGCATATTGGCGCCCGCCGCTACCACGATGGCGTTGTCCCCATCCGGCACCAGAAAAATAAAGGCCGTGCCACTTGCCTCCTCTTGATCAACCGCGATGAGGTCGATATTGACGCCATCGCCTTGTAACGAACTCAGGAGGCGTTCTCCAAAGGGATCATCGCCGACGCGCCCTGCCATGGCGACGCTTGCGCCGAGCCGTGCCATTGCCACGGCCTGGTTCGCTCCTTTGCCTCCCGGCGCAAGCTTGAGCGAGCCTGCTCCCAGCAGTGTTTCGCCCAGCCGGGGCAGGTGCGGGACGCGCACAATCTGATCCATGTTGAGGCTACCGACGACGAGGATTCTCTTATCTGGCATGCATGTTGGTCTCCTGCTTCCACCTTCAAATAGCAAACGAACATATTCTTGCTCAAAGGATACGACACGCGGCACAGGATTTGCAACCCGCCACGATGACGAAAAAGGCCAGGGCGAGAAAAAGACTGATGGGCAAAGGACAGATGCCCAGGGCATACAGGGCAATTTCAGCAAACGTCCGAGTATAAGCTCTACGGGAGTGGAGGGCCTTCCTGATGAAAGCTGAGGTAAATAACCCGAAAGGTTAAGATCTCAACGCTTATGTCGATGAATCTCAACCTGTATTCCATGCTTCTTCAATGAAAGTTTAACTCAAAGAGCGTATAAATGTGTCAAGACAGTGAGTAATGGTGTGAGCACGGTTGGAAGGGGATGCGGGAGCAAAAGCAGGAGAGACAGCAGCAAGAGAGGTATGGAGATGATGACGACGGTAGATTCGTCGGCGATGTTGGCAACATCGGCGCTGCATATGGCGCGCGAAGCCGAGCGGCGGCGGCTCGCCAGAGAGTTGCATGATGGTGTTGTGCAGTCATTGACCGCGCTTGTGGCTGACCTGGAGTATTTTCGCACCCGTAGCTTGCCTGCCAGCAGCGAGGTGAGCGCAGAGGTTGCTGAGAAGCTGCTGGTATGGCAGGAACTTGCCCGCGAGAGCCTGCTGTCGATGCGCCAGACCCTGGGCGGCCTGCGCGGAGGAAGTGAGCTTGAGGCCGGGCTGGAAGCGGCCATTGCGGCTCTGCTTGCCAGGTTTGAACAAAGTGGTTACGCGGTCGTCTATGAGAGCAATGATTGGCCTCGCTTCTTGCCTGACGAATACACGATCAATATCTATTATATGGTGCGCGAGGCGCTCACCAATATTCGCAAGCATGCGCAGGCGAGCAGAATCACGCTTTTCCTGTTTAAGCTCGAAGAACAGTTGCATATCGGTATCGGCGATAATGGTATAGGAATGCCCATCTCCTCCTCGTCTTCCCCATCTCCTGCTGGCTATCGGCAAGGATTGATCGGGCTGCGCGAGCGGGCAGCGCTGCTCGACGGGCTGGTGACGATTGAGAGCAGGCCGGGCGAAGGGACACAGATTGATATAGTAATACCACTGCCATAAAAATGGAAGTTGTACGTTAAACAGTGAAAAGTGTTTGTGGAGGTTAACTCGATGTCTATCCAGTTTGAAGAGAGAATGCATACTCATAGCAGCAGCCGTGCCCTCACGGAGCAGAGCAAGGCGCGTATCCGTATCGCCGTAGCCGATGACCAGCGCCTGTTCCGCGAGAGTATTGCGGGCATGCTTAATGGCGAACCCTTCATTGAGGTGGTTGGGGCCGCTGGTAATGGACTGGAAGCTGTCGAGCTGGTACGCCAGATGCGCCCGGATGTAGTCTTAATGGATGTAAAAATGCCCAACTTGAATGGGATTGAGGCGTTGCGCCAGATCAAAGCCGAACTTCCAGAGACCCGCGTCATTCTGCTCACCACTTTCACTGCTGATGGCTATGTGCTTGAAGGGTTGGCTGCCGGAGCCAATGGCTATGTCTTGAAGGATATCTCTACGGTTGGTCTTGTCTCTGCTATTCGGGCGGTTTATAATGGAGAACAGGTCACTGCTCCCGATATCGCCAGTCGTGTGATGCAGTTGTTGGATCGACAAAATCCTGAAAAGGCGCAAAGCTATGATGGTTTAACGGCACGCGAGATGGAGACGCTGGTCCTGGTTGCGAAAGGGCTGGTGGCGAAAGAGATTGCTCGTACCCTTGCCATCAGTGAGAAGACCGTTCGCAACCACATCAGCAATATCTATCGCAAGCTAGATATCTATGATCGTTCTCAGGTCGTTATCTACGCAATGAAGAAGGGATTGGTCGATATCAACGATATCTAAGCAATCGTCTCGTCGGCGCCGTTGGCGCGCTGGAATAACCACTAATTACGCCTGGAAGCAAGATGCCACAAAGTTTTTTTCTTTCCAGGACTTTTTTGACTGAGGTGCCGTAGTGACAACAATCTTTCTTGATCGGGATGGGGTGATTAATGAGAACCGATCGGATTATGTAAAAAGCTGGGATGAGTTTCGTTTTTTGCCGGGGGCGCGGGAAGCTATTGCCCGCTTAACACGATCCGGGCATCGCATTGTGGTGTGTAGCAACCAGGCCGGGATTGCGCGTGGCATCATTGCACAGGAGACGGTGGAAGAGATTCATCGACGGATGATAGCTGCGATTGGGGAGATGGGTGGGGTGATAGAGAAGGTCTATTACTGTCCGCACGCGAAGGATGCCAATTGCCCTTGCCGCAAACCACGTCCCGGCCAACTGTTGCGCGCCCGCGACGAGCTGGGAATCGACTTGAACGAAGCTATCTTTATCGGTGATAGCATAACCGATGTACGGGCCGGATTGGCTGCCGGTGTGCATCCTATCCTGGTACTGACCGGTCTGGGTATGGAACAGTTCCGCGATCATCACCACGAGGCGAACGGGCCGTTCCGTATCTTCATGAGCCTGAAAGATGCCACGGAGAGCATTCTGCAAGGTCTGTACCTGCACGCCCACGAACCATCCGCCCTGGAACGCGCCTGCTACTCCTTCCTCAACGCATCTCTCCCATTAGATGCAGCAATGCCGATACACCATCTTGCCGCGCTGCTCAGCGAGGTGTAGCCGCCAGTGCCGACATCGTATGAGGAATCAGTGCATTTCTGTATTTACAGTAGAGCAGGAGTTCCCTGAAAACTGGCAGCGTCTTCAAGGCGCTGGCATTGCCAATGAGGATCAGCTTGCGCTGCGCGCGGGTCAGGGCTACGTTAAGCCGGTTGGGGTTGGTGAGGAAGTCGCGCAACAGGCTGGGTGCGTCGGGCGTCTTGCCGGTGGCGAAGGAGATAATAATCACCTTGCGCTCACCACCCTGAAAACGATCAACTGTATCGACGGTCAGGGGAAAATCGGGCGGCAATCCCTCGCGGCCGCTCTCGCTGTTTCCGTCAAACAGATGGCGGCGCAGGCTTGCGACCTGGGCGCGGTAGGGGGCGATGATGCCGATATCCTCTCCGGCAATGCCTCGCGCTAGCAGTCCCGCCACCACATCTCGCACGGTGCGCGCCTCCGCGTCGCTCGTTTTTGCTCGTCTCTCACCTGTCTCGCGCACATCTAAGAACACTGTCGGCAGCAAGGGCAGGAGCGCCCGTGCGATAGCATCGCTTTCCCCCGGCAGTTTTACGCCTCGCTTTGTGACATCCAACTGGCGGCGCGCCACGGAAGGATGCGCGACCAACTCGCCGTCATAGAACATTCTGGAAGCAAACTCGCAGATGCCTTCATTCATGCGGTACTGAACGCGCAAAGGCACGCAGGCGCCTGTCTCCCCCGCATGAGCTTTCATGTAGTCATCGTCCAGGCGTTTGAGGTGGCCGAAGAGGGATTGGGCCAGTCCCTGTTTTGCCGCGTCCTCACTCAAGACGAGGGGCGGAAGCTGTTTCTCGTCGCCCACGAGGATGAACCGTTTCGCGAAGCGCAGCGCGCCCAGGATGGCCGGAATGGTCAATTGTCCCGCCTCGTCGATAATGGCGACATCGAACTGCCAGGGCGGGTCATCGCCGCCGGGAAAGAGAAAATCATAGGTATCTGATGACCATGTAGCCGTTGTCGAGGCTACAACGCTCATCTGTCGCAGCAGCGTGCGCACCGACTGTGTCTCTTCTTGCCGGGTCGGCTGTGCTTCCTCTGTCGGTGTATTGTTCTCCCTGTCGTTTGTTGTGTTTTTTGCCTCGTCTGTGCTCTCTGCCTGCCATTGTTGAGCGAGTTTTTTGAGCAGTCGCGGCAGAATTTCGGGGTCGACGTTGCGTTCGTGTCCCAGACGCACATAGTCATGGAAGCCCTCTTTATCCAGCCGCTTGAGCATGTTGTCCACGGCCTGATTGGTGAAGGCGGCGAGCAGGACGCGCTGGCCCTGCCCGTGCAGGCGTTTGACGATCTCTGCGATAACGGCGGTTTTGCCGGTGCCCGGTGGCCCGTGTACCAGCAAATAATCCTGCATCTGCATAGCCCGCTCGACAGCCAGATTCTGCTCTGTATTGAAATCCGCGCGCGCTGGCACGGGAATGTGCCGGAAAGCCGGACGCGTCTGGCCCGCGACAAGTGAGCGCAGGCGAGAGTCGCTTTGCAGCCAGCGCACGAGATTTTTGAGCGTGCGTACATGCACGCGGTCGGTATCATAGCTGTCGATGCGCCTGGGACGGGCAATGAGTTCGGGTGTCCAGACTGTTACCTTTTCGGCGCTGATGGCAACGACGGTTCCCGTCACCACCTCGCCCGTGACAGGGTCGCCGTCGCTGAGTAAGATTTCGTCACCGGCGCGTAGTTCAGAGGTGTTGTCGCAGCGAAAGGTCTGCCACCATTCGCCCTGCCCCGTCGGTTCCGGCTCGCCATCAGGCACGAGGCGCTGAATGGCCGCGCCGCGTGCCACGCGCTCCTCCAGCGTTTCCTGCCAGAGCAGCGCCTGGCGCTTCTCGCCCTCCAGCCCTTCGATGCGCAGCAGGCGATAAAATTTTTCAAAGAATGCGCGCTCTTCCTGCGTCACTGTGGGGTGCAGCCCCGTGGCTGTCTCGCTGATGATCGACCCGTTGCCGCCAGCGGCAAGATCGGGCTGTGGCGGCTGCCAGCCGAGCAGGGATGAAACCTGTCCACACTGAGCGAGCAGGGAGCAGCGCGTGCAGCGCGCGGGGCCGGGCGGCGCAGGTGCGATGCCGGTAATGTGACCCAGAACAAGCAGGTTGCGCACTTCGTTGACACGCTGCAAGTTGATAATGGAGAAACGCACGGGAAAGGCCGTTGCCGAGCCGGGCGTGGCGCTATAGAGCAGCGTTGCTGCCGCCTTCTTCATTCTGGAGTTGCGCCGCACGGCCAGCAGCGCGTGGTAGCCGAACACCTGCCAGCGATGCTCATGTTTGGGGCTATCCCCGCTAAACGCGCCTGTTTTCAGTTCCAGCAGGCGCTGGTGGCTGGACTGCTGCCAGAGCAGGTCAAGGCGTCCGCGCAGGCCGATTTCCGGGGCAAGCAGGAAGGTTTCGGCTCGTACTATATTCTCGCGCTCGCTGATTTCTTCGCCATCATCGTCCCCTGTTTCCTGTGTAGAGTCCGGCATATCCCACAAACTGTACCGCTCGCGGGCAAACCAGTTCGCCAGGCTGCTCAGGTGCGGCTCGACCCGTTCGCGAATGGCAGTGGGCGAAAGATCGGCGAGCGCGAGATCAAGGCTGCTGCGTTCAAGCTCTTGCTCGAAGTGACGCTGCAAGGTCGCCAGCGGCGTTTCCTCACCAGCGTATCCGGCCATGAGCGCGCCGCGATCATGCTCTTTCAGCAGTTCCTTGAAGCTGTGATGCACCAGGTTTCCACTGACGGCGGCAGCCGAGGACGATGAAGGCACCAGTTGCTTCAGCAGGTACTGGCGCGAGCAGTATTCAGATTGACTCAGATCGGTGATGTTGAGCAAAATATCAGGTTCCAGCACGGCCAGCGTATACTGGTTAGCCTGATAGTGATAGACCGGCCACTCTTTGAACTCGCCGGTGCGCACCAGCGGTGGCAGGTGGTAGACGCGCAGAGTGAGGTTATATTCACCCAAACGCTTCCGTGGGTTCTGCTCTTCCAGCCGTTTCAGTTCTTGCACCAGACTCAGGTAATAGCGCGTCAGTTGTAAAGAAATAAGCGCCGTGCCGGTATTGAGTGTGATAAATGGCGTCCATGCACCATCTATCTTACGCTGTGCCACCGCACGAATAGATCCCTCGATCCGTTTTTGCGCGCAGGGATGCTGGTCAAGTACGCAAAGAAAACAATCCTGCTGTGCCTCTGCTGTCTCTCCGGCCTCGTCCCTGTGGTCAAGATCGGGTAATGCCATCCAGCACCCCCTGTACCGTTTTTTGAGCCTTTTTTCTCCCTTACTGAAAGTGTATGAGACGAACATAATTTCGTCAAGTGAATATAGGAAAAACGTGCGTTTTGCTTGCAACCTGTTTTTGAGAGTTGAGCGAAAGAGTGTATAATACAGGATACAGGACGAAGCAACCCTTTCTTCCCTCCTTGAAACGACTGCTGAGAGCAAGCCGTGTTTATGGTAGACTTATAAAGATTGGTCAAGTCAAGTGAAGATATGTCATATTTAGAAACAGGTTCTATAATGGTTCAAGAAGAACGCCAGCTTCTGAATGTTCGTAAAGCAGCTTCTTTCCTCGGTGTGCATCCCAATACGATTCGCCGCTGGGCGCAACAAAACAAGTTACAGGGTACAAGAATTGGCACACGCGGTGACTGGCGCTTCAGCAGAGAAGCCTTACTCCAACTGATGCAGCAGCATCCCTCGCTGACAGAGCAGGGTGTGGGAGCAGAAGTCCCCATCTCTCATATGCGAAACGGCGCTACATCCATCGACTTTCTTGCCGGTGGTGGGGAGATGGGAGAGCGAATACGCGCTAAGGACTGGTCGAAGACGCCACTTGGCCCTGTCGAGTGCTGGCCGCAGAGCCTGAAAACGATTGTGCGCATTATGCTCACCTCGCGTCAACCGATCTGGATTGGCTGGGGGCCGCAATTGATCAAACTGTACAACGATCCATATAAAGCGATTGTTGGTGGCAAGCATCCCGAGGCGCTCGGTCAACCTGCATCTATCGTCTGGCACGAAATCTGGGATGTCGTGGGGCCGCGCTTGCAGACCGCGATGCAGCAAAATGTAGGAACTTACGATGAATCGCTGCTTCTTATGATGGAGCGTTATGGATACCGCGAAGAGACCTATTATACGTTTTCCTATAGTCCTGTTCCCGGCGACCATGGAGGGGTGGAGGGCATTATCTGCGCTAATACCGATGATACACAGCGTATCATCGGTGAGCGACAGGTGAAACTTCTGAGAACGCTTGCTGCCGAAACTGCTGATGCCCGTACTATTGAGGAAGCGTGCCATCTCAGTGTAGCCAGCCTGGAATATAACTCCTATGATCTGCCTTTTGCTATGTTGTATCTGCTTGATGCGGAAAAGCAAAGAGTCTATCTTGTCGATACTGCTGGTATTAGCAAAGACCACGAGGCTGTACCGGAAACTGTCGCCCTCGCTGCGCCCTCATTCTGGCCTTTTGCTGAAGTTTTGAGGGAACAAAGAGCCTGTACGATTGCTGATCCAGGCCGCGTGTTTGATAACCTGCCGACAGGCGCGTGGAAGCAGCCGCCGCACCACGCTGTTGCCGCCCCGATTGCGCCTGCCGGTCAGACAGGGAAAGCTGGTGTGCTGATTGCTGCTCTGAACCCTTTCCGGCTCTTTGATGAGAGTTATCAGGGCTTTATCAACCTTGTCGCGGGCCAGATTGCCGCAAGTATTGGCAATGCGCAGGCATACGAAGAGGAACGAAAGCGCGCCGAGGCACTGGCTGAGATTGACCGGGCGAAAACGCTTTTTTTCAGCAACATCTCCCATGAATTGCGCACTCCCCTGACACTCATGCTCGGGCCAATTGAAGACACACTGGCCGAAGACGTACTTTCACCGGAGCAGCGCGAGCGCATGGAAATCCTGCACCGCAATGCGTTGCGCCTGCTGAAGCTCGTCAACACCCTGCTGGATTTCTCGCGCATTGAAGCGGGGCGAGTGCAGGCTCTCTATCAGCCAACCGACCTGGCGGCTTTGACAACCGGTCTCGCCAGCAGCTTCCGTTCTGCCATTGAAAAAGCAGGCATGAAATTGACGGTGGATTGCCCGCCAATGAGCGAAGCGGTGTACGTTGATCATGAGATGTGGGAGAAGATTATCTTCAACCTGCTCTCCAATGCCTTTAAGTATACCCTGGCAGGGGAAATCACCGTCTCCCTGCGCCAGCGCGAAACGACTGTTGAGATTGCGGTCAAAGACACCGGCGTCGGCATTCCCGCCGAGGAATTGCCGCATATGTTTGAACGCTTCCATCGCGTCAAGGGAACGGCAGGGCGTACTTTTGAGGGAACCGGCATTGGCCTTTCCCTGGTGCAGGAACTGGTCAAGATGCATGGAGGAACGATCGGCGTTAGCAGCGCTCCCGGCAGAGGGAGCACCTTCACCGTCTCACTTCCTTTAGGCTCGGCCCATCTCCCACAGGATCGCATTGTTACTCAACAAATGGAGACTGCTTCTGCGGTGAACGCGCAGTTTTATCTGAATGAGGCGCTAGGGTTACTGCCCGGAGATGATGCGCTGGCTGGGATTCTCCCAGATGTGCCACTTTTCTCTGAAAGTGAACAGGGCGCTAACGGAGCGCGGATTCTCTTCGCGGATGATAACGCTGATATGCGTGAATATGTGAGCCGGTTGTTACAGCAGCGATATAACGTGCAAGTTGTTCCTGATGGTCAAGCCGCCCTTGCTGCCGTGAAGGAGTTTCAGCCTGACCTCGTTCTGGCGGATGTCATGATGCCGGGAATGGATGGCTTTGAGCTGCTGCAGGCGCTGCGTGCTCACCCAGAGACAAGAACCTTGCCGGTTATTCTGCTCTCCGCCCGTGCCGGTGAAGAGGCGCGGATTGAAGGAATGGAGGCGGGCGCTGACGACTACCTGGTCAAACCGTTCAGCCCGCGCGAACTGCTGGCCCGTGTGGGAGCGCATCTCGAAATGGCCCGTATCCGCAAGGAGGCCGAAGCCCGCGTGCGGGCGGAGCGGCAGCAACTGCACGACCTGTTTATGCAGGCCCCGGCGCTGATTGCCGTCCTGCGCGGCCCGGATCACGTCTTTGAGCTTGCTAACCCGCTGTATATGCGAGCGGTTGGACAATACCGGGACATCATTGGGAAACCCATTCGAGAAGCTCTTCCTGAGCTTGAAGGGCAGGGCTTTTATCAACTGCTTGACGTGGTGTATCAGACAGGCCAACCGTTTATTGGCAATGAAATTCTGGTGAATCTTGATCGGAAGGTTGATGGGACGCTGGAGGAGGTGTATTTCAATTTTGTGTATCAACCCTCGTACAATGCGACAGGGGAGATTGATGGTATCCTGGTTCACGCGGTCGATGTTACAGATCAGGTGAGAGCGCGGCAGCGTATCGAAGAACTTTCGTTGCAGAAAGACGAGTTTATTGGCGTCGCCAGCCACGAGTTAAAAACGCCGGTAACCAGCATTAAGGGATACGTACAACTATTGGAGCGCCGTTTCCGGCGAGCAGGAGATGAGCGCTCAGCAGAACTACTCCAGAAAATGGATGCGCAGCTCAATAAACTGACCGGCTTGATTGAGGATTTGCTCGATGTCACGAAGATAGAAAGCGGGAAACTGCAATTCCACTACTCTTCGTTTGATTTGAATGAGTTGATCAAGGAAATCGCCGAGGAGATGCAGCGCACGACAACGCAGCACCGTATTGTGCTGGAACTGGCTGCGCCGGTCACATTCACTGCTGATCGAGATCGCATTGGACAGATTTTGACAAACCTGCTGACAAATGCGATAAAATATTCACCACAGGCAGATGCGATTCTTGTCAGAACTGTTTACAAGGAAGGGCAGGTCATTACCTCGGTGCAAGATTATGGTATTGGTATTCCCAGAGAGAAACAGGAACACATCTTTGAGCGTTTTTTCCGGGTCGAAGGAGAGAAACAGGAGACCTATCCGGGTCTGGGGTTAGGGCTGTACATCTCTGCGGAGTTTGTCAAACGCCATAACGGTTCGATCTGGGTCGAGAGTGAAGAAGGCAGGGGAACCACGATTTCTTTCTCTTTGCCTGTGGAAAACACGGAAGCAGAGCTAGCATTGGGAGGCGCGGGAAGTAAATCGTATGGAACAGCGCAAGAAGAAAATACTGGTCGCGGATGATGACCCGGCGATCCTTGATGTCCTCCAGATATTTCTGGAGGAGGTTGGCTATGAGGTTGAAGTAACCGGCAATGGGGCTACTCTGCGCGATTTTCAGGATGGTCGTGCCGATCTTCTGCTGCTGGATATCTGGTTATCTGGCTGGAATGGGCGAGATATTTGTGCGAATTTAAAAAGCCAGGAGGCAACAAAGCGTCTTCCCATCATTCTCTTTTCTGCGAATAAAGGTATGGAAAAAAGTGCCAGAGCTGCCGGTGCGGAGGATTTCCTTGCCAAGCCATTTGAACTGGATGAATTGCTGGAAAAAATTGAACGCTATCTGTAAACGTCGCTTTCCGCAGGCACCGAGTTATCGCTCTGGCTGGCTTCTGTGACCGATAATTCGGTACCCGCGCGCTGGCGAGAAACTATATTTTGTGCAATTTACACAAGGGGGAAGAGGTATGCTGATGCCACCGATACGTACTGTGACGCTGGGGATTGCGCAGGCGCACCCGTTGCGAAGAGAGCATATCGAGCGAGCGGCCCGGATATTACAGCGGGCCGGGGAACGTGGCGCGGAGGCGGGCTATGAGGTGCAGACACTGCGCGTCTCGACCCGCCCGCTTTTTGATGATCTGCCGGACTGGTCACCCAACGCTTTGCAGGCGTATGCACGGGACCTGCAGCACATGTTAGACGATGTTGAGATTGCTTTCTGCTCGTTGGGGCCTGCGCAGGCTGCCCGGCCCGATTTTCCCCTGGAACGCATCGACGTCATTGCCGACATGCTGGCGGCCACGAGCGCGCTGAACGCGACGGTGCAGCTCGCATTGCCGGAGGCGGGCCTGCACGAAGAGGCGGCGCTGCCAACGGCGCGGGTTATCCGGCGACTGGCGCACGAGACTGAGGAAGGTTTTGGCAATTTCCGCTTCGCCATGCTGGCCTGCGTGCCGCCGGGCTGTCCATTCTTTCCCGCCGCCTACCATGCTGGTCCCGATAGCCTCACACTCGCCTTGCAAGGCGCTGGTGTGATTGCCAGGGCGGCGCGGGCGTGGAGCGAGAGTGGGCAGCAGGGAAATCTCGTGGCGGCCAGCGAGTGGGTACGAACGGCGCTGCTTGAACAGGTCGCCCCGGTAGTGGCGCTTGGGCGGGAACTGGCGGCTGAGCAGAGTATTACCTTTGGTGGCGTCGATCTTTCACCCGCGCCGATGGGCGACGATAGCATTGTGACAGGGCTGGAGGCATTTGGATACGGCGTATGCGGTACGCCCGGCTCAGTAGCCGTTTCGGCGGCGCTGACCTACGCGTTGAAGCAAACAGAACTGCCGACCTGCGGCTATTGCGGGCTGATGTTGCCGGTGCTGGAGGATGCCCTGCTGGGCAGGCGCTGGGCGGAGGGAGTGGTGAATGTACATCAGTTGCTGCTGTACTCCTCGGTCTGCGGCACGGGGTTAGATACCATACCGTTGCCGGGTGATATCACGCCGGAGGAGATTGCGCACCTCTTGCTGGATGTAGGGACGATGGCTCTGCGCCTGAATAAGCCGCTTTCGGCTCGCCTCTTTCCCGTACCGGGCAAACGCGGCGGTGAGTTCACCACGTTTACCTCGCAGTATCTGACCAATACGCTGATTCATTAGGCGGCGAAAGTAGTGGCGCGCGCTCGCTCAGGCGATCTCGACGCTGCTGCCCCAGAGGACGTCCATCACACCGTCGTAGGCGTATTTCAGGCTCTCATAGAGATTGGCGTTGGAGATGGCGAGTGCTGCGAGGCTGGCAAGGACGGAGAGAAACTGGATATCATCTTCGTGGAAGATGTGTCGCTCGCTCGTGTAGACGCGCAGGACGCCGATGGCCTCTCCGCGCACTTCGAGTGGCACGCACAGGACGGAGACGATGCCCTCACGTTTCGCCGCCTCTTTGTACTGGAAGCGCGAATCGTTCTCGATATCTTCAATAATTACAGGCGTGCCACACATAGCTTCGCTGTCGATCGGGCTGCTTGCCAGTTCGACGGGGCCTTTTGCGATATAGTCTCTGCTCAAGCCATAGGTCGCGACAATCTGGAGCCGACCGCTTCGTGTATCAAGCAGGCGAATGCCGCATCCCTTGACCTGCATGGCTTCGGTGATGCTCTTGACTATACTGGACAGCACCTCGTGGAGGTCAAGGCTGGAGGAAAACTCCAGCGCGGCCTGGTAGAGGGCAGTGTAGTAATCTCGATGGTTTTGCCCTGACTGCCTCGTGGGGCTTATGTTGGAATTGGGATCGCTCATTCGCTCTTACACCTCTGAATAATGCCTCGCCTCGCAATAAATAGAACGTACAAAGGGGAAGACGATCTCTATACTGTAATTATACCATACGAGAGTGCGCAGAGGCCAAAAAGCGAAAAGAAAAAGAGAACCCGTTGAGAGCAATAGGCAATCAGGGGGGGCGCAACAGCCTCGCAGGGAACTACAGGGAAGAAAGTATCTTTTCTTCCCTGTCTCTCTTTGTCGTTTGTCTATCTTGTTCCCTGCTATCCTTCCAATCTATACGTGTAGCGGTTTCGGACCGGATTTTTTTGGATCCTGGACGACCCATACGCGGCACGGAGCGTTATTGAGGACGTACAGGACGGTTTTGCCAAAATCGTTTTGTACCTTCTTGCTTTCTATATCACGTACCATGCCAAGCATGATAAGCGCGCAATTGTGGTCGCGAGCCTCATCTACGATAGCCGGGCCTGCATCTCGCGCTTCTACCACCTCAGCGACTGCATCGCAGCCAGTTTCGCCCGCGATATCCAGAGCGTCTTGCAGGAGTTTGTCGGCGGCTTCGGTCTCGCTGGTGCGGATGTTTGCGTGGAGGGGTAACGTGCGTGGAACTTCGATTATATGGACGATATGAACTTTGCGTTTTGCTTTTCTCGCCATGAGGCAGGCGAGACGGACTAATTCGTTATCGAGCTTCTTCCCATCAACAATGACGGCGATATCACCCGTTGCTCCTACCTCTGGAGCGGTTTTGAGTGTTCCTGCCTCATCTCTGGTTTTCGCTCGCCAGAACTGAACCATTTGACTCTCCTCCTGGTGGAGCATGATAAACAGTATCATTTGAGCTTCGTTGTTGTCAGCGATGTGCATCGATGTAATGCAGCGCATCGTTGTCAGAGCATTCCACCCAGGCTAATACTGATTCTACTCTTAAACTGCCTGAACGTCAATGGCTGAATTGTACAAGAATAGCCGGGTTATTGTAATATCTCTTACAGGCGAGACAGTTGCTTACCATACCTGTCCAACCTGTTGCAGATATGTCCTCTATTCAGGTACGTATACCAGCTAGAATAAGGATACCCTCAAGGAAAATCGGCTCGCATGGATACTGACTCCATGATTGGCAGAGGGGGAAGATCATCCTGCGGCAGAGGTTCCTAATCAGGTTCGATAGTCGCGGTAAGACCATAGCTAAGCAGCCGCTCCTGATAATATTCCGCTGTCTCTTTGGGACAGACAATGACGATGGCGTTGCCTTTCAGGTGCGCGGTCAGCATGATCCGCTCGGCCTCCTGCTGCGTCAGGCTGCTGACGGCGTGCAAGAGGGCGAACACGACATAGTTCATTTCGTTATACTCATCATTGAAAAGAATCACCCGATATGGTGGCAGCAGCCTTGAACGCAGGCGCTGCAGTTCCTCGATATCTATCTCTGGCCCTGATCGTGTGAACGAATGACCGGTCATAACAGTGCTTCTTCCCCAGAAGGAAACTCATGTCACGTATTACCAGGAAGAACTTGTTATCTTTATAAAGATATTGTAAACGAATAAGTTATATATTGCCAGCTCTCGCGCAAAATTTCTCATGGTTGTCCTGCACATTCACTCCAGTTTTAACAGAGGACGCGAAAATCTTACCCACACTTTACAGGCTGCTAAATTTTCCTTAACTTCCTGCTAATGCTTCCCGGCTACCCTTATTTTTGGAGAATAGTATGAATAACCACGTGAATTGGTGATGATGATGCGCATTGCGATTGTTACTGAAAATTTTCTGCCGAAACTGGATGGCGTCACTCGTACCCTGGCGATGCTGCTGGAGTACCTGCATGCCCGTGGTCATCAGGCGCTGCTGCTTGGCCCTGAAAGTGGAATGGAGGAATATGCCGGAGCTGAAGTCGTTGGGACCGCTGGTGTGCCGCTGCCCTTTTATCCAGAGTTGCGTTTTAACTTTTTCCGCCCGCTGTTTGTGCGCCGTCTCAGGGAATTTAACCCCGATGTTGTTCACCTGGTAGACCCGGTGGTGCTGGGAGCAGCCGGACTGGTAGCCGCGCGTTTGCTGGGCAAACCCCTCGTCTCTTCCTACCATACCAATCTCGCGCTATACTGCCAGCATTTCGGCTTTGCGCCCTTTTCAGAGCCGATGTGGCAATACAACCGTTTGATCCATAATCACTGTGATTTAACGTATTGTCCATCCCCTTCTACCGCTCGCATGCTGGAGGCGCAGGGATTTGAGCACGTGCGCATCTGGCCGCGCGGCGTCGATACCACCCTCTTTTATCCGGCACAGAGAAGCGAGACGCTGCGTTCCTCCTGGCTGCAGGAGAGAGAGCAGCCGCAGGATCAAGTGGTACTGCTATATGTCGGTCGCGTCTCATGGGAAAAGAACCTGCGCCTGCTGATTCAGGCGTATCAGGAACTGGATCACCGGCGCTGTCACCTGGTGATCGTCGGCGATGGCCCGGCGGCAAGTGAAATGCGGCAGGAACTGACCGGACTGCCTGTCACTTTCACTGGCTACCTGAGCGGCGAACCACTGGCAGAAGCCTACGCCTCGGCGGATATCTTCGCCTTTCCCTCGCGTACAGAGACCTTTGGGCAGGTTGTGCTGGAAGCAATGGCCTCTGGTCTGCCTATCGTCGGTCTGGACTCCGAAGGTGTGCGCGACCTCGTTATTGACAGCCGCACCGGTTTCCTCGATGCCCGGTTCGCCGACGAAGAGGCGCAAACCGCCAGCTATCGAGAGCGGCTGCAGCGATTGATCCAGGATCCCGCTCTTCGCCGGGAAATGGGACGGGCCGCGCTAAGTGAAGCGCAGTGCCGTTCCTGGGAAGCCGCCATGGATTGCATCATGCAAGGTTACCAGGAAGTTGCAAAGGACGCGAACAGGCTCGTTGCGGCATAGCATAATGAACATTGCCAATCTTTATCATGCTATGAAAAATCTCTCTTGCGGGCTGCATACGAGAGAGCGTAATATAAAGCCTCCATTTGAGGCTTCTTCTGAGGTCTGGCAGTCAGGATAAACGCCAGCACCATACCGTGCAAGGACCGATGAAATCATCTCCTGTTTTGGCCCGTGCTTAGAGATGACGCTCATCCTCAGAGAGGCAGTGATAGAGCGCATAGAAGTAGCATATGACGAAAAAACAAGAGAACAGCACTCAAGATATCGAACCCGGGATGGAGGTCGAAACAACTTCTGGGCCAATGTGCTGAACGGCGTGCTGGCTCCAATCCTGGTCATCTATCTGCTCTTCATTGGCAACAGCCGTTGGTATCACGCATTCCTGCTGGCAGATTGGGCAAGCCTGAAGACGTGGTTGAAGCCATGATGATGCTAGTCGGCAACTCCTACATAACCAACCAGACCATCCTGATTGATGGCGACATGTATCCTCACTGAACTGGTCACGCAAATAGTATTACAATCTGATCGGGTCAATATCCCCGAGCCGCGATTGCAGGGAGTTTTTGTGATTCGATAAAGGCTTTTCTCCCCTCTTCTGTTGAAGGCGCTTTGAGGGCGCTGGAAAGATTCAGCCCGAGCGCGGCCAGGCTGATCATGGATAGGGTGAACATAATGAGGGCCGTCAGTGGATGGGAGAAGATGAACATTGCCAGGACGCCTGTTTTGTTAAAGCCAAGCAGGCCGCCGAAGACGAGAGTGCCAATGGCCTCGTTGCTTCCTACCTGTCCCGGCGGTGTCGGTAAAATGGTAAACATATTAAAGGTGGTGTAGCCGAAGATGGCCTGCCCGAAGTTCATATAGACGCCAACTGTCCAGAAGGCGAACATGGCGAACAGCCCATCGCAACAGAGCGCAAGGCAGGTTAGCAGCAGGGCAGGTATAAATGTTTTTGGCCTGCTGGCACTTGCCAGCAGCGAATCTACGAAGCCAATGGCAAACCCTTCGATCTTCTGCCCGATCTTTTTCGGAACGAGGCGCAGCAGATTCTTGATGAAGGCCACCGCGAAGTCGCGGTTCCAGGCCGCTAAACCGACCACAACGATCACCCCGATAAGGATACTACTGACGAGCGCAAGGATGAACCAGAGCACCGGACTCATGTGGATGCCGGGAATGAAGGGTACAATCGCCAGTATCACCAGGGCTGGCATCAGGTCAAGCGACTTATCCATCGCCACCGTGGGCAGTGATTGGCTGACAGGCGTACCCGTGACTCGTTTGAGCAAGAGGCTCTTTGCCACCTCACCGCCCTGAATAGGTAAAAGCACATTGATAAATATACCGATCCAGTAAATCTGAATGGCCTTGATCGGACTGATGCTGGTAATTGGTCGCAAAAAGAGCCGCCAGCGGGTGGCACGAATACTGAAAGCTACGATAAAGGCGGCACTTGCTAGCAGCGCACAGGTAATGCCCTGCGGCGTTGTCAGGTGCTGCCGTAGGATCGCGATAGTCGCGGGGAAATTGACAAAATGTGCGACGAGAAACAACAATGCTATACCGATCAATCCGCCGAGGAGCATCTTCACCACGGGCGATTGCAAGAGCGTTTTTTTCTTTGTTGTCGTTGTGGATGAATCTGCTTTCAGGACGGGTGTAGCAGGTGGTGTTTGCGGCAGTGCTCCCCACGAGGGCAGAGGTGTCGAAACCAGTTGTCCCGGCAATGGTTGTGTTGGTAGATTTATGTATTGATCTGCTTCCCATGTCCCCCACGTTCCCCATGCTTCCTGCGTGTTCCTGCTGACAAAGCTGGTCGCAGAACCCTGGGCAGTCCTCTGCTCAGGTATGCGAACTGCTTGCAACATGCCACTTAGTTGCATGAGTTTCATTGTACCCATGCTGCTCAAATCCAGGTCAGCGGTTAGTTGCTCATCCAGTTGCTCGAAAGGAAGGAGCTCTTCGAGCGTGAGTGTGACTCGCGGCTGCTTGCGTGTAGGTAATTGTGAGACATCGAATTCGTAGGACGCTTGCCTGTTTGAACCTTGCCCTTGCGCGATTTGTTCGCGCTCTCCAGGTGGTTGCAAATGGAATGGCTGCGGCCGCTTCAAAAGTTTACCTCGTGAGATAGATGGGGTGGGAGGCTGATCAGTCTGAAGCGGAGACTGGTAATCAGGTTGCATGTATACCTCATCCAACAAAGTTTTATCTACAAAATAAAGAGATAGAAATATCTCTCTTCTTTACTCAAGTTAATAAGATCTTGCGCATGAATCCTCTTTCTGTATTCTGACGGAGCAGAACGATATATCAGAGAGGACTCTAACGTTTTCAAGAATAGCATACAAGAGCAGGCCCGGCAACAAATGCCCAAAAATACTATCCCAGACAGGTACTTTTATGGTCTCTATAAGCAATATCCTGACTTTCGTAAGTCAAACCATTTCAGCATCTGAAAATGGGAACTTGATTTTCCCCGTTCGTTTCCCTATAGTTTACATTGTTGGGTAAATTCTCCTGGAGAAGCCTTATGCCTTTACCTCTGGTGGGTATCATTGCCAACCCGGCTTCCGGGCGCGACATCCGGCGACTGGTAGCGCACGGCACCGTTTTCGACAATAACGAGAAGATGGCGATTGTGCGCCGGGCGTTGCTGGGCTTGTATGCTGTAGGGGGGCGGCGCGTTGCCTACATGCCCGAACTGGATTTCGGTATCGTCGAGCGTGCGCTCGCGGGTCAGAACATTCCCATTGAAGCGGAGCCATTGTCTATGCCCGTGCTCGGTACCGATGTGGATTCCACCCGCGCCGCGCAATTGCTGGCAGAAGCGGGAGCAGGCTGCATTATCACACTGGGAGGTGACGGCACCAATCGCGCTGCTGCCAAAGGCTGCGGCTGTGTTCCCCTTATTCCCATCTCGACCGGCACTAACAATGTTTTCCCGTCTTTCCTGGAGGGAACATTGGCGGGCATGGCAGCAGGACTGGTGGCAGCAGGGCTTGTCGGTCGGGATGTTGTGCGCAGAGCGCCCTGGTTGGAGGTGCTGGTAGACGGGCAGTCCAGAGATCGCGCCCTCGTCGATGTTGTTGTCTCCGCTGTCCCTTTCATCGGCGCTCGTGCCGTCTGGGATCTCTCGCAGGTGCGCGAAGCAGTACTTTCACAGGTCAGACCCGGCACGATTGGCCTCTCTTCTCTGGGCGGTGCGCTGCTAGACGGCGCTGTGCCGGAAGGCGAAGTGTGCGGCATGCACATTTTGCTGGGAGGAGACGGTCGGCAGGTGCTGGTCCCACTGGCTCCTGGCCTTATTTCCTGGGTAAGTGTGCGCGCTTACAGCCCACTGTGCCGGGGGGAGAGCGTGCGCCTGCAAACTGGAACCGGCACCGTCGCGCTGGATGGCGAGCGCGAAATAGAACTGGCCGCCACCTCGCTCGTCGAAGTTCGTCTGCGCGACGATGGCCCTTTTGTTGTCGATGTTCCCGCCGCTTTAGCGGCAGCAGCACGCGCCGGTCATTTTCGCCGCTAAGCTGGCAAGTGTCGGCGCGAACTGATTTCTCTGTTCCTGTCTCCGCGTAGATTGTTTATTTACCGCGTAGCGTGTTGTTTTTCCCTGTTTTCTGCAAAGAGAAGTGAAGTAAGGAGGAGAATTCATGACAACCGGACAGACTACTGGCAGCGCGCAGGCGCTGGACAAAGCCCGCCTGTTGCGCATGTATGGGCAGATGCAGACCATCCGTGAATTTGAGGAGCGCGCTGGCAAGGAGTTTGCCGCCGGGAAAGTACCAGGCTTTGTGCATCTCTATGCCGGTGAGGAGGCGGTAGCGGTCGGTGTCTGCTCCAATTTGACCAACGACGATTTCATTACCAGTCATCATCGCGGTCACGGCCACTGTATTGCGAAGGGTGTGGATATTCGCGAGATGGTGGCGGAACTGCTCGGGCGCGAGGCAGGAGCCTGTCGCGGCAAGGGCGGCTCCATGCACATAGCCGACGTACATAAGGGAATGCTCGGCGCAAATGGCATCGTCGGTGGTGGTTTTCCCCTGGCAACCGGCGCGGGTCTGACCGCAAAAACGAACGGGCGCGGCCAGGTTGCCGTCTGCTTCTTCGGCGACGGAGCGGCCAACCAGGGAACCTTCCACGAAAGCCTCAACCTCGCCGGTATCTGGAAACTGCCCGTCATCTACGTCGCCGAAAATAATGGCTATGCTGAGTCCACTCCCGTCACCTACCATATGAGCTGCCGCGATATCGCGGAACGCGCCGTCGGTTATAACATGCCGGGCGTCACCGTCGATGGCCTGGATGTGCTGGCAGTCTACGAAGCTGCCAATGAGGCGGTTGCGCGGGCGCGGCGCGACGGAGGGCCGCGCCTCATCGAATGCAAGACCTACCGCTATCACGGCCACTTCGAGGGCGATACCATCACCTACCGCACCAAAGAAGAGGTCGATTCCTACCGCGCCCGCGACCCTATCCAACGACTGCGCAACTTCATCCTCGAACGCGGCTTTGCCACCACTCAGGAACTGGATAGCATCGACCGACAGGTGCGGGATGAGATCGATGACGCCTGGCGTTTTGCCGAGGCTGCTCCCTATCCCTCTCCCGAGGAGGCGCTGACCGATGTCTATGTGAGCTATCCCTAGTGTGAGAGCGCTTATTCCCTCTCTTTTCTGAGAAACATTGAGTGGACGAGCAGAGAACCTGAACTGAACAACGAGGAGGAATATATCATGGCAGTAGCACTTCGCCAGTTGACATACGCGCAGGCTATCAACGAGGCGCTGCGTCAGGAAATGCGCCGCGATCCGCGCGTCATTTTGATGGGTGAGGATGTGGCCGGGGGTGCAACAGTGACCGGCTTTGAGGAAGACGATGCCTGGGGTGGTGTGCTGGGCGTCACCAAAGGGCTTGTACAGGAGTTTGGCCGCAGCCGTGTGCTCGATACCCCCATTACAGAAGCCGGTTTCATCGGGGCGGCAGTTGGTGCAGCCGCGACCGGCCTGCGTCCCGTTGTCGAGTTGATGTTTGTCGACTTCTTCGGCGTCTGCTGGGACCAGATCTTTGACCAGGGAGCCAAGCTGCGCTACATGTTCGGTGGCAAGGCCAGTTGCCCGCTCGTCATCCGCACGATGATTGGCGCTGGCATGGGTGCCGCGGGCCAGCACTCAGGATGCCACTATTCAGTTTTCACGCATATGCCAGGCATCAAGACAGTGCTCCCATCTACTCCGGCTGATGCTAAAGGGCTGCTTGCGGCGGCGATTCGCGATAACGATCTCGTCGTCGTCTTCGAGAACAAGATACTCTATAACACAAGCGGAGAGGTGCCTGAGGGCGAATATGTGATTCCACTGGGCAAGGCCGACATCAAGCGTGAAGGCAATGATGTCACCATTGTCGCCATCTCGCGCATGGTGCAGCAAGCTCTTGCGGCTGCGGAGGCGCTGGAAGCGGCGGGCATCTCGGCAGAGGTTGTTGATCCGCGCACCCTCTCGCCTCTGGACGAGGAGACCATTCTCAACTCGGTCGCCAAAACGCACCGGCTCATTGTTGTTGACGAGGATAACCCGCGCTGCAGTGCGGCCACCGATATAGCGGCACTGGTCGCAGATAAAGCCTTCAGCGAACTCGACGCGCCCATCAAGCTAGTCACCGCGCCACACACGCCTGTTCCCTTCAGCCCGCCGCTCGAACAGTTCTATATCCCCAGCCCCGAACGCATCGTTGCCACCGTTCAGGAAATTATGGGCTAGCTGTAGAGGAGATAGAGTGTGGCAACAATTGTAAGTATGCCCAAGTGGGGGCTGGCGATGAAGACTGGCATGGTTGTTGCATGGCTCAAACAGGCGGGGGAAACCGTGCAGCAGGGCGAGCCGATTGTAGAGATTGAGAGCGAAAAGGCCACTAACGAGGTTGAGGCTCCCGCGAGCGGCATCATGCGCTGGATTGGAATCCAGGAGGGTGACAGCGCCCCGGTCGGCGCCCCCCTGGCCGTCATTGCTGCTATGGACGAGGCGCTTACAGACGAGCAGATAGCGTCCTTGCTGCGTGAAGATGCCGAAGCAAGGCGGCAGCGGACGGAGATGCAGAAAAAGCCTGCCGCGTCTCCGTCCACGGCAAGGCCCACTGCGACTGGTACAGTGCGCGCCCCGACGACTGCCGCAGGTCGCGTCAACGCTTCCCCTGCTGCGCGCAGGCTCGCCCAGGAGCTTGGTGTTGACCTCTCAACCCTCGCCGGAACTGGCCCCGGCGGCATGATCGGGCGCGAGGATGTGCTGCACGCCGCTGAAGCAGCGAAGGTGGCACAGGCTGCTACTGAAGAGGTCGAAGAGCGGGATGTTGAAGTTGATGGAGTGACTATCCATTGCCTGATCGCGGGGCCGGTCAATGCGCCGCACGTCGTGTTCGTGCATGGACTCGGCGGCTCGCTCACCACGTGGTCCCTGAACCTGCCTGCCTTTGCCGAACAGTTTCGCATCTGCGCTCTCGATATGATGGGAGCAGGCGACAGCGCCAAACCGGCAGCGGACTACAGCGTCGCGGCCCTTACCACGTTCCTGGCGCGCTTCCTTGACACCCTCGGATCCGACTGGCAGCGCGTGAGCCTCGTCGGCCACTCCCTTGGCGGGGCTATCGCGCTCTCCTTCGCCCAACAGTATCCCCGACGCGTCGAACAACTGATCCTGGTTGACAGCGCCGGATTGGGACCTGAGATCGATGCCACTGTGCTTGATCTCATGCGCTCTCAACCAACGCTGGACAGCGTGCGCAGTGAGCTTACGAACTTCTTCGCGCAGCCCGAACTCGTCCAGCAGGCGCTGGTAGAGCAACTCTACCGGCAGCGCGCGCAACCCGGAGCGCATGAAGCCCTTGTCGCCACAGCCAACGCCGCCTTCGGCAACGGCCAGCAGCACATCGATCTGCGCGACACTCTACCGGGCCTGAACGCTCCAACTCTGTTCGTCTGGGGCGCCGCCGACACCATCATCCCTGTTACCCACGCCCAGCAGGCCACAAGCTCTCCACGGAGCCGCCTGCAAATCTTCCCCAACTGCGGCCACTGCCCCCACATCGAGCAGGCTGATGCATTTAACCAGTTAGTGCTGTCGTTTCTTCGTGAGTAAGATTAGAGCAGGAGGCAGTTCATGAGAAGTTGCCTCCTGCCCCGCTTTTACCTCGAATCAAGATAGTTCTGAATATCCGTTGTTACTATCCCAGAGCCTCCTTCAGTTGAAACACCGCACCGCTTACAAGGGAAGAAATATCGCTGGTGGCGTTGACCATCTGGAAGCCTTCGCCGATGCGCTGCGCGGCGGCCTGGCCGTTGCTGCAAAAGATACCGCTTGCCAGATCATGCCTCTTTGCCGCTGCTTTGATGGTTTCCAGCGCCTGCACAAATTCCGGTTCTGCCCCTTCAGTGCTTACAGGTAAGCCGAGCTGAGCGTGCAGGTCGTTTGGCCCCACAAAGGCCACGTCAATCCCTGGCACACTGAGAATCCCATCTACATTTGCCAGCCCCTGCACGCTCTCAATCTGGACCACTAACAGAATCTCGGAATTCGCAATCTCCCTGTAGCTTGTGGCGTCCATCAGGCCGAAGCTGTATGGGCCGAAGACGCCGCCGATGCTGCGCATCCCTTGTGGTGGATATTTTGAACAGGCAACTGCCTGCTGAGCCTCCTGCGGTGTGTTCACCATAGGCACGATGAGGCCCCATGCTCCCGCGTCCAATGCCCACTTAAACCACTCGACGCTGTTGTATGGTATTCGCACCAGTGGCGCGCTCGTTCCCGCGTCAGCGATGATACCCACCATGTCGGAGACTATGCCGGGATGCTGCGCCGCGTGCTCTCCGTCGATGAGCAGCCAGTCAAAGCCCAGCCGCGCCATGATACGCGCCGTTGCTCTGTCTGGCAGGCTTAACCATGCCCCCACGCTCGGCTTGCCCCTTTTCAACTTCGCTTTCACATGATTCGTTCGCATCTTGTCACAATCCCTTTCAAGCTCTCACAGAAAAGTCATATGATACAACATATCACGTGTGGCGGTGTAAGGTGAAGGATTAAACTTGCTATTATTTAGGAGAAAAAAAGCTTATGTCGCTCGATGTTTTTACGCTTGATGGTCGCGTTGCTCTTGTGACGGGTGGCAATCGCGGCCTGGGCTTTGCTATGGCTCGCGCCCTTGCCCAGGCGGGAGCCGATGTCGTTGTCACCAGTCGCCAGCTTGCAAGGGCGCGGGCCAGCGCTGCTTTACTGGTTGAGGCAACCGGTCGCCGCGCTCTCGGTCTGGCCGTCGATGTTACCGATGCGCAGCAGGTCAAGGGCATGGTTGATGCTGTCATGCAGGAATTTGGGCATCTCGATATCCTGGTCAATAATGCTGGCATCAACATCCGCAAGCCATTGGTGGAGTTTGACGAGGCGAGTTGGGATGCTGTGCAGAGTACCAATCTCAAGGCCCCTTTTCTCTGTGCGCGTGCCGTTGCTCCCTATATGAAGCAGCAGCGCTCTGGCCGCATCATCAACATCGCGTCCATGCTCGCGTTCGCGGGACTGTCCGAGCGCAGTGCTTACAGTTCCAGCAAAGGCGGTGTCATCCAACTCACGAAGGTGCTGGCGCTGGAACTGGCCCCCTACAACGTGACCGTAAATGCACTCTGTCCCGGTCCCTTCGCTACCGAAATGAATACCCCGGTCATCAACAACCCGCAGGCGAACCAGTTCTTTCTCGATCGTATTCCGCTGGGACGCTGGGGGCAGCCGGAAGAGATTGGCGGAGCTATCGTTTTCCTCGCCTCCAATGCATCCAGCTTCATGACCGGCGCGGCCCTCCTCTTCGATGGCGGCTGGACGGCTCAATAGCTCTATCAAACCCATTGCCAGCAGTGAAGCTGCCAGCCGCTGCCTTCTACTGCCAGCGCGCCTGCGTAGCCGGGGCCGGGGAAAAGATGCTGAAATGTCCAGCGCTGCGCTTCACGCGGGTCTTCACGGCTGGCGAGCAGCGCAGCAGGTTTTCCGGAGAGCAAGGAGACATCGAAGAGGTCGAGCGGGAGGGATAGGCCCATTCCTCTCGCTTTGATGTAGGCTTCTTTGCGCGTCCAGCAGTTGAAAAATGCCTCGTGTTTGGCTTCCTGTGGCAGCGAGCGAAGGACGGCGCGCTCATTGGGCGAAAAACTGACCCGCGCCAGCTCATCGTACTCGATCCCGTCTTTCATATACTCGATATCTACACCCACCTGTCGGTCGTTGGTAAGGGCGTAGAGGGCGATGTCACGAGAATGGGAAAGATTGAATTCCAGCCTGCTCTCATACAAAGGTGCTAATGCTGGTTTACCATACTCGTTAGAGACAAAGAGCAGCTTCTCCGGTTCCAGATGCAGGTAACGAGCAAGGAGTATTCTCAATACGCCGTGAGCCATAATCCAGCGCTGCCGGTCCCTTTCAAAGTAAAACCGACCTGCCCTTATTCTCTCCTCCTCGCTCAGGACACTCAGCATGCGATCTCTGACTTCCTGTGAAGCATGGAGAAAGTTTCTCCAGACGTGAACCTGATTTTCAGAGAGGGTGAGGTCTGCGGGAGATGTTGCCCACCGCTGCTCATTGTACTCGCTATCCGCACTAAAAACCCGGTCCGACATAGAAATAGCCTTCAATGGCAACGCAGGAGTTTGTGGTGGTGTGGCAGTACTGGCCTTTCAGGTAGGTGCCATCTGATTGTTTCTGCACGCTGCCGAAGACGTAAAGCGGTTGTTGCCCACCGAACGCCACTACGGTAAAGGTGAAGTTTCCCTGCATATCAACGGTGCCTGTAAGGGCATGGTGGTCCTGTGGCGATGCATTCAGCGTGAGCGACCCCAGAAAGGCGCCACTGCCCTGCTTTTGTGAAATGTATACTGAGATGTAGGTTGTCTGGCTGGCTGGCTGGCTGAGCATCGACCCGTTATAGGTATCTGCTATATACATGCCCGGAGGCACAGTAGCGGTCACTGTAGGAACAGGCGTTGGCGTGCCGGTGGGTTTGCTAGCGGGCGCGGTCGCCGTTTGTTGAGCCGTCGTTTTATTGGTCTGTTGTTTGTTAAAAACCTGGAAGGCGAATATGCCACCGCCAACCAGTAAGATTACTATAACGACACTGATGATGCTGAAAAGCCTGACGGGTGAGGCTGGTTCCTTCTTTTGTACGGGAAACGGCTGAGCCTCCCTCGCTGCTTTTTGACTGGAGGAGCCGGAAGCGGCAACCGTTGGCAGGTCATGGTCCGATGCGGCATCAAATAATTTTGCCGAATCGGAAACTGATAATTTCCCCAGACTGGGATCAGACAATTTTGCCATGGCAGCATTTGATGCTTGCGCTAGACCTGGATCTGATGCAGCCAGAGTTGGTAATGCGCTGATGGCCTCCGCCGAGGCGGGAGTCTGGACAGGAGTGTCGTTTGAACTGAGAAGCGTTGGCGCGCCACTGATAACCTCTGCCGGTAATGAGGCATCTTTTTGATTGAGGATGGTTGGCGCGGCGCTGATCGCCTGTGGCGATGGAGACGAGCTATCAGGCTTGATGTCGCTGACGGCCTGCTCAAGCGCGCTGGCGAAGCTGGCGATAGAGGGGAAGCGGTCCTCTGCCTTCTTTGACAGCGCGCGCAGGATAACCGCGTCAACGGTAGGAGGCAATTGCGGGTTATAAGTACTGGGCGGTGCCGGTTGGGCTGTAAAGTGCTGGTACATCAACTGTTCCATGCTGCCCGTAAAAGGTGTGCGTCCGGTCAGCATTTCATAGGCCATAACGGCCAGCGCGTACTGATCTGTAGCTGGAACCGGCTTGCTACTCCAATGTTCAGGCGCCATCGAAGCGGGCGTGCCGCGAATCGTGCGACTGGAACCCGACGTGGTTGAACTACTACGTGCCACGCCAAAATCGGCAAGCAGTACCGTAGGACGATTCGGGTCCTTTGCATTGCTGCGCAGGAGGAAGTTGGAAGGCTTGACATCCAGGTGAATGACCTTGTGATCGTGGGCGTACTGGAGACCCTCTGCTGCTTGCCCGATCAGATAGGCCGCATCTCTGGGAGAAAGCAGTCCGCTGCGTTGCCGCAGCCAGGTAGCCAGGGACCCCTCAGAGGTAAATGGCATGACCATGTAGGTAATCGTAGTATCCTCCAGCGTTTCCTCACCAAAGTCGTAGAGGGGCAGGATATTGGGATGCTCAAGGGCTGCGATAGCTCTCGCCTCTCGTTGGAAGAGGCGGGCTGCATCTTTTGCAGTGTCACTATCGGGATAAGGGGTAATCTCAGAGCGCAGGACTTTGATTGCCACCTGTCGACTGACACGGGTATCCTCCATCAAGTAAACTTCACCCATGCCCCCACTGCCAACCAGGCGCACGCGCCGATAACGCCCATTTTGTAGCTCTTCTAATGCCATCGTTTGCCTCGCGATCTGCGGATAAAATAATTCTTACTTGCAGTGCTGATAAATGCTCAGCATTAGTATAACACGAGAGATTAAGGATGGGAACCTCTTTTCCCATATTATCATACCGAGCGTAAGACCCCTGGCTTCAGCCATGGGGAGAGAAGCGAGTCCTTTCGGGGCGTGATGGGGGTAGGGGCAATGTCCCTTGACGCCTTGCTCGGTTTGTGCTGAAATCTGACTATCCATAAAAACTTTCAGTATCGCTTGTATCCTACAAAGAAGCAAGAGGCTTTGCTTAACCAGACACTTGCAGAGTGCCGATGGTTGTACAATCACTTGCTTGAGAAACGCAAGACTGCCTATGAGCAGGAAGGCAAAAGTTTGACCTGCTATGAACAAATCAATACGTTTCCGATACTGAAAGCAGAACGTCCTTCTCTCAAATCGGTTCACTCGCAAGTCCTTCAAAATGTGGCTGTCCGCATTGACCTGGCATTCAAGGCGTTTTTTCGCCGATGCAAAGCAGGTGAGAAACCTGGCTACCCCAGATTTAAGGGCTACGGACGCTATGATAGCTTCTGCTATCCTCAAAGCGGCTTCAGTCTCACCCATGATGAGCGTGTGACTCTCTCCAAAATCGGCTCCGTCAAGATGGTCTATCATCGGCCTATAAGAGGCAAAGTCAAGACGTGTACCATCCACAAGAGCAGTACTGGCAAGTGGTACGTCACCTTCTCTGTTGAGTGTGAGCCTGAAAGACTTGAACCTCTTGATACCCAGGTGGGTATTGATGTGGGTCTCAACAGTTTTGCCTCTCTCTCGACAGGGGAAGAGATAGCCAATCCGCGTTTCTTTCGCAAGGAAGAAAAAGCCCTTGCTCAGGTGCAACGGAAACACTCGAAACTTGCCAAAGGAACGCCTGAGAGGCGCAAGCACCGAAAAGTTGTAGCCCGTGTGCATGAGCGTATCAAGTTCAGGCGTGAGAATTTCACCCATCAGGAAAGCCGTCAGATTGTTGACCGTTTCGGAGTCATCTGTGTTGAAGACTTGACGGTCAACCGAATGGTTCATAATCACTGCCTTGCAAAAAGCATTGTAGATGCCTCGTGGTCTGCGTTCTTTGCTCAACTGTTTGCCAAAGCGGAAGAAGCTGGACGAACAGCAATCAAAGTCAACCCGGCCTATACGAGTCAGACATGCAGTGTCTGTGGACATCGGCAAAAGATGCCCCTCAGTGAGCGGATATTCAAATGTCCCTGCTGTCATGCTCAACTTGCTAGAGATCTCAATGCTGCGTATAACATTCGTGCTCTGGGACTACAGAGCCTCGGCTTGTCCGTAGAAGCCCCCGCCTTCCAGGCGTGGGGAGTAGTCACATCAGTGAAAGGTTTCTCTAACTCTGAATGCGTTCTCAGTGGACACCACTGAGGGAACGAGGTTACACTTTCCTGACCTCTGGTTGCAGCCAGCCAAACAGGGCGGCAGCCAGCATCATAGCCCCACTGATCGGAAAGAGTATTGCTGGTCCCAGCCGGGAAGTCAGTACGCCCGCTATAGCAACGGAGAATGGGTAGAGGCCAAGCGTTGCCACCATCAGTATGGCCATCAGACGACCGAGCAGGTGACGCGGCGCCTGCTGCTGCATCAGTGTGAATGCCAGCACCGTCAATATCCCGTTCGTGAAGCCCGCGCTGCCGATGAGGAGCGCTGCCGCGATCAATCCGCCGGAGAAGGGGACGAAAGAATACCAGACGGCAAGGGCCATGATGAGCGTCAGCATGAGCATACCCCGTTGGCGCAGATGCCCTAATGTACCGGCGATAAGGCCACCGAGCAGGGAGCCGCCGCCAAAACAGGCCAGTAGCAGACCGTAGCCGCTCGCTCCTGCCGCGAACTGGCTGCGCGCCAGCGTTGGCAGCGCTACCTCCATCATGCCATTGAAGAGGAAATTGCCAAAGATGATGACCAGCAGCGCCACCTGAAGCAGGCGCCATGTCCGCAGCAACTGCCAGAACGTAATATCAGCGGGAAACTGTCTCTCCGTTGTCGCGTCAGTGCTATCTGGGCCGGTTTTACCCGCGACGGGCGCGGCTGTTGTTCTGCGCTGGCCGCTCATGAGGAGCAGCGTGGCGGCAGAAACGACAAAGGTGAGCGCATCGATCGCCAGCGCGAAGCTCGACTGCAGGCGGCTGATAATCAGGCCAGCCGCGCCGGAACCCACTGACAGGGCCAACTGGATGCTGGCGGAATTGAGCGCGTTTCCTGCCTGCAACTCATCGTCGGATAAAATCTCCGGTAGCATGGCGTAGTAGGCGGGAAGAAACAGCCCGGCAAAAGCGCCCAGCGGTACGGTAACGGCGCAGAGTTGCCATACCGCCGTATTTCTCGTGACCACCAGCGCCACAAGAGCGCCTGTGAGCAGCGCCCGGGCTGTATCGGCCAGCAGCATGACCCGGCGGGGACGCCACTTATCGCTCAGTACGCCTCCAACCAGCAGCGCGCCCACGCGTGAGACGCCATACGCGGCGAGCACAATACCCAGTTCCTGCGGCGAATGCCCGTTGCTCAGCATCAGCCAGGGTAGCGCCACCGCGTAAAACATGTCCCCCAGTGTGGAGATCATTTGCCCGCTGAAAAGCAGGCGAAAGTTCCTCACGCGCAAGGGAGCGAGAAAACTGTCAGCTAGAGCATGGAAGCTTGCTGTCGCCTGCGCATCGGAATTTCCACGAGCCGCCGTATTTTGTTTTTCACCGGCGGGCGGAGTTTCCGGTGGCAGTGACATACCTTAGCTCTCTTTTTCCTGTCTTTCTCTTGTATTATATCCAGATATCGGAGGTGCAATCACCGCCGGGGTAACGCATCTCGTGAGCGCGGGCGGGGCCGGCTGGCTCCTTACCAAAATCAACGACGAACCTATCGTTAATTTTCAAGCCGCCGTTCTGCGTGTCACAGTCGATTTGCAGCAGGTAGGAGCCAGAGCGGGCGATATCAGGATAGAACTGGTTGTCCCAGGTGCTGTAGAGCGAATTGGTGACATACAGCCGCTTGCCGTCGAGACTCAGTTGGAGCATCTGCGGACCGCCGCCGAGCTTGTGGCCCTGCACAGTCTCGCTCTTGCCGAGCAAACCGCCGCACCAGACCTGCCCTGTCAGTCTGGGATGTGAAGGATCGCTGATATCATACTGGCGGATATCGCCGTGCAGCCAGTTGGAAAGGTAGAGATACCTGTCGTCCATCGAGATCAAGAAATCGGTGATGAGCGATGGCACCGGAATGGGCCAGCCCTCTACCTCGACGGAAGGAATATCGATCACCTTCTCCACCTGCCAGTGTCCGTTGGAGGTGTGCCAGTGCCACATGTTGCTGCTGAGCGCGGCCCCCACAAAGCCATGTGTGCTATCAGGGTTGTGGTGGAAGCGCACCTCTAGTGGAATCAAACCTTCCTCGCCCAGATCAACGCTTTGCACGAGGTCGTGTTTCTCCCAGTCCCAGAAGTGCAGGTGACGACCGTACTTTCCGGCGGCGACATCATCCAGTTCAAAGCCTTTACTATAGGTGGTGGGCGCGGCCCATTCACTGCTGACCATGACATTGTGGCGCGGCTGATACCAGAAGTCATAGTTGTAGTTCATGCCCTGAGCGTTGTGTTCCCAGCGGCCCGCGATGTTGAAATCTTCGTCGAGCAGCAGGAACCCGCCGGGCGCGTTGCCCTCTCGATCTCCCAGCATCGAGATCATCACATGCCCGTCGGCCAGACAGTGAACAGTGTGGGGCGCGCTGAGATTGGCCTTTTCCTTGACCTCTTCCGGCTCAATCACCTTGTGTAGTTTTGGCGCACGTTCGTCGGAGACATCAACGATATGAATACGGCTCGATTGATTACCCGGAAGAATGAGGTAAGTGCGCGCTTTACTCTCGTCCGCGTAGCAAGAGCTACAGGCATTCCAGCCAAAATGGTGAAGCTCATCGCCGATATTGGGCATGGGCGTCCGGTAGATCACCTGCGAGTAGGTGGGTGATGTCGGATCAACATCGATTGTAGCCAGGTAATCCGGTGCTTCAACCCCTGTTCCCCCGTAAAGGGCGATGGTGTAGAGGACTTTTTCCGGCTCGGCCTTCATGGCCTCTTCCGGTGAAGCATAGCCTGGTCCGCAATGGGAATGATCTGTGTGGTGCATTGCATGCTCGTCTGTCACGTCAGCTTATCTCCTTTGATCGTATGGATGAGAGAGCATCGCACGTTTGTTCTCTCATCTACAGGCATACTCATTGATGCAGATAAACATTTCGTTGCAACAGGGACAACTGCATTCCTTGCTCTCCTTCTTCAAGAAGAGACATTTCATTATGTCTTGCCCTCGCATATCTGTCAAATCGTATCAAAATTGTCAACATGCTGGAGCGTTATTACTCAGTAATAACGCGCAAAACTCTGAAATAGGTCAAACATCCCATGATAAATGTTGAACCGTAGAGTATGATATGCAGAGGTTCCTGCGAGAGGATATTTGTGGAGATATTCGTAGAGCGGGTTATCGTGTTCTGATCCGGGGACATATTCCCGGAAGATAGGGTGGGCATATGCTTGCGGTAAAATTAGCCGGTCTGGGATGGTATCTGCCGGAGCGGCGCGTAACGAACGCGGAGCTTGAAGAACGGCTCGATATTCCGGCACACTGGATCGAACGCGCCGCTGGTGTGCTGGAGCGACGCTATATCGGCGATGAAACGGTCGTTAGCATGGGGGCAGCAGCCGCGCGCATGGCACTCGAAGACGCCGGGCTGAGCGTGAGCGATCTGGACGCCATTGTCTGCGCTTCCACCACCCCGCAGCAGGCCATTCCCTGCACGGCTGCCTTCTTGCAGCGCGAACTGCGAGCGCCGGAAGGTGCCAGCGCCTGTTTTGACATCAATGCCACCTGCCTGAGCTTTCTTTTCGCTTTGCATACTCTCGCTCCTCTTGTCACCGCCGGTGTCTATCGCAACGTCTTGATATGCAGCAGCGAGATTGCCTCCTGCTCCCTCAACCCGCGAGAGCGTGAGAGCGCTGTTCTTTTCGGCGATGGGGCCGCCGCTGCCATTCTCACCCGCAGTCGGGAAGGTGAGGCCAGCGCTATCTGGCACGCGCGCTTTGAGACTTACAGCAGTGGAGCCGATCTGACGCAAATCCTCGGCGGTGGCTCGCTTCATCATCCCAACGATCCCACGACCACGCCGGAGATGAATATGTTCAATATGCGCGGCCCCGCCATCTTCAAGCAGGCGGCCATCCTGATGGAACCATTTCTGGAACGTTTCTTTTCGGCTCTCCACTGGGAGCGAGAGCAGGTAGACGCCGTGGTGCCACATCAGGCAAGCCGACACGCCATCGAGCAACTATCGCGGCGACTGGGTTTCAACTCTGATCAGCTCATCCTCAACCTTGCGACACGCGGCAACTGTATTTCCGCCTCCATCCCTCTGGCGCTGGCGGAAACTGTTTACGCCGGACGCATCCGGCGCGGCGACAGGCTCCTGCTCATCGGCACTGGCGCGGGCCTCACTCTCGGCGCGCTGGCCCTGACCTTTTGATTGTACGTGGTGTGGATGAAAGGGAGCATGGTATGAAGATTCTTGTCACCGGGGGCACCGGCTTTCTGGGCAGACACCTTGCCTCCGCTCTCGTGCAGCGGGGCCACAGCGTCTCTCTCATGGGCCGCAACTTCGCGCCCGTCAAATCCTTGCTTGAGCAGGGGGCGCTGCCCGTTGCCAAAGACCTGCGAGACAGAGAGGGCGTTATTGCAGCCTGCGCTGGTGTCGAGGTCGTCTTTCATGCCGGTGCGCTCTCCGCGCCGTGGGGCAGGCGCTCCGATTTCTACGCCATCAATGTTGGCGGCACGGAAGCGGTGCTGGCCGGTTGCCTTACACATGGAGTGCGCCGTTTGCTCTACGTCTCATCGCCCAGCGTCGTCTTCGATGGACGCGACCAGCACAATGCTCGCGAAGATGTTCCCTACCCGCGCCGCTTCACCTCCATCTACTCGCTCACGAAGAAACTGGGCGAGGATCGTGTCAACGCCGCGCGGGCGAACGGTCTGGAGACCGTCATTCTGCGTCCCAAAGCCATTTTCGGCCCCGGCGATCAGGCGCTGCTGCCCCGACTCGTTGCCGCCGCACGCCAGAAGCGCCTGCCCCAGATCGGTGATGGCCGCAATCTGGTTGATCTTACCTATGTCGAAAACGTTGTCCACGCTCTCATTCTTGCCAGCGAGTCGCAGGCTGCCACTGGCAAAACCTATACTATCACCGGTAACGAGCATGTGCCGCTATGGGAGATTATCCGGCTCGTGCTCAAACGGCTCGACCTCTCCACGCACCTGCGCCAGATATCTCTCTCCGTCGCCCTGGCTGCCGCCTCGCTCATGGAGATGCGCGCCGCTCTGACCGGCAGGGAGCCGCTGCTCACCCGCTACTCCGCGACCATCCTGGCGCGCACGCAGACCTATGATATCAGCGCCGCTCGACGCGACCTCTCATACGCGCCGCCGGTTTCCATTGCTGAGGCCATTGAGTGCACGCTTGTATCGTTGGAGGAGACTATATGAGCGCTATGCCGAAACTGCAATGCTACATCCTCGATACCGGCTACTGTCTTGCCTGGGAGTCGCACGTCTTGCAGGGTGGAGCGCACCGGCGCATTGCCTGTCACTCGCTGGTGGCGCTGCTGCATCATCCCGATCACGGCTGGCTGCTCTGGGATACTGGCTACGCGTCGCGCATGCTTGAGGTCACGCGCCGCCTGCCTTTCCGCCTCTATCGCTACGCCACGCCCCTGCGCCTGAACCCTTGCCTTGCCGCGAGCGCGCAACTGGCTGAGCGTGGACTCAGGCCGCGAGATATTCGCCGCGTGCTCATCTCGCATTTCCATGCCGACCATATCGCCGGTCTGCGCGACTTTCCCGATGCTGAACTCATCGCCACTCAGGCTGCCTACGACGATATTGAACATCGTCAGGGTTTCTCGGCCCTCAGCCGTGCCTATATCCCCGCCCTTTTGCCGGACGATTTTCGCGCGCGGGCCACGCTGCTCCCGGCCTTTGCCGGTTCCATCTTGCCAGGCCTCGGTCCCACGCACGATCTGTTCGGGGATGGCTCGCTCCTGCTCGTCTCCCTGCCCGGTCACGCTCGCGGGCAGATGGGTTTGCTGGTGAGCACTGAGCGCGGGTATGTGCTCTTCGCCGCCGATGGCTGCTGGCTGCGTCGCTCCGTCTACGAACGCCGCCCGCCTTCTCGCCTCACCAACCTGATCGTTGATGATCCCCGCGCCGTTCGCACCACTATCGACAAACTCCACGCTTTCGTCCAGGCATGTCCCGATGTTGTCCTCGTGCCGAGCCATTGTCCCGACGCCTTCGCGCAGGTAGTGGAGCAACACCATGCCGGATAGACTGCTGATCGCGACTCATTTTCTCCGCGCGCGCTGGCGCTGGTGCGCTCTGCGCGGCGAGGCCCTTACGCGCTACCAGGAGCAGCGCGCTCAACGTATCGTCGCCTACACCATGCAGCATTCGCCCTTCTACCGCGCCCACTGGTCGGGCTACACGCCGCGAGACTGGCGAGTTTTGCCCATAGTGGACAAACGGCTGATGATGGAGCATTTCGATACTTTCAACACTCGCGGCATCAGGCGAGAGGAAGCTATGGAGGTTGCCTTACGGGCTGAACACAGTCGCGACTTCAGCCCCACGCTCAACGGCTTCACCATCGGCCTCTCGTCCGGCACTTCTGGTCATCGCGGCCTCTTCATTGCCGCTGCCTGGGAACAGGCCGCGTGGGCCGGTACGATTCTGGCGCGCGCCCTCCATTCTTTGCCATCTCGGCCCCTGCGCGTCGCCTTCTTTCTGCGCTCGAACAGCAACCTCTATGAACAGGTTGGCAGCAGACTGATCCGCTTCCGCTACTTCGATCTTATGCAGCCCCTGGCCGAAGTGGTTCCCGCGCTCAATGCCTTTCAACCCCATATCGTCGTCGCGCCACCCTCCATGCTTGGCTTCCTGGCGCAAGAACTCAGCGGCGACCGCCTCCATATCAAACCTGAGCGCCTGATCTCGGTTGCCGAAGTGCTGGAACCGCAGGATCGCGGCCAGCTCGAAGCGGCCTTCAACGTGCCCGTGCAACAGATCTACCAGTGTACCGAGGGCCTGCTAGCCGTAAGCTGCGCCCACAACTCGCTCCACATCCAGGAAGATCTCGTCGTGCTCCAACTCGAACCCCTGCCCGCTCTTGTTTCTGCTGAGCAGGCAGAACGGCTTGAGAATGGAAATAGTGAGCAACTTCAAAAGCAGGGAGAGCGGGTACAGCCTATCGTCACAGACCTGTGGCGGCGTACCCAGCCGATCATCCGCTACCGGCTCAATGATGTGCTCCTAATGGAGACGCAGCCCTGTACCTGTGGCTCGCCCTTCCGCGTCGTTCGTGCCATCGAGGGTCGCTGTGACGATATCTGCTACTTTAAGTCGCTTGCCGGAGGTCTCAGGCCGTTTTTCCCCGATACCATCCGCCGTATGATCCTGCTGGCAAGCCCCGATATTGCCGATTACCAGGCGATACAGAATAGCCCCGGTTCTCTGTGCATTTATCTCAGCATCGTCCAGAGCGCGGCCTTCCAGGCGGTTTCAGAAGCAGTTATGGCGAGCGTCCAATCAACCGTTGCCCAATATGCCTGTTGCCCGGCCACTGTCACTATAGAGGAAGGATTGCCAGAAGCCAGACCCGGCGTTAAACGAAGGCGCGTGCAGGTGGAGAAGAATCTGTGAAGGGTACTGATGATTTATCGGAAGACCTTCTTCAGGCGTAACCATAGCACAGAACGAGAGCATTTGTCAGTAATGTGGATTACATCCTCTGCCTGCCATCGCTGCTATACTCTCAAAAGTTTCTTCAGAGACGACAGATGTGCTGGCTTCAGGAGGTTCACATGACAGTGATCTACACAACTGTGCAACGACTCTATCTTATGCAGCTTTCCATGACGACGGTGCCACTACCAACAGGTCAATCGCTCTCTATGTCATCGGGTTGCTATCTCGTTCAGACCAGCGATGGCAAGAACATTTTGATTGATAGCGGCTCTTCTGCCGATTACACATTACCAGTAGGCATGCCGCCAGCCAGGGGGCAGAAAAATGTATTGGCCATGATGGCGAGCAGTAGCAGAAGCTCAAGAAAGCGCCAGAGTATTATGGATGAGCTTTAGTCAGATGCCGGTTCACTACCTCGACCGCTCGCGCTACGCCATCTTCCGCCCGGATGCGCTCGCTCATGGCTTTAACCCGTTGCCTTAAAGCTTCATCACTCGTAGCGATTTGAATGGCGTTTGCCAGTTGCTCAACCGTTAGCCGCTTTTGTGGAATGGGCTGTGGTGTCAGGCCGAGGGCGTGGAAGCGTCTGCCCCAGAAGGATTGGTCGCCGAAGAAAGGTACGACGATGGGCGGCACACCTGCTCGCAGGCATGCCGCCATCGTTCCCGCGCCGCCGTGTTGCACAACGGCTGCCGTCTGTGGAAAGAGCCAGTCGTGCGGCACAAAGTCCACTGTGAATATGTTGGTTGACAAGCTGGTATTACCACCGATGTCACTCCAGCCAGCCGAGAGGATAGCGCGCCGCTTTGTGCGGGCCAGCGCTTCCAGCACCGTCTCCGTCAACTCTGCGGCCCGCCGCGTGTGCATGCTGCCGAAACCGACGTAGATGGGTGGTTCGCCACGGGCCAGGAAATCGATCTGAGCTTGCGATGGCTGCCAATCCGGGTAATCGTTCAGGAACCAGTAGCCGGTCACGAAATAGTGCTTGCCCCAGTCAGGCGGCTGCGGTAGGATCGAGGGGCTGTAGTAATAGAGAATAGGGAGGCGTTGTGCTTGTACCTGTTCATAGAGCCATGTCGCAGGCAGGGGTGGCAGGCTCAGTACCTCTTGCCGGGCCTGGTTGATGGGTGAGCGCAACAATTGCCAGAAGAGGCGCGCGGAGAGCGTGTAGGTCAATCGGTGATAGGCGCCGCGTATGGGAAGCCAGCCCGGCGCGTCGGGGAAGAAGGGAATGGCGAACTCACGGGTAGGTGTCAGAGGCTGACCCGCGCCAATCCAGCAGGGGATACCCAGCTTCTCGGCAATGGAGGAGATGACCACGATTGCCAGTGGCGAGCAGATGATGATATCCGTTCCACGACAGGCATGCCAGCAGTCAAGCATGGTCTGGCGTAGCAGTGGCGCGGCGATGCGCGAGAAACGGCGAAAGAACTGAAGAGCATTATTGCCGCTGCCAAGCCATGCTTTCCCCAACTCGTCTTCCACTATGGCCCGTGGATTGACCTGCACCGGGAAGAAGTCCATGCCCGGTCGGCGGATAAGCGGCTCGAAAAGCTCGTGTGTGACCAGCCTCACTTCGTGGCCTGCCGCCTGTAGTCCCGCTCCCAGCGCGATATGTGGCTGCACGTCACCTCGTGAGCCAAAGGCGACTATCGCAATTCTCATCGTTTTCTCTTGCTCCCTGTTTGCACGATTTCTGCCGTGCCGTCGCGGTGCAGGCGCAGCCGTTGCCCGCGCCACTCGACCTCATTGCCGGGCAGCGTCGTCCACAGGATATGCAACGGTGTCCACACAGCCACGACGGGGAGCAGCAGCCAGCGTTTCAACGGCATGTGCCTCCGCAAATAGCGCCGCTCGCAGTATGCATACACCGCCGCGAATATGCTCAGGCAGCTTGCCAATGATAACCATACTGGACGGCGGCGCGTAGAGAGGGCCAGCAGGGCTACGAGGCCCGGCAATGGGAGGGTGAAGCTCGCGAGGCCAGCGACCAGCTTTTGTCGCGTCGTCAGCGCTGGCATCATCGCCTGGCGCGGCATGACAAACCAGCGTTTGAACTGGCGGCTGTAGGTTCGCGCCGAATCGAGAGCGTTGTCGATATCGTAGATTAACGGCGTCTGCGCCGCTCGCAGTCCATAGGCCCGCAGGCGCTGCGGGATAGCAAATTC